>Ga0228535_1000488_pt1 | contig 107222 bp, 107 predicted proteins | sample SJ1metagenome_FD_168457 | JGI IMG/M metagenome (GOLD analysis project Ga0228535, IMG submission 168457) | Enriched culture of PCE-dechlorinating microbial communities from Ithaca, New York, USA - SJ1 | ecosystem: Engineered > Modeled > Simulated communities (microbial... > Unclassified... | reverse complement strand
CGCTTTGGCAGTGTCCACGCTCATTCATTACGGCCTGGCCAGTTTTGAATTCGCCATCTCCTTTGTGCTGGCGGTGATCGTGATCCACGACGCCCGGGGCGTGCGGCTGGAAACCGGCAAGCAGGCGAAGATCCTCAATGCGCTGATACGCAGTTTTCTCGACCACGAAGACAGCCCCTTCCGGGACGTGTATCTGAAGGAACTGGTAGGCCATACGCCCCTGCAGGTGGCGGCAGGGGCGCTGCTGGGCATCCTGATCGCCCTGCTCTATTTTTAGGCCCCGGCCGCGCCGCGGCCCCGGATGTTAAGGCAAAGGGACACGCGCTTCCCGCCGCCGGCCTATGCTCACCTTTTCAGCTCCACCCGCATCAGGCAGGCGGGAGCGCCGTCCAGGATATTTTCCAGATGCTCGCACACCAGGTCCTCATTATACGCCGCGTATTTGGCCTGGTCCACCCGGCAATAACGGCGGCCCCAGTCCGGCCGCCCCAGTTCCTGCCAGGCAGCGGCCAACGGGCAGAAAGAAGTGCGGATCAGCAGATGCGAGGCGTCGGCTTCCTGGACCTCCACCTCCCAGCCCTGGCTGGGCAGATCGCGGCCCAGATGATGGTGAAGCAGGTCGTTGGGCTGGCCCGCCGCCTCCACCTTGGCTTTGGTGCGGCGGCCGCAGTCCGCGCCGTAGGCGGCGATGGCCCGGTCGGCGATGTCCAACGCCCGCTCCTCCCCCAGCTCTTCCGCCATGATTTTCAGAAAATAATGGTAGAGCATGGCCAGGCGTTCCGCCAGGATCAGCACGTCCCGGGCGGCCTGTTCCCCACAGTTGGTCTCCCGCTCCATAACAGCGCCTCCTACGCGTTTTCAGGCAATCCGATTGCCCCAAGCAAAACTCCTATGTGCGCCCAGGCTCCCTCGCGAGGGCGGCGGTTGCCGCCCCTCGGCCGGCCGGGCGGAAGGATCACACATGCCGGAACTGAGCAATTTCCATACCCATACCGCCTACTGCGACGGAGCCGCCACTGTTGACGAAATGTGCCGGGAGGCCCTGCGCCGGGGCTTCGCAGCCCTGGGCTTTTCCGGCCACGGCTATACGCCCTTCGACCCCGGCTATTGCATGAGCCCGGCCGCTACCCAACGCTACCGGGAGGATATCCGCAAAGCCCGGGAACGCTATGCCGGCAGCCTGGAAATCTATTGCGGCGTGGAGCAGGACCTGTTTGCCGGCGCGGCCGCCGGCTTTGATTATGTGATCGGCTCCGTTCACTATCTGGACGTAAACGGCGGCTATTATTCCCTGGATTCTGATCCGGAAAGCTTCCAAGCCCTGGCGCGGGAACAATTCCAGGGCGATTATTACGCCCTGGCCGTTGCCTATTTTGCGCAGGCGGCCCGGGTGGCGGAGCGGACCCGCTGCGACATCATCGGCCATTTCGACCTCTGCGCCAAATATAACGAGGGAAACCGCCTCTTTGACGAGGGGGACGGCCGTTACCGGCAGGCGGCCTTGGCAGCGGTCCGGCAGGCGGCCCGGGCCGGCAAGCCTTTTGAGATCAATAGCGGCGCCATGTACCAAGGCTTGCGCAGCGCGCCCTATCCGGCGGCCTTTATCCTGGCGGAATTGCGGCGCTTGGGCGGCTCCGTCATCTTGTCCAGCGACAGCCATACCCCGGATTCCCTGGGCTTCGGCTTTGACCAATGCAGGGAGCTGGCCAAAAGCTGCGGCTTTACCAGCGTGAAGCGCCTGGCCGGGCAGGGTTTTACCGACCTGCCCCTGTGATGCTACGGGTTGAGGATCACATTGTTCTGCTTATCGATATGCAGCTCCGGGATATCGTTGATGAACTTGACGAATTTTGAATAGCCTAATTCCTTGATGTTGAAGCCGGGATACTGATCCAGGATGCGGCTGTTGACCTCGCCCATATTGAGGCAGCCCCGGCGGCTGTTGGTCACCACGTTGACGGCGAAGCGGCGCAGCTCGTCGATTTCCGAGCGGTTCTGCTTCAGGGCCACGATATTGCCTTTGGCCTTCAGCGTCACCTGGGAGATATTCCCCAGGAAGCTGGAAAATTTCGTATAGCCGTAATTGCGCACGTCGAAATCGGGGAAGCGGTTGACCAGGCGGCTTTTCAAATCTCCGGCGTTCATGCCGCTTTCCTCGCTTTCCGTTTCGCAGATGATGTTGACGATGCTGTCGGCAATGATCTTGATATCCGTGACCGGCACGGTTTCGTCGTCGCTGGCCAGGTTCTCCAGGTATTTGAACTGGTTGCAGGAGATGGTAAAGGATTTGGGGGTCTTTTTCTCCCCCATGCCCACCACGATCATGCCCGATTCCCGGAGGCGGATGGCCAGGCGGGTAAAATCGCTGTCGCTGCTGACCAGGCAGAAGCCTTCCACATTGCCGGAATAGAGGATATCCATGGCGTCGATGATCATGGAACTGTCCGTGGCGTTCTTGCCGCTGGTATAGCTGTACTGCTGGATAGGCACGATGGCATGGCCCAGCGCCGCCTTTTTCCAGCTCTCCTTGTTCTGCTCCGTCCAATCCCCATAAATCCGCTTATAGGTGATCAGGCCGTAGTTGGAGATCTCGTTCAGCACATAGGTGGTGTATTTGGGCGACACATTGTCCGAATCGATCAGCACCGCAAAACGTTTTTCTTCCATATCCGTCCCCCTTACTCGCTTTCCTTGACGGTCCGGCAGGGAAAGGCCTCCGCCCTGCCGCTTCCTTCCCGCCCCCGGAGAACCGCGGCTCTTGACGGCCCGGTCAGCCCGCCCCCTGGCAACAGGCTGTCCGAAGATTCCGTTTCAGTCCAGGCCGCCCGCCCTTCCGGACAAGCCGTGCTCCTATTTTATTTTAGGGCATGGCCGCTTCCCGGTCAAGTGCTATTGCCGCGGTCGGGAGAGAAAACTTTCGCCAGGCGGCCGCCAAGCCGCGGCCAGGCGGAACGTAAGGCGCCGGGCGGCACTCGGCCTGCGCCGTACGGTATCCCTATCGATGTTCCTGATCATGATAAAAAGAGAGAAAACCGGGCGGTTTTCTCTCTTTTCGCATTGAAACAACGGATCGGGACGGCTGCTTAACTGTACATGCCGTTGCAGGACATATAGTCGTAGATCTTCTGGCCGTGCTCCTGCTCTTCCTTTTGGATGTGGTTCAGCACGTTCCGCGACGCTACGTCTTTAAACTCGAAAATGCAGGTGTCGTAAACAGAGCTGACATGCTTTTCCGTGGACAGGGCGTCGGTGCAGAGGTAGCTGTCGCTCTGATGGCCCTGCTGGTCGTTGCTGTAATCAGCCTGGCCCTGGGATTGCCCCTGCTGACCCTGCTGCTGTTGCTGCTGGCCGCCCTGGGAACCGCCGCCCATAGCGGGGGCGCTGCCGCTGCTCATCATCTGCTCAATGGTTTGCAGATGCTGCTGCTCATGGCCGCCCAACTGCTGAAACAAATCTTTCAGCGGCTGCGCGCAGGCCTGGGAGGAATACTTTTTATATTTTTCCACACAGGTCTTTTCATAGGTTTTCAAGTCTTTCAATAACGTGTTTTCTTTTTCCGTGTACAATCCGCTCGCCTCCTAAAGGTTTTGAGCATAGTATACGGAAAACAACTGGTATTATTCATAACGCAGGGCTTCGATGGGATTCATTTTGGCCGCCTTGTTGGCCGGATAATAGCCGAAGAACACGCCGATGGTCATGGAGAACAGCAAAGCGATGGCAATGCTGTCCACGGCGGCTTTGGCCGAATAGCCCAGCAGATTGGCGCCCACCATGCCCAGGGTCACGCCCAAGGCGACGCCGATCATACCGCCGATCAGACAGATGATGATGGCTTCCGTGATGAACTGCATGCGGATGGAGCCGTTGGTGGCGCCCAGGGCTTTGCAGGTGCCGATCTCCCGGGTGCGCTCGGTGATGGAGACCAGCATGATATTCATGACGCCGATGCCGCCCACCAGGAGCGAGATGCCGGCGATGATGGAGATGGCCAGTTCGATGGTGGACATCATGTCGGTCAGCTCGCTGACCATGGATTCCATGCTGTAAGCGGCGATTTTAAAATCGTTGTTTTTCCGGTAATAGCTGTTGAAGAAGCGCTCGGTCTGGGCGGAAAAATCCGTGGAATTGACGCCGGTATTGGTCACCACGGAAAAGCTCTGGAAACCGGCGGTGCTGTGCAGCTGGTCCCGGGCGGCCCGGACCGGGATATAGAGCGTAGTATAGAGATCCTTCTCCGGGCCCATAGTATACATCATGGCGTTTTGCTCGTATTCGTACACGCCCACGATGGTATAGCCGTAATAATCCTCGCCGATGATCACCTCGATCGGCTGGCCCAGGGCGGCTTGGGTATCGCCGCCAAACAGATTGTTCACCAGCCTGTCGGAAACGAGGGCCACCCTTTTGCCGTCCTGATAATCCCGGGCGGTCAGTTCCCGCCCGGCCAGCATGGTCAGCTCGCCGGTGACGAAATAGGCGCTGTTCACACCCAGCACGTCCACATTGGCGTACAGCTTGCCCTTCTCCACCCTGCCGCTGCTCATGTTCTCGGCAATGGAGACGGCGTAGATCTCCTCCGGGAAAGCCTCCACATAGGCCGCGATCATCTCGTCGGTGATATAATCGGCCTCGTCCGGGGCCTTGGTGCTGTAATACCAGTAATAGCCCTGGCCTGCCTGGTCCGTGTCCTCGTCGCTTTTTTGCTGCAGCGTCACGGTGATATTGTTGGCGCCCAGGGCCTGCATGGAATCGGAAACGGCCGTGGTGAGGGAATCGCCCAGGGTCATGATGGTGATGACCGCGGAGATGCCGATGATGATGCCCAGCATGGTCAGGAAGGAGCGCATCTTGTTGGCCCGAAGGCCGGTGACGGCCAGGCTGATATTTTCCCAGAGCTGCATCAGCTCATCCCTCCCCTCTTTTCGCTGACGATCTCGCCGTCATGCAGCGTGATGATGCGCTGGGTCTCCTGGGCCAGCTCCGGGGAATGGGTGATCAGCAGCACGGTGGTGCCCTCGGCGTTCAGCTGATGGAAAATATCCATGATCAGCCTGCCGGTTTTGGAATCCAGGGCGCCGGTGGGTTCGTCCGCCAGCAGGATGGCCGGGCCGTTGGCCATGGCCCGGGCAATGGCCACCCGCTGCTTCTGGCCGCCGGACAACTCGTCGGGCTTATGGCTCATGCGGTCCACCATCTCCAGCTTGGCCAGGAGCCCTTTGGCCTTGGCCTGGCGGGCGGCCTTGCCCAGGCCGGCGTAGAGCATGGGCAGCTCCACGTTTTTCAGGGCCGTGGAGCGGGGGATCAGATTATAGGTCTGGAATACGAAACCGACTTTTTCATTGCGGATGCGGGACAATTCCCGGTCGCCCGCGGCCACCACGTCCACGCCGTCCAGCTCATAGCTGCCCTCGCTGGGGCGGTCCAAAGCGCCGATGATGTTCATCAGCGTGCTTTTGCCGGAGCCGGAAGCGCCCACCACGGCCAGGAATTCCCCCCGGTACACATCCAGGTCGATCCGATGCAGGGCCAGCAGCTCATTGGGGCTGCCGGCGAAATAGCGTTTGGTGATGCCCCGTAATTTGATGATCCGTTGATCTTCCATGTTCCGCTCCGCTAAAAGGCCATCATGGCGCCGAAGGGGTCCACGTAGCCGGAATCCGGCAATACGATTGTCATGCCCTCTTCCAGGCCCTCGCCGCTGACTTCCACATAATAGTCCCCTTCCACGCCCACGGTCACGGGAATGGCCCGCTGATTGACCAGGCCCGGCTGCTGGGGAACAACGGCGGGATTGGCGGCCTGGCCGGCGCTCTGCTCCGGACCGGCCTCCAGGGCCGGGTTTGCCGGACCGTCTTCCAGCACATAGACCACGTCGTTGCCGTTCTCGTCCGTCTGCACCGCGTCGTAGGGCACGGTCAGCACGCCGGCGGTCTCGCTGACGATGATGCTGACCTTGGCGGACATGCCCAGGCGCAGCCGGTCCGTCGCGGTATCCACGGAGATCTTCACCTGATAGGTGACTTCGCCGCCGCTGCCGGAAACCGGCCGGGGCGCGATATAGATCACTTGGCCCTCCAGCTCCTGGTCCCGGGTGGCGTCCGTTTTGAAGACGGCCTTCATGCCCAACTGCACGTCGGCGACATCATATTCGTCGATTTCCGCCACCACGATCAGGGCGCCGGTATCCTCCACCGTGACCACGGCGCCGCCGCCGTACAGATCCCCCTCGGCCACGTTCACGGCCGTCACGGTGCCGGAAATCGGGGAAGCCAGCACGCCTTTGGCCAGCTGCTTGCTGTATGTATCGATCAGATCGGCGTAGCTCTGGCCGGCGTTGGCCGCGGACAGCCGGGAGCTGCTCAAGGCGGACAGGCTGCCGGCCAGGCTGCTGTCCTGGCTGCTCTGGGTATAGCCGTAACCGCGGGCGGCCTGATCATAGCTTTGCTCGGCCAGTTCCAGGGAGTTTTGCAGATTATCGGTCTTGGCCTCCTGGGTTTCCCGCTCCGCCTGGGCCGTTTCATAATCGGACTTGGCGGCCACGTAATCGGCGTGGCGCTCGTCATAATCGGATTTCAGCCGCAGATATTCCCGCTCCGCGCTGTTGAGCTCCATCTGCAGTTCCGCCAGCTCCCCCTGGGCCTCGCGGTACTCCGCCCGGGCCTCCTCCGCCTCCGGGCCGGTATCGTCGGCGGCATAGGCTTCGGCCCGGGCCTGCAGGTTCGCCGCCTCCGCTTTTAAGGCGCCGTACTCGTTCTGGGCCCGGCTATAAGCGTTGGCCGCATCCGCGTAGTCGTCTTCAACGGCCTGGTATTTCCGCTCCGCTTTATTAAAGGCGTTCTCCTGCTCCGCCTCGTCTTCTTCCAGGTCGGACAATTCCCGGCTGGCCTCCTCATAATCGCTGAGCGCCTCCTGAAAATCGGCAAAAGCGTCGTTCAGCTCCTTTTGGGCAGTGCTCAGCTGATAATCGCGGGTGGTCTCGGCGTCGCCCACGCCCCGTTCCGCGTTGCCGACGGATAAGGCGCTCTGGGAATTGGCCACGCTGAGATCGATGCGGGCGTCCGCCAGGTCCTGGGCGATATCCTCGGTGTCGAAGGTGCAGATGGTCTGTCCCGCCGCGATGACGTCGCCCACCTCTACCGCCACGGAAAGCACTTCCACATTGGCCAGGGTGGTCTTAATGGTCTTGGTGCTGTCGCTCTCGATCACGCCGGTGGCGGTGATGGATTGGGTCAGGTCCCGCCGCTCCACCGTGGCGGTTGCCACCTGATTCTCCAGGGCGGCCAGGGCCTGCTTGACGTTGTGGCGGATTACCAGGAAAGCCGTAAGCAGCGCCGCCAGCACTACCAGGAAAATGACCAGCTTCTTATGCCGGGATAACCATTTTTTCATCTTTGCTCCTGCGCCCCCAAATATGAATTTAAACGCTTTTATCACATCATACCATAAATATGATATTAGGACTACGGCGAAAGCAGACTTGTTCCGGCAAAAATCACTTTTTTTCAACAACCCGCCCTGACAGCATACCGCTTGAATATGAACAAAACATTAAGTGGGGGAGTGGCGGCAAATATTCTTTGGCGGGCGGCGGGCGGGTTGCCAAGCCGGGCCGGTTGCGCTACAATAGCATTAACGCTGACGGAAATTTTAGGAGGCGGCCATGGCTGTTGGTGTGATTCGCGGGCGTTTCGCTCCCAGCCCCAGCGGCAGGATGCATCTGGGCAACGCTGCCGCGGCGCTGCTGGCCTGGCTGTCCGCGCGCAGTCAGGGCGGGGAGCTGATGCTGCGCATGGAGGACCTGGACCCGCTGCGCTGCTCGGCGGAAAAAGCGGAGCTGCTTAGATCCGACCTGACCTGGCTGGGCCTGGACTGGGATTGGGAAACAGCGCCCCAGAGCCGCCGGGGCCTTGCCTATGAGACGGCCCTGGCCAGGCTGGAGCGGTTGGGCCTCGTCTATCCCTGCTGGTGCAGCCGGGCCGGCCTGCATGCCGCCGCCGCGCCCCATGCCGCGGACGGCCATGCGCTGTACGCCGGAACCTGCCGCAGGCTCAGCCCGGAGCAGCGGGCCGCCAGGAGCGGCCCCGCCGCCCTGCGCCTCATCGTGCCGGAGCAGGAAATCGGCTTCCTCGACGGGCTGCAGGGCTATTACGGCGAGCTGCTCAGCCGGGATTGCGGCGATTTCGTGGTGCGGCGGGCCGACGGCGTCTTCGCCTATCAGCTGGCGGTGGTGGCGGACGACATCGCGGCCGGCGTCACCCAGGTGGTGCGGGGCCGGGACCTGCTCAGCTCCACGCCCCGGCAACTCTACCTGTACCGGCTGCTGGCAGCCGAACCGCCCCGCTATTGGCATACGCCGCTGCTGCTGGCCCCGGACGGCCGCAGGCTCAGCAAGCGCGAGGCGGACTTGGATCTGGGCCGGCTGAGAACGCGGACCGGGCCGGAACAGCTCGTGGGCGGACTCGCCCGGGCAACGGGCCTGCTGGAGCAGGCGGAGCCCCTGACGCCCCGGGAGTTGCTGCCCCTATTCAGCTGGGACAAGGTGCGGCGGGAGGACATCGTCATGGCAACGGGCCGGCCCTGGACCGAATAAAAGGGGCCGGCGGGCATTTTTCGCCCGTTAGGCCTTGACAAAAGAACCGGCCGGTCCGTATGATAAATAAAATAGATGCGTAAAATAACCGATACGGGGATGAACAAGATGGACCAAGCGCTGAAAAAACGTCTACCGGAGGAACAAAGGTTTGCGGAACTGGCGGACTTTTTTAAAGTCATGGGCGATCCCACCCGGGTCCGCATCCTCTGGGCTTTGGATATCCGCGAGATCTGCGTCTGCGAGCTGGCGGAGCTGCTGGAGATGACGGTGTCGGCCATCTCCCATCAACTGCAATACCTGCGCGAAGCCAAGCTGGTGAAATCCCGCCGCCAGGGCAAGCATGTCTTCTATTCCCTGGACGACGAGCATGTGCGGGCGGTGTTCGAAACCGCCATCCAGCATCTGGAGCATAAACAATAAGCCCGGCACAGGCGGGCTGCTGCGAAATCAAACCCCGTTCCCCTGAAAACAGACATCCCGGCGCTGCAGCCGGGATGCTTGCCCCCTCCCGAGGAGGGGGTTTTATTGATTCAGGAAAACATTGATTATGAGCCAGGCTATTCAGAAACAAGCCAGGCAAGGCAGAGGAACGGGCAGCGAGGGAGCGTACTAAAACGTACGTAACCGACGCTGGCCGTTCCGATAACGACGTATGGCGCAGTTTATGGACAGCCTGTATTGTACGCCGTGTCTTCCAGGGGCAGGCTGGTGCGGAACTTGCCGTCCCGCTTGAAATAAGCGCCCTGCACCGCCGCTGCGGTGGGGATGGCGGAGATTTCCCCCACGCCTTTGGCCCCGGCGGCCGGCAAAGCGTCCCGCAGCGCTTCCGGGATGGCGTTGGTTACCAGATGGGTTTCGATCTCCGGCGTCTCCGTGGACTTCAACAGGCCCAGCTGCGCGAATTTCTGCATAGGCCGGCCCTGCTCCAGGGTAAAGCGCTCCGTCAGCCCATAGCCCAAGGCCATGGTCACGCCGCCCTCGATCTGGCCTTCCACATTCTGAGGATTCACCGCCCGCCCCACGTCGTGGGCGGCGCACACCTTCTCCACCCGGCCCGCAGCATCCAAAGCCACCGCATGGGCGGCAAAGCTGTAGGCGATATGGAACCGGGGCTCCTCTTTATCCGTATTGATGCGGTCGGTGACGCCCCGGTATTCGCCGCTGAACTCCCGTCCCTGCAAAGCGGCGAGGGAACCCTTTTCTTTGAGGGCGGCGGCGAGCGCGAAGGCTGCCCGGCGGGCCGCTTCCCCGGCAAACAGGGTCTGGCGGCTGGCGGTGGTATTGCCGGAATCCGGCGTCAGGGCCGTGTCCGGCGCAACGCTGGCGACTTCCTCCGGCGTCAGGCCGGCCGCATGGCAGACCATTTGCCTGAGCACCGAGTTCATCCCCTGGCCGATGCAGGCGGCGGAGCAATAAACCACGGCCCGGCCGTTTTCCACCGCGATCCGCGCCCGGCCCACATCGGGGACGCCCACGCCCAAACCGCTGTTTTTCATGGCGCAGGCAATGCCCGCAACCGGATGGGCGTCGTAAAAGGGCTTCACTGCCAGCAGGCATTCGGCGATCGCCGTGTCCACGCCGGCCCGCTGGCCGTTGGGCAGCCGGTCGCCGGGATACACCGCGTTCAGGTAGCGGAGCCACCAGGGATCGAGATGGGCCAGGGCCGCCAGCTGATTGAGATTGCATTCGGAGGCCGTGGCGCTTTGGGCCACGCCGAAGCCCCGGAAAGCGCCGGCGGGCGGATTGTTCGTATAATAAGCCTCGCCCACGATATCCACGTTTTCAATCCGATAGGGGCCTGCCGCGTGGGTGCAGGCCCGCTGCAGCACCGGCACGCCCAGGGAAGCGTAGGCGCCGGTATCGGCGATGATCCGCGCCTGCACCGCCGTGATATGTCCCAGCCCGTCCAGGCCGGTGGCGATCTCGATGGTCATGGCGTGGCGCTTGGGATGCACCAGCAGGCTTTCGTCCCGGGTCAGGCGGAGCTTCACCGGCCGGCCGGTCAGCCAGGCCAGCAGCGCCGCGTGATGCTGCACGCTCATATCCTCCTTGCCGCCGAAGCCGCCGCCCACGGCCTTGGCCCGGACCCGCACCTTCTCCAGCTTCAGCCCCAGCATGGCCGCCACCTCCTGGCGGGTCTGGAATACGCCCTGGTCGCCGGTATAGAGGGTCAGGCCGCCTTCCTCCGGCAGAGCCACAGCGCATTCCGGCTCCAGGAAAGCATGCTCGCTAAAGGGCAGGCGGTAGGTGTTGCGCACCTGGTAAAGGGAGGCTGCCAAAGCCGCCTCCGCGTCGCCCCGCCTAAGGATTTCCCGGGCCAGCAGATTGCCGCCGGCCTGCAGCTGGGGAGCGCCTTCCGCCGCCGCGTCTTCCGGCGATAAGATCGGCTCCAGCACCTGGTATTCCACGCGGATCAGCGCCGCCGCTTTGCGGGCGATCTGCTCGCTATCCGCGGCCACCAGGGCGATGGCGTCCCCGGCGAAATGGGTGATCTCGTTCAGATTGATCAGCACCGGATAATCGGGCCGCAAATGGCCGTGCCGGGATTTGCCCGGGATATCGGCGGCGGTCGCCACCCGGCGCACTCCCGGCAGGGTGACGGCTTCGTTGATATCGATAGCCAGCACCCGGGCCCGGGGATAGTCGGAACGCTTCACCGCGCCGTAGAGCAGCTGGAGCGGATACAGATCGCCGGCGTACTCGGCGAGCCCCAAGGCTTTGGCGTAAGCGTCGGAACGGGGCAGGGATACGCCTAAACCGCCGTTTTCCGGCAGGGGCGGCAGATGGGCTTCCCCCCGCTTGACCGCCGCCACCAGTTCAACGGCCTGCTCGATTTTTCGGTAGCCGGTGCAGCGGCAGATATTGTTGCCGAGGGCGGCCCCGATCTCCCGGCGGCTGGGAGCGGGATTGGTATCCAGCAGGGCTTTGGCGGAAATGATCATGCCCGGCGTACAATAGCCGCATTGCACCGCGCCCGAGCGGGCGAAAGCCTCGGCGTACAGCTCCCGTTCCTCCCGGTCCAGCCCTTCCAGGGTCAGCACCTCGGAACCGGCGATCCGGGACAGCTTGACCGCGCAGGCGGGCCGGGCCCGGCCGTCCACCAATACCATGCAGGCGCCGCAGGCCCCCTGGGAGCAGCCGTCCTTCACCGAGGTCAGATGCCGGACCTCCCGCAAATATGTGAGCAGGCTCATCTCCCGCTCCGCCGCCGCCGGCTCTTTGTTGAGAATGAATTCGATCATAGCCATATTGTAATAGCTCCTGCTAAAAAAAGCTACAGTTTTTTGTCCCTGCCCTTGCAATAAAAACAGGTCGGGTTACCGGTACGCTTCCTATAGACTTTATCTATACGTATAGCGGTTTTCGTGAGAAAAAACAATTTAACATGCTTCCCTTTATCTATTATACTGATACAAGGTGAACAGCTTATGCCAATGATAATATCACCATTTCTTTACGCATTATTTCAAAGAGGAGGATGATCATGAACAGTAAAAAAGGCCTGCTCATCACAGGACTCATTGTCGGCGTCATCGCGGTGCTGCTGGTTTACTTCGGCAATCCGCGGAATATGGGCTTCTGCATCGCCTGCTTCATCCGGGATACCGCCGGCGCCCTGGGGCTGCATCAGGCAACGCCGGTGCAGTATATCCGGCCGGAAATCATCGGCCTGGTGCTGGGCGCCACCATCATGGCCGTTATCGGCAAGGAATACAGCCCCCGGGGCGGCTCCGCGCCGGCCACCCGCTTTGTGCTAGGCGTCTCAGTGGCCATCGCCGCCCTGGTTTTCCTGGGCTGCCCCCTCAGGATGGTGCTGCGCATCGGCGGCGGCGACCTGAACGCCGTGGTGGGATTGCTAGGCTTCATCGCGGGCATCTGGGGCGGCGTGTTCTTTCTCAAGCGGGGCTTCAGCCTCAAGCGTACATACAGGCTGGCCAAGCTGGACGGCGCCTGGCTGCCGTTTGGACAGATCGTCCTGCTGGGCCTGCTGATCGCGGCCCCCGCTTTCATCTATTTCAGCGCGGAAGGGCCCGGATCCATGCACGCGCCGCTGCTCATTTCTCTGGCTGCCGGACTGATCGTGGGCGGCCTGGCCCAGAAAACCCGGCTCTGCACCGTGGGCGGCATCCGCGACCTGATCCTGTTTAAGGATTGGACGCTGCTGATGGGCTTGATCGGCATCCTGGCCGCGGCTATCATCGGCAATATTGCCTTCCAGTGGTTCAAGGTGGGCTTTGCCGGCCAGCCCATCGCCCATACCGACGGCCTGTGGAATTTCCTCTCCATGACCGCCGTGGGCTTCGGTTCGGTGCTGCTGGGCGGCTGCCCCCTGCGCCAGCTGATCCTCTCCGGTGAAGGGAACAGCGACTCCGCCGTCACGGTGATCGGCTTTCTGGTGGGCGTAGCCTTTGCCCATAATTTCAAGCTGGCTTCCTCCGCCACGGTCATCAAGGACGGCGTGGTCAGCGGCGGGCCCACCCTGGGCGGCAAAGTCGTCACCATCGCCATTCTGGCGCTGCTGGTGATCGTGGCCCTGCTGAATACGAAAAAGGAACAGGAGGCGTAAAAAAGATGAAAACCATTGACGCGAGAGGCCTGAGCTGCCCGCAGCCGGTGCTCCTGACCAAACAGGCCGCCGACCGGGGCGAAAGGGAAATCACCGTGCTGGTGGACAATGCCTGCGCCCAGGGGAATATCAGCCGCTTTGCCCAACATGCGGGGTTTACGCTGGAGATCGGCGAAAGCGGCGATCATACCGTGCTGACGCTGAAGAAATAGGCCATGGCCGAATATGTGGCGACTTTCCGCACCCATTACGACGCCCTGATGTTTATGCGCCGCCTGCAAGCCCTGGGCATAGCGGGCAAGCTGGCCCCGGTGCCCCGGGCTTTAAGCACCAGCTGCGGCACCTGCGCCCTCTTTGAGGCCGACGCTCCGCCGGCGGCTTTGGCAGACGCGGAGCTGGAGCAGCTGGCCCGCAAAGACGGGAAGGGCTACGCGGTGCTCATCGACAGACGATAAAGAGGCTGAAAAATGAAGACCACCCGTGAAACGGGTGGTCTTCATTTTTCAGCTCTGTTACGGCCTAGTTTTCCTCTTCCCGCAGCTTGCGGAATTTCAATCCGCCGTCTTCCGCATACACCTCGATGGCGTCGCCCTCCCGGTATTCCCGGGACAGGATGGCCTCGCTGACCGGGTCCTCGATGAGGCGGAGGATGGCCCGGCGCAGCGGGCGCGCGCCATAGGTGCTGTCGAAGCCTTTGTCAGCCAGGTACTTATAAACCTCTTCGCCGGCCTTGAGGGACATTCCCTGCCCGGCCAGGCGTATTTGCAGCTCTTTCAGCATCAGGGCGGCGATGGCGCTGATCTCCGCTTCGTCCAGGGAGCGGAAGACGATCATATCGTCCACGCGGTTCAGGAATTCCGGGCGGAACACCTTTTTCAGCTCGGAAAGCATCCGCTCTTTCATATCCTCGTAATTTTCCTGGGCCGTGTCCCTGGCAGCGCCGAAGCCCATGGCCCGGGCCCGGTTCACATTGCCGGCCCCCACGTTGCTGGTCATGATGATGATGGTGTTGCGGAAATCCACGGTGCGGCCGGTGCTGTCCGTGAGCCGGCCGTCCTCCAGCACCTGCAGCAGGATATTGAACACGTCCGGATGGGCTTTCTCGATCTCGTCCAGCAGCACCACGCTGTAGGGGCGGCGGCGCACCGCCTCCGTGAGCTGGCCGCCCTCGTCGTAGCCCACATAGCCGGGAGGCGCGCCCACCAGCCGGGACACGGCGAATTTCTCCATATATTCGCTCATATCCAGGCGCACCATGGCGTCGTCGGAACCGAACATGATATTGGCCAAAGCCCGGGCCAGCTCCGTTTTACCCACGCCGGTGGGGCCGAGAAAAATGAAGCTGCCGATGGGCCTTTTCGCGTCCTTCAGGCCCGCCCGGGCCCGGCGCACGGCCTTGGAAATGCCCACCACGGCCTCGTCCTGGCCGATCAGTCGCTGGTGCAGCAATTCCTCCAAGCGCAGCAGGCGTTCCGCTTCTTCCTCGTTGAGCCGGGCCACGGGGATATTGGTCCATTCCGCCAGCACCTCGGCGATCTGTTCCGCGTCCACCGTCTGCTCTTTGCCGGTGGTTTCCCGCTGCCAGCCCCGGCGGCCTTCCTCGATCTGCTCCATCAGCCGCCGTTCCTGATCCCGCATTTGCGCGGCTTTCTCAAATTCCTGGGCGTTCACCGCCGCGTCCTTTTCCTTCTGCACCTCGGCCAGGCGGCTTTCCAATTCCTTCAAGTCCGGCGGCGCGGTGTAGGCGGCCAGCCGCGTCTTGCTGGCGGCTTCGTCGATCAGGTCGATGGCCTTATCCGGCAGGAAACGGTCGGGCAGATAACGGGCGGAGAGTTTTACCGCCGCTTCCAGCGCCGCGTCGGTGATGCGCACCCGGTGATGGGCTTCGTATTTGTCCCGGAGGCCGTGCATGATCTGCAGCGCGTCCTCCTCATTGGGCTCGCCCACCTGCACCGGCTGGAAACGCCGCTCCAGCGCCGCGTCTTTTTCAATATGCTTGCGGTATTCGTCCAGGGTGGTGGCGCCTACGCATTGCAGCTCGCCCCGGGCCAGGGCGGGTTTTAAGATATTGGCCGCGTCGATGGCCCCTTCCGCCGCGCCGGCCCCCACCAGGGTATGCACCTCGTCGATGAACAGGATCACGTCTTTGTTGGTACGGATTTCATCCACCATTTTTTTCATCCGATCCTCGAAATCGCCCCGGTATTTGCTGCCCGCCACCATGCCGGACATATCGATGGCCACCACCCTTTTACCGATCAGGGTCTCCGGCACCCGGCTGTCCACGATCATCTGGGCCAGGCCCTCCACAATGGCGGTTTTGCCCACGCCGGGCTCGCCGATCAGCACCGGATTGTTCTTGGTGCGGCGGGAGAGGATCTGGATCACCCGCTGGATCTCCTTTTCCCGGCCGATCACCGGGTCCAGCTTCTCCTGGCGGGAAAGGGCCGTCAGGTCCCGGCCGAATTTATCCAGCACCGGGGTTTTGCTTTTCTTCTTGCCGGAGGGGGCGGGCCCGTTCTCCCCTTCCGCCTCGGCGTAGCCTTCCTCGTAGGCGTCGCCGCTTAGATTGGGGTTATTGCCGCCGGCCATCATGTTCATGGCGGTCTGGCGGATGCGCTTGGTATCCGCGTCCGCGCAGTCCAGCAGCCAGTGGGAAGCGAAACCTTCCTCCTCCGCGGCCAGGCCCAGCAGCAAGTGTTCGGTATCCAAAAAATTCACGCCCATACGCTGGGCTTCTTCCAGCGCCAGCTGCAAAGCCCGCTTGGTGCGGGGGGACAGGCCCTGATAACGGTCGCCCTGATTGGCTTCGTCGTCAATGGCGTCCGCCAGCACTTCCCGGGACAGGCCCAGCTCATCCAGGATGCGGGCCGCCAGGCCGTCTTCCACGTAGAACAGGCCCAGCAGCAGATGTTCCGTATTGATATAGCGGCTGTTGCGCCCCTTGGCCTCCTGCTCGGCCGCCGCCAGGGCCCGCTGGGCCCGTTCGGTGAGGCGGCTGCCCAGGCGGTTGCTGGGCAAGCCTCCCATGAGAAAGCGCAGGCCGCTTTCGCCCAGCAGATTGAGCTGGCCGGTTTCCGCGGCGCATTTATCGCATAAATATGACGTTTCCCGTATGCCGCTCAGGCTGTTCACCTTGGTGACGCGGACATTGGCTTCCCGTTCATGGCATCTTTGGCAGAGCATTGCAACCCCCTCCTTAATTGGTAAAATCATCCCGGAGCAACAGCATCAGCACACTGTTGAGCAGCGCGCCCCGCAATTTATCCGGGTCTTTGGCTTCCTTCAGCACATTCTCGTCGGTTAAGGCGGTGACCAGCATGGCTTCCCGCGGAGTGAGGAAATCCTCCTCCCGCAGTCTCTCCACCAGCTTGGCTCCGCTTTGGCGTCCCACCGCCTTATCCCGGGCCTGTTCCAGCAGGGCGGCCAAATTACCTTCGTCCTCCATGGACAGGCGGATGATGCGCAGATAGCCGCCGCCGCCCCGCCGGCTCTCCACCATATAGCCCTGGCCGGGCGAAAAGCGGGTCTCCAGCACATAATTGATCTGGGAAGGCACGCACATGAAGATCTCCGCCAGATCGCTGCGCTTTAACTCCACCACGCCGCTTTCCGTGGCATTGAGCAGCCGTTTCAAATAGTCCTCTATTTGATTGGACAACGTGGACATAAGCATCCCCCTGACTATCTTTGACTATATTATAGCATATGGTCAGGAAAAGTCAAGACCCGCTTTGGCCTTGGCGGCCGGGCGAAACGGAAATTTTCGTATCCAATTGCAATTATGCCCGGACAGGCTTATAATTATCTCGTGAGAGGAGGTTAACAATGACCAACGAACTATTACTGAAAAACGCCCGTTACTTTAGCCAGGAGCATTTTTGCGACGGCGATATCCTGGTAAAGGACGGCAGGATCGCGGTGATCGCCGCTGCCGGCAGCCCGGAGCTGGCCCAGGCCCGGGCTGAACGCACCCTGGACTTATCCGGTCTCACGGTGCTGCCCGGCATTATTGATTCCCATGTGCATTTCCGGGACCCGGGACGGCCGGACCGGGAGGATTTTTTCACCGGCTCCCGGGCCGCCGCGGCCGGCTGCGTCACCACTTTTTGCGAGATGCCCCTGGCCATTCCGCCTCCCAACAGCCTGACGAATCTGCAAAACCGCATCTCTTTAGGCGAGCGGCGCTCCGTCATTGACTTCGCCATGTTCGGCGCCGCCGGTTACGAGAACAGGGACGCCTTCCAGGCGCTGCTGGACGCGGGCGTAGTCGCTTTCAAAACGTTCCTGCATCCTGCGCCGGCAGGCCGGGAACAGGAGTTCGCGGGCCTGACCGTGGAAGACGACGGCCAATTATACCGGATGCTGGCCGAAGGCAGCCAAACCGGCGGACGCTTTTATTTCCACTGCGAAAACGCCAAGCTCATCGCGGAGCTGGAAAAACAGCTCCACGCCGCCGGGACTGAGGATTACAGCTTCCACTACCGTTCCCGCTCCGAGCTGGCGGAGGTCCAGAGCGTGGAAACCATCCTGCGCTTTGCGAAAGCCACCGGCTGCAAGGTGGGCATCGTGCATATCTCGGCGCCGGAAGCCTGCAAGCTGGTGAAAAAAGCGCAAAAGAAAGGCCTGGACGTAATCGCCGAGACCTGCTTCCATTATCTCACCTATGATCACAGCCATATCGACCGCTTCGGCCCTTACGCCAAATGCAACCCGCCCCTGCGCAGCCGGGAGTCTGTGGAACAGCTGTGGGAATACGTGCTGGACGGCACCATCAGCTATATCGGTTCCGACCACGCGCCCTTCACCGAAAGCGAGAAGGAGATCGGCGTCCAGGGCGGCATCTGGAAAGCTTATTCCGGCATGCCAGCCATCGAGCTGCTGTTGCCGCTGATGCTCAGGCATGTGGCGGACGGCCGCATCAGCCTGGAGCGGCTGGCGCCGCTGCTGACGGAAAACACTGCCCGGGCCTACGGCATCTTCCCCCAAAAAGGCTGGATCGGCGTGGGCGCGGACGCGGACTTCGCCGTTGTGGATATGGATCAGCAATACACCATCCGCATCGACGACATGAAGAGCAAGGCCAAAGCCATCAACAAGCTGTTCGACGGCGAAACCACCATCGGCAGGCCGATTTATACCATCGTGCGGGGCCGCGTCGTCATGGACCGCGGCGTCATCGACGACAGCGCTGAAGGCTACGGCCGCTTCGTGCCCCGCCGCGTCAAGTAGCGCCTTCCGCTTGTTTCTGAACAGCCTGAGCGAAAATGGAGTTTTCGGACAGCCTGCTGTATACCGCAAGCAAACGTAACAGCCGCCGGGTGGTCGCCCGGCGGCTGTGCTATAGGCCCGCCTCATCCAGCAGGGCGGCGTCGGCCAGGATCTGCTCCGCCGGGCCGTCGGCCAGCAATTTTCCCTGCTTCAGCAGCAGCACCCTCCCGGCCAGGGTCCGGGCCAGCTCCGGATCATGGGTGGCGATCAGCTGGGCTTCCGGCCGCTGTTGCAGCAGGCTGATCAGCCGCCGCCGCGCCCGGGGGTCCAGAAAGGCTGTGGGTTCGTCCAGCAGCAGCAGCCGGGGCTCCATCACCAGGATGGTGGCCAAAGCCGCGACCCGCCTTTCGCCGCCGGACAGCCGCTGAGAAGGCCGGTTGGCCAAAGCCCGGATGCCCAGCTCCGTCAGGACCTTTTCCACCCGTCGCTCGACCAGCTCCGGGGCCAGACCCTGGTTGCGCAGGCCGAACGCCGCGTCCTCCCCGATGGTGGGCATGAACAGCTGATCGTCCGGGTCCTGAAACACCAGGCCCGCCTGCTGCCGGAGCTGCGGCAGATTTTTTTTCCCATAGGCCGCCCCGTCCAAAACAATGGCGCCCCCGGCGGGAGGCAGCACCCCGGCCAAAGCCAGCAGCAAAGTTGATTTGCCCGCGCCGTTGGCGCCCAGCAGCGCCGCCTTTTCCCCCGGCGCCAGCCGGAAGCTGATCCCCGCCACGGCAGGGGTATGATCGGGATACACGATATGCAGATCCGCTACTTCCAGCATGGTCCCTCCTATAGCCTGAGCAGCCAGGCCCAATCGGCCAGCCGCAGCAACAGTACGCCGCCCCCGGCCAGCAGCAGGTACAGCACATCCCGCCCTTGCCAGGGCCGGCCCGCCGCGTGCACAGCGGTTCCGGAGCCGTAACCCCGGCACAGCATGGCCTGATAGACCCGCTCCGCCCGGTCGAAGCTGCGCAGCAGCAGATGTCCGGCCAGGCTGCCCATATCCCGGAGGGCCACGCCCTTGACCCGGGGGGCCCGCAGCCCATAGGCCAGGTAGACGGACCGGGCCTCGCTGAGCAGCGCGCCCAGATAGCGGTAGGTCAGCAGCAGCAGGTCCACGAACAGGGGCGGCGCATGCAGCCTGAGCAGGCAGCGGCCCAGCTCCGTCAAAGGTGTGGCCGCCACCAGCAGCAGCAGGGCCGTGACGGTCAGATAGCATTTCAGCACCAGGGTCAGGCAGGACAGCGTTCCGTAACTGATCAGCAGCCGGCCCAGGCGAAAGGCGGGTTCCGGCTCCACGAAGATATTGGCGATACCCGCGGCTAGGCAAAAGGGCAGCGCCAAGGCAAAACGCTTCAGCAGCAGCCCCTGGGGCGCTCCGGCCCAGGCCGCGAGGACCAGCGGATAGAACAGCAACGGCAACAGGGCCGCCAGTTCGTAGCGGCCCCGGGAAATCACTGCCAGAATAAAAATGAATGTCACCAGCAGCTTGGGCAAGGGATGCAGCCGCCGGGGGCCATCCTCTCCCTGGGCCAGCTGCTCCAGGGAATAAATGGCGGCAATCTTGGCGTTGAGATCCGAAATATCCGCTTCCCTCCTATTGCTGCGGGGCGGCGCGCCGCTTTTTGGCCAGCCGCACCAGCGCCCCGGCAGTCACGGCCAGGGCCACGGTGAGAACACAGCCCGCCAGGCCGGCCACGCTCACGCCGGGCACCGGGCCTTCCCCGGCGGCAAAATCATAATCAGGCAGCAGGGCGGCGCTCTCCTGCAGCGCCGCCGCCTGCGCATGGAAAGCGCCCGCGGCGGCCAGTTCCGTCCCGCCGGCGGTATGGGCCACGGCCCATTCCAGGCCGTCCGGATAACCCGAGGCCAGCAGGGATAAGCCGCCGCCGATCAGCACAGCCAGCAGGGCAAAGGCCACGATGGGCCTCATCCCGACAGCGGCCGGCCGCTGCCCGGCGTGGCCCGCTTCCAGCAGTTCCGGGCGAAGTTTCCAGACAAAGCCGAGGATGGCGGCGGTGACCAGGCCCTCCACCGCGCCGATAGCCAAATGGATGGGCTGCATCAGCAAGAGGAAGGCGTCAAAGGGCAGCGCCGTCACGCCGGACAGCAGCGTCTCCAGCACCACGGCGAAAGCTCCCGCCTGCAAAGCCACGATCGCCGCCAGCACGGCGGCCACAGATAAGCGGCCGGCGGTCACGCCTTTGTTCAGCAGCGGACGGAACAGCAGCGGGTATACCAGCAAACAGGGCAGCACGCCCATATTGAACAGATTGCAGCCCAGGGCCAACAGGCCTCCGTCGGCAAAAAACAGGGCCTGGATGATCAGCACCGCGCTGATTGTCAAATAGGCCGGCCCCGGCCCCAGCAGGGCCGCCAGCAAAACACCCCCTCCCAGATGGCCGCTGCTGCCGGTCAGCGGGATGGTGAAATTGATCATCTGCGCCGCGAACACAAAAGCGCCCAGCACCGCCATGTACGGCAGCCTTTTCTCCTCCACGTCTTCCCGATCCAGTTTTTTTACCGTATAAGCGACGGAAGCCGCGCTGACGGCCAGCATGGTCAAACCCACGGCCGGCGACAGCAAAGCGTCTGCCATATGCATAAAAATTCCTCCTTGAGGCATAAGAAATGCCATGAAGTAAGCGCCGCTTCAGCGACCCGCTGCCTTCATGGCATCGTTACGCAACTATTATATACCACGCCCGTCCCGCTGTCAACAGCCCCCAGGCGCTTTCTGATCCGCAATACGGCGCTCCGGTATTGCTGCTTGGCACAAGCGCGGCCCCCCGGCGTTGATCCGTTATGCCCCGGGCAGGCAATGCCGCCTGCCGATGAGCGAGCAAGCGCCGGCGTCCGGCCCTCAACCTACGCTTGGCTGCCGCCGGACTTCCACCAGTCCAGCAGCGGCTGCAGTTTCTCCGCGCTGACCAGGTCGCCGCCGTTTTGCATCAAATCCAGGGTCTGTCGTTCCTCGTCGTTCAGGGAGGGTTTTTCCGCCAGGCGCTTGCTCGCCATATTGGTGAGGATTCTCATCACCAACCGGTCCAAGCCGAAAAGCCTCGATAAGTCAAAACCGCCCTGCAGCAACACAAAAGGCAATTGGCCCAACTGATGCCGTTCCCTGATCTCCCCGGCCGTTTTTTCCGTGGGCATGGCCATGCCCACGGCGCCGACGGCCCGGACTTGCCACAGCCGGGCGGCCTTTCGGTAACCCTGGATGCCGCCCGCCTTCAGCCAGCCCAGGTAGATAATGTCCGCCTCCTTCTCCAGCCCGCCCGCGGCCTCCTCCAGCCGGTAAAGGGGCAGGCCGGTCTCAGCCGCCAGCAGCCGCGCGTATTTTTCCGTGAAACCGGTCTTAGAAACATATACAATAGCGGTCATGACAACTCTCCTCTCATTTTGTTGCCCAGGCAGATAAAATATGATATAATAACGGACATGTACTGATCATAAACGCGACGGCCCGGGCCGGCTCGCCAAGGAGGAATGACGATGAAACTGACTTATGAAGGACATTCTTGTTTCACCGTGGAAGCGGAAGGTTTGAATCTACTCATCGATCCCTTTATTTCCGGCAATCCTTCCTGTAAAAAGAAGCCGGAGGATTTTCATCCCGATCTGGTGCTGGTGACCCACGGTCACTACGACCATCTGGGAGACGCGGTGGAGATCGCCCGCCGCTGCGGGGCCACCCTGGTCGCCCCGGTGGAACTGATCCGGGCCTTGGATCCGCAGGGAGTGGATACCCTGGCGTTTAATCTGGGGGGCTGCGCCAGCGTGGGCAACGTGCATCTCATCATGGTGCCGGCCTGGCACGGCAGCGACGTGGTCACGCCGGAGGGTCCCCGCTACGCAGGCGTGGCCTGCGGCTATGTGATACGGGCCGACGGCGTCAGCATTTATCATGCGGGAGATACGGCGCTGTTCGGCGACATGGCGTCGGTGCTGTCCCGCTACAATATCGACTGCGCCCTGCTGCCCATCGGCGATTTCTACACCATGGGGCCCAGGGACGCCGTGACCGCCGCGCATTGGCTCAAGGTCAAAAAAACCATCCCCATGCATTATAACACCTTCCCCGTTATTGAGCAAGACGCGGCCGCCTTCGCCCATGACCTGGAGGACCGCACGGAAAGCCGGTGCACCATCCTGCAGCCCGGCGAAAGCTGTCAATTGTAAGGCCGGTTGCCAACAGAGCGGGCAACGGTGAAAACAGGCTGGATAAGACGGCCCCATGACAACAGACGGATGGCGCAGTCTATGGACAGCTTGGCGCAATCCTGGTCATCCTTTATGTTAGGGCGGCCCGTGCCGCCCCGGCCATTAACTAAAGCCCTGGCCGCCTCTGCCGCGACTGAAGCCGCTGTCGCTGCTGCTACTGGTGTGGCTGACGCCGCTGTCGCCGCTGTCGCTCATCGTGCTGCTGCTCATCGTGCTGCCACTGCCGCCGCGGTTTCTGAAAGTCTCGCAGGCGGTATCATCGCTTCTTTTAACGTTTTTGCTGCCGCAGGAGCTGACTTCAATTTCAGAGGCCTCGCAACGATCATCGTTGTGATACACGCACTCTTCTACTGTACATTTGATTCTGGACATTAATTGGTTTCACCTCCTTCGCCCCTATTATTCCCGGCTTTATGGATCTTAATCATCGGACATTCCGGAAAAGACGAAAGGGATTGCCAAAACCGCGTAGAAAATTATTGATAAAAAATGACATAAATTTACAAAGACGGAGCAATCCATGCGCATCCATATTACAAGTGAGGAAAAAGGCCTGACCCTGTCCGGGCTGCTGCAGGAACGGGGCTTTCAGGTGGAGCAGCCTTGCGGCGGCTGGCAGCGCTGCGGGCGCTGCCGGGTCAAGGTCCAGGGCGGACTGCTGCCTCCCGGCGAAACGGAGCGGGAATTCCTGGACGAAGCGCAGCTGGCCGCCGGCTGGCGGCTGGCCTGCTGCGCCCTGGTCACCGGCCCCATCGATGTGGAACTGCCGGAAGAAGCGGCGCAGCCGGAAGCGACCGCCGTGTCCCGGCGCCGCGTCCGGGCCGGCCTGGCCATTGACCTGGGCGCCACCATGATCGCCGGACGCCTGCTGGACCTGGGCAGCCGCCGGGTGCTGGCGGAAAGCGCGGAGCTGAACCGGCAGCGCGGCTATGGCGCGGACCTGATGAGCCGCATCGGTTACGGGTTGCGCCGGGGCGGGGAGGAACTGCGGCAGGTGGCCCTGGCTCAGTTGGACGGCCTGGCCGGAAAGCTGTGCGGGCAGGCGGGCCTGGACCGGGACCAGGTGCGGGAAGCGGTGATCGTGGGCAACACGGCGATGCTGCATCTACTGGCCGGCTATCCGCTGCAGGGCCTGGCAACCCTGCCTTACGCCCCCGCCTCCCTGTTCGATCTGGAATCCCAGGAGATCCTGCCCGGCCTGACCTGCTATCTGCCGCCCTGCCGTTCCGCTGACCTGGGCGCGGATGCGCTGGCGGGGATGCTGCACGCGCGTTTGTTCGATCCGCAGCGCAAAGCCCTGTACCTGGATATCGGCACCACTTGCGACATCGCCTTAAGCGACGGCCGGAACGTTTATTGCTGCGCCATTCCAACAGGCCCGGTTTTTGAAGGCGTATGCTTAAGCTGCGGCATGGCCGCTGCTCCCGGAGCCGTCTACCAGGTAAGCCGTGAGAAAAACGCCGTGACCTGCCTGACCGTCGGCGATCGGCCGCCCCAAGGGATCTGTGCCGCCGGCCTGATCTCCGCCCTGGCCATGCTGCTGGAAGCAGGAGCCCTGAGCAGCAAGGGCCGCCTGCTCACCGGGCATCCGTTGGACGGTTATCTGGAAGGCGGGGAGGGCAACCGGCGTTTCCGGTTGCCCGACGCCGGGCTGTATATCACCCAGAACGATGTGCGCCAGCTGCAGCTGGCCAAAGGCGCTGTCAGCGCCGGCTTTGGCCAGCTGATGCGGCGGCTGGGCCTCCAGTACGCTGATCTGGATCAGTTGCTGCTGGCCGGCGCCCTCGGCGCGGAGCTGGACCGGCAGGCGGCGACGGCCATCGGCCTGCTGCCCGCCCGCTCTGCCCCCGCCCTCCGTATCCTGGGCAACGCGGCCCTGGAAGGGGCCGCCCTGCTCCTGGACAACAAGCTGGCCCGGGCAGACCTGCGCTCCCTGGCCCGGCGCTGCCAGTCGCTGGAACTGACGGACAGCGATGAGTTCCAGCTGGCCTCTTTCCGGCGCATGGCCCTGGAGCCGGTGTATTGAAGAGGGCGTAAACCGTCCTTCTTTTACAAAAGAAGGACCAAGAAAATTTTGAACTTAATTATTATTTTATTAATATTATGACTGTGAATTTATTTAAAGTTCTTTTGGTTCTTTTCTTTCAAGAAAAGAACGGTCTTAAAGGTCTTAAGGTTTTATAATCAACAAGCCGTTATTTCCCCAGCATGTTTTTAAGCTCTTCCACGGCCAGGCGCACATATTCGGCGTAAGGCAGATTGCTTTGCCCGGCGATGCGGATCTGGCATTTATTCACCGGGATCAGCAGCTTCAGCGCCGGACTGCCGCCCACGGCCCGGGCCATGGCGGGAGTGATCTCCCCCAGCAGTGCGTCGGCGGCCAGCAATCCCACGGGCCCGATGATATAATCGGCGTCCCGGCAATTGACCAGCACCGGATTTTCGCCGGTGGCGCCTGCCGCGGCTCCGCCTTTCAGCATGGCGGCGGTGGCGATGCTATTGGTGCCGATCGCCAGCACCGGCTGGTCCGGCAGCGTTTTTTTCAGCTGCTCGATCACGGCCCGGCCCAGGCTGCCTCCCTGGCCGTCGATCACAATGATTTTGGTCATCGGCTTCTCCTTTCCTCTGCCTCCGGGCAGCACGCTATGGCGACTGCCCCTCTACCAGCAGGCCGTCCCGGAACAATGCCGTCCCCCTGACAGCAAGCGCCTGGCCGGCCAGGGCCGACCGGCCCTTAAGATACAGCATGACATAATTGCCGCTATGTCCTTTGAGATATTCCCCGTCCCGCTCCTCGGCGAGCAGCGTCAGTTGGCGCCCGATATAACGGGAGCAATAGCCGCGTTCCAGCTCCGCGCCGATTGCCGCCAGCTCCGCCGCCCGCCGGGCTTTGACCGCGGCAGTCAGCTGCCCCGGGGCCAGGGCCGCGGGCGTGCCCTCCCGCCGGGAATAGGGGAACACATGCAGGGCGGCAAAGCCCATGACCTGGCAAAAATCCCGGCTGGCCGCGAAATCCTCCTCGCTTTCGCCGGGATAGCCCACCATCACGTCGCTGGTAAAGGCGATATCCCCCAGCAGTTGCCGGAGGCGGTCCAGCAGCCGGGCGTAAGCCGCGGTGTCGTAGCGGCGGCCCATGGCCTGCAGCATGCGGTCGGAGCCCGATTGCAAAGGGATATGCAGATGGGGGCAGAGCTTTTCCTCTTCTGCCAGGACGGCCAGGAGCGGCTCCGTGAATTGCTGCGGCTCGATACTGCCCAAGCGCAGCCTGAGCAGGCCCGGCAAGCGGCAGACGGCCCGGACCAGGGCGGGCAGGTCCTGGCCCTCCGGCAGATCCCGGCCGTAAGCGCCGATATGGATGCCGGACAACACCAGCTCCTGGTGGCCGGATTCCAGGAGGCCCCGGCACAGCGCCAGCGCTTCGGGCAAAGGCAGGCTGCGCACCGGGCCCCGCACATAGGGCACGATACAGTAACGGCAGAACTGATCGCAGCCGTCCTCCACCTTCACATAAGCCCGGGCCCGGTCCTGCCGGCTGCCCGCGCCGATCCGGCGGAAGTTCCGCGCCGCCCCGATATCTCCCACGGCCCTGACCGGTCCGTTGCCGGCCCGGTAGCGCGCCACCAGCTCCGGGAGTTCGGCCCGGTCCTCCACCCCGCAGACGATATCCGCTCCCAGCTCCGCTACCCGGCCGGCGGCCCGCTGGGCATAGCAGCCGCAGACGGCCAAAATGGCGCCGGGATGCTCCCGGCGCAGGCGGCGGATCAGATTGCGGTCCTTTTTATCCGCGGTCTGGGTCACGGTGCAGGTATTGACAATCAACAGGTCCGCCTGCTCCGGGCCGCCCTGCTCCCAGCCGGAAGCCACAAAGAGCGCCGCCAGGGCGCCGCCCTCTTCCTGATTGACCTTGCAGCCCAGGTTATGGATATAAAAGCTGCTACTCATAAGAAGGCACCGCGGCAAAAGCGCACCAGCCGTCCTGTTCCCGGCTGTTCAGAATGGCCAGCCCGCAGCTGACCAGCCGGTTGGCGATCACGCCGCCCTGGTCGGCAATGATGCCGGAACAAAGGAACACGCCGCCGGGCGCCAGGAAGCGCCCCACCACCCGGGTCAGGTCGAAGATAACATGGGCGTTGATATTGGCCAGCACCAGCTGGGCCTTGTTCTGGCGCAGCCTGCGCTGGAGCTTTTCCTCCGCCAGGATGTCTCCCAGGATGAACGCAAAATCGTCCTCCCTGATACCGTTCAGCCGCAGATGGTCCGCCACCGCGGCAACGCAGACCTCGTCGATATCCACGCCAATCACGGAGGAAGCGCCCAGCTTCAAACCGGCGATGCCTAGGATGCCGCTGCCGCAGCCCACATCGAGGATGCGGCCGCCGGGCTGCAAATATTCCTCCAGCAATGCCAGCATCATGGCGGTGGTGGCATGGTCGCCGGTGCCGAAAGCCATGCCGGGCTCGATATTCACCGCCACCCGCCCCTCGGGTATGGGGCTCTCATCCCAGGAAGGCCGCACATACAGCTTGTCCCCGATCGCCAGAGGCTGGAAGGCTTCCTTCCATTGGCGCTGCCAATCCGTATCCGGCGCCTCCGCGACCAGCGGCTGCAGTTCCAGAGCCTCTTTCGCCGACAGAGCGGCCAGCGCCTCCAGCAGCGGCAGCGCCGCTTCCCGGCCCCCTTCCAGCAGGCAGGAAAGCGTCACGTCCCCGGTGACGATCTCCTGGCCGTCGAATACGGAGGCGTCCCAGTCCCCGGCCAGCAGATGCTCCTTGATCAGCGCCGGATCCGACACCTCCACGCCTGCCGCGCCCTGGTCCAGCATCAGCATGGTGATCGGTTCCTCGTAAGCCGCGGGCGCAGCCACCGTTATCTTCACATATTTGGGCATAAGGGACTCCTTTTGTTGCAGGCTTTAAAACCGTTCCTCTTTTGGCCTAGCTGGCTTTTGCCTAACGGCAAAACCTCAGCTAAGGCACATAGCTATAGCGCGCGATCATAGATCGCGGCGCTAGCCCAGTAAAAGAAGGACCAAGAAAACTTTGAACTTTAGTAAATTGTAGCTTTAAATAAGTTTAAAGTTCTTTTGTTTCTTTTCTTTCAAGAAAAGAAAGGTTTTAAAGAGATTTTAGGATTTTAAAGCATTCATTCATGATTTAAATATTTTGCCGAAAAATCCTTTCCGGTCGTCGCCTTCGCCGGGCCGGTCGCCCAATTGACGCAGCAGCTCTTTCTGATGATCGGTGAGCCGGGTGGGCGTGACCACCTTGACTTTCACATGCTGGTCACCCCGGCCGTAGCCCCGGAGCTTGGGGAAGCCCCGTCCCCGCATGCGGAAGGTGGTGCCGGTCTGTGTTCCTTCGGGTATGGCCAGCTTCACCAACCCGTCCAGCGTCGGCACCTCGATCTCCGCGCCCAAAGCCGCTTCGGAGAAGGAGATCTGCTGTTCCAGGAACACATTGTCCCCGTCCCGCTTAAAAATCTTATGAGGCCGGACGCTGATATAAACGAACAGGTCGCCGGTGGGGCCGTTGTTGAGGCCGCCCTCGCCCTCGCCCTGCATGCGCAGGCGGGAGCCGTTATCCACGCCGGCGGGGATATTCACTTTCAGCTTACGGCTTTTTTGCACCCGGCCGCTGCCGTTACAGGCCGGGCAGGGCTCCTTGATCACGCTGCCGGCGCCGCCGCAATGAGGGCAGGTGCGCACGGTCTGGAACTGTCCGAACGCCGTGGTCTGATTGATCCGGATGCGGCCGCTGCCGCCGCAATGCTGGCAGTTTTCCCGGCCGGTGCCGGGCTTGCCGCCGCTGCCGCGGCAGTCGCCGCAGGCTTCCATGCGGGTGACGGTGACTTCCTTCTCCACGCCCTTGGCCGCTTCCTCGAAGCTGATCTGCACATCCAGGCGCAGATCATTGCCGCGCTGGGGAGCGGCAGGGTCCCGCTGGGGCGCGCCGCCAAAGCCGCCGCCGAAGAATGTTTCGAAAATATCGCCGAAGCCGCCGCCAAAGGGATTGGCGTTGCCGAAAGGATTGCCGTTGCCAAAGGGATTGGCGCCGCCGAAACCGGCGCCGGGGTCGTTATGTCCGAACTGGTCATAACGGGCGCGGCTGTCCGGGTCCGACAGCACGGAAAAGGCCTCGCTGACCTCCTTGAACTTGGCTTCGGCAGTCTTGCTGTCCGGGTTCAGGTCCGGATGGTATTGTTTGGCCAGCTTTTTGTAAGCCTTTTTGATATCCTCGTCCGTGGCGTTGCGGCCCACGCCCAGCACTTCGTAGTAATCTCTCTTCTCTGCCATGGTCTCCTCATCACTTCCAGGTCATTCGGGTAGGGGCGGACTTGCTGTCCGCCGGCCGTACCGGCCCCTCCGCCCCTACGGTAAGATATGCTCAGCGCTGTATCTTGAATGACATCGGACATTTAGGATTGTTTATTTTCATCGTCCACATTGCGGAATTCGGCGTCGTAGAAATCCTCGGCCTGCTGCTGGTTAAAGTCGCCGCCGGGCTGCTGCTGGCCGGGGTCGAAACCGGCGCCGCCGTTCTGCTGCTGCTCGGCCTGGGCCTGGGCCGCCGCCTCGCCGTAAATGCGCTCCGTGATTTTATAGAGGGCCTCGGACAGCGCCTTGGTCTTGCTGTCGATCAGGTCGGTGTCGTCGCCGGCCAGGGCGTCGGAAAGCTCCTTCTTGGCCGCCTCGACAGCTTCCTTCTCTTCCGGCTTCACCTTGCCGGCCAGATCCTTCAGGGAACGGTCCACGGAATAGAGCAGGCTGTCGCCCTGATTGCGGATCTCGATCGTTTTCTTTTTGGCCTCGTCCTCGGCGGCGAACCGCTCCGCGTCGGCCATCATGCGTTCGATCTCGCTGTCGGTCAGGCCGGAGCTGGCGGTGATGGTGATGGCCTGCTGTTTGCCGGTGCCCATATCCTTGGCGCTGACGCTGACGATGCCGTTGGCGTCGATATCGAAGCGCACCTCGATCTGGGGCACGCCGCGGGGCGCCGGGGCGATGCCGGTCAGGTTGAAGCGGCCCAGGGTCTTGTTGTCGGCGGCCATGGGGCGCTCGCCCTGCAGCACATGGATTTCCACCGAAGGCTGGTTGTCGGAAGCGGTGGAGAAGATCTGGCTTTTGCCCGTGGGGATGGTGGTGTTGCGGTCGATGATGCGGGTGAACACGCCGCCCAGGGTCTCGATGCCCAAGGACAGCGGGGTCACGTCCAGCAGCAGCACGTCCTTGACTTCCTTGTTCAGGATGCCGCCCTGGATGGCCGCGCCCAAGGCCACGCATTCGTCCGGGTTGATGCCTTTATGGGGTTCCTTGCCGATCAGGTTGCGGATGGCGTTCTGCACGGCGGGGGTGCGGGTGGAACCGCCCACCAGCAGCACCCGGTCGATATCGCCAGCTTTCAGTCCCGCGTCCTTCATGGCCTGGCGGGTGGGGCCGACGGTCTTTTCCACCAGATCGGCGGTGAGTTCGTCGAATTTGGCCCGGGTCAGGTTGTAATCCAGATGCTTGGGCTCATTGTTGACCTGGGTGATGAAAGGCAGGTTGATATTGCTGGTCATGGTGCCGGACAGCTCGCATTTGGCTTTCTCCGCGGCTTCCCGGAGGCGCTGCATGGCCACGCGGTCGGCGGAGAGATCGAAGCCCTGCTCCCGGCGGAACATCTCCACCAGGAAGTCCATGATGCGTTTGTCGAAATCGTCGCCGCCCAGGAAATTGTTGCCTGAGGTGGCTTTGACCTGGAACACGCCTTCGTCCAGCTCCAGGATGGATACGTCGAAGGTGCCGCCGCCCAGGTCGAACACGAGCACGGTATGCTCCTCGCTTTTATCCAGGCCGTAGGCCAGGGCCGCGGCCGTAGGCTCGTTGATGATGCGCAGCACTTCCAAGCCGGCGATCTTGCCCGCGTCCTTGGTGGCCTGGCGCTGGGCGTCGGAGAAATAGGCCGGCACGGTGATGACGGCCTGGGTCACCGTCTCGCCCAGATAAGCCTCGGCGTCGGCCTTCAGCTTTTGCAGGATGAAAGCGGAAATCTCCGGGGGCTGGTATTCCTTGCCGCCCATTTTCACGCCGATTTTCTGGCCCATCTTCCGCTTGATGGACATCACGGTGTTATCCGGATTGGTGATGGCCTGGCGCTTGGCCACCTGGCCCACCAGACGCTCGCCGTTGGCGAAAGCCACTACCGAGGGGGTGGTGCGGGCGCCTTCCGGGTTGGGGATCACGATCGCTTCGCCGCCTTCCATCACGGCGACGCAGGAATTGGTGGTGCCTAAGTCAATGCCTATTACTTTTCCCATAGTAAATGCCTCCTTATATTTGCAAATGTTAAGTTATCAATCTAGCGAAGGGCTAAGGCGCCCGGCGGCCGCCCGGCCGGTCAGACGCCCACCTGCACCATGGCTGCCCGCAGCAGCCGCTCGTTGAGCAGATAGCCTTTCTGCAGCACCATGGTGATCTTGCCCTTTTGCTCCTCGCCGGCCTCGATCTGCAGCACGGCCTGATGCAGGGTGGGATCGAAATCCGCGCCGTCGGCCGCGATTTCACTGAGGCCGATCCCCTGCAGGGCAACGGCGAATTGGCGGGCGATCATCACCACGCCTTCTTTATCCGCCCCGTCCTTCATGCCCTGGATGGCCCGCTCCAGATTATCCAGCACCGGCAGCAGGGCCAGCACCGTGGCGGCGTTGGCGCAATGGACGGCGTTTTCATTATCCTGGCGGGAGCGGCGCCGGAAGTTATCGAAATCCGCCTGCAGGCGCATGAGTTTGGCCGCCATGTCTTCTTTCTCGCTGAGTGCGGCCCGGTATTGGTCCAGGTAGGCCTGGATATCGAAATCGCCGGACTCAATGGCGGCCCACATTTCCGCCGCCAGTTGCGCCGCAGGGTCCGGCGGCTGCTCCGGGGCGGCCGGCGGCCTTCCGCCGTTCTCCGGGGCGGCCGCGCTTTCCTCCGGAACGGTTTGTTCCGGCTGCTCCTGCCTGTTGAGATCTTTTTCGTTCTGCTCGCTCATAACTCACCTCATCGATATTATTGAAAGCTTTGCTCCGGTCCGCTCCGGCCCGGGGAAAACCGGGTCAACACCTACAATGTACCATTGAAACATGAATGGGAGATTAACGGCCGGCGAATATCCGGGCATCAAGGCCGCGTTCCGCTTATTTACGCTTGTCGGACATGGCCTTGGACAATTCGCCGGCGATATATTCCATCAGGGACACGGTCTTGCCGTAGCTCATGCGGGTGGGGCCCAGCACACCGATGCTGCCGGCCTTTTCGCCGTTGACGAAATAATTGGCCACCACCATGGAGCAATCCTTGACCCCGTCCACCGGCATTTCGCCGCCGATGGCCACGGTGAGCATCTTTTCCCCCGGGTCTGTGGAAGCCAGCAGCTCCTTGACTTTAGTATCCTCTTCCAACAGGGAAAATAAACTTTTCAGTTTATCGATATCGCGGAATTCCGGCTGGGAAAACAGGTTCATCACGCCGCTGGTGAAAATGCGGCCGCGCTCGTCCGGCAGCAGCGAATGCTCCAGCAGATCCAGGGCCTGCTCCGCGGCCTCCTGCTGCAATTGCAGCTCCAGCAGCAATTGCCGCAGCAAGTCATAGCTCAAGTGCTTCAGCTCTTCGCCGATCAGCCGCCGGCGCAGCAGATCCTCGATCCTGCCCAGGTGCCCCGGAGCCAAAGGCCGGGGCATGTCGATGAGCTTGTGGCGGATAATGCCGGTGGAAGCCAGCAGCACCACCAGGACCTGAAAATCGTTGACCTGCACCAACTGGATATTGGCCACCCGCCCGTGGCCCCGCTCCGGCAGGGCCGCGATGGCGGTGTAATTGGTCAGCCTGGAGATCATGCCGGTCAGGGAACGCATGAAATGGTCCATTTCGCCCAGTTCCCCGGACAATACCTCCCGCACTTGCTGGACCTGCTCGGGCGTGAGATGCTCCCGCTCCATCAGGTGGTCCACATAAAAGCGGTAGCCTTTGCCGGAAGGAATGCGCCCGGCGGAAGTATGGGGCTGCTCGATATAGCCGTCCTCGGTGAGGTCGCTCATCTCATTGCGGATGGTGGCGGGAGAAACGCCCAAATCGTATTTTTTGGCAACGGCGCGGGAGCCTACCGGCTCGGCGTTGGCGATATAGTCTTTGATGATCGCGTTCAGGACTTGCTTTTTCCGCTCTTCCATGACGCCGCCCCCTTTCTGGTAGCACTCCTTCTCGTCGAGTGCTAACAATAATATACGCCAAGGATTCCCATTTGTCAAGGGAAAATTTGACCTTTGCGAAAAAATCTGACCTTTAAGGTAAGGAGGTATCCTACGCAGGGTGTTTTCCTTATCTCACACGAATTCGGCGAACACCCGGTTGCTCAGCAGCACGCCCTTTTCGGTCAGCCGCATGGTTTGCTCATTCACTTCCAGCAGCCCCGCCTCGATCAGGGGGCGCAGCTGCTTTTTGAAGCGCTGCACCGGGTCCACGCCGTATTGGGCCGCGAAATCCGCCCTCCGGATGCCCGCCAGCAGCCGAAGGCCCAAAAACAGGGCTTCGCCGATCACCTGCTCGATCGTCAGCCATTCCTCCTCGATCCGGGGCAGGCTCCCGGAGCGGATAGCGGACCCGTAAGCGTAGGGGTCCCGCTGGTTGGCCCAGCGGTGTGCCGCGGCGCAGGAAGCCGCCGCCGCGCCCAGGCCCAGATAATTGGCCCGTTGCCAATAGGCGGTATTATGCAGGCTTTCATAGCCGGGCCGGGCGAAATTCGCGATCTCATAATGGCAATATCCGGCCTGGCGCAGCATCATCACGGCCAGCTCTTCCATATCCGCGGCCAGATCGTCCGCCGCTGCCGCCAGTTGCCCGGCCGCCGCCTGCCTGCCCCAGGGGCTGTGTTCGGACAAAGCGAGGGCGTATAACGAGATATGCTCCGGCGCGAGCCTGACCGCCTCCTCCACATCGTTCTGCCACTGGGCCAGCGTTTGCTCCGGCAGGCCGTAGATCAGGTCCAGCCCGATATTGTCAAAGCCGGCCGCCCGGGCTGATGCCAGCGCTTCAACGGCCTGCTCCGGGCTGTGGCAGCGGCCCATGAGCTTGAGCAGCCGGGGCTGGAAGCTCTGCACGCCCAGGGAGAGCCGGTTCACGCCCGCGGCCCGGAACGCCGCCAGCCTGTCCGGAACGACCGTTTCCGGATTCGCTTCCAGGGTGATCTCCCGGGCCGTCGGCAGCAGCGCCAGCAGGGACGCCGCCTGCTCCGGTTCCAGCAGCGACGGGGTGCCGCCGCCGAAATAGACGGTGCACAGGCCGGATAAATCCGCCTCCCCCTGCCAGAGCGCCAGCTCCTGCCGGAGCAGCTCCGGATAAGCCGCCGCCAAGTCAAGGTTGTCCTCCCGGGGCAGGGAAACAAAGTCGCAGTAATGGCATTTCCGCAGGCAAAAGGGGTAATGGATATAGACGGACGTAAATCTGGTCATGGCGCGGCTCCTCTATTCTGTACGATATGATATATGGTAGCAAAATATAAATATTTTTTTATGATAGCAAACCGCCGCTTTCTTGCGGCCTTAGCCGGCTTTACCAGACGTCGCCTACAGCGCGCACAGGCGCAGGATGGCCACTTCCAGCAGTTGCTCCACGGCGCCGCCGCCGCTTTTGCCGGCGATATCGGTGTTGAGCAGTATTTCCAGGGCTTTCATCAGCTGGCGGTAGGAATAGCTGCGGCAGAGCCCGGAGCATTTGCGGGCGGCATAGGGGGCGATGCCCAGCTTGCCCGCGGCCTCCATGACGGTGAAGCCCCGTTCCAGCAAATCCTTGACGCCCAGGATATTGCGGTACTGGGCGGCCAGCATGGCCAGGATAAACTGGGCCGCCTCCCCCTGGCGCAGCAGGCGGCGGTAAATCTCCACCGCTTCCCCGCCCTTTTGGGCGGCGGCGGTATCCGTCAGCTGAAAAATACCGGCCACGGCGCCCTGGCTGACCACATCTTCCGCATCCGCCAGGGCAACGGTATCCCGGTCCCCGCAATAGAGCAGCAGCTTGTCCGCTTCCGTTTTCAGGGCGGATAAGCCCTCGCCGCTCATCAGGCAGATATAGGAAGCCGCGCCCGGTTCCGCCTTTTTGCCCGCTTTGTTCAGATAAGCGTTGAGCCAGGCTTCTTTGTCCCTGGCCTGGGGCGTGGTGAATTCCACGGCGCGGCCGCTTTTGACCACCGCCTTATGCAGACGGCTGCCTTTATCGCTCTTGTCGGCGGTCAGGATCAGCACCGTATCCGGATTGGGGTCGGCCAGATAGGTCAGCAGCGGTTCCAGCAGCTCTTTGTTGTCGCCGTCCTCCGTTTCCGCCGGGGTGGGGCTTTTGCCCTTCCGTTTGAACCAGGGAACATTGCGCACCAGGATCAGCTTTTTCGGCGCGAACATGCCGGCGCTTTGGGCGGACAGCACCAGAGCCTTGATATCCACGTCGTCCCCGTAATACGATTCCCGGCCCCACTGGTCCTCCGGCGGCAGCACCAGCCCGGCGATGCGCCGGACGGCTTCCTCCAGCAGCAGGGTCTCCTCGCCGTAAAACAGATAAACCGGACAGGTGATCCCTAAATCCAAGCTGTGACGCAGGTTTTCCATGGTATTATTCTCCGGTTTCCACGGTATAGTCCCGGGCGGTCAGCCGCACCGTCACCGCGCCCTGTTCATCAGTGCGGTACAAGCCGCCTTGCTCCTGCCAATATTCTACCACGCCGGCGGCCGGATGACCATAGCTGTTGTCCGCGCCCACGGAAATTATGGCGGCCTTGGCGCGGCAGCCCTGGTAAAAGTCCAGGCTATACCCGGTTTTGCTGCCATGATGGGGCAGCTTCACGATTTCCGCCTCAATATCGTATGTATCGGCGAGCCGAGACAGCAGTTCGCCGCCGGCGTCGCCGGTAAAGAGCATATCCGTTTCCCCGCAGCTGATTTCGCAGACCAGGGAATAATCATTGTCCTCGGCATCTCCGGAGGACCGCGCGCCCTCCGGGGGGCTGTAGACGGTCAGCTTCAGCGTATCGCCCAGCCGATAGGCGTCCCCCGCGGCAGCCTCCAACAACTCCGCACCGTTTTGCCTGGCCCTGGCCAGCAATTGGGCCTGCAAGCCCTGTTCCGGCCAGCCGGAGCCGACGATCAGGGTCCGTACCGGCAGATTGTCCAGCACCGAAAGCAGGCCGTCGATATGGTCCTGGTCCGGATGGCTGCTGATCATCACGTCGACGGCGGCGACGCCCCGGCTTTTCAGATAAGGGAGCAGGATGTATTCCCCCACCGCGCCGCCGCTGCCGGTCCCGCCGCCGTCGATGAGGATATTCAGCCCGTCCCGGGTGCGGATCAGCGCCGCGTCCCCCTGGCCCACGTCCAGGAACACCGCCTCCGCCAGCACGTCCTCTCGCCAGGAGAGGGCCGGGGCTTTGCCCAAGGCGGGCAGCAGGCTGAACAGCAGCGTCAGCAGCAGGGCCGCGCCGGTCAGCAGCCTGGCCGGCCGCAAACGCTTCAGCAGCGGCAGGGCCAGCAGCAGCGCCATAAAGATTGCCACATACCAGAGGGGCAGGGCGCCGCTGATGGTGGCGGCCCCCGGCCATTGCACCAGCCAGGCCCCCAGCCGGTAGGTCAGCTCCATAATCCAGCCCGCGGCCTCCAGCAGCAGCCCGGCGGCAAAGGGCCAGAACAGGGCCAGCAGGGACGCGGCAAAGCCCAGCACCACCGTGACGCCCACCGCTCCGGCCACCAGCGGGGCCGGCAGCCAGCCCAGCCAGGAGATATGCCAGTAATAATAACTGACCAGCGGCAGAGTGAACAGGGTGGAAGCCCAGGTCACGGCATAGCTGTCCCGCAACAGCCGGTGCCAGGGCCTGAGCAGGCCGCGGAAAGCGGGATAATAGATGAGGATGCCCAGCACCGCGGCATAGCTCAGCTGAAAGCCCGGGTCCAGCAGCCACAGGGGCTTAAAAGCCAGGCAGATCAGGGCGGAGAGCGAAAGGGCGCTCACCGTATCGTTCTGTTCGGCCAGCACGTCCGCCAGCAGCAGCGTCAGGACCATCAGGGCTGCCCGGAGAATGGAGGCGGAAGCGCCGGTCATGGCGATATAGGCCAGCAGCAGGATCAGGATCAGCCACAGCCGCTGCCAGCGCTTCCGGTAGCCCTTGCCCACCAGCGCCAGGGCCAGCGCCACGATAAAGCCCACGTTCAAGCCGGACACGGCGAAGGCGTGCAGCATCCCGGCCAGGCCCAGGGCGTTTTTCATCGGATAATCCAGGCCGCTTTTGTCGCCCAGGAACACGCCCAGCACCAATGCCCGCCGGGCGACGCTGAGATTGGCCGCCGCAGCGTTCAGCCGCTGCCTCAGCCAGTCCCCCAGCCGGGCCAGGCTCAAGGAGGGCCCGGTTTCCAGCACCGCCACTTCTCCGCCGAAATAGGCGCTGACGCTGCCGGCAATGCCCTGGTAGTGCAGGTAAGCGCCGTAATCGAAGGCCCGGGGGTTGCCCGGCGCGGACGGCTGATAGACTTCGCCGCTGACCGCTACCCGGCTCCCGGCCCGGGGCGGCTCCCCCTCCCCATACACATAAATGGGCGCGCAGTTCAGGGGCGCGCCGTTGAAAGTTTCCACCCGCAGCCTGAAGCGGTAGCGGTCCTGGTCCCGCCGTTCCGCCGCGCCCAGCATCCGGCCTTCCACCGTCGCCCGCTCCCCGTCTTCCCCGGGCCAGGCGTCGAGGGCGGCCCGCTGCCCGGCGCATAAATAAAAGCCCAGGGCGACGGCGCAGATCAGCAGGGCCGCCAGGGGCCGGTAATCGCGGTATAAACAATAAAGAGCCGCCAGGCCGCAGAGGGCCAGCAGCAGCAAAGCCAGGCCCGGGGCGGGACGGAGCAGCTCGGCCAGGGCGATCCCCGCCGTCAGCGCCAGCAGCAGCCACGCCAGGGGCCGTCCCTGGAGCGGCGCGGGCAAGCGCCATTTCCGCCCCAGACCCCTACTCAACACAGACCAGCGCCCGCAGCTTGTCCATGGTTTTGGTCCCGATGCCGGATACCGCCAGCAATTGCTCCACCGAGGTAAAAGCGCCGTTTTGCTCCCGGTAAGCAATGATGGCCTGGGCCTTGGCTTCGCCGATGCCCGGCAACGTTGTCAACTCCGCGAGGGTAGCGCTGTTGATATTCACCAGCCCGGAAACGGAGCCGCCGGCGGCCAGTTCGCCGTAGCGCTGTTGCCGCTGCTCCTCCCCCAGGCTGAGATAGGGCACCACCAACTGCTGGCCGTCCGTGAGGGGCGCGGCCAGGTTCAGCAGATCCGTGTCCGCTTCCGGCAGCAAGCCGGCGGCTGCCAGGGCGTCGTTGACCCGCTGTCCCTGCCGAAACCAATAGAGGCCCGGCTGTTCCACCGCGCCCTTGATATCCACGGCCAGCAAAGCCGGTTCCGGCGCGGCTTCCGCAAGGGCAGCCTGCGCCGGGGAGGCGGCTTGCACCCCGGCCGCCTCCCCGGCCCGGGACGGCTGCGCCCCGTAACGGCTGCCGGCGGCAAAGGCCAGAAACATCACGAGCAGCAGCAACAGGGCGGCGCGTTTATGCTCCGTCAGCTTGTCCCAGGTTTGCTTGAGCCGGGAGGGCTGCCGCTCCATCGCGGGCCTCAGTTCTCGTCGTAAAAATGCCGCAGCCGCTTATCCGCCACCCTGGAATTATAGTCGGCGCTTTCCGCTCCGGCCATCACATAGCCGCCCTCCGCGGCATATTCCAGCAGATCGCCTTCCCTGGCCTCCTCCGGCAGCTCGCCCAGGTGGATATTGAGCACCCGGCCCTGCTCGTCGCGGCAGACGGCGATATCTCCCTCAAAATAGGCGATGGTGATATACATGCCCAGACCTCCTTTCGGCTCTAGCGGTCCGTAACGATGGCGATGGTCCGGCCGTCGCTGATCGCCGCCACGGAACCGTGCTGGTCCGTGCGGTAAAGGGGGATGGCGGCGGCGTTCAGCAAGCGCAGCACTTCCTCGTGGGGGAAGCCGAACTCATTGTCCGCCGCCAGGGAGACGACGGCGCTGTCCGGGCTCACCGCGGCCAGAAAATCAGCGCCTGAGGAGGTGGCGCTGCCATGATGCCCCACCTTCAGCAGATCGGCGTCGATATCCCAGCCCCCGGCCAACAGATCCGCTTCCGCGGCGGCTTCCGCGTCGCCGGTCAGCAAAAAGCTGGTCTCGCCATAAGTCAGCAGCAACACGATAGAGCTGTTATTCAGTTCTTCATCCCCGTAATCCCTGCCGGGAGACACGATCAAACAATCCGCTCCGCCGAACCGGAAGCTCTCCCCGGCCCAGGCCTCCACCAGCGGCACGTCCCGATCCTCCAGCGCTTCCAGGGTATCCTGATAAGTAGCGGAGTCGGAGGCCGCCTCCGGCAGATAAGCGGCGCCCACCTCATAACGGCGCAGCAGCTCCACCGCATTGCCGATATGATCCTCATGGGCATGGGTCAGCAACAGATAATCGATATCCTCCACATCTCGGGCTTCCAGAAAATCCAGCACCGCCATGACCGCTTGGCCGCTGCCGGTATCCACCAGCATGGTTTCCCCGCCGCTTTGCACCAGGATACAGTCCCCCTGCCCCACGTCCACGAAAAACATGGCCAATTGGCCTTCTTCCACCTGCAGTTGGGCGGCTGGGGAAACGCTGGCGCTGGAAAATATGGAACCGCCCTGACCGTCCGACAGATAATAGTATACGACGGCCAAGAGAATTATAGCCGCCAGCAGCTTGGGATTGCGCAAAATATTTCGTGAAGTTTTGGCTATTTTGATCTTTCTCATGGTGGTAGTTTTCGCGGGGCCGCGTCTTTCTCCTGCATCAGGCCTGATAATTGTTGGCGGAAGCCAAAGAAATGGAAAAACCTCTTGACAAGCGGCTGGTATTTTGTTACTATAGTTTTCGCGCGTGGTGGATGTGGCGAAGCGGCTAACGCACCGGATTGTGGCTCCGGCATTCGAGGGTTCGAACCCCTTCATTCACCCCAGAACAGCTTCCGGGCAGGGCTGCGGTGAAGTGCGGCCCTGCCCGGACAACCTCGCTGGACCGGCTTCATCATTGGGGTGTAGCCAAGCGGTAAGGCACCGGTCTTTGGAATCGGTATTCGTAGGTTCGAATCCTGCCACCCCAGCCAGAGGCAATTTCCTGCGAGAGGGGCGAGCCGTCCCGCCAGCGCGGCCGCCGCCCGCCGCTCCCGCCGTTTCTTTCATATGAGCCATTAGCTCAGCAGGCAGAGCACCTGACTTTTAATCAGGGTGTCCCGCGTTCGAATCGCGGATGGCTCACCAGAGAAAGAGTCCTATTAAACACTTCTATTGCAGTGTTTAATAGGGCTTTTTTGTTTTATATATTGAGAAGATTAGTTGGAATTGGAGCGGCTAAAAGTAGCCGTAAAACAGATAGAAAACAGACACAAACAGATACAAAGGAGATATTTTTGATGCTTTTTCACAAGCTGAGGCCCGTACTCGCCTTTACGGTCTCGGGGAACGTTGATTCCATCTCACTCAGACTGCCTGAACCGTCTTCTGTGAGTACCCGTTCCGGCTGTTGTCTGCTTGTTCTTATAGTCGTACTTTCACCATCGGGGGCTTGACAGTAAGCCATTAGACATTCTGTACAATGGTTGTTACTCCCATTCCACCTCCAACACAAAGCGTTGTAAGCCCAAACTCCAAGCCACGTTTTCTCATCTCATAAAGCAACGTAACTAATATCCTGGCGCCACTCGCACCAATCGGATGGCCAAGCGCAATAGCTCCACCATTAACATTTACTTTTTCCATATCCCAACCGAGTTCCCTGCTAACCGCCAAGGATTGAGCCGCAAATGCCTCATTTGCCTCAATAAGCTGAATGTCTTTGATGCTAAGTCCGGCTTTTTCTAATGCCTTTCTTGTCGCCGGAACGGGTCCCACTCCCATAATTTTGGGATCAATCCCTGCAGATGTAAAAGCCTTAATTCTAGCCATAGGTTTAATCCCTGACTCCTCTGCCTTTTGTGCACTCATGATAACCATAGCTGCAGCTCCATCGTTAATACCAGATGCGTTACCTGCAGTAACTGTCCCATCTTTTCTAAAGGCAGGTTTTAACCTTGCCAGACTTTCAACTGTTGTACCCGATCTAGGAAATTCATCCTTTTCAAGCAGTTATTTTTGATATTAAACGTTTTGCGGTCCATGACGGCGATGGGATACGCACCACTGTATTTTTTAAAGGTTGTCCTTTGCGCTGTCGCTGGTGCCATAACCCGGAAGGGCTTTCAGCCCATCCTCAACTGAGTTACAATCATGAACGGTGTATCGGTTGCGGGCAGTGTGCGGTTATATGTCCAAAGGGTGCGCATTTGATGGAAGAAGTTTTGGGAAGTGGGGGGGAGTTACCATCAAAAATTAGCCATTCCTTTGACCGCAGTCTTTGCCAACCTTTTCATCGGCAGTAAACTCCCCTCCTTTTAGCTTTTTTTCGATATTTCGCTGTCTTTTTGCAATTTTACATTACCTTAATAACCACCTCCTTGAATTTTTATGTTATTTGCTGTGGCACCGCCAATGTTGTCCGCACGGATTTTAAGTCGTGCGTGCTGCTTTCCATACCTTTCCTGAGGATAACCTACGACTGTCGGCGGATACGACGCGGCCCTTTTCCACTTCCAGCCGCACCGGTTCCCTGATCAGGCCCACCGCCGGCGCGATCGAGCCGTCCAGCATCACAACGCCGTTGATGCTTGCAAGCTCCGGCGTCCACGTGAGCTGGCCGGCGATAAAGTGCGTGCCCGGAACGTCCGCCCGGCCGTGGCCGCGAAACATGGGCTGGCCGGGGACCTGGTCAAATTCCACATCGCAGCCTGCGGCTGAGGTCATACGGACATGGCCGGCTGCGGCCAGCCGGTCTGCCAGCGCCTGCTCCAGCAGGCGCAAGGCGGGATAATTGATGCGGCCGATACAATTGACCATTGCCGGCGTCGATCCGATGCCAAACCAATCTGGCAAACAAGACAGGCAGAGCAATCCTTCATCCAAACGAGGTTCACCGTATCTGAGAAAATCGCTGTTTCTCGTAATGACGGTCCTGCTGCAAAACGCTCCCGCCGATGATCCTGTGTATCAATTCCTTGATAAGAAACGACCCGAGGGCAAACCGTACTACGGCTAGATGACAGCGGGGGCTAACAAGTTTTTGCGCATCTACTACGGCAATCTTTCTTAATTACCTATTGACTTTTTATTTGCAGGCTTAACGAAATTAAGCCGTTCCGTGTGGTCATTCACCATAAATCCGTTGACAACCTGTTATAAAGCAAATACCGTGCCAGTATGGGCAAAAACGATCAAAGATCTTAGATTTGTTTTAATATTCTGCATATGCGCCCTAACGGCCTGCCGGACAGCTGTTCCGGCGCAGGCGCGCCGCTGTTGGGCAAAACGGCGGCCGGCCCGATTGTAGCCTTTTGCTACATGCCGCCACACCCAATCTGCCAGAAAGGACCTTACACATTAATGCCGGTTCCCGTATCCTCTTCGCCGTTGCAGCGCGGCCATGCCTAAACGCTGAAAATCGGTAAAACGCGCGCCGCCGCATCCCGAATATGCGCGCGCCGGCGAAGATCGTTGACAACATGAGGGAGATATATTATCCTTATTATCAGGTATGCAGTATTGTCCCGCCGCCCGGCGCACAATGCCACATTGATGAAATTAAGCAACAATCATGCCATATACGCAGGACCCGGCACCCGTACGCTTACAGGCCTTGGGTGACAGACGGCCGCTTCAGGCGCCCTTCGCCGCGGGGCAGGGCGCTACACCAACTACCACGCTTCCAAACAAAAAAAGTCTCGCATAACTATATTGCCGGATAAAATAGACTGCGCAACAGACTATTTTATTCGGGCATGACCGGTTTCAGGAAGTAAACCGGTCATGCTGAGTGCCGCAGGCATCAGGAAGAATTAAAAAAATAACGTGGGGGGCCATATTTTAGTGTAAAAGCTAAATTCAAAGGAGCTGATACAGTACTAGGGTTTGATATATGGAATATTATGTGCAATAATATCTGGAGAGTTAAAATGATAGATAAGCGGATGGCTCACTAAAGTATTCCCCCTGCTACAGCGACAGACGAACGCTGCGGCAGGGGATTTTTATGCCTATTTTGAGCCAGGGGGCACGGAAAAGGGCACAAAAATCCCAGGGGTCAATTCCTGCCGGATGACAGGATCTCCCAACCGCGGCACAATGATTATATAGCTTGGTCCGCTTTATTTGTTTATACGTTCATGCTATAATGATTAAATCTAAACCGGGCGGTCTTGAAAATGAGGAACGGTGGGACGTGGCGATGGACGATAAAAAGAATTTGTATGCGGGCGAACTGATGATGGGGGGCGCCACCTTTATCTGGGGAGGCATGACCGTCTTTTCCAAGCAGATTTTGGCGGAGCTGGATATCTTCAATCTGATCGCCCTGCGTTTCCTGATGGGGTTCATCATTTGCTACCTCGTGTTCTTCCGCCAGTATCGGACGTTGAACCGGCCCACGGTTTGGCACAGTTTCGTCATCGGGGCCTGGCTGTTCGTCTCCTATTTCTTTATGGTGTGGGGCTGCTCTTTGACCTCGGCCAGCAATTCCGGTTTCATGATGAGCCTCTCGGTTATTTTTATCCCTGTCATTCTCGGCATCCGCCACCGGCAAAAGCCTTCCGGAAGGCTGGTGGTCAGCATTGCGATCACGCTGTTGGGCGTAGGCTTGATGTGTCTGAGCAATAATTTCTCGCTTAATACCGGCGATCTGCTGTGCATCGTCTGCGCGCTTTGCTATGCCTTCCAAATGATTTATACCGAAAAGTATGTCCACCAGGACAACCCCATTGTTTTGGGGTCGCTGCAGCTGCTGTTTGTGGCCGGGTTTGGCTTTATTTTTTCTCTATTTTTCGAAAAGCTCACCCTGCCCACCAGTACCGCGGGATGGGGCCAGCTGCTCTACCTGGGGATTCTCTGCAGCGGCTTATGCTTTATTCTGCAAACCACGGCGGAAAAGCGCATCCCTTCCAGCCACGCCAGCCTGATCTTTGCCGCCTTGCCCGTGCCGGTAGCGTTGTTCGCCTTCCTTTTGCTGGACGAACCGGTGGGCCCGCGCCAGTTCATCGGCATCGCGCTGGTATTGCTGGGCGTGTTTATCCTGGAATATAAAAAGAGCCGGCCGCCGCAAGCAAACAGCGCGGAGGCCGGCATGGGCAAATGCGCATGACCGGAGGGGTTGCGGGGACCGGGGCTGAAGCCGGCCTGCCACAGGCCTGCCGGGAGCGGAACATCCGTACCGCTTAGCGGCGGGCGGCGGCCCGCGCCGCCCGCCTGCTTCTCTGCCCGGCAAACAGCGCCGCTTCAATGACCGTGAGCAGGGACATCAGCAGTAGGACCAGCGAAACGGCCGTCACCGCCGGATGCCCTTGGCCAAGCGCCAGGCCCTCGTACACTGTCCGGGCCAGCGCCCAGTCGGACATGGCGAACATCAGCAGCGACGGGATAAACGCCGCCAGCCATACCTTGGAGCCGGGGCGGGAGCTGACCAGCCACACGCCGATCCCGGCCAAAGCCAGGGAAGCCAGCAGCTGATTGGACATGCCGAAGGTGTTCCAGAAGATCTTCCAGGCCGGCACCGTCGCGCCGCTGGCATCGGTCATGGTCTGGAAAATGAAGTAAACGGGGACGCCGGCCGTGAGCGCGGTGCCCAGCAGCTTGCCGGTCCAATTCCTTAGCCCGGTCAGTTCCTGGATAATGTAACGACCCAGGCGGGTGCAGACGTCCAGCGAGTCGTAGACAAAGGTGGTGAAAGCCATCAGGCCGATGCTGACGCCAAAGGCGGCGGGAACGCCGATCAGCTCCGCAAAGCTGCCGATGCCGGAAGCGTAGATGAAATTGGGCGCCTGACCGGCCATGGCGGAGTGGGCCGGGATAATCATCACGCAGGCGATGGAAACCACCGCCACCATGGCCTCCAGCAGCATGCTGCCATAGCCCACGGCTTTGGCGTCCCTTTCCCGGGACAGCTGTTTGCTGGTGGTGCCGGAGGAAACCATGGCGTGAAAGCCGGAACAGGCGCCGCAGGCGATGGTGATGAACAGCTGGGGAAACATGGGGAACCAGAAGCTCCTGCCGATCCCCCCGTCGGCGGAGAGATTCGTCAGGGCCGGATATTGCACGGTAAAACCGCCGAACATCAAACCCACGGCGGCGGTAATCAGCGTTGCGTAAAGGAAACAGCCGCCCAGCACGCCCCGGGGCTGCAGCAGCAGCCACAGGGGCAGCACCGAGGCGATCAGGCAATAAGCCAGGATCAGCAGGCCCCAGGCTTTCTGCGCCAGGGCAAGGTCGGCGATGGGCAGGCTGACCGGCAGATACTGCCCGGCCCAGACGGCCAGGCCCACCAGGGGCACGAATATCAGCAGGGCCAGGCCTCCCTTGAGTTTAAAAAATTTCATCAGCAGCCCCATCAGGATGGGGAGGATCAGATACATCAGCGAAGAAGAAGCGATGGCGGCGCCGCCGACCTGCTGGCCGGATTCCAGCGTCACCAGGCCCACGAAAGAGCCGGCGGTGATATCGGTAAAAGCGATGATCAGATAGACCAGCGCGATCCAGACAAAAATCATGAACAGCAGCCAAATCCGCTTCGAGACATTGATCCGGATCACCTCGGTAATGGACTTGGCCTGATGGCGGACGGAAGCCACCAGGCAACCCAGATCGTGCACGCCGCCGATGAACACCGAGCCCAGCAGCACCCAAATGAGGGCCGGCGCCCAGCCGAAAGCCAGGCTGGCCAGGATCGGCCCGTTGATCGGCCCCGCGGCGGAAATGGCGGAAAAATGCTGTCCCGCCAGCAAACCCTTTTTCGCCGGCACATAGTCCAGGCCGTCGTTCATGGACACGGCCGGCGTGACCCGCCGGTCGTTGAGCTGAAACACTTTTTCAGCCAGGAATTTCCCGTAAGTCAGATAGCCGATCAATAAAAAGCCACCCGCCGCAACGATCACTTCAATCATGCTCAAGCCGTTCACCCCGGTCCCGTATGTTCAATAAAAGTCGATATTTCCCGCCCTACCGCTCTCCGCAGCTTGGATTGCCCGGGCGGAGCAGGCGCGATGCCGTTGCCCGTCCGGCGGAAGGGGCTGAGGCCGCCAGCGCCAGGCGGCGCCGGGCTGGCTAAAGCGCTAAACAGGGAAACGTTGCCATTATTCGGTTTTTATTTGCAGATTCCTATTGATTCCGGCACAATTTTATTAAATAAAAATATTTTTTGCCCGGCCGGGCCATAGCCGTTCCCAGCGCCGCGCTGGCGCCGGGTCTTCATCAAAATATAGCGAAAGACCGCCGACGGTGCGCCGGCGGTCTCTTTTGCGGTGTTTGGGAAAAACGGCGGCAAAACCGGGTGGGTTCGGCGCTCTTTTCCTTAAGGGATAATGTTTTCTTCGTGCAAAATCCGCAGCATCTCCGCAGCCCTGTTGGCGTAGGCGTGCGCGGCTACGGCCTTTTGCCCTTGCGCGCTGATGCGCTGGCGTTCATCAGGTGTTTCCAGGTAATATTTTACCAGCTCCACGGTTTGTTCCGGCGAGGAGGACACGATCAGATCCTCGCCCGGGGTAAACAGGCGCCTGATTTCCGGCGTATCCGAAGTCAGCAGCAATCCTCCCGAACCCATGATCTCGTATGTCCTCTGGCTCAACTGGGTTGCGTGATTCTGCAGACCCAGCATGATGGAAGCCGAGCTGTAAACCAGATTGGCAAGGGGATATTCCAAATACCCATGCAGCCATTCCCCGGGGATGCCGGCCCCTAAAATATCTTCCATCCTCTCCCATCCCCTGCCCCAGAAATCCACCCGCATGCCCTGTGCGACCAGGGGCGCCACCAGCGTTTTCAAGGACTCGATGCGGTAATGCTGGCGGTATATTTTCAATGTGTTCGGGTAGGCGTTGGCGACGACGCCGACCGCGCAGCTGAATGGCTGTTGCGGCGTTGTTTTGAAATGCACGCCTGGATGATAGCCAAAGTCCATATGCGCGGCAGGAATGCCAAGCTGCCGGTAATATCCCACCCTGTCCCGGCAAATGGTAAACACAAAATCCGGCTGCAGCCTCTGGATCAGGGGAAGCGTAAAGCTGTAGGTATGGGTAGGGTCCTCGGTGGCCCAATAAACCAAGGGCAGCCGGGCCGCCTGGACAGCTTGATGGGCCCACAAAGCTTTCTCATGGGTGGTTTGATGGCTCCAGCCCAGCGTAAAAACCAGATCCGGCTGGAACTCCGCGATGAGCAAAGGAATATTTTCCGCTGATAAAGGGCCGGAGATTTTTACTTCGCAGCCTGCATCGCGAAAGCCGTTCGGCAATCCGTTGACCAGCATGGGATGGCTTTCCAGGAAAAGAACCCGCATATCGGGCGCACCTCGTTTCATATATACTTGTAATCGCCTGTTTGATCAGGAGGGGGATCATGGATAAAGGAAACGGGCCGGGGCAACCTTCCCGGCTGCTGATCCGGGGCAACCGCGGCGCGGCGGAAATCGCCTTCACTTACGACGCGGGGTCGGCGGACTGCGAAACATCCGACATCCTAGCCGTACTGGCCGGCCACGGCGTTAAATGCACCTTTTTCCTGACCGGCGTCTGGGTGGAGAAATTCCCCGAACTGGCGCTGAGAATCGTACGGGAAGGCCATGAAATAGGCAATCATTCTTACGGGCACCCGGACATGGCCAAGATCACCTACCAGGAAATGCTTGAGACGGTGCTCCGCGGCGAACAGGCGATTGAGAAAGCCACGGGGGTCGACCCGAAGCCGCTGTTCCGGCAGCCCTTCGGCAGCTTTAACAAGGAGATACTGCGCGCCGTGGGAGAAGCCGGTTATCCCTACAGCGTCTACTGGGACGTGGACCCCATCGACTGGGAACGGCCTGCCGCGCAAACCATCGTCGACCGTATTTTAGCCAAAGCAGGCAACGGTTCCATTGTCCTGCTCCATCTGGACGGCAGCCAGACCGCCCGGGCCACCGGCCGTTCCATCGGCACTTTAAAAGCCCGGGGCTTTACCTTTGTCACCATCGGCGAGATGATCCGGCGGTTGTGAGGAAAATCAACCGCCGCCGACGATCCCCGCTTGTCTCAACACTTCCAGCATATATTCCGCCCTGTGCCGGTAGGTATGGGCGCCCGCGCTGTGCTGCCCGTGGGCCGCAATGCCGCGGCGCAGCTCGGGACGGGCCTGGTAATAGCGTACCAATTCCACGGTCTGCCAGGGGGAGCAGGAACAGACCAGATCTTCGCCCGGCGAAAAGAGCGCTCTCACCCCCGGCGTATCCACGGTTAATAAAAACCCCCCCGACCCCAAAACCTCATAGGTCCGCTGCGTCACCTGATCGGTATAATTCTGTAAACCCAGGGTGATAGCGGCGGAATTGTAGATTTCCGCCGTATCCCGGTAATCCGCCGGGCCGTGCAGCCATTCCGGCGGGATCTCCCATTTGCAGACGGACGCCAGCTCCTCCCAGCCCCGCCCCCAAAAATCCACCCGCGTCCGCCGCCTCAGCAACGGTTCAATGAGCACGCTGAGCGCCCGGCAGCGGAAATGATCGGGGCGCTTTGACCAAATCCAGGGATAGGCGTTGGCCACCACGGCGATATTGTGGACGCGGCCCCGGTCCATGCTGCGGTGGACGGCAGGAGAGAAGCCAAAATCCAGATAAGCGGCCTTAAATCCCAAGCCCTGAAAATAGCCCACGCTCTCGCGGCAAATGGTAAACACAAAATCCGGCTGCACGCTTTGCAGGAGCGGCACTGAAAACCGCAAGGTGTATTCCGGATCCTCCACAGACCAATAGACATGGGGCACCCGCGCCGCCTGGAGGCAGTTGCGGATGATCGGCTGTTTCGTTTTATGCTGTTCCCTCCCCCAGCCGATGCTGACGGCCAGGTGGGGCCGGTACCGGGCAATCACTCCGGAGACCTGCTCGGAGGAATCGGCGGGGATCACCAGGGTCTCATGGCAAGCCTCCCGAAAGCCCTCCGGCAGCGTATGCGGCCAGATCTTGCCGCTCAGCAAAAATAAAACGCGCATGCTGTCACCGTTACGCTCATCCTACGCAGACCTTGCGGTAGAGAAACCGTTTGATCCGCCTGGTTTTTCTGTACGAGGAGGCGCCGCCGGTATCAAAAAAACGACGCGTCCATTCCCATAAACTCCTCTGATTTTGCTCCGGGCAGCAATCAAATAAGATCATTATCATTTTATTTCTTTGAAGCCCGTTTGTGACACGCTAGTCCGGGGAGGTTGGCAAAATCATCCCCAAAGGGCGGCTTCCTAACAAGCCTAATGGCAAGCCGGCGTTCCGTGAAAACGGAACGCCGGCTTGGTCTGCAGATAGCCTGCAAACCGTCACGTGCGCGGAATATTGTTGGTTGCCGAATATCCGCCAATACCGCGTTTGTACGATATTCCTTCCCGGCAGGGCCTGATGCCTTGCGCTTCAAGCGCCCGCATAATCTGTATGACATGGCCGTGAAAATTATTTTTTTACTAGCAGGATCAACGCAACGGCGATTGTGGCTAGAATTAGGGAAAGAGCGACCAGGATGGGATTGCCGCTGGTTCCCGCCTGATAAGCCAGCCAAAAATTGAATAAAATCAACGCGAATACGATCTTCAGTATGGTCATACGCTTGGCTTTGCGCCATTCTTTAAAAGACATCCTGTTTCCTCCTTTAGGATACCAGCCATACCACAATGCCGACTAAAGCCGCGTTGAGCAGACAGAATTTCATATTGTTCTTAATAATGTCGCTTTCCTTGCCTTCGATGCCCACATTGGCGGCGTTCATCATCACCGTGGTCGGCGCCATGCTCACGCCCAGCGAACCGCCCACCGACTGCGCCGCCGCCAACAGCGAGCCGCTTATGCCGATCAGCAAACCGGTTTCATACTGCAACTGACCGAACATCACATTGGAATTGGTATTGCTGTCCGTGATAAAGGTGCCCAGCACACCGATGAACGGCGAGATGATCGGGTATAGCGGACCCAGCGTGGCGGCGGCGCCTTCCGCAACCATGATCGTCATGCCGGATTCACCCATCACCAGGGCCATCATTACCATGGTGCAAATAGCCACGCTGGTTGGGAGCGCCTTTTTGATCGTGGCCTTGGTGGCGTCGCGGAAAATGGTCTTAGGCGCCCCGGCCTTGAGGATATAGAACAGGCCGCCGACAAGGGTGGAGAAAAACAGGATTGGCGCCGGATGAGTGAACCATTTGATCTGGGAATAAGCGTGCGCCATTTCCACCACATAACCAAAGGCGGTGGTGGTCGCCGGATAATCCAAGCCCCAATAGAACCCTTTCAGCGCATCCTTGATCGGCGCCACCTGCATCAGCAAAGTAATGCCGATCACCAGATAATAGGGCAACGCCGCCAGGTTGAAGGGCATGGCCTCCGGTTGTGCCCGCGGCGATACCTCCTCTTGCTGAAGATTGATCTTCGCGCCTTGGCCTTTGCGGATGCGCGACCAAACAGCGATCATCACACAGCCCATCATAGCGGAGATCAGCGAAGCTACCTGCGCCACACCGATATGGGTCATCAACCACATGGTAAAGGAGATGACTGCGGCGGTGGTGAATACCGGCAGGAAGTTGCGTTTCAATTCCGCCTTGCCGTTATAAAGATAAATGACTTCGAAGCCGGTGGCGAAAATGGCGATGGAGAATAACAGGGCCATTTGCGGAGCGATAATGTCTCCGGGTACGCCGCTGACCAGCTGTATCGAATTATAAGAGGAGCCCATCGAGCCGAAAGAAATGGCCCAGGAATGCCCGATCAGGCAGAGGGTCACCGATAGCAGGGGGCTAAAGCCCATGGCCACCATGATCGGCGCCACCACCGCCACCGGCACGCCGAAACCTGCCAAGCCCTGGAGCAGCGAGGTGAAACACCAGGACATCAGCAATACCAGCAGGGATTGGTCATGAGTGATGCGGCTGATCTTATTGCCGATCACCTTGATCGCCTTGACTTTGTCCACCAAATTATAAAGCAGCAACGCTGTCCAAATGATCAGCAGCACATAGATGGCCACGCTCATGCCTTTGCTGTTGGCCAGCACCAGCCCGTTGGGGCTCATGCCGAAACCGTACACGGCGATCAGCGCAGTGCTCACCCAGGCTATCGCCCCGGCCCGCGACGGCTCCCATTTAAGTACCAACAATGCCAACAACAGGATGATCACCGGTGAAATCGCCAGCAGCCAGTTGATAAAATTCAGTTCCAGAGTCATCTGCCTATCCTCTCATGTAGCGAAATATAGAATTCCTCAGATGCGGATGCCGGAGCGTGTTTTGAACCGTTTGAGCAGCAGGTCGATGCGGAAGCTTTGTAGGCCCGGCAGGCTCATCAGCGTATTTTGAAAGTTTTCCAAAGCCGCGATATCCTTGAGCAAGGCATGGCAATGCAAGGTGTTGTGGCCGGTTATCAGATAGATATCGGTCACCTCGGGACGGGCGACCAATATATCCACCGTCGTCATCAGTTCGTCCGGCTTTATCTGCAGCTCAAAGAAGATCGACAGCTGGCGCCCGACCTTCATCGGGTTCACGCAGATGGTAAAGCGCTCGATGACGCCCTTTTCGTACAAATCCATGATATGATCGCGCGTGGCTGACCGGGACAGTCCGACCGCGCGGCCGATCTCCGCATTTGATAAACGGGCGTTCTTGGCCAACAATTCCAGAATATGTGAATCAACGTCGCTGAGTTGCTGAGAATCTTCTTCGTTATCTCCGTTATCCTGGGAAAAGCGGAAGGCATCCGCCTTGGGAGGCTTGTTGTCCGTCATCCGCAATCATTTCCTTTCTTAAGAAGGTCGGTGTCATATTAGCTTTTCCCTTCTTTGCTCCAGCCGCGGCGCGGCTCTTGATGTTGACTGATCCTATATGCCAGGTATTCGGCAAAGCGGCCGAACTCCGCAGCCTCGGCGCCATCGGGCCGGCGCACGGTGAGAAAACTGCCCTGTTTTTGGTACATCGCCAGCATATCGCCCCAGTTCTTCATTGCCGAGATCTGTGATATCGGCAGCTCCTGAAAATACAGCTCACCCGTAATGAAGACCGACCGCTCGGTAACGTACATTTCCGCTTCGCCGCTTGTCACATAGGACAACAGCGGCTCCAGCGCTTTTTCCACGCGGCGGTTAAGCAAGGGGGTAAAGGAGATAAACAACGGCATATTCAGCAGGATGAAAGCCAGAACGCACACCGCCACCAGCCAGGTCGCCGTAATTTGCCGGGTGAGCACATAATAGAGGCAAAGCAGGGCGATGCCAAAGCGCAGGGACGCCTTAGCCGGCCAGCCTTCCCGTATCGTCAGCAAATGCCGCTGAGCCCGCCGCTGATGGTTCAGGTAAGTGGGCTTATCATAGCTGTAGTGCACATGATACCTGAACGTATCGGGCAGCCCGGCTTTTTTGTCCTCGATGGACGCGGCGATAGCGGCATAAGCTGTACGATGGATCTGATTGAGAAAAGCCTGCTCCATCTCGCTGCTGTCAAAAACGCCGCGCGGGATAACATCCAGCAGTTCACTGCCGAGATGCAGTATAATCGTATGTGGCAGCGTTTTCGCCTCCAGACCCAGGCAATCGGCGTATTGACGGTCCTCCTTACCATAACGCAGCCGGATTGTACCCTCGCCGATCTCCAGGCGATGCGGTTTCCAGAAATCCTCGTTGCCGGAACCCTGCTTCTGATAAGAACGCTGCGCGAGCCGCGCGCGATAGCTGACATTGATGCGTGAAAAATAGTTGAGCAGGCAGATGCCAACGGAAAGGACGATCAGCAGCGCTCTCCAAGCGCCGCCCAGCAGGCCGTTGAGGCAGAGCGCTATGCTCAGCGCCAACAGCCCTAGGGACAGCAGCAGCGTAATGGCCAGGCTGACCGGCTTATGGTAACGCTCGCGTAACGAAGATTCGATCATTTCCAGCAGATTTTCTTCTGTCACAACATAGGATAGCTTCATCCGTTCCCGGTTCCTTTCCCATGATGTTTTGTCTTTGGCTGCACCAGCGCATCGTACAGCTCCGGCCGGCGGTCTGCAAACAGGTCGAGCCAGATATTGCTGGGCGCCATATATTTAATGCCCGGCTGCTGAGCGGCGATAGGGATATCGCAGGTGACGATGGTCTCGCCAGGGCCGGCGCACGCCAGACAGACGCCGTCCGGGGAAACCACGGTGCTGCCGCCGAAATAGGTGATGCCGCGCTCCGATCCGACGCGGTTGACGCCCGCCACAAACACATTGTTCTCCGCCGCCCGCGCCGGGATGAACAGCCCTGGATTGACTTCCGCGCCCCGGGGCCAATTGGAGAGATTAAGTATCAGCTGCGCGCCCTGCAAAGCCAGGACGCGGCAGAGCTCGGGGAAGCGGATATCATAGCAGATGACGATGCCGATTTTCCCCAGCGGCGTGTCCGCCACCCGGATAGCGTCGCCGCCGCTGACAATGGTATCAACGCCGGCGGAAGAAACATGGATCTTGGCGTAGCAAAACAGGTACTGCTGCGGGCCCAGCAGCACCGCGCTGTTAAAATATTGCCCGCCCCTTTTTTCCAGCAGGCCAAAAGCGATATACACGCCATAGCGGTCACAGAGCTCCGCCACGCGGCCGGTAGCCGCGCCGGGTACCGGCTCCGCCTGTTCAGCCAGCTCCCCCACGGCCACCATAAAGCCATTCAAGGCGCATTCGGGAAAGGCGATCAATTCCGCGCCCTGCTGAGCCGCCTGCTCCGCCTGAATGAGCAATTTCTTCAGATTCGCTTCCTTTTCCAGCAAGGCGGGGGAATTCTGGATCAGCCATAGTTTCGTCATAGCGCACCCTTCATTCATTTATTACTTTTTGTCCAAACATAGCAGCCGAACGGGATGATAGCCGGTTCGGCTGCCGTTATCGGGAAATAGCGGTTTATGTTTGCGAACAGGCCTGCTATCCGGAAATGACCGCTGGCGCCGTTATTTCCTGACTGCTTCCTTGCTGCCATAACTTTTGGCACTTATGCGCCCCAAATATCCTTGGCCACCCGCAGGAAATTCCGGCCCATAATCTTTTCCATGGTGTTTTCCTTATAGCCATGACGCATCATGGCGACGGTCAGATTGGGCAGATCATCCACGGATTCCAGCCGCTCGGGATAACAGGGAATCGGCGGCTGGTGGATGAGTTCCGGCGAGAAATTGATGAAATCAGGCCCCAAGCCGATATGGTCCTCTCCCACCACTTTGAGCATATGATCAATATGACGCAGCACATCGTCGATATTGGGCCATTTCCCGTCTGTACGTAAAAATAGCGGATAAAAAACCACGCCGATCATACCGCCCTTATCGGCCACCCGTTTCATGACCTCGTCCGTAATATTGCGCGGATGATCGCAAAGGGCCCGGCAATTGCTATGCGTCCAGACCACCGGCTGGCTGGAAACAGCCAAGATATCCTCCACGCCGCGCTCCGACAAATGGGAGAGGTCGATGATCATGCCCAGGCGATTCATCTCCCGAATGAATTCCCGGCCGTAGCTGGTCAGCCCGCCGCCGCTCACTTCCTCTTTGCAGCCGTCGGCGATCAGATTGCGCGCATTCCATGTCGGTTGGACCAGGCGTACGCCTAACTGATACGCCATCCGCAGATTGGTGATACGCGTGCCCAGCGGACCGGCGCCCTCCAAGCCGAAAAAGACGGCAATTTTACCCGACCGGAAAGCGGCCTCTATTTCCGCGACGCTGGCGGCGGCGACTACATCGGGCAGTTCCGCCAGCTCTTCTTGAAAATAGCAGAGCGCTTCCAGCACCTCGTCCATGGTCTTGCCCGAGGCCAAAGTATCGCCGCCGACAATCATGTTGCTGGCATTCACGCCGCCCCGGCGCATGCGCGGCAGCCAAAGACGCTCCATCACCTGTTTTTCGCCTTTCCGTTTTCTGCGCACCAGGTCAACCGGATAATCGCAATGCAATTCGATCAGGAAGGTTTTTTCATGAAACTGGGCGGCTCTCTCTTCTAGATTTTCTATGGTTATCGCCTCCTTTTGGTGCAAGAGCACCCCGCTACAGCCGGAACCCGTATTTAAGCGGGTCGTCTTCCATAAAGGCAAAGTTCTGGAAACCGGTGATGTAGGCGCTGCCGGTGATCTGAGGCCGGATGTATTGCTGCCCGTCGATCTCCAGCTCGCCCAAAACCAGCCCGCGGAAGCGTGTACCGAGTATACTCTGATAAACAAACTCTTCGTTCAAGCCTAACGCGCCTTTGAAATACAAGCTTGCCAATTTGGCCGAGGTGCCGGTGCCGCAGGGCGAACGGTCGATTTCGCCTTTGCCGAAAATCACCATGTTTTTAGCGTTCAAACCAGGCTCGTCGACCATTTCGTAGAACTCTACCAGATCGATGCTATGGATATGTTTCTGCTGGGGATGCTGGATCTGTTCCTGGCGATTGATGATTGACAGCAGTTCCATACCGATGGCGCGCAACGCGCCGGCATCCTCGGTACGTATCTGCAGGCCCACGTCGGAGGCGGCGACCAGGGCAAAAAAGCTGCCGCCAAAAGCCACATCATACCGTACTGTTCGGCCGTCGGCCAGCTGTGCCCGGCGGTCCCGGAGCGCCAGATAAGCGGGCACGTTTTGTACAGTTACCTCCACCACATGGCCTCCCGACACTTTGGCGCGCGCCTCAACCAAACCGGCCGGGGTATCAAAAACGATCTTCGTTTCCGGTTCAACCTTGGGAATCATGCCGGTTTCCACCGCCACAGTAGCCGCGCCGACCGTGCCATGCCCGCACATGTTGGCATAACCGCCGGAATGCATGAACACAATGCCCAGATCCGCCTCTTTACGGCAGGGTTCCATCAGGATAGCGCCGAACATATCATTATGTCCGCGCGGCTCATTCATCAGTCCCTGGCGCACATAGTCCAGGTGATCCGACAAATGCTGCATTTTTTCCACCATCGTGTTGCCGCAAATATGCGGCATGCCGCCAACAATCACCCGGGTGGGTTCGCCTGCGGTATGCGAATCCACCGCATTGATCATGCGCTCGATTTTCATGAACCCATCTCTCCCTTAGAAAAACATTCTGGATCCGACTCTGTTTCCAGCAACTCCTCGCTCCGGGCCTTCAAGCGTTTGTTCATGCGCAGGGAAGCGATAAAGGCGATAATAATGATCACCCACAGTACGATGCAGATAGGCCGGGTAAAGAAGACCAGCGGATTGCCTTGGGATTGAATCAGCGAAAGACGAAAATATTTTTCAATCGACGAACCGAGGATGACCGTAATGGAAAGGGGCAACACCGAATAGCCGCATTTGGTGAAGAAATAGCCGAAAAGTCCGAACAGCATGGTGAGGATCGCGTCCGTGACCTTGTTGGACGCCACGAAGCCGCCCAACACCGCGAACACGGCGATGCCGCAGATCAGATACTTTTTATCCATGGCCGTGACCAATGGCGGGAAGACGCGCATCAAACCCAGACCGGCAACCAGCATGATGATATTGGCCAGGATCAGAATAACGAATAGGGGATAAACCACTTCCGGCGCCTCCGTAAACAGCAGCGGACCGGGAATATAGCCGTGGAGAATGAAAGCGCCCAGCAAAATTGCGGTTACCGTATCGCCGGGAATACCGAAAGTCAGCAGCGGCACCAACGCTCCTCCCGAAACCGCATTGTTGGCGGCCTCGGCGCCGGCCACGCCGTCGATGGTACCTTTGCCGAATTGCTCCGGATGCTTGGAACCCTGCTTAGCGTAAACATAGCCGAGGAAGGCGGCGATATTCGGCCCGGCCGCCGGGATGATGCCGACGATGGTGCCGATCACCGAAGAGCGGAATATCGTTTTCAATATGGACCGAAGATCGGCCCAGGAGAATTGCCGGCCTTTTTCAATCTTGGAGGAAATGAATTTGCCTTCCGTACCTTCGTCAATCATCACGAATACTTGGGAACAGGCAAAGACGCCGATCATCACCGGCACCACGTCCATGCCGCCTTTCAATACGGCGTTGCCAAAAGAAAAACGCTGTATTGGAACCATGATATCCATCCCGACCATGGAAACGAACATGCCGAGCATAGCGCTGATAAAGCCGCGGGGCACCGAATCGCCGGCCAGGCCCACCACCATCATGATCCCGAACATGGTGACGACAAAGTATTCAGGCATGGAAAAATTGAGCGCAACCTTCGCCAAGGCGGAAGCGGCAAAGATCAGGACAACGGCGCTGAAAAGGCCGCCGCAGGTGGAAGCAATGGTGGACGTAGCCAATGCTCTGCCTGCCAGGCCTTTGCGGGCCAACGGGAAACCATCCAGCTGCGTACAAGCGGAGCAGGGAGCGCCGGGAGTATTCAATAGAATCGCCGAAATGGAGCCGCCGTACATGCCCCCCACATAAATGCCGATCAGAAGAGCGGTGGCAAGCAGCATCGGCTGTCCATAGGAAAGCGGCACCAGCAGGGCGATAGCCATGGTTGCGGTCAGACCGGGAATAGCGGCCACAATGATTCCTAAAATGGTTCCCGCCACGACCCACAGCAAGGCGCCGCCGGAGGAAAAAACCATCAGCGCGCCATCATATAATGACTGAAATACGGACATGTCAGACCCTCCTTTACTCTCGTCGCATCAGATCAGTATGCCGGCAGGAAGATTGGCGCCGAAGGCATAGGTGAAAACCGTGTAGGTGATCGCCGTGAAGATTGCGGCAACCAGCGCTCCTTTTGGTAGCTGCCGGATACGGGAATCCAAATTGAACAACATGGCGACAAAATAAAGGAAAGTGACGAGGCCGAAGCCGACCGTTTTCATGAAGAAAACATAGAGTAGGGACAGGCCGATAGCGACCCATACTTTGCGGTTGTTTTTGAAGTAGGCGCCAACCGCCCGCAGCATCGGGCTAAGATGCAGTCCCTGGGGGAATACTCTGCCACCTATTCGATATTCGTGCGCCAGCAGCGCCACGCAAAAGGCGACGGTGGTCACGGCCACCACGTGCGGCATGATCGCGGGAGAACTCCCGTAGTCGCTGGTCACCTTATAACTGAATGAAATCAAAAACATCATGATGGCGGCTAAAAGGATTAGATAACACGTGAACATTACTTTATTGACCATTAGCAGTCCCTCTTTCTTTCCCGATGCCTGTATGCCTATATGGGTACGAGCCAAAATCGGCGGCAGGGGCAATGCGGTATAAGAGCGTCCCTGATTTTGCGGCAAGGACACTCTTATACAACACACATCGTTTACAGCTGTATCTTATCGAGGACGTCCTTAACCTTTGGATGCAGTTCCTGCATATAGGCCACAAACTCTTCACTGTTTAAGTAGTAAGGCAACAAATCCATGCTTTTGACCGTAGCGATGAAGTCTTCGCTGGTGGAGGCTTCCGCAAACAGTTCGGACAGGTAATTGACAATCGCTTCATCACAGCCGGCCGGAACGCCGATGCCATAAAAACCGGCGTAGGTGATATCATAGCCGACCTCCGCGAAGGTAGGGACATCCGGACGGGCTTCGAGACGTTCTTCGGCCATCACGCCCAGCACACGCAGGTCGCCGGAATCAATGGAAGAAGAAATACCCGTCAACATGCAAACCGCCGCGTCAACACTGCCGTTGAGGATTTCCGGCAGCAGCTCGGTATTGCCGGAATAGGGGATATACTGCGCCTCAAAACCGACTTCATTGCACATCAGCGTATATGCCTGATGGTTGATGCCGCCGATGGTGGTGCCGCCGACCACAACTTCCCCCGGCCTGGCCTGGCAATCAGCAAAAAAGCCTTCCAGCGTCTCATAAGGCGAATCGCCGGGAACAACGATACAGATCGGCTGGTAAGCGAACATGCAGATGCAGTTAAAATCTTCATAGGATTCTTCAGCCAGGCCGTTGATATTATTCGTTAAGATATCAAACTGTAAAGCGACTAAAGTGTAGCCGTCATTGTCCGAGGCTGCCGCTTCGGCATAGCCGATCGCGCCGTTGCTGCCGGTGATATTGGTGACGGTAACCGTTTTACCAATTAATTGGGAGAAGGGTTCGACAACCGCGCGCACTGCCAGGTCGGTACCGCCGCCCGCCGGCCAAGTGCAGATGACGTTGATATTGTTGCTGGGATAACCGATAGCCGCAGCCGCTTGGGCAGCGGTCATCTCGGCTTGTTGTTCCTGGGCAGCTTCTTCCTGTGTGGCTCCTTCTCCGACTGGTTCTTTGGCGCCGCCGCTGCAAGCGGCAAACAGGCAGATCGACACAAACAGCATTACCAAAACCAACCACCGTTTTTTGTTCATAAACAGAAATTACCCCCTTTTCGTTTCTTGTACTACATGTGATGGTTTTTTATCGGTCAATTGCCGCCGATGCAGGAAACAAACGAAAGCATCCGTTATGTTCAGTCCTCATTGGTGACAAATCTGCAAACCGGGAGGGGAAATTTATGTGTTTCAGTCGGCATCCTTCATGATTTTTCGGTAATTGGGACAATTGCTCGATTTAATAGATTAATTGGATAATGAATTCGTGGACCCGCCATATCTTTCCTTTATACAATGTAGTCATAATCTCTATAAATAGTAGCGAATGTTGCTAATTCCTGTATATTTTGGAATATATGTTACATCGGTTTTCCGCAACCGCCTAAAAAGCGAAATAAAGCGCCTTTTAGCTGGAATTTCATTGCAACTCCAACAAAACATACCGGGGCGTCGGCAAGTAAAAAAATAAATTCTCATAAAAACTAATACTTATTCATATACATTGTCCATTGGTTTCTTGCAAGACATCCTCAGAACACAACAAGGCCACCCGTGAAACGGGTGGCCTTGTTGTGTTCGCGGCTGAGTTCTTTTTTACGCGCAGGGGAAAATACCGGCTACAAATCAACAGGTGAACGGCCTTTTTCATTTGTGGGGCGGAAAAGGCTACAGAGCGCGGGAAGGGGGCGTTTCCGGGTCTTTGGGAATATATTCGGGGATGCGGCCCGGCATTTTGCGTCCTGGAATCACCATTCTCCCCGGCTAAAACGCGATCACAACGCCGCCGGTATTGGCATATGTGGAGCTTAATCCCCTGGTGGGCACGATGAGGATCTCCTGGAAATGATAGCGGTTGCGGATGGCCTCCCTCAGCCTTTCGGCAAGCCCGGGGTTTTGGCAATGGGTAATGACCAGGCTTTCCCCTTCGGTATGCCTGCCGCTTTTTTCAATGGTGTCCGCCAGCTTTCTGATGATTTGTTGCTGCCCCCGGGCATGGTCATAGAGCGTGATCTGGCCGTCGTTGTCCGCGCCCAGCACCGGTTTGATATTGAGCAAGAAGATCAGCTTGCCCACGACTTTATTCAGCCGCCCGTTCTTCAGCAGATTGTCAATGTTGTCCAGAACAAAATAGGTTTTCATTTCCTGGATCAGGCTTTCCACCGCGGCAATGATCTTGACTTTTTGCATACCGGCGTCGATCATCCTGCGGATTTTCAACACCAGCAGCACTTCCCCGGCGGACGCGCTTTTGGAATCAAAGACGTGTACGTCCGCGCCTTCCTCCTCCGCCAGGGTTTTGCCCAGCATGGCGTTGGCATAGGAACTGGAGAGCTTGGCCGATATCGTGACGGCAAACGAGGTATGCGCGCCTTGAAAGGCGTCCCGGTACAGCATGGGCGAAGGCGCCGCCGAGCCGATCTTTCCGGCGCAGTTTTTCATTTCCTCCATAAACCCCGGATCCAGGTTCTCGTCATCGGTGAAACTCTTCTCCCCCAGGATCATGGTCAAGGGAACGGTGATGACGCCCAATCTCTCTTTCAGCTCCGGGGTCATATCACAGCAGCTGTCTGCTATGATTCTGTAATCCATTTTTTTCCCTCCGTTTATGTGATATCATCAGGCAGGCGCCGCGCAACGGCGCGGCAAACGCGCCCGGCCGACCGCGCCTGCGCGATATCGCCTGAGGCGCCTCCGGGCCCCATACATATTCTACCTCTTCCAAGCTTACACCTTTTATGCTGTCGGGAATTCCCGCGCTTGGCCCCCCTGTTATTTTCGCAATAAAATAGCGCCGGGTATTGACAACTCCCTGAAACGGTGATAAAATGTCTCAGTATTCAATAAGACAGGAATGATCTCACGCTTTGGTAAGTCATGGTCCTTCTGATGATTTACAAAGTCCCGTGAGTTTTTTGTTTACCTGGGTACAAATAATATTTGTGGAGGTACCGATGAATAAAGGTACGGTCAAATGGTTCAACGCTGATAAAGGCTTCGGCTTTATTGCCAACAGTGAAGGCGGCGACGATGTATTCGTGCATTTCTCCGCCATCCAGACAGACGGCTTCAAAAAGCTCGAGGAGGGTCAACAGGTCATGTTCGATACGGAAGTCGACCCCAAAAACAGCCGCAAATTCAGAGCGGCAAACGTCCGCCCGCTATAACGGCAACCGAACAAGCAACCCCGTCTTCCCGGCGGGGTTGCTTTTTTTGACGGGGGGGAATGTTTATTCCTCCATGAATTTTACCAATTCCTTATTGAATTTCTCCAGCTGGTCGTAGAACAGAAAATGGCCGCAGGAATTGAGGGTGACCAGCCTGGCCTGGGCAATGCCCTCTTTTTGCGCGAGGGCCAGCGGGTAGAGGCAGACCCTGTCGTTCACGCCGTGGAGTATCAGCGTCGGCGCCCGGATGGCCGCCAGATCCTGAAACAGCCCTTCTTCGTCCAGCCAGGTATGGGCGACGGCCGCGGTGGCCCAGCTGGAGGCCTGCAGCCCTAATCTAAAAATCCACTCCGAAATGCCGGGGCTGACATAGTTATGAAAAATCATCCCGCCGAAATCCCGCAGCATACTGGGGCGGTCGGTATAGGCGCCCTGGATAATGTCCAGCACCGCCTGCCTGGGCAAGCCGTAGGGAAAACTGGGGCGCTGGATCAGGCTGGGGGCCGCGGCGGCGAACAGGGCGAGCTTGGCCACGCCCCGGCCCTGATGCCTGGCCATGTAGCGGATGGCGATAGCGCCGCCTGTGGAATGCCCGCCCAGCGTGATGTCCCTGAGCTGCAGCGCGTCGATAACGGCGCGCACATCGTCGGACAGCCGGTCGTAGTCATAGCCCTCCCAGGGCCTTGCCGACTGGCCGAAACCCCGGATATCCATGCCCACGCAGCGGTATCCCAGCTTCGGCAACTGGTTGTACTGGTACTCGAACAGGGTATGGTCCCCGGGCCAGCCGTGGATAAAAAAAACAGTCTTATCGCTGCCTGGATTAATGTCCTCCACGTAAACGTATACGTCCGGCTCTGTGTTTATATAATATCCCACTCTGATCCCTCCGTCCGTTTTTTATCCCTACAGGATACTCGCAACCGGGGAAGGAGGTGACGGCGGGGGAGAATTTTCGGCAGGCCTTGGAAAAATAATCGTAAAAAAAACAGCCAGGCGCGGACCTGAATTCCACGCCTGGCTGGTATTGATCAGCGGTTAGGTGATAAAAGACCCCCGCCTGCCAACTAGATTTATATTAAAATATTATTTACTTATTACATACGAAACGCTGATTTCCACATTTCCTTTCAGCATATTCCAGACCGGGCACAGCTTTTCTTCGGCTATAACAAGCGCCTTTTTTACATCGGCTTCCCCGGCATCCTCTGATTTAAAAAACAAGTCAAGCTGAATATGAGAAAATACCCTTGGATGCTCCTCCCGTACGGCGCCCTTGGCGCTTATCTGTAAAGAATCCACATTTTTATGCATGATTGCCCGCAGGATTGCTAAAAGGGTTGAGCCGATACAGGATGCAAAGCTGATCATCAGCAATTCCAGCGAAGTATAGCCTTCTCCATTGCCGAGCGGAGGAAAATAGTCAACCGTGATCGCCGGGTTGTTCCTGGAATCAGCCGTAAACTTCACCTTGTCGTTAACGGTATGTAAGCTGACTGCCAAATCATTGTTTCCCATAAATCATCCTCCTCATTATTCTATAATTACTGATCTCCGCCAACGTTCCAGCCGGCTCTCCGGACAGACAAATACCTGCATCAGCCGGGAACGGCCGCTGCAGTATCCTGTGCATGGCCAACAAAAAAGATGCAGTCGGCAAAAGCTCTATTCCGCTTCTTCCTGCTTGCCATCCAAATCCTCGTCCTCGCTATTAATAAACATATCCTCCGTGGTCTGCTGCGCCTTTCTGAGTTTTTCCGTAATGGCAACAAGCCCCTCTAACGCTTCGATGGCAATTGACATTTGCCCGGCTAAATGGTAGTACATCGCTTTATAGTCCGCCATAGAAAAACCTCCTAAATAAATGATCACAACAAGTTTGGCGTCCCCGACACGATTTGAACGTGCGACCTGTCGCTTAGGAGGCGACCGCTCTATCCTGCTGAGCTACGGGGACATGGTCCGGGCTTTCTCATCCCTCCGCTTGGTGACCGGACAAGCATTCATATTCTACACTCTTTCCCGCTGAACGTCAAGCATATGGTTGCGGCAAAATAAATTTAATAGTATAATCAGCATAATAAGACCCGGGAGGGATCGCTGGCATGGCAAAGGCTTTACTGATCGTGGATTACAGCAATGATTTTATCGCCGACGATGGCGCGCTGACCTGCGGCGCCGCCGGCCAGGCCGCGGACGGGGTCATCGTCGGCCTGATGGAGCAGGCCCTGCTGGATGATGATTTTATCTTCATCTGCAATGACGAGCATGACCCCCATGACGGCTTCGATCCGGAACGCCGGCTGTTCCCGCCCCATAACCAGCGGGGCTCCTGGGGGGCGGAAATCTATGGCCAGACCGGCGGGCTGTGCCGGAAGCTGCTGGCGGAAAACCACCCCCGGGCCTGTTATTTGCCAAAGACCCGTTATTCCGCTTTCGTGGGCACGCCCCTGGAACTGATGCTCCACGCCCGGCAGGTCAACCGGCTGACCTTGGCGGGGGTGTGCACCGATATCTGCGTGCTGCATACGGCCATCGACGCAATATACGCCGGCTTTCAGGTAACCGTGCCCCAAGACGCCTGCGCCACCCCTTTTACGCACGGCCAGGAATGGGCCTTGAACCATATGCGGGCTTGCCTGGGCGTGACGCTGCTATGAGCTGGACGGAGCAGGATCTGGCCTATATGCGCCAAGCCCTGGACCTGGCCCGGCAGGCGGCGGAACTGGACGAAGCGCCGGTGGGCGCACTGGTGGTCTGCCAAGGCCGCGTGGCCGGGCGCGGCTATAACCTGCGGGAAAGCGGCCGGGACGCCACGCTGCACGCGGAAATGATCGCCATCCGGGAGGCCTGCGCCAACTTAAGCGGCTGGCGGCTGCCGGACGCCACGCTCTACGTGACGCTGGAACCCTGCCCGATGTGCGCCGGGGCCATGGTCAACGCCCGCATCGGCCGCCTGGTCTTTGGCGCGGGCGATCCCAAGGCCGGGGCCGCCGGCAGCGTGCTGGATATTGTCCGCCACCCCGGCCTGAACCACCGGCTGCTTGTGGAAGGCGGCCTGCTGGCCGAGGAATCAGCCGCCTTATTGAAACAGTTTTTTGCCGCCAAGAGAAAGAATCGGCAGGAACCATTGGAAGTTCCTGATGAAAGGAGCCTTTATGCAGAATTTTAGCGAACGCCTCCGGCAAGACCGGCCGCTGCTGCTGGACGGCGGCTGCGGCGCCCTGCTGCTGGCCCGGGGCGGCTGCCCCGCTTCCGGCGACAACAACCTGCTCCATCCGGAGCTGGTCCTGGCGCTGCACCAGGATTATCTGGCCGCCGGCGCGGACTGCATCATCAGCAATACCTTTTCCTTAAACGGCGTCTACGCGGCCCATCAGGGGCAAAGCCCGGCGCAAACGGAGCGCAGCCTGCGGGCCGGCATGGAGATCGCCGCCACCGCCGCCCAGGCAGGCGCTTACCTCCTGGCCGACCTGGGGCCTGCCGGCGTGATGCTCCAGCCTTTGGGCCCCGGCGAACCGGCCGCTTTCAGCGAAGCCTATGGCCGCCAGGCAAAGATCATGGCCGCATACCGGCCCGACGCCTTTATTGTGGAAACCGTTTTTGACCTGAAAGAAGCGGAGCTGATCGCCCTGGCCTGTATGGAGGCTGCCCCCGCTGTCCCGGTGCTGCTCTCCCTGACCTTCGCTTCCCTGAAGCGGGGCGGCGCCACGCTGATGGGCAATAAAGCCGCGGAGATCGCGGCCCGGGCGGAGCAATTGGGCTGCGCAGCGGTGGGGGCCAACTGCGGCGACTTGACCCCGCTGGCATACGCCACGGTGCTGGCTTCCATGAAAGAAGCTTGCTCCCTGCCGCTGCTGATCCAGCCGAACGCGGGCAAACCGGAACTGCGCGGGGACCAAGTGGTCTATCCTTTAGGCCCGGAGGCTTTCGCCGGGCAGATGCAGGCCTGTTACGACGCTGGCGCCAAGCTGCTGGGGGGCTGCTGCGGCACCACGCCGGAGCATATCGCCGCCCTGGCCAAACGCTTCAAATAAGCCGCCAGGCTGTCCATAAACTGCGCATACGGCATTCCGCCGAAAAGGCAAAACCGGCCTTTGCGGGAATGCCGGGTTGCCGGCCCGGCCAAAGGTAAAAAATTGTTAAAGCCTGCACAGCCATCTCACTAAGGAGCTGATCTGATGAAAAACGTCAAACTGTACCTGCTGTTCTCTTTTTCCATCGCCTGGCTGGTCTGCCTGGCGATCCGGCTCACCGGCGGCCTGGCCGGCGGCAGAGTGTTTCTGCTTTCCCTGTGCATGCTGGCTCCTGCCCTGGCAGTGCTGCTGACGAAGCTCATCACCAGGGAAGGCTGGCAAGACATGGGCTTTAAGCCCCGCCTGCGCAAACATGTAGGCTGGTATCTTTTGGCCTGGTTCGGCCCCTCCCTGCTCATCTTGCTGGGCGTGGCCCTGTATTTCCTGCTCTATCCCGGGCAGTTCGACCCGGTCCATTCCGCAGCCCTGGCTGCTGCCAACGCCCAATTGGCAAAGCAGGGTATAGAGGCCAGCCCCGCCTTGCTCACCGGCGCCATCATCGGCCAGGTTTTAGGCGCGATGCTGCTGGCGCCGCTGCTGAATATTATATTCTGCACCGGCGAGGAACTGGGCTGGCGGGGCTATCTGCTGCCCCGGCTGCTGAAGAAATACGGCCTCAAAACCACGCTGCTGCTGATGGGCCTGATCTGGGGCCTGTGGCACGCGCCCATGATCGCCATGGGCCATAATTACGGCCTGGGGTACGCGGGCTGGCCCTGGACCGGCATCCTGGCCATGATCCTGCTCTGCTTCTTCATCGGCTGCTTCTTTGCTTTGGTCGCGCTGAAAACCGACAGCTTCTGGCCGGCCTCCCTGGCCCACGGCGCCATGAACGGCCTGGCCGCCATCGGGCTGATGTTCCTCTCCGCGGACAGCGCGCCCAATCCCTTTATCGGCCCTTCCGCCACCGGGGTGATCGGCGGCGCGGGACTGCTGGTAGCCGGCCTGCTCTGCTTCTTCCTGATGAAAAAACCGGATCCGGCCGTTGCCGGAGCTCCGGCCCAGCCCGGCGCGGCGGAATTTTTCCAGCAGCAGCCTTAATGCTGCCGGCGCTTTTCACTATACCCGTTTATCCGGTCTGCATGACGCTGACCATGCTTACCGGCTGCCTGCTGCTGTGGCCCGGCCTGAACAAGGCCGGGCTTACGCCGCTTTGCCGCGTTTTGTTGCTGCCGGCCCTAACAGCGGCCTTCCTGATCGGCGCTCGGCTTTGGAACCTGGTTATCGCGCCAAATAATTACGGCGGGCATCTGCATTGGTATAGCCTGCGCTGGAGCGGGCTATCCTTATACGACTGCTGGCCACGCTGCCGCCGGCCCGGGTGACGGATTGGTTCTATCCCTTGCTTTACCTGGCTGTCGCCGCCATTGCCGTATTATTGCTGATCAGAATAAAGAAAAACGCCGCCCCGCCCCCCCGTATCGCTACCCGGGGAACGGCCGGCGGCGTGAAAGGAGCCCCATGGCCAAACAGCGTATCCTCCCTTTTTTCCTGCCCATGCAGGGCTGCCCCGGCCGCTGCGTTTACTGCGACCAGCAAGCCATCAGCGGCCAGGCCCAGCCCCCCTCCCCGGAGCAGATCAGCGCCGCCCTGGCGGCGCTTTCGCCGGACAGCGCAATGGAGCTCGCCTATTACGGCGGCAGCTTCACCTGCCTGCCCCGGGAAACACAGCAAATGTATTTGGATCTGGCGCAACAGGCGCTCCGGGAGGGGCGGCTGTCCGGCCTCCGCGTTTCCACCCGTCCCGACGCGGTGGATGAGGAGCAGTGCGCCTGGCTGAAACAGCAGGGCGTGACAACAGTGGAGCTGGGCGTGCAGAGCTTTGACGACCGGGTGCTGGCGGCCGCCGGGCGGGATTATACCGGGGACCGGGCCCGGCAGGGCGCGGCGGCGGTCAAGGGCGCAGGATTGGCGCTGGGCTTGCAGTTGATGACCGGCCTGCCCCTGGATACCCCGGCGCTGTCGCTTTGGTCCATGGAGCAGGCCATCGCCTGCGGCCCCGGCCTGCTGCGCGTTTACCCCACCCTGGTGCTGAAAAATACGGAGCTGGCCAGCCGCTATCAGCAGGGCGACTACCGCCCCCAGACCCTGGCGGAAGCGGTGGCCTGCTGCCTGCCGATGCTGAAAGCCGCCCTGGCCGCGGAGATCCCAATGCAGCGCCTGGGCGTCAACCCCTCCCCCTCCCTGGAAGCGGCGCTGCTGGCAGGGCCTTATCATCCGGCTTTCGGCGGCCTGGTCTGGGAAGCGCTAAAAAAGGAGCAGCTCCAGAATCTGCTCCAGGATCTGGGGGCCAAAGAGGCGGCCCTGTTGCGTTTCCCCGCCGCGGAATTGCCGCTGGTGTTCGGCCACCAAAGGCAGACCATGCTATGGCTGGCCGCCTCCTGGCCCCAATTGGCCCTGCTGCCGGACAAAAGCCTGCCCGCAGGCCGGCTGCTGCTGGAGCGGGGGGAGAAAACGCGGATCAGCGACCAGCGGGAATTTTGCCGCCGTTAACCGTTGTTGCCGGACTGCAGCAGCTTCAGCAGATAATTGAGAGCGGTTTCCCGTTGCTCGGCATTATAATTGGCGCCGAATTGCCGCTCGTCCACCGCCAGCTTCAACAGGTTCAGCGCTTCGTCGCTGGAAGCGTTGGCCAGTTCCAGGGCCAGGGCGTAAATGGCGGCGTTCAGGTCGTTGCTGATATCCCGCTCAGCATCGGCCGCCAAAGCCTGCCCGTACAGAGTATCGTACAGGCCCGCCTGATCCAGGCGCTGGGCGGCGTTGGTGGCGGCCTGCTGGTAACGCCTGGTATATTGAGGCTCCATCACTTGTTCCGCCAGGGCCAGCGCCTCCTCGAAACTCATGCTGGACAGCGCCGCGTTCTCAGGGGTTTTGACCACCGGCTTGTAGGCGCTGGCAGCGGTCTGTTCCACCAGTTTCTCGATGCGGCTGGCGGCGCTGCCGGCGCCGGGCGCAGCGGGGCTGCTGTTGCCGCTGCCGGCGGAGGAACCGCCGCCGGATGGGGGGGCGGCGGAGCCGCCCGGCGTGTCATAGCCGCCCGTATAGTTGCGGGTGGTCTGGGCCGCATTGATCAGGCGGCTCTGATAGCTGCCGTCGCCATTGACGACAGTGATCAGATAGGTGCCGCCGCCGGTGACCACCTGATCCCCTACCTGCAGGCCGGGGGGAGCGTAACCGTTGGACTGGACTTGATAGATTCCCATTTTCATACCTCCTTCATCAGGGGCGGCCGCAGCCGCCCCGCTTGTTTCCGGCCTTGCCCCGCCGCTTCATTGCCGCCCGCTGTCCTGAGGGCCGGGCGCGCCGCTTAAGAAGCGGCCCTTCAGTTCATGGAAAGCGGTCCAGCCGTACCTGGCCACGAACGCCACGATGAAACCGGCCGGCAGGGCCAAAACCGGCATATACCAGGCCAGGATCAGGCCCTGGGCATCCACATAAGCGGCCATGGCCAACTCGCTCAGGAGCACGCCCAGGAGTATCACCTGCAGATCCGTGGGCATTTTTTTCAGCGGTCCCACATCCTTTGTGACCTCTGTGATCAGAGAAACCATAAAAGCCAGGGCTCCCACGGCTCCGGCCATCTGTGTCATATCGATCATACATTATCCCTCCTTAAGGCGGGGGAAGGACTTAACCTGCCTTCCGCCCTTGATAAAGTTCTGGAAACCGCCCTTACCTGGGCAGCGCTTCCTCGAGCCCGTCCAGCCGGTGATAGGCCGCTTTCAGCGAGTTCTCCGCCACAGCCATCCGCTCGATCAGGCAGTTATGCCTGTCCATCTTTTTCTCCAAAGCCCCGATGCGCCACATGGCCGCGCCCCAGGTGGCGGCCAGGCCGATCAGGTAGACCACCATATCCCCGCTCAATTGCATTCCGCCCATCTGCCCGCCTCCTTACGCCTGATACGGCTCCCCGGTGATCTGCTCGTACTCCGCCGCGCTGATCACGCCCTTTTTGACGTAGATTTTCAGCATCACTGTCGTGATACGGCCCGTGGCGTACCGTTCCGCCAGCGTCTCATAACCGCTCATCCCTTACACCCCCTCGATATCCGGCATCTGTAGCACCACCAAATCCTCCAGGGCGTCGGCGATGCGTGTTTCGTCCGTATAGGCCGGGCCCTGGGGCGCGTCCTCAAAGGCTTCGATGGCGTCCAGATGCTCTTGTTCCGTGACGCAGTTGCTGAAATCGCAGCCCTGCGCCGCGTAATGCGCCAGCGTGGCCGTGTATTCCATCATCACGCAGCCGTTGACCACGCCGCCGCCGACAACGTAGTTTACCCCCTCCGCCCCGGCGGCCGGGTAGCGCGCCAGCCACTCGGCCGGGGCCAGCGCCTCGCCGATGGGCGTGACGACGGGCGTTTGCTTGTCCCAGATCACATATCTTGCCATGAATATTTCCTCCTTTACGCTACTTGATAAACATCGACAACCGATGAATAGGAATTAGCTCCGACCTCGCCGCCAGCAAACAAGGCACAATTGCCCACCGAGGCAGCGGCCAAATAGGCCCTCGCCGCGCTCAATTCCGTGGGCGCGCTCCTGGTCAGGCTGGTATTATAAGCGTCCACCACCGCGCTGTAAGAGCCGGCGTACCCCCCGCCGAACAGAGCGTATTCGCCAACGGAAGCGGCGGCGGCAAAACGCCTCGCCGCGCTTAATTCTGCCGGCGCGCTCCTGGTCAGGCTGGCGTTGTAGGCGTCTACCACGGCGCTGTATGCAGGATCGAGATATCCGCCAGCAAACAAGGCACAATTGCCCACCGAGGCAGCGGCCAGATAGGCCCTCGCCGCGCTCAATTCCGTGGGCGCGCTCCTGGTCAGGCTGGTATTATAAGCATCCACAACAGCGCTGGCGGAGCCTGCGTTTCCGCCGCCGAACAGGGCGTATTCGCCAAGGGAAGCGGCGGCGGCGGATCGCGCCACGCTCAGCGGGGTTGGCGCGCTTCTAGTCAGGCTGGTATTATAGGCGTCCACCACCGCGCTGCCGGCTCCTCCGCCGAATAAGGCATAATTGCCCACCGAAGCGGCGGCAGGAGATCGCGCCGCGCTCAGCGCCGTGGGCGTACTACGGGTCAGGCTGGCGTTATAGGCGTTAACCACCGCGCTGGAAGAGCCGGCGTACCCGCCGGCGAACAAGGCGTAATCGCCCACCGAAGCGGCGGCCGGATTTTGTCTGATCGCGCTCAGCGCCGTGGGCGTACTGCGGGTCAGACTGGTATTATAAGCGTCCACCACCGCGCTGTTGCCGCCGCTGGCATACCCGCCGCCGAACAAGGCGTAATCGCCCACCGAAGCGGCGGCCAAATAGCCTCGCGCCGCGCTCAGCGCCGTCGCCGTGCCGTAATAGCTCAGTTCCTGCCCGCCGCTGAAAATGAGCCGGGCCGCCCCGGATACGCCCAGGTATCCCTTCTTCACCTTCCGCGCCACATTGCCCACGCCCACATAGGCTTTCCTGACCTTGCGGGCTGTGCCGAAAACGCCGACATACATGCCTTTAGCCATAGCGCCGCCTCCTATTCGTAGACAAAATACAGCGCCCCGGTGGTAAGGGGCGAGCTTCCCGGCGTCAGATCCGTGGTCCCGGCGCTGATGTTGCGCACCTTGGCGTTGCCGACGGCGGGGTTATTGGCCGTCAAGTCGCCGGTCATGGTCCCGCCGGCTTTAGGCAGATAATCGCTTAACGCAGCCGGGGCCACATAATCCGTGCCCGCTACAGCCAGGGCCAGCGCGTTGCTGGCGGATTTTACCAACCCGCTGTCCAGCGTGGAGACCGTGGAAGTGGATACCTGATTGGGCCCCGGTTCCCCCTGAGTACCTTGGATACCCTGCGGTCCCGTGTCGCCGGTATCGCCCTTATCGCCTTTTACGCCGGCAGGGCCGGCGTCCCCAGTGTCGCCCTTGGACCCTTGGGGTCCTTGCGGTCCTGGTTCGCCCTGGAGGCCCTGCTCCCCCTGGGGGCCTTGGAGGGCGCCGTTATCGACCCACCGCCCGTTGAGGCCGTCCCAGATATAGATGTCGTAAGGGGGGGCGCCGCCCACGCCGTAAACATCCCCCGGCTCGGGATGGGGTTGGGCGGCTTGCAGCGAGGCCGGATTATTGTAATAGCCCAAAATAATAAAACCCTGCCCGTCCGCGCCTGCCGGCCCGGCGGGGCCGGCAGGGCCGGCAGGACCTGCCGCGCCCTGCTCACCCCGGGGCCCGGCAGGCCCTTCCAGCGTGCCGTTATCCAGCCAGGCAGAGGTCAGGCCGTCATAGACATAAATCCGATAGGGCGCGGCTTCCCCCACGCCGTAAGCGTCGCCGATCTCCGGGTCGGCCACCGCGGCCTGCAAAGCGGCCAAAGAAGCGTAGTACCCTTTGATCAGGAAACCGTTGGCCCGCACCCGGCCCAGATTATAAATGGTGGACAAATCCCTTCACCTCCTAAGTGCTGATATTCCAATCCGTGCCGCTGAAGGCGGTGATGATCGTGCCGCCGCCGCTGACGGCGGCCGCCTTGCCGGCCAGCCAGTTGCCCACGGCCAGCAGCCGCGAGCAGCTTTCCAGGTAGAGCGAGTATTCGTTAGCGGCATAGCTGTTGCCGGAAGCAAAGCGCCGCACCAGGTTATCCAGCACCATACTGTCCTGGGCGGACTTCAAATGCAGCCCCACGGGCTGATTGATCAGCACGTTGCCCCGGATCTGGCTTTTGTTCACCGCAAAGGCATAGAGGCCTTTCTCCGCCGAATTGAGGATACGGTTATCCGCGATGATATGGGCGCCGCCTTCGGCATGGATGCCTTGGGAGGCGCTGTCCAGGATCTGGTTATTGACCACCGTGTCCACGCCGCCGCCCAGATAGAGGCCGTAGCCGCAATGGCTGAACACATTGCCGCTGATCCGCGTATAATCCCCCTGGGTATTGACGCCGGCATACAGGCAATCCCGGAACAGGCAGCCCTCCAGAACGCATTGCGGCGCCGCGATGCCGGCCCTGAGCCCTTCCACGCTGCCCGCGCCGTTATGGGCTGCGTTGCCGTCCAGAACCAGACCGCTGACCCGGCAGCCGGCGGCGCGGATGAACAGCAGATGATAGCTGTAATCCACCGCGCTGATCTGATCCGCCAGCCTCAGCACCGTGCCCTGCCCCTGTCCCTTGACAGCCACATTGTCCCGGCTGATCTCGATAATGCGGTACTGGTTGCTGGTGGCGGTCACGCCGTACAGATCCAGGCTATAGCTGCCTTCCAGCAGCAGCACCGAGCCGCCGCCGGGAGGCAGGGAATTGACGGCGGCGTTGATGGTGAACTGGTCCCCCTCCCCCTCGCAGACATAGTCGGCCCGGTCCTTGTTCTTGCTGTCCGCCGCCGCCACCACCAAGGTGGCCGGCAGCCTGCCGGCGTATTTATCCGCGTAGGCGAACAGGTCCTGATGCCGGTTGCCGGGGTCGTAGACGCTCTTCGGCATATCGCCCCCGCCGGGGCCCGCAGGTCCCGCGGGCCCTATGGGCCCTGCCGGCCCGGCGGCTCCGCCAGGCCCTGCCGGCCCGGCGGGACCGGCCGGTCCCGCCGGGCCCCTGGGCCCCCGGATATAACCCAGATCATACTCCATTGCCATATGATACCTCCCTTCATTGCGCAACCGCTTCCTCAACGTAGGTCAACGGTTTGCGCCCGCTCACTCAATGGTATAGATCAAATCCCCGTCCCCGTTGATGGAGAGGGGCGGTTGGGGCGCGCCCTCGGCCACGCCCACATACAGGTGCCCGTCCCCGCCCACGCGGAAATAGTAGACGGCGTCCAGGGCCACCGTTGCGCCGGCCGGGCCCCGTAAAGACTGGTTGTCCAGCTTTTCCTGCATGGTCTCGCCGTCCTCGAAGCGGATCTCCTCCGCGTTGCCGCTTCTGCCGGCAACCACCTTGTTGTCGATCAGGCTTCGCAGGGCAGCGGACAGCTTGGCGTAATTAACGCTGTTGTCTTTCAGCGCGGCGCTGATGCGCCGTTCCCCGTCCAGGCTGATCTCCACCTGCTCGCCGCTGACGCCGCTGTAATCGTTGACAAAGCCCGCCATGTCCACGGTAAAAACCGCCCAGTCCTTCAAGGCCAGAACCAGCTTTTTGCCCGTTCCGTCATAGGAAAAGCTGTCCACCACCTTGGCGTCCGCCGCGTATTCCCGGTCCAGCATCAGCTTTAATTGCTGTATTGCCGTTTCCAGGTCCCCGTCGGCCAGGCCGGGTATGGACACGCTGTTCAGCTTGCCCGCGATGGCGTTCAGGTCAGCCATCACTTTGGCCGCGTAAGCCTTCTGGCCGTCCTGCAGATGATAAGGCAGGATCACCTTGCTCATGCCTTCACCTCCCTGTTTCTTGTCGGACTGTCCATAAACTGCGCCATACCGCGTGATCGGAACGGCCAGCGTCGGTTACGTACGTTTTAGCACACAGCCCGGCTGATAATCGATGTTTTCGAACGATGTCGTAACCGCTTCCTGATCCGGCCCACCGGCCGCATCCGTTCAGTCGTCGTATACCACCGTGGCGCGGGTCACCCCGCTCATCGTGCCCTGGGGCTTCCGCTTGCGGTACAGCAGGCCCAGCCCGTAAACCAGCACCGGCTCGTCCGGATGGTCGTCGCTCAGATAAAACCACACCCGCTTGGCCTTGCGCTGCACCGGCAGTTCCTTGATCACCGTGTCCTTCCAGCCCCAATAGGCCTCGCCGAACTCCCCTTCCCCATAGAGCAGGCTTTCGTCCAGGTCCAGCAAATCCACCTGATACTGGCTGTCGCTGTAATCCGCTTTGACCCGCACGGTGATATGGGAGCTTTCCTCCTTGAATTGGCGGCACATGGCCAGCACGCTTTTGAGCTTGATGTCCTGGGCCATGGAGCCGGCCACGTCAAATCCCTTGGTGGCGGCGAAAATACCGATGGCCTGCGGCGCGCCGTCGCTGCCGATATAATGATAGCTGTGCTTGTCGTAGGCCAGCACATGGCTGTTGTTGATGCCGAAACAGAGCTTGCCGTCATAGAGGGAATAGCAGCTGGGCTGCTGGGTATATTCGCCGAAAAAGGCCTTCAGCTCCGGATAGTAGCGGTATTCCCGGATGACCGCGGCGCTGTCCTTGGGCCGTACGGCCAGGTAATAGGTGTTGTTCCACACCTCCGCATAGGCGTCGGCCAGTTCCCCGTCCGCGTACAGCGCTTCGCCGATCTTGCGGTCGGAGATATTCTCCGCCGCCACCACCAGGGAATTGCCGGGCACGTATAGCCGGTACACCCCGTTGGCGCCCAGATACAGCACGCCGTTTTCCACCCTGCGCACGGTCTTGGGCCATTTGGCTCCGCTGGTCACATTGAGCTGCGAGAGCGAAACGTCGCTGCCCCCTGCCAGGTCCCAGCCGTAAAGGTAATGGACGCTGTGCTTTTTGAAAATGAGCAGCCCGTCGTTGAATTCCCGGAGCGCGGTGATGGTATCGTCGTTCTTGGTATTCACATTGATGATGCTGGTGGGGTCGATGCTGGTAGGAGACCCGATGTTTGAAAAGATCACCTCGTTGCCGGCCGTGGCGTAAAACCAGCGCTGCCCCCGCTGCTCCACGGCCACGGCAGCCTTGACCTTGTTCCAGACCGCCGTTTCCTCAGCAGTGGGCGTGGCGCCCGCCGGCGTGATGGACAGATTGGCAATGGCGCTGCCGTCGTAGCATTTCAGATTGCCCCCGTCCAGCCAATACAGCTTATTGGCGTGCACGAACCAGTCGGTCATCGGCTGCTGCCCCTCGGCCAGCTTCGTCCAGCCCTGCCCGTCGCCGTTCAGCCGGTAGAAGCGCTGAAACGTATTGGGATAGGTGGCAAAGGCCAGAGCCAGCGTGGTATTGTCGCCGAGCGTCAGCGGGATCAGCGCCGCGAGGCGGTGATTATAGTCAACGTCCGGAAACTGGGGCAGCAGCGGCGAGCTGCCGAAGGTCCGGGCCAGGCCCGCCCCTTCGCCGGGAATGATGTTCACCGCCCGGGTCAGCTGGTTGTCGGCCATATTGTCGTTGGCCGCCTCGGACAGGCCGCCGGAAAAATCCCGGTAGCAGCGGAGATATTTCGTCATAATTTTTCACCCCCCAAGTTCGGGGGCGGGCGTTCTCCCGCCCCCCGCAGGCCGGTCACGGCTGCGCCGCGGCCCTATTCCGCCGGCACATAGGCCCCGGTGATGATGAGGTGGGTTTTGGGCAGCCGGAGTTCCAGCGAGCATTCGGTGAGGTACTCGTCCACCAGGCCGTCCACGTCGTTGGGCTGCACATTGATGTTCAGCTTCGTATCGCGGCCGTCCAGATGAGCGTAGCGGACATTCTCCGTATCCACGATAAAACCGTAGCCGCCGTACACCGCCCCTTCCAGCAGCGGATCATAGATGACTTTCAGATCGCCGTAGGTGGTGACCAGGTTCTTGACCCGCATGCCGAAGGTGGAGTTGGCGTCCACCTCGGTGACCAGCTTCTTTTCCGCCCAGGTATTGATGGCGGAAGCCAGGTTGGGGCCGGCGATCAGCAGTTTTTCCTGGGAACCGTAGCGGAAAGCCGCCTTGGCCACCTGGGTGTCGAAATTGCGGTAGGTGATGGGCAGCGTACCGCTGTCAAAAGCCACGCTGTTGGCGGGGCCGATCATCTCGATCAGCCCGCCCATGGCGCGGCGGGGCGTCGCGCCGGTGGTATCCTCCTTGCGCTGGCCGAAATACATGGCCCGGGCGATATCCCGCTTATGTTCGATGCTGGCCTTGCGGCGCTGGTAGGCCCGGTCCTTGCCGCCGTGGAGCTTGCTCGCCGCCTCGGTGCCGGAGAGGGCGATGGGCGTGCGGAAGATCTGGGTGTAATTGTAACCGTTGCTCTCCAGCGTACTTTTGACCGTGCGCAGGCTGCTGTTCTCCATCATGGCCGGGCCGATGTTCAGCACGTAGGCGTTGTCGGCCACCGGGGCGGCGGCGGTGGAGCCGTAACCCCGGGAGACGGTGAGGTTGTTGCCGGTAATGGCGGTGACCAGCATATTCTCTCCGGTAGCGGGGATTTTGATGATATCCCCCGCCCGGAACAGCGCGCCGTCGTCCACCGCCAGCGTGGTGCCGGAATCGTTGACGGCGCCGTCGGCCTGGGTCCAGGTGGCGAGCAGGTCGTCCTCCAGCCACTCGAACTTGGGATTATAAACCACCCGGGTATCTTTTTTCGCCGCTTTGAGAAAAGTGACGAACGGCCCCTCATTGGGGTCCAGCAAAGCGATGTCCTTGGCCATATCCACCTGCACCCGGGCGCTGGCGATATTTTTGGTGGTGCGTACTCCGGTAATATCGGTCATAATCGTTCCTCCTTTAGTTTACAAATAATAAACCGCTCTTGGGTACCGGCGGTACAGCCGGGATCAGAACGGTTTCAGCCGCAACAGCTCAAAAGATGCCCCGGCCTTTGGCCGAGGACATGGCGCGGATCAGCTTCTGTTCCTCCGTCAGGGACGGCGGGCCGCTCCGGGCCGCCGCGCCGGGCGCCAGGCCGATCTTGGCCCGCTGCCGGGCCTCCGCCTCGGCCAGGGCGGCCTGCCGGGCCGCTTTCACCGCTTCCCGTACCGCCTGGTCCACGCGGCCCCGGGGCGGTCCCAGCAATTCCAGGGCCGCCTCCCGCATAATGCCCTGAGGCTGACGCCGCCACAGGGCGGGGTCGCCGTAGCGGCTGGAGATCTCCCCCATCTTGTTGAACAGCTCCGCCTTCCGGGAAGCCAGCTCCGGCCACAGCCGGTCCAGCTCTCCCGCTGCCTGGCCCCAGGGATCGTTAAGGGCCGGTTGCTCCACCGGCAAAGTCACGCTTTGCTCCTCCGGGCCGGCCCCGGCAGTCCCGGCCTCCGGAACGCCTTCCTCCGCCGCCTCGGCGGCGGGTACGCCTTGCCCGCCGATTGCGGGCTCCGCCCGCTCCAGCAGCGCGCTGTCGGAAAAATCCAGGTCCGCGCCCTGATAAAACAATGTCATATGCTCGCCTCCTATTGCTCCGCCACCTGCCAGCGGTCGATCGGATTTTGCCCGGTCAGGGACCGGGCCTTGGCCAGATTCTTGCCCTGATAATAATAGCCCAGCCATTTGGCGGCCTGGCCGCTTTCCTCCCCGTCGCCCTCGCTCTCCGTGTCCCAGTAGCGGGCCGCCGCGAACAACGCGGGCAGATAATGGGCGGCCCGGGGCAAACCGCTTTCCTGTCCGTCATCGATGCCGGTAAAAGCCTCCGGCATGGCGCGGTAGTAAATCTTGCCGCTGCCGCTGCCAAAGCGCAGCTTACCGTTGGGCAGACGCGTATAGGGGATGTCGCAGGCCACCACGGCCAGCCAATCGCCGCCGGGGCTGTAATCATTGTCCGCCGCCGAAATATCGGCGCTTGCCACCGGGCCCAAATCATAGGCCAGGTCCAGCTGGGCCTCGTTGAACCACAGGGCCAGCTGGGCGTTGTCCACATCGTCGATGATGCCGGTATAGGATTCAAACAGCGTTTTCAGCTCGCCGAACGTCATTGCTCCTCACCTCCTTCCTGTAAGGCCTGCACCTGCCCGATGATCCCCTGGAGTGCCGCCAGTCCCCCCTGGGCCCGGCAGCAGCTTTCCCAGGTCCCGGCCTTTTGCAATTCCTGCGCCAGATATCCGCGTTTCAGCTCCAGTTCTTCCATCAGCCATATCCAGCAGGCGTTATGCCGAAGCGCCCGGTACCCCTGATACAGCTCCTGAGCTTTGCCGCTCATCCCGCCCCTCCCTTCCAAACGTCGGTGCGGCCTCCCTCCGGCCGCCTTTGTTGTTCTCCCGCCAACCGCCCACTCTTGCAAACCCGTTCTTTAAAACCGTTCTTCTTTTATAAAAAGAAGAACCAAGAAAATTTTAAACTTTAACGAATTGTAACTTTATTTACGTTTAAAGTTCTTTTGCTACTTTTCTTTCAAGAAAAGTAGGGTTTTAAATATTTAACAACGTTCTAAAGCGCGTACAAAACCCCCGCCGTGCTCAGCGGCCGCCCCCGGCATTCCGTTCGCCAGGCAGCAGGGATTCGGCTTCCTTGATATCCAGCGCCTCCAGCACTTTCCGGAACAGCTTCAGCCTTGCCGTATCGTCGGCCTGGTAGGCCGGATCGGCCAGGGCCAGGGAATAGGCCTGCAAAGCCTTTTCCTTATTCAGCTCCTTATTGGCCAGGGATTCGATGGCCGCGCCGCAATAGCTGATATCGTAATCCCCGTCCACATCGCCGGGGGCCACCTGGAACAGCGGGTCCGCCGGGCTGTTCAGCAGGCGGATGGCCCGGCTCTCGCTCAAAAACTGCTGGTCCAGCGCCGCGAATTTGCGGGCCACCGGCAGCAGCAGGTCCTTCACCACCGCCGTGACCACCGCCTTAAAGCGCAGCGAGGCGTTGTTGTCCCGGGTCATGGTGGTGGTGGCTGTTTCATTGGCGTAGGAAATGCCCATCAGGATATCGTGGCAGCCTGTCACGTCCTGCATATCCTGCTTAACGCCGGCTTCGTTGGCAAAGGCGTCGGCGGGCAGGCCCTGGATGTTGATCTCCTGCACGTCGTCCATATTTTCCACCTGCAGCACGCCGTTTTGCCGCCACAGCAGGTCCCGGGCGGTGAGGCCGCAGCCTTTGCGCAGTTTCCACATGCGGCGCAGCGCCAGGGAATTGTAATCGATACGCTGGTTGCGGCTGGTGTTCAGCTCGTCCTGGAGCCCGGCCAGGATCTCCGGCACGCCCATGCCGTAAAATTGGCCGGGTAATTGCACATAGCAGCATTTGTCATAGGGAGTCAGCCCGTGCCAGAAAGGATTCTCCTCTTCCAGCACGCATTGCTCCCGGTTGAGAATGACCGCATGCCGCTGCTCCTGCCAGTAATGATGCAGCAGATAGAAGCCCAGGCCGGCATCGGCGCTGTCCGCGTACTCCCCGTCCCGGCGCATAGGGGAGAGCCTCTCCCAGTCGATTTGGTATTTCCCCTGCTCCGCCAGGTCCAGGAGCTGGGCGCGGGATAAATACTCCTTATGCCCCAGATAACGGGCGGTTTCAATATCCGCGGCTTCCGGGTCGATGTAGAAATCCGTCAGCAGGATATGGGCGCATACCGGGTCGTCATGGATCACCTGCCTCACTTCGCTGACCTGGCGGCTCTCATAAGCCAGGGGCTGTCCCTGCCCGTCCAGGAGCGGCAGCCCGTCGCTGTCCAGCAGCGGCCGCTCCGCAAGCGCCGCCTGTTTGACCAGGCGGGTCCTCACCTGCCAGCCGGTATAGGTGATAGCGGTGCCGTAAACGATCATGTTGCCCACCACCGTCTCGCCGACCAGCCTGGCGAAATCCAGGCGTTCGTTCATCTGCCAGTCCAGCAGGGTCTGGAGTTTCGCGGCATGCTCCAGGTCCGCGCTTTCCCGGGGCAGCGCCGCGATATAGGGCCTGGTGGCGAACAGGCTTTCCGCCACCCGGGCTTTGATCACCTCGCATTGCATAAAGGTGTGGGGCACGAACAGATTGCTGCCCTCCCGCCTGGTTTTCACCTCCGAGCGATAGCGGCGCAGGCAATCCTGCCACAGCTCCCCATAGGCCGCGTCCCGGGCGTCCTCTGCGATTTTGATGCGCTCCAACAGTTCCTGCAGTTGTTGATCTTCCATATCATCCCTCCTTGTCCTCATGCATAATTCGCCTATAGCGCCGGCGCTCCGGGCCGCCGCTCCTCAGTAGCCGGTGGTCTCGCAGGCTCCGTAGGCCGCCCCCCAGTCCGCCTCGCTGAAATCCGGGCCCCGGGGCCGCTCCGTGGCCGCGTAAAGCGCGATGGCCAGGGCCATGACCCGGTCGTCGTAGCAGCCGGCCTGGGCATTGGTGCGCCCCTTGTCGTCGTAAGCGTAGGACAGGCATTCGGAGGCCAGCTCCCGGTCGCGGAGCCGGGAAACGTCCTCCCGGATATAGCGGGCCAGCGCGTTGACGATCAGAGGTTTGGTCCGGCTGGTGGTGAGAAAGCCGTATTCCCCCTCGCCCGGACCGTTGCTGTTGCGCCGGTACAGCCGGGGATAATGCTCCCGCCGGATAGCGCCCACGGCGGCGATGCCGTGATTGTTGGCTTCCGGCGCCAGCAGCGCGCCGTTATACCAACGGGCCAGCAACACCGCCTCCTGGCCCAGCAGGTCCGGATCCATATGCCCGTGCCAGAGCGCGGCCAGGGCCAGGCTTTGCCTGTCCACCACCGCCATGGCGGAATAATCTCCTCCGGCCAGTCCCTCGGCCACGTCGATGCCGATCACGTATTCCGCCCCCGGTTCCGGCGGCTGGTAGAGAGCCAGGTATTTGCTCTGGGCCACAAATTCCGCACGGCCGTTTTGCTCCACCACCCGGCCGTAGCGGGCGGTCGCGGGCTTGGCGTAGACCCGGGCCAGGGACCGGGTGTCGAAAACCGGCCGGCCGGAAAGCAGGAAGGCCTCCTCGGCGTTGCCGGGATATTCCTGGGCGAACACCTGCTCATCCCCGCCGCAGTTAGCGGCGATGCACCAGCGCCGCCAGCGCAATTGGGCCTCGTCCAGCTTATAGAGCTTTTTCAGCTCCTTTTCCTCCGGGGAGAGCTGCAGGCGCCGTCCTTTGCCCATCCGGTATTCCTGATGCTGCCACCAAGGGAAGAACAGGGGCGTGAACACGCTGCCGCCTTCCGCGGCCCGCCGCCACTCCTTATAAAAAGCGCCGCCCACGCCGTTGGCGGTGCTTTCGATGACCACGATGGTTTCCGGCAGATTGGGCACGGCCTGCATGAGGGAAACCAGGGTTTCCTCCGGATAAGGCCAGTAAGCCAGCTCCGACAGATGCAGGCAATGCACGGTGGCGGAGCGTCCCGCGTCCTTGCTGCCCGCCGTCTCGATGACGATCTTGGAGCGCAGCCCCGGATCCCTGGCCTTGTCCTCCGCCTTATTGGATGGGTTTTCAAACAGCAGCTCCTTGGCGTTGCTGGCCTTTTTCAAAGGCCGGAGCGCGGACGGCAATTCATCGTAAAAGAGCTTGGCCTTGTTGAAAATATTGGTGGAAGCGTCGGCCTTATGGGCCACGATCATGGCGTTGATATTGGGCAGGGTGGCGGCCCGCTGAAAAAACAGCGCGGCGGCGGCGGTGGAAAACCCGATCTGCCGGGCTTTGAGGATAATGATGCGCACCGGCTGCCCCGCCTGTTGCTGCCTTTGGATCTCCGCGTAGAATCGTTGCTGCAAAGAATTAAAAATAAGCGGCGCCAACCGGCCCGCTTTGTCCTGGATCTTCAGATTGCCCTCGATATATTGCAATACCTCCAACCGACCACCCCTTTCCCTTGTCCTTGTGCCCTTGCCCTTACGCCTTTGGCGACGCTATCATCTTAACACAGCCTTTGGTCAAAAAAGTGCCACTGGAAAAATTTTTTCTCCGGGCCAAAGCCGGCCTTGCCGCCGATCAAAAAAACCGCGTCCCAGGGGCGCGGTCGGGTAACGGTTCAGATTCGCTTTATTCCAGCGTGGCCAGCTCGCAGCCCCGGTACACCTTGCCCGGCTCCGGAACCAGGCCCAGCAGCTCGTAGTATTCCTCCAAGGTCACGAATTGCCAGCCCTCGGACTGCAGCTGGTCCACGGCTGCCAGTACGCCCTCCAGCGTGTTGGCGAACTCGTCGTGCAGGATGACCACCCCGCCGTTCCTGGCATGCTCCACCAGATAATCGGCCAGCTGTTCCGGGGTTCTCGCTTCCCAGTCCCGGGGGTCGATGTTCCACAGCATGAGCGGATAATGGATCTTGGCCGCCGTGGCCTGGTCGATGTTGCCGTAGGGCGGCCGCACATAGCGGGGCGGGCTGCCGACGATATCCGCGATGATCCCGTCGGTCATGCTCAGCTCCTGCTCCAGCTGGGCGTCGGGTATCTGGGTAAAGCGGGTTTTGTGGTCGTAGCCGTGGGAGGCGATCTGATGGCCTCTTTCCGCGGCGTAAGCTACTACTTCCCGGTGCTCCTCCGCCTGCTTGCCCAGGACGAAAAACGTGGCCAGCGCGCCGCGCTCAGCCAGCGCCTCCGCCAGTTGGGGCGTGATATCGCCGCTGGGGCCGTCGTCAAAAGTCAGCGCCATAAAGGGCCTGGTCGGGTCCAGATCCCGGCGCAGTTCCCCGAGCTCCGGCGCCTGCGTCTCTCCGGCCAGGACTGTCCGGACGCCATCCTGCGGATTTTCCGCATCCTGGGAGCGGGCTTCCGGCGCGTCCGCCTGCCCGGGCAGGAATATTGCCACAGTCAGCGCGATCAGGCTCAGCGACAGGGCCAGCCTGAAAATCCTGGTCAATTTCCTCATCTTATCACCTGATCCGGCGCGTCTTGGGCAGCGGCCCGTTCCGGCCCGGCCCGCATTGCCTATGTTGCATAGTATGACGCTAAACCAGGTTATTATGAGTGGGGCGGAAATTATACGGGGGTAGATGCAGCCCCCTTTCGTCGATAATCCCGCTGATCAAGGCGGCGGGGGTGACGTCGAAAGCCGGGTTCAGGGTTTTGACCCCGGCCGGGGCCATGGGGCGCTCATACCATAATGTGGTGATTTCCGTGCCGGGCCGCTGCTCGATGACGATATCCCGGCCGGAGGCCGTGTCCGGGTCAATGGTGCTGCCGGGGGCGGCCGCATAAAAGGGGATGCCGAAATAGCGGGCGTTCACCGCCAGGGACAGCGTGCCGATCTTGTTGGCGATATCGCCGTTTGCGGCAATGCGGTCCGCGCCCACCAGGACCAAGCTGATCTTCCCGGCGGCCATCAGGGAGGCCGCCGTATTGTCGCAGATCAGCACGGTGTCGATCCCGGCGTGCAGCAGCTCGAAAGCGGTGAGCCGCGCCCCCTGCAGCAGGGGCCGGGTCTCGTCGCAATATACGGTGAAGCGCCGGCCCAGCTGATGGGCCAGGTAGAGCGGCGCCAGCGCCGTGCCCAGCTCCGAGGTGGCCAGCCCGCCGGCGTTGCAGTGGGTCAGCACCCCGCAGCCCTCGGCAATCAAAGGCAGTCCGTGCCGGGCAATGGCGCGGCTGATCCCGGCGTCCTCCCGGTCGATGGCCGCGGCCTCCTCTTGTAGCGCCTTAAGCAGGATCTCCCGGTTGCCGGGCCCGGCGTCCTGCAGCGCCTTTTCCATGCGCTCCAGGGCCCAGGCCAGGTTGACGGCGGTAGGGCGGGCGGCCTTAATCTCGGCGCTGTCGGCCAGCAACTGCCGGCGCAAACGCCCGCAGTCAAGCTCCGGCGCGGAACGGGCCAGCACGTATAAGCCGTAAGCCGCCGCGATGCCGATAGCCGGCGCGCCCCGTACCCGGAGGGCCCGGATGGCTTCGATCAGCGATTGCTTATCGGTCAGTTCCAGATATTCCACCCGGCCCGGCAGCAGCGTCTGATCCAGGATCAGCAGCCGGCCGTCCCCGGTCAGCTGCACGGCTTTCAGCGTCATAGCAGCATGGCCGCGGCGATCATGCCGCCCCGCTGCTCGCCCTGGATACGGTGGGAATAGAACAGGTCGTGATGGCAGATGGTGCACAGCCCGGCAACGGAGATCTGGTCCTCCGGCACGCCGGATTGGACCAGCAGCGCCCGGTTGGTCAGCCACAGATCCGCCAGATACTTGCCGGGCTTTCCTTCGATAGGGCGCGCCATGGGCCCGAAAGCTCCGTTGTGCCGGGCAAAGCAGGCGGCGGTTTCCTCGTCCACTTCGTAGCAGCAGGGCCCGGCCGAAGGGCCGATGGCCACATAGAGCTGCTTCGGATCGCAGCCCAGGGCTTGCAAGCGCGCCACCGTCGCGGCGGCCATGCCGTCCACGGTGCCCCGCCAGCCCGCGTGGGCGGTGGCGGCCAGGCGCCGGTCCGCCGCGTAAAAGAGCAGCGGCGTGCAGTCGGCGTAATTGGTGATCAGGGGCAATTGCCTTTCAGCGGTGATCAGGGCGTCCACATCCCTGTAATCCCGCTCCCGAACCAGGCCCTTGCCCGCGTCCTCCGCCGTTGCCAGCCGGATGTTCACCGTATGTGCTTGCTGGGACATCACGGCGCGCCGGGGGTCGAAACCCAAAGCCCTGCCGAAGCGGGCAAAATTCTCCGCCACCGCCTGCGGATCGTCGCCACGGCTGATGCCCAGGTTCAGGCTGGCGTAGGGGCCTTGGCTCACGCCGCCCAGGCGGGTGGAAAAGCCGGCCCGGAATTCCCGGGCAAAGCGGTCGAAAATGGGAAAGGTATAGTAAAGGAGCCCCTCCATCGCTACTGGGCGGGCCCCGGCAGTCTCAGGATAATTGCTCATAAGCGCCCTCTTTAATATAGCGGCTGAACAGCATGAAGTAGCGGATCAGGGAATAGAGCAGCAGGGAGCTGATAATGACGCTGATCACCGTGACGCCGGTCTGCCCCAGCTTGGGGGAGAAGGCCATGATGATCAGCACCCCGGCATAAAATACGGAGGTGGACAGCTTCCCCCACCAGCGTGCGGAAAAGGGCGGCAGCCCGGCTTTGAGCAGCCTTAAGCCCATCATCAGCATGATCAGCTCTTTGACCAGCAAAATGATCATCAGCGGCACCAGCGCGATAAAGGTGTAGCAAAGGAAGATGGCCAGGGAGATCTGAGTCAGCTTATCCGCGATGGGGTCCAGCACCTTGCCCAGGGCCGTCACCTGGTTACAGCGCCGGGCGATATAGCCGTCCAGCACATCCGTGCCTGCCGAGAATACCACCACCGCCGCCGCCCACTGGGGATGTTCCCGCCAGTAGAGCGCGATAAACAGCGGTATCATCGCCAGCCTGAGCAGCGAAATCACATTGGGTATGGAGAAATTGCGTTTCGGAGCGAATTGAGCAAAATCGATTTTATTTTGTTCATTTTGCTTGGTCATGAATACCTCGGCGCGATGATGAATTGATTAACCGTAATTAACTGACTATTATTCTCCGTTGCCAGCATTTTTCCTTTCAGCAAACCGAGCCTTCGGTCAAGGGGGTTCCGGCGCAGCCTTGGTCCGCCGGGCTTTGCCGCCGGGGCGCGGCTCCAACGGCCAAACGCCCCGCCTGCCGTCTCAGGCAGTTCCGGACACAACAGCGCCGCGGCCGCCTGACAGCGGGAAGCACGGGCCATCCGCTCCGCCACGGCAAAACAGGCAGGAAGCGCTGGCGCTTCCTGCCTGTCCGTTTCCTGCTCGGCCGGGCCCCGGTCAGCCCGGGGCCGGCGCTGCCAGGGAACGGTTACATCATATCATAGCCGCCGGGGGCCGCGGGCATGGCCGGTTCCTTTTTCGGGATATCGGCTACCAGGGTCTCGGTGGTCAGCAGCATCGCGCCGATGCTGGCGGCGTGCTGCAGGGCGGAACGGGCGACCTTGGTGGGATCGACGATGCCGGCTTCGATCATGTTGTCATAGGTCTCGGTATTGGCGTTGAAGCCCACGCCCTTGGGGCAGGATTTGACCTTCTCCACGATCACGGCGCCTTCCACCCCGGCGTTATGGGCGATCTGCTTCAAGGGCTCTTCCAAAGCCTTCTTGATGATGTTGATGCCGGTCTTGACGTCGCCTGCGGCCTCCAGGGCTTCCACGGCGGGGATGCAATCCAGCAGGGCCAGGCCGCCGCCGGGCACGATGCCTTCCTCTACCGCGGCGCGGGTGGCGGAGAGAGCGTCCTCAAAGCGGAGCTTCTTTTCCTTCAGTTCCGTCTCGGTAGCGGCGCCCACTTTGATCACGGCCACGCCGCCGGCCAGTTTCGCCATGCGTTCCTGGAGCTTTTCTTTATCGAATTCAGAGGTGGTTTCCTCGTACTGGCGCTTGATCTGATTGACCCGGGCTTTGATCTCGTCGCTGTCGCCGTTGCCGTCAATGACGGTGGTGGTGTCCTTGGTGATCTTGACCTGGCGGGCGCCGCCCAACATATCCAGGGTGGCGTTTTCCATTTTGGTGCCCAGGGTCTCGCTGATGACGATGCCGCCGGTCAAAACGGCGATATCCTCCAGCATGGCTTTACGCCGGTCGCCGAAACCGGGGGCCTTCACGGCCACGCAGGTAAAGGTGCCCCGCAGCTTGTTCAGGATCAGGGTGGCCTGGGCTTCGCCCTCGATATCCTCGGCGATGATCAGCATCTGCTTGCCGCTTTGCACCACTTTTTCCAGCACCGGCAGGATCTCGTTGATGGCGGAGATCTTCTTGTCGGTAATGAGGATCAGCGGGTTGTCCAGCACCGCTTCCATCTTGTAGGTATCGGTGACCATATAGGGGGAAAGATAACCGCGGTCGAACTGCATGCCTTCCACCACTTCGCTGGTGGTTTCAAAGCCCTGGCTCTCCTCGATGGTGATCACGCCGTCATTGCCCACTTTTTCCATGGCGTCCGCGATGACGCTGCCGATTTCCGGATCATTGGCGGAGATGGCGGCCACCTGGCTGATTTCCTTCTTGTCCTTGATCATCTTGGCGTTGGCTTTCAGCACGTCCACGGCGGCGGCGGTAGCCTGCTCGATGCCGCGCTTCAGCACCATGGGGTTGGCGCCGGCGGCCACGTTTTTGAGGCCTTCCCGGACGATGGCCTGGGCCAGCAGGGTGGCGGTGGTGGTGCCGTCGCCGGCCACGTCGTTGGTCTTGGTGGCGACTTCCTTCACCAGCTGTGCGCCCATATTTTCCAGCGGGTCCTCCAGCTCAATTTCCCGGGCGATGGTCACGCCGTCGTTGGTGATGAGCGGGGAGCCGAATTTCTTTTCCAGCACCACGTTGCGGCCTTTGGGGCCCAGGGTCACTTTGACCGCGTCGGACAAAGCGTTCACGCCGCGTTCCAGCGCGTAGCGGGCGTCGGCGTCAAATACGATCTGTTTAGCCATTGATATTACCTCCGATTAATTTATTCAGTCTGTATTCCGGCAGGCTTGCCCCGGCGTAACGGAGCGACGGCCGGGCCTTAGCCCATAATAGCCAGGATATCCCGTTCCACGGACAGCAGCATATAGGTTTCGCCGTCCCGTTTCAGCTCGGTGCCGGCGTATTTGGCAAACAGCACCACGTCGCCGACCTGCACCGGCATGGGAGCGAGATTGCCGTTTTCCATCATCTTGCCCGGGCCCACGGCCAGGACCTCGCCTTCCTGAGGCTTCTCTTTGGCGGTATCCGGCAGCACAATGCCGCTTTTGGTGGTCTCTTCGCTGGCCAGAAGCTTGATCAGCACCCGGTCTCCCAAGGGTTTGATATTCATGAATCCTACCTCCTTGTTTAATGGTTGTTAGCACTCACTCAATTCGAGTGCTACTGAACAATTTTATAATAATCAAATTTGGTCAAAACATGCAACCGCCGTTTTGGCGCGTTTTCAGGATAATTCTGCCGCTTTCCTTCATTTTTTATTCAAATTCTTCCATTTGCTGCTGTTTTTGGAATTAATAAAAAGTGCTATAATATTTCTGACTGATCCCGCTCCATCATCATGCAATCCAAGGAGGTTTGAAATGAACCCGGATAAACCCCGCTATCCCCAAACCGACATACCGCCGGAACTGGCCGCGGCCGTGCTGGCCCTGGCCACGGACAATTGTGTCCGCTGCGCGGACGCCCGGGCCTTTGCCAAGGAACGGGGCCTGGATCTCCGTTTCCTGGGCTATATCATGGACGAACTGGGCCTGTTGGTGACGGATTGCGGTTTGGGCTGCTTTTAACATGCCCCGCCGCAGCCGCTTTCTTGCATCTTTGCTCATAATCGTTTCGCTGCCGTTCCCGGCCCTGCTTTGCGGCTGCTCCGGCACGCTCTTCCCCGGCGGGGCCGTGGAGGAGCCGCCCCGTCCGGCGGCGATACCGGCAACGGCGGAACCGGAAGCGGTGTTCACCATTTCCCACGGCGAGGCGGCCGACAGTTCGCTGAACCGGGCGCTGGAGAACTTCGCCGCCAGCGTGGCGGAGCAAAGCGGCGGCAAGCTGCTGATCGAGCTGTACCCGGACAGCCGCCTGGGAGACCCGGATAAGCAGCTGGAGCTGGTAGCCAAGGGGTTCGCCGACGCGGCGCTGCTCTCGCCGGGCCAGATCGCCTATGGCCTGGAGCTGCTGAAGCAACCGGACGCGGGCTGGCGGGATCTGCTGCCGCCCTTCCATTATCTCAGCGCCGAGGAAGCCATGGCCGCCGCACTGAGGCAGGAGGGCCAGGCGCTGAACCAGTCCTTGAGCGTCCTGGGCCTTACGTCTTTGGGCTGGCTGTACGGTTACGAGCGGGCCGTGGCCAACGCCGTGCGGCCCCTGACCGCGCCCGGGGATTTCCAGAGCCTCCGCTTCGCCCTGCCCGCGCCGGACCTGGATACGGCCGCAGCGCTGTTCGACGCTTTGGACGCCGAGAGCCGGGAAGCGGTTTTCTGGCGCATCCCCCAATATATTGACGAAGAGGAAATAGACGGAGAGGAAGCGCCGCTGCTCCATTTATGGCAGCAGGGCAGCTACAGGCGGGAGCCCTATATCAGCCTGCTGGGCCACGGTTACGATCTGCTGGATATCCTGGTCAATACCGACAATTTCGCCGCCCTGGACGAAGAGTTCCAGGCGGTCATCCTGGCGGCGCTGCCGGCGCTGATCGAGGACCAGCGCCGGCTGGCAGCGGCGGAACAGGCCCGGCTGGTGGAAGACCTGACCGCCGCCGGCGCCCAGGTTTTCCTGGCCGGCCCAACCCTGAGGCAGACGTTCAGAGACTATTTATACTAACCGCCCAGTCTGGCTTGCTTCGGACAGCCTGGCGGATATTCCTCGGCCCGCCGGCCGCGTTTTCACCGTCCGTATCCGCTTCGGGCTCCCCTGTTAGTCCAGCCACCCCATTTCCCGGGCGATAAATTCCAGCATTTCCGTGTTCCAGCGTTTGGCCGTGCGCTCGCTGACGCCCAGGATGGCGGCGGCCCCCAGCAAACTGTGGGTAAAGCGGAAATAGACCATTTGCAGCAGCAACCGCTTGTCCCGGTCCACGCGGCGGTCGGTGCTTAAACGCTCCACCAGCTTTTCGCCGGCCTGCACCTGCCGTTCCAGCAGCGCCCGGCCATGTTCGGCCAGCTCCAGCGCTGTCAAAGCCGTGGGGTCGGCGATACCGCCCCGCCGGTAGCGGTTGTCCCGCCGGCTGCCGGAGCTCAGTATCAAATCCAGTTCACCGTATTTAAGCTGCTTGACATGGGCCGGATGATTGTAAAGCAGGTTTTTAGCCTTGCGCCGCCAGTTTAGTTCAGCCATTTATTCACGCCTCCTCACATCGGTATATCGTTCATAAGAGCCGCCGCACAGCGGGCAGCCCGCCACGGCCTCCCGGACCGGGAAACCGAAATATTCCTCCCGCTGACCTGCGTAGCCGCGGGGGATCCTAAAACGTTTGCCGCAACAGATACATTCATACATGGTCTTCCTCCTCTCCTGGCGGGAGGAGGCGGCAAGTGGGGTACGAGCTAATTATAGAACATATGTTCGATATCGTCAAGTGGCTCCGGCTAAATATTTTATGTTATGCTTTTTTGTCAAGATCAACCGCTCTTCTTTTGGCCCGGCCGGTTTTTCCCTGCCCGTTTATAATTCTTTGAGTCCCTTTCTTTCAAGAAAGGGACGTTTTAAAAACATTTTTTCTTGCACGGAGAACCGTCTTTTTGACATTTTATTTTATTGGTGGTATCATATATAGGTTAAATTGTCAGGAGGATCCGCTATGAAAATGTTATTGACCGGTAATGAAGCCGTGGCGCAGGGCGCCTGGGAGGCCGGATTGCGTTTCGCCTCCGCCTATCCGGGAACGCCCAGCACGGAGATATTGGAGGACCTGGCCAAACGTCCGGAATTGGCGGCCGAGTGGGCCGTCAATGAGAAGGTGGCCTTGGAGGCCGTGATCGGCGCCTCCATGGCGGGCGGCCGGGCCTTGGCTTCCATGAAGCATGTGGGGCTGAACGTGGCTGCCGACCCCCTGTTCACCTTTGCCTATACCGGCGTGGGCGGCGGCGCGGTGATCGTCACCGCGGACGAGCCGGGCCAGTTCAGCTCCCAGAACGAGCAGGACAACCGCTGGTACGCCAAAGCCGCCAAGCTGCCGATGCTGGAACCCGGCGACAGCGCCGAATGCCTGGCCATGACCAGGGAGGCTTTTGCGATCAGCGAGCGTTTCGATACGCCGGCGCTGCTCAGGCTCACCACCCGGGTCTGCCATTCCAAATCCGTGGTGGAGATCGGGGAACGCCAGGAGCGTCCGTTGCCGGATTATGAGCACCGGGCCGCCAAATATGTGATGGTGCCCTCCTATTCCCGGAAGCGCCGGGCCCTGCTGGAGGAGCGCCTGCGGCAGCTCGCGGCATTCAGCGAGACCACGCCGCTGAACTATATCGTGGATAACGGCGCGGAAACCGGCGTAGTGGTGTCCGGCGGCTGCTATTGCTATGCCCGGGAAGTGTTCGGCGAAAGCGTCAATTATCTGAAGCTGGGCTTTACTTATCCCCTGCCCGAGCGGTTGCTCTCCGCCTTCTGCAGCCAAAACCGCACACTCTATGTGATCGAGGAAAACGATCCCTATCTGGAGGAGGCTGTCCAGCGCCTGGGCTTCCGGCCCCTGGGCAAAGACCTCTTTCCCTCCTTTGGCGAACTGACCCCGGAAGTGCTGCGCCAGGCCGTCTACGGGGAGAAGCTGCCCCAGACGGCATACGACGCCTCCTCCCTGGTGGACCGTCCGCCCACCCTGTGCGCCGGCTGCCCTCACCGGGGCTTCTTCTACGAGCTGGGACGCCGGGCCGCGGTGGTCAAATGCGGGGATATCGGCTGCTATACCCTGGGCTTCGCCCCGCCCTTCAACGCTTTGGACAGCACGATCTGCATGGGCGCCAGCATCAGCACCGCCCACGGCGCGGCCCAGGTCTGGCGGGCGGCGGGCGTCAAGCGCCCGGTGGTCTCCCTCATCGGCGACAGCACCTTTTTCCATACCGGCGTCAATTCCCTGCTGAACACCATCTATAACAACAGCCCCACCGTGAACGTGATCCTGGACAACCGCATCACCGGCATGACCGGGCATCAGGAAAACCCCGGCTCCGGCTATAACGCCGCCGGCCGGCCCGCGCCGGTTATGGATATCGAAGGGCTGGTGCGGGCCATGGGCTGCCGGCAGGTGCGGGTGGTGAACCCCAACGACCTGAAGGCCGTCCGGGCCGCCCTGGACGAATTGCTGGCCCTGGACGAGCCTGCGGTGCTGATCACCCGCTGGCCCTGCGCCCTGAAAAAGTTCTCCCCGGCGGACCGGGAGGAATTCCCCGCCGCCTTCAGCGGCAAATACCGGGTGGACCAAGAGCTCTGCATCGGCTGCAAGCTCTGCCTCAAGGCCGGCTGCCCGGCCCTGTCCTTCCGGGAGGACCGCGCCGTCATCGACGCCCCCGCCTGCCCGGGCTGCGGCGTATGCGCCCAATTATGCGCCAAACAGGCCATTGTCAAGGAGGGAGAATAAATGACGGATAGCAAAAGCATACTGCTGGTAGGCGTAGGCGGCCAGGGCACCATCCTGGCCAGCAAGCTGCTGACCCTGGGCCTGCTGGACAAGGGCTACGACGTGAAAATGAGCGAGATCCACGGCATGAGCCAGCGGGGCGGCGCTGTCAGTTCCCAGGTGCGCTACGCCCTGCCGCCGGCCCGGGTGGCTTCGCCGGTCATCGAGCCGGGAGCGGCGGATATGCTGGTCAGCTTCGAGCTGATGGAAGCCCTGCGCTGGCTCAATTACCTCCGTCCCGGGGGCCGGCTGGTGGTCAACGATTACCGCATCCCGCCCATGCCGGTCATCACCGGGCAGGCCGCCTACCCGGAGCACATCCTGGAAGAGCTGCGCCGGGCAGCCCCGGTCATTGCCGTGGACGCGGCGGGCATCGCGACAGCGCTGGGCAATAGCCGGATCATGAACATGGTGCTGCTGGGCTGCATCATCAGCGCCATGGGGCTCACGGATATCGATTGGCAGCGCATCCTCCGCGCCAATGTCAAACCGGCTTTCGTTGATCTGAATCTGAGCGCCCTGGCAGCCGGCATACAGGCGGCAGGGGCCTAAATACTGGCTTTAGGAAAGGGAGGTAGCGGCGGTGAGGATCAAGGTGATTGTCAATCCCCGCTCCGGACGCCGGGTTGGCCAGAAGAACCTGGAAAGCATCATGGGCCGCCTGCTGCTGGAAGGAGCGGCTGAACGCATCGATTTTTTTGCCACGAAGAGCCGGGGCGAAGCCACCCGGGAAGCGGCGGAGATCCGCGCCGGCGAATACGACCTGCTGGTCGGCTGCGGCGGCGACGGCACCATCAATGAAATCATCAACGGCCTGATGTGTAGCGGCTGCCCCATCCCCCTGGCCATTCTTGCCGCGGGCACCAGCAATGATTTTGCCTACAGCATGCGCCTGCCCTCCGATGCGGAAGGCTTCATCGCCATGGTGAAACGGGGCCTGACCCAGGATATCGATATCGGCCGGGCCAACGGCACCTATTTCATCAACGTGGCCAGCTGCGGCATGTTCACCGAGGTGGCCCACAATACGGATCAGGACAGCAAGAGCCTCCTGGGCAAGCTGGCCTATTACTTGAAAGGCGTCAGCGAGGCCCCGGAGCAGCTGATACGCAGCATCCATCTGAAAATCGACAGCCCGGACCTGCATCTGGAAGACGACTTTCATGTCTGCCTGATCGCCAACTCCCAATCCGTCGGCTCCATCCGCAAATTGATGTATAAAGCCGAAGTCAGCGACGGGCGCTTCGACGTGCTGCTGCTAAAAAACCGCAAACCTCTGCTGACCGCTGCGGATATCCTCTACCGCATGCAGAATTACGACGGCGGCCGGGACAGCGCCGCCGTCTATTTCCAGACTTCCCGCATCAAAATCAGCTCGCCGGAAAACTCCGAAATCGAGCTGGACCTGGACGGGGAACATCACGGCAGCCTGCCCCTGAGCGTGGAGGTGTGCCCGCGGGCGGTGAAGCTGCTGATCCCCGACCCGCAACAACTGCCGTTGCGTTTAGCCATCCCCTTCCTGGACAGAACAAGAGAGGACTTTGTGAATGAAGCTTAGGCTGAGCAGCGCAGGCATCGGCCATCTGCTGGCAATAGCCTGCACCTTTGTCTGGTCCACCACCTTTATCGTCAACAAAATGCTGTTCAACGACGATCTGGACCCGCTGCTGGTCATCCTGTTGCGCCAGACCCTGGCCTGCCTGCTGGTCACGCTGACCTGCGCCCTGTGCATGCGGCGGCGTCCCCCCATTCACGGCCGCATCCCCCTGAAAGAACGCCTGAGCCGGGACCGGCTGCTGATCATCGCCGGTATACTGGGCATCTTCATCTATTACCTCTTTGATAATTATTCGGTCAAAAATACATACGTCACCAATTCCAGCCTGCTGATGACCACCGCGCCCATTTTCGCCGCCCTGATCGACCGCTATATCATCAAGGACAGCCACCGCTTCACCCTCAGTTTTTCCCTGGGTACCCTCTGCTGCTTCCTGGGCGCGTTCCTGATCATTTTTAACGGCAGCTTTATGCTGAAGCTGAGCCCCCTGGGGGATCTGCTGGCCATCGGCGCCGCCGTTATCTGGGCGGTCTACTGCACCCTGGTCAAAGTGGTCTCGCTGGAAAACGCCAGGCGGGAGCGCCCCCGCAGCCAGGCGGAAATCGCCCGGGCCTTCCTGTGCTGGGGGTCCCTGGCGATGTGGATCTTCTACCTGTCCAGTGGGGGCGATTTTTCCGATCTGGCCGGCTATAGCGGCAGACAGCTGGGGATGATCGCGTTCCTGGGCGTCGTGGCCAGCTTCCTCTGCCTGCTGTTCTGGAACGGATCCATCGCCAGGATCGGCGCGGTCAAATGCAGCCTTTATCTGTTCGCCTCGCCTTTGCTGGCGATCCTGGCTTCCGCCGTGTTCCTGGATGAGCGTCTTTCCCTCGTTTCCGGCCTGGGCGCGGCGGCGCTGCTGTTGGGCATGGCGCTGGCCCAGGGTTTTCTGGACAGGTTCCTGCACATCCTGCGCAAAGCCGACGCTAGTGGCTGACCAAGGGGGCGTCCTCATCCAGCTCGATGTCCAGCACCCAGAACAAGGCTTCCAGCTTATCGATGAGCGTGAGGATCGTCAGATCCACCTGAGGGTCTTCCACGGGCGACAAGGCTTTTTCCGCTACCGCCACAGCCAGTTGCTGTTTATAGCTGTCAATCTGCTCCAATATCGCTTGCTCGCTTTTCATAGCCCACCCCGCGCCGCTGATTTATAGCAGCATATGCTGGGAAGCGGTGTCGGTGAAAGGATTTGAGCCGCCGCGGCTGAAATATTTCGTGAAACATCCAAGGAGGAATTTCATGGGCAAGAGAACCGTCATACTGGTCATGGCCCTGCTGCTGCCGGCGCTGGCCGCTTGCGGCGGACAGGGCGGCACCGCTTCCGGAACGCCGACGCTGAAGGCCGGCATGCTGGATTTCAACGATTACGAGAAAGCGTCCTTCACCGGCTGGCTCACGGACCGCCTGGGCGACCAGGGCGCCGGCCTGGCGCCGGCAATATATTACGACTCGCTGACCGGCATGAGCCTGGCTTTAAACGCCGGGAAGATCGATTATATGAGCGTCCCGGATATCACCGCCGCTTATCTGGCTGAGCGCAACGCCGAGCTGTCAAAAACCGAAGGGCTGGTGACCTACGGCCTGCAGATGGCGGTTTTGCCGGAGCGCGCGCAATTGCGGGACCGCTTGAGCGAAGCCATCTCCGCTTTGCGGGACGACGGCACGCTGGACGAATTGGCCCGGCAATGGATCGAAGACCTGCCGGTGGGCGGGGAGCCGGCTGCCGGGAAGCCGCCGTCCTTTGCCGGAGCGGAAACGATCAAGGTGGGCGTTACCGGCGATCTGCCGCCCCTGGACTATGTGTCCGCGGACGGGCAGCCCGGCGGCTATAACGTGGCCCTGCTTTCCGCCATCGGCAATGAGCTCGGCGTCAATATCGAGCTGGTGCCCGTCGCCTGCGGCGCCCGGGCCGCCGCCCTTGGCAGCGGCGCGGTGGACGCGCTGTTCTGGCTGATGAACTGCGGTGAAACGGACAGCGACGTCACCAACGGCGAATTGCTGGTCACCGTGGCCTATTATACCGGCGTCCTGGACCTGGTGACCCTGAACCGGGACACGGCGCAGTTCCGCAAACAGCTGGGCCTGGACGAACTGGCCCAAGCCCTGGTATTTTGAAGGCGGGCCGATGAAACAGGTATTGTTGCTGCTGCCCCAAGGGGTGGAACTGCTGGAGGCGGCGGCCTTCGCCGACGTGTTCGGCTGGGACGGGCTGCTGGGCAGCCGCGGCTGCCGCCTGATCAGCGCCGGCCCGGAACAGTCCGTAAAGCCCGGCTTCGGGCCCGGGCTTACGGCTGAGCTGACTTTTGCGGCGGTGAAGGCGGAGGATTACGCGGCCCTGGCGCTGCCGGGGGGCTTCCCCCGCCACGGCTATCTGCGCAAGGCGGACCAACGGCTGTTCGGCCTGATCCGGGAGTTCGGCGCGCAAAGCCTGCCCATCGCCGCCGTCTGCACCGGCAGCCTGCTGCTGGCGGAAGCCGGGATTCTGCAGGGCCGCCGGGCCGCCACCTACGGCGGCAAGGGGACGGATTTTGCGGCCCGGCTGACAGCCCTGGGCGCCGTCTTTGTCGACCGGCCCCTGGTCCGGGACGGCAACATCGTCACCGCCTCCGGACCGGGCCAGGCGGTCGACGCCGCCCTGGCGCTGCTGGAAACCCTCACCTCCCCGGAAAACGCCGCCCGCATCCGCAGCGCCATGCTGTTTTGAACAAGCGCCCCCGGGGCGGATAAAAACGCCGGCAGACCAAACGCCCCTTTCGCCGGAGAAAGGGGCGTTTTTTAGCGGCCCGGCGGGAAGACGGCCGCAGCGCCGCTTTCCGCAGATCCTGTTTATTTTCAGCCCGGGCTAAACATATCTTCAAGCATCAGCCACCTGGCCGCGGCATACATTTAGCTTATGCGAAAGAAAATCCGGTGGCGGAAGCCGCTTTGGCCCTGGCTGACCGCATTATTTTTCATATCCCTGCTCTTGGGCGCGGTGCTGCTGCCCCGCACCGGACTGCAGCGCTGCTACGGCAAGGGAGAGCTCATTCTCTCCGCCACCCTGCCGGAAGTGGAGGCGGTAACGGCGGCAGCCTCCCCGCCCCTGGAATCCAGCCCGGCCGCGCAGGCGATGGCGGGCGGGGAAAGCATCCTGATCCTGCCCCCGGAGGACGAAGCGGCGGAAGCGGCGGCGCCAACGGGAGAGCCGCGGGCGGTGATCTATTGCACGCATGCCGGGGAGAACTACAAAGGCGAAAAGCGGGTCAACGGCAAGGCCGGCGGGGTGATGAAAGCGGCCCGGGCCCTGGCCGAAGGGCTGGAGGACCGGGGCGTGGCCGTGATCTTTGACGAAACCGTTCATGACAGCCCCAGCTACGACGAGGCCTACGCCTCTTCTTTGTCCACGATCAGCGCCATCCATGCGCAATACCCGGACATCGCGCTCTATATCGACATCCACCGGGACGCCACCATCCACGGCGTCAATACCCGCTTCACCAACGAAAACGGCTCTTATGCCAAAATGCTGCTGGTGATCGGCACGGATGAAAAATACGAGCATCCCCGCTGGCAGGAGAACTATGACTTCGCCCGGAAGGTATACGCGGAGCTGGAGGAGCTGCAGCCCGGCATCGGCCGGGAGCCCCGCACCAGCTCCAACCGGTATAACCAGCATATCGCGGAAAAGGCCATCCTGGTGGAGATCGGCAGCGACGCCAACAGCGTGGAGGAAGCCATCCGCTCCGCGGATATCCTGGCGGAAGCGCTGTGCAATGTGATGGGCTGGTGAGTCGGGCAACGCGCCGGCTGCGGCAAGCGGCCGGCGGCTTACGCCAATCCCGCCAGCCGGCCGATCAGCAGCAGCAGGCCGTAGACCGCCGGCTGGTGGACGATATAGGCAGCCAGGGAGTGGCGGCCCAAAAAGAGCAAGGGACGCAGCCCTTTTCCTTGTCCGCGGCCAGGGAAATAGCTGCGTTTTTCTTTATACAGCAGGCCGCCGGTCAATGCCGCGCCGGCCAGGTAATAGCCCATCCAGGGCAGGACGGGGAAATAATCCGCCGAATAGGAGCCGCCGCCCACGCCCAGCGCAAAGGGGACCAAGCCGCTCCATAAAGTGGGGCGGGCCTGGAAGTACCAGCCCAGAGCAGCCATTGCCAGGCCCAGCAGCAGGATGCTCCGGCGGGGCAGTTTCCGCAGCAGTTCGTAAGCCAGAATGGACAGGGCCAGCAGATGCAGGATGCCGAAGCGGATGATGAAGCTGTCCCGGGAGCCGTAAAGCAGGTCCATGCCCCAGGTGGCGGCGGTCAGCAGCAGCGCCACCGCCAGCAGCTTCAGGCCCCGCTTGAGATTGGAAGCGGAAAAGGAGCAGCAGAGGCCGCAGATGCCGATAAAACAGATCAGGGCCAGGGCGTGCACCACGATGCGGGCCGGGTGGAACCAATAGAAATTGCGGGCGAAATCGCAAAGCCCGTACAGCAACCCGCCGCCGCCCGCGGGGAACCACTGTCCGAGGAAAACGAAGCCCAGGTCGTAAAAGGTATGGTCCATGATCATCAGCGCCACGCAGAGGCCGCGAATGAAGTCCAGTTCCCAGATACGCTGCCGCATAACCGCCCCTCTCCCTCCCTGTGTGCATGTGCTCTTATCTTATCACACTACGGCCAAAACAAAAAGTGGAAAATTGCCATAGATGTGGTATAATAGCTGCACAGGCCAAAATCTCCGTTTTGAGCCTGTGCGCTTAAATGATTAAGAACTAAGAAAATTTTAAACTTAATCAATTGTAACTTTGAATGTGTTTGAAGTTCTTTTGCTTCTTTTCTTTCAAGAAAAGAAGGGTTTTAAGGTTTTAAAATTCTTAGCATGCAATGCAAATCCGGCCACATCCGCGCCGGCGGATGTGGTATAATAAGGTGTTGATACCGTTTAAAGGAGTGTTCCATGCCTAAACTGGAAAAAAGCCTGGTGGTCAAAGCGGCGGGGCTGCTCATGGCGGTGCAGGTGTTATCCCGGCTGCTGGGCTATGCCCGGGACGTGCTGCTGCAGAACATTTTTGGCCAGGGCTATGTCACCGACGCTTATAACGCGGCCTTCCGCATCCCGGATTTCCTCTATACCGTGCTGATCGGCGGCGGCATTTCCGCCGCTTTCATCCCGGTGTTCGCTTCCTATATCGCCAAAAAGGAGGACCGGGAAGCCTGGAAGGTCAGCTCCATTTTCTCCACCTGGGTGCTGCTGCTGATGCTGATCGGCGTGGCCGTGGCCATGGTCTCCGCCCGGCCGCTGATGGCCGGATTGACCAGCTACGTCGGGACCAGGCTTGACCTGCCCACCGCCCTGACCCGCATCACCCTGGTGCAGGCGGTGTTCATGGCCCTCTCCGCCATTGCCACCGGCGTTCTGCAATCCTTCCAGCATTTCACCTGGCCGGCCCTGGGCACGCTGCTCTATAATGTCTTCATCATTTTGGGCGGATTGTTTCTGGTGGGTCCCATCGAAGCTTTCTTTCCCGGCTACGGCGTGGCCGGCTTCTCCGTGGGCGTGGTGGTGGGCGCGGTGCTGACCCTGGTGGTGCAGATACCCATGCTGCGCAAAGTGGGCTTTTCCTACCGGCCCTGCCTGGATACCCATCATCCCGGCCTCAGGAAGCTGGTGCGGCTGCTGGTCCCGGCCCTGATCGGCCTCAGCGTGGCCCAGATCAACCTGTTCGTCACCCAATACCTGGCCACCGGCCTGGCGGAGGGCATCTATACGGCCCTCCTGACCGCCAACCGCTTCTTCCAACTGCCCTACGGCGTGTTTGCCATCGCCATCTGCACGGCCATTTTCCCCACCATGACCGCTCAGGCCGCCGTGGGCGAGATGGACGAGATGAAGGCGTCGCTATCCATGGCCCTGCGCAATATCAGCTTTGTGCTGCTGCCCTCGGCGGTGGGCCTGATCCTGCTCCGGGAACCGGTGATCAGGCTGCTCTATGAGTTCTCCGGCAAATTCACGCCGGCTATGACGGCAGTCACCGGGGAGGCGCTGCTCTATTACTGCGTCGGCCTGATCGCCTACGGGGCGGCTATGGCCCTCTGCCGGGGCTTCTACGCCATCCAGAATACCCTGACGCCGGTGCTGGTCTCCATGCTGGCCATCCTGGTCAACGTGGTCCTGTCCGTGGCGCTGGTGGGCCCCCTGGGCCATAAGGGGCTGGCCCTGGCCTATTCCCTGGCCGGCTTTGCCCAGGCCGGCTTATTGCTGGTCTTCCTGCGCCGGAAGATCGGGCGCATGGACTTGCGGCATATCCTGACCTCTTTGGCGAAAACCGCGGCCGCCTCCGCTGTGATGGCCCTGCTGGTGTGGCTGGCGGCCTACGGGTCGGAGGCTCTGTTCGGCGTCGCCGGCAAATTAGGGCAGCTCATCCAGGTAGGCGTTGCCCTGGCCATAGGCGTGGCCGCCTTTTTCCTGGCCGCCCGGCTGCTGAACATGGAGGAACTGGCTGTTATCACCAATATCATCGGCAGGAAACTGAGAAAAAGGAAGAAAACTTCATGACCGTTAATCATCTTATCCGCAATTTCTGCATCATCGCCCATATCGATCACGGCAAAAGCACGGTGGCGGACCGGCTGCTGGAATATACCGGCGCCGTGGCCGGCCGCGACATGACCAAGCAGGTGCTGGACAGCATGGACCTGGAGCAGGAGCGGGGCATCACCATCAAACTCCAGGCGGTGCGCCTGGCTTACCGGGCCGACGACGGCCTGGAATACCAGCTGAACCTGATCGACACCCCCGGCCATGTGGATTTCAATTACGAGGTCAGCCGCTCCCTGGCCGCCTGCGAGGGCGCGCTGTTGGTGGTGGACGCGGCCCAGGGCATCGAGGCCCAGACCCTGGCCAACGTCTATCTGGCCGTGGAGCATGATCTGGAGATCATCCCGGTCATCAATAAGATCGACCTGCCCGGCGCGGACCCGGAAGGCGTCCGGAAGCAGATCGAGGATGTGATCGGCCTGGACTGCGCCAACGCCGTCTTGGCCTCGGCCAAAACCGGCGTCGGCACCAAGGAGATACTGGAAGCCATCGTCAAATACATCCCGCCGCCCCTGGGCGATCGCGAAGCGCCCCTTTCCGCCCTGATCTTCGACTCCAAATTCGACAGCTACCGGGGGGCCATCCCCTATATCCGGGTCAAGGAGGGCTATATTGAAAAGGGCATGCGGGTGAAAATGTTCAATACCGGCAAAGTGATGGAGGTGACGGAAACCGGCGTCTTCACCCCCTCCGCCAAACCCATTGACCGGCTGTCAGCCGGGGAAGTGGGCTTCTTCGCCGCGGCCATCAAAAATGTCCGGGATACCCAGGTGGGCGACACCGTGACCAACGCGGACCGCCCGGCCGCCCAGCCCCTGCCCGGCTACCGGCCGGCAATATCGATGGTCTATTGCGGCCTTTATCCGGTGGAGAACAATGATTTCGACGAATTGAAGGACGCCCTGGAAAAACTGCAGCTGAACGACGCGGCCCTCGTCTACGAGCCGGAAACCTCCGCCGCCCTGGGTTTCGGTTTCCGCTGCGGCTTCCTGGGGCTGCTGCATATGGAGATCGTGCGGGAGCGGCTGGAGCGGGAATATGATCTCGACTTACTGATCACCGCGCCTTCCGTCAATTACCGGGCCACCAGAAGCGACGGCCAGGTGCTCTATGTGGACAATCCGGTGAAGATGCCCCCGGCCGCGGATCTGCTGATGATCGAGGAGCCCGATGTGAAGGCCACCATCATGTCTCCGGCCGAGTATATCGGCGCCATCATGGAGATCGCCCGGGAGCGCCGGGGCGCTTTCATCAATATGGAGTACATCACGCCCACCCGGGTGATGCTCACCTACGACCTGCCCCTCGCCGAGATCATCTACGACTTTTTCGACGAGCTGAAATCCCGCACCCGGGGCTACGCTTCCCTGGATTACGCCCTGTCCGGCTATAAGCAGTCCGACCTGGTGAAAATGGATATCCTCGTCAACGAGCAGGCGGTGGACGCCCTGTCCGTGATCGTGCACAAAGATGCCGCCTACCGCCGGGGCCGGGTCCTGGTGCAAAAGCTGCGCAGCCTCATCCCCCGGCAGCTGTTCGAAGTGCCGGTGCAGGCGGCCATCGGCAGCAAGGTCATTGCCCGGGAATCGGTGAAGGCCCTGCGCAAAGATGTGATCGCCAAATGCTACGGCGGCGATATCAGCCGCAAGCGGAAGCTCCTGGAAAAACAGAAGGAAGGCAAGAAGCGCATGAAGCAGGTGGGCAATGTGGAGATCCCCCAGGAAGCCTTCATGGCGGTGCTGGAGGTCAAGGACTGAGCCTGTCGGGCCAATGATTGCCAGCGCGTTGAGCGGGCGGTACATACCGCCCGCTCATGTTTTGCGCCTATGGTCCGGCCTCTCCTCACCGCTCCCGCTCCCCGCCGCGGCAATGGTCTTCAATCCCGGCGCAAGCTCAGATATATAAAGCTCCTCGCATTCCCGCTGCGCCCGGATGATCAGGTCGATTGCCTGTTCCGAGGCGCGAAATATCTTCAGATACATCTCTTTATAATCCGGCATGGCCCCACCCCTATCTTTTATTCACCATAACACCACCATTTTACCACCATTTATAATATGACGCAACAATTTCACTATAATTATACCATAATGACATCAATCGTGGAACGAAGGGGGCTTTATGGAGGACAAACTGCTGAGATATACGCTGCGGGTGGATCGGCAGCTTTTTCAAAAGTTCCGTTATATCGCCGAGTCCGAGGGCCGCTCCGCCAATAAAGAGATCGAGCAATACATCAAAAGGCGGGTGGCAAAATTTGAAAGCGTTAACGGTGAGATCCCGTTAAATGATTGAAGCAAGCAACAGCGGCATGGCCTGGGCCATGCCGCTGCTTTATTTTTCGCTCCTGCTTTTTTCTCACGACCCGACGATGCGGAAGCCTTCCGGCAGCTCGTCCTCCGGGTCCAGCACCAGGTTATTGAAGCCGGTGATATAGGCGGTGCCGCTGACCTCGGTGATGACGGCGGGGTACTCCCCTTCCATCACGTGCGCCACCACCCGGCTTTCAAAAGGCGTGCCGATGACGCTCTTGTTGATCAGCAGATCGTCGTCGCGCATCACGCCTTGATGCAGCAGCAGGGCGGTGCGGCCGCCGGTGCCGGTGCCGGTGGGGGAACGGTCGATCTGGCCCTCGGCGAAAATGCAGATATTGTTGGAGATGAGGGTCCGGCCTTCCCGGACCACCGGGTCGCAGAGGATGGTGCCGTAGAGCCAGGTGATGCCGGGCTCGGTGGGATGGCGGAATTCCCCTTCCGCCGCCCAGACCTTGTTTTTGATCTCCATGCCCCGGCGCACCAGCTCCTCCGCGTGTTCCGGGTCCACTTTCAGGCCCAGCTTTTCCGCGTCGATATAGACGTAGAAAGCGCCGCAGTAGACGATATCGCCCAGGACCCGGCCGATGCCGTCCACGGCCACGGCCACATTCTCCTTATAGACGAAGCAGGGCACGTTCCGGAAGCGCACCCGCTCCACCTTGCCCGCCCGCACGTCCGCGTATGCGGTGACCCGGCCGGCCGGGGAGTCGATCCTCACCACGTTCACGCCTTCCTCCGAATTGATGAGGCCGGTCTCGATGGCCACTTTGGTCACGCCGATGATGCCGTGGCCGCACATGGAGGACAGGCCCTCGTTATGGGTGAACAGCACGCCGAAGTCGCCGTCCTCCGTCACCGCCGGCGTCAGGATGCAGCCGTACATGCCGCTGTGGCCCCGGGGCTCCAGCATCAGCATTTTCCTGAGGCCGTCGTAATGCCCGTTCACATATTTGCGCTTTTCCAGAATGGTTTTGCCGGGAATGGGCGGGAAACCGGAGGTGACGATGCGCAGCGGCTCCCCGGCGGTGTGCGCGTCGATGCAGGTGATATAATGCTTGAAATTCATCATGGCCCTGTGCTCCTTATTTTAAAATTTTAAAGTACAGTTACAGGTCGCTTTAGCTAAGGCTACAGTTCTTTTGCGCCGTTATAAAAAATTAAAAAGAAACCGAAAAGGATTAACCATCGTTCAATGTCACTTTGAATGAGTTTAAAGTTCTTTTGGTCCTTTTCTTTCAAGAAAAGGACGGTTTTCAAGGGTTTCAAAGGTTTTCAAATGGGTCTCCCCCTACATCTCCACCTGCTGGCCCAAACCCTGCCGCAGGGCTTCTTCGTAAATATATTTGGATACGCACAGATCCAGCAGGCCCATGCCCACGGATTTGAAGTAGGTGGTCTCCCCGGGGGCGGGGGGCGCGGGGTAGCCGGCGGTGAGGATATCGCCGATATATTTGACCCGCTCCTCGGTGATGATGCCGTCTTCCAGGGGCTGGGACAGATCGCCGCTTTCCTCCAGGGCGAAGGGCAGCTCCGTCACCACCTGGTCCACCAGCCGCCAGATGGCGTCGGGCAGCTCCCGCATCCCCGGCTTGTAGGAGCCGATGGCCACGAAGCAGCGGCCCCGCAGCAGCTCCGGGTCGTCGGGCGCCACCGGCGCGGTGGCGGTGGTGGTGGTGACGACGATGTCGCTGTTTTGTACCAGCTCCGCCGCGTCCTTGGCTACCCGGAAAGCGGGCGCTTTTTCGCCCAGGGCCTGTTGCAGCCGCCCGATATAGCTGCCGTAATCCTTGTCCGGCAGGCTGTCGTAGAGCCACGCCTCCCGGATCTCCCGGGCCGCGCAGGCATACTGGATCTGGTAAAAGCCCTGGGTGCCGCAGCCGATCAGCCCCACGCTACGGGCGTCGGCCCGGGAAAAGCAGCGCATGCCCACGCCGCCCACCGCGCCGGTGCGGAGCGCCGTCAGCATGCCCGCGTCCATGACGGCCAGGGTATGCCCGTCCAGCCGGTCGTTCAGCAGCATCAGGCCGCTGATATAGGGCACTCCCCTGGCAGGATTGCCGGGAAAGAGGGTCAGGAATTTGGTGCTGATCAATTCCTTGGTAAAGCAAGGCATGTAGAGGATGGTATCCTCTCCGGACTGAAACACCGGCCGTTCCGGCATCTGGAAATCCCCGGCGGCGAACAGGCGGTAGGCATCCTCCACCGTGTCCATGACCCGGGGCAGCGTCACTGCCTGACGCATCGCTGCGGCATTGATAAAAAGCACGATCATTCCCCCTTATGATTTTGTGAATCCAATTCCAACAACAAACGCTTTTCCATCTCCACCAGTTCCCGGACCAGGGCCGCGGCTTCCTCGGCCCGCCCCGCCGCGATGGCCGCGCATAAGGCCCGGTGCTCCGCCAGCTGGCGGTTTTGCCCGGAACTGCTGAGGAACTCTCCCACCAGGTCTTCCAGAAAACCCAGCAAGGAGCTGTAGAGGTCCTGGAGCAGCCGGTTATGGCAGAGCCGGGCCACGCACAGATGGAAGGCGCTGTCCGCCTTGATGAATTCCTGCTCCGGCACATCGGCCTGCTGCAATGCCAAAGCAGCCTGCAGCTCCGCCCGCTCCGCCCCGGTAGCCCGCTTTGCGGCCAGCCGGGCGATATCCGTTTCCAGCACCAGGCGGGTTTCCAGCACCTCGCCCAGGCGGGCCTGGCGCAGCCGCTTTTGCAGCGCCGCGTCGAATTGGTTTCCGGAGAGGATATAGGTGCCGTCTCCCGGCCGCGTCTGCAGCAGCCCGGCAAACACCAGGGCCTGCAGGGCTTCCCGCACCGTATTGCGGCTGACGCCGAATTGCTCCATCAATTCCAGCTCGCCGGGGATTTTCTCCCCCACGGTCCAGACGCCGTCCCGGATGCAGTTTTCCATTTGGCCCGTGATCTGCGCTGACAAAGTCAGCCGCTGCAGCTTGCCCAGTTCCGCCATGCTTCCTCCCAAATGTTCAAATGTAGGACATTTACAGAAACAGTATACACCCGGGGACCGGCCAACGCAATAGCCAAATCATTTTTTAATCGCCCGGGAGGGCCCTGCCGTAAATTTTTCTGTTGCTATTCCCAAAAGGGCTGTGCTATAATAACTTTTAGTTTTATTTACGACCTAAGGAGAAAAAATGGAACATAAAGAAATTCTGCGTTCGCATAAGCTGGAAAACGTCAGGTACGCCATCCGGGGTCCCCTGGTGGAAGAAGCCGCCCGCATGGAGCTGCAGGGCCATGAAATATTAAAGCTGAATATCGGCAATCCGCCCCAGTTCGGCGTCAATCCGCCGGAAGAGGTGATGCATGACCTGATTTATAATCTCCGCGTTTCCCAGGGCTATTCGGAATCCAAGGGCATCTTCCCCGCCCGCAAGGCCATCTTCCAGTATTACCAGCTCAAGAACTTCCGCAATATCTCCATCGACGATACCTTCGTGGGCAACGGCGTCAGCGAAATGATCATCATGTGCATGCAGGCGCTGCTGAACAGCGGCGACGAAATGCTGGTGCCCTCTCCGGATTATCCGCTGTGGACGGCCGCGGTGACGCTGACCGGCGGCAAGGCCGTGCATTATACCTGCGACGAGCAGGCGGACTGGGCGCCGGACATCGCCGATCTCAAAAGCAAGATCACCGGCCGCACCAAGGGCATCGTGGTCATCAACCCCAACAACCCCACCGGCGCGGTATACCCCAAGGCGGTGCTGGAACAAATCGCGGAGCTGGCCCGGCAGCATGATCTGATCATCTTTGCCGACGAGATCTACGAGCGGTTGGTCATGGACGATTACCAGCATGTCAATATGGGCACCCTGGCGCCGGACCTGCTGGTGGTGACCCTGAACGGGCTGTCCAAATCCCACCGGGTCACGGGGCTCCGGGCCGGCTGGGCGGTGTTCAGCGGCGACAAAAACCGCGCCCGGGATTATATCGACGGCCTGAACGTGCTGGTTTCCATGCGGCTCTGCTCCAATGTGCCGGCCCAGAGCATTATCCAGACCTCGCTCGGCGGTTATCAGAGCGTGGACGAACTGGTGCTGCCGGGGGGCCGCATCTACGAGCAGCGCAACGCCATTTACCGGGGCCTGGCCGCCATTCCCGGCGTCAGCGCCATGCGCCCCCGGGCCGGCCTGTATATTTTCCCCCGCCTGGACCCGGACCTGTACCGGATCATTGACGACAACAGATTCGCCATGGACCTGCTGGTCAAGGAAAAAGTGCTCATCGTTCCGGGCAACGGCTTCAACTGGCCCAAACCCGGCTATTTCCGCATCGTCTACCTGGCCTCTGTAAAAGACCTGGATAAAGCCTCCAACCGTATCCGCCATTTTCTGGAGACCTACCGGCAGTAAAGGAGCGCCTGGCCGCTTCGAAGCGGCGACGGACCGGTCCGGGAGGCCGTTGCCATTCCCCTATTCGGACGGCAACGGACGCGCCTTCCGATCCTTGGCGGCCTCTGCCGCATCCCCTCGCGATATCCGAAATAAAAGCACCCGCAAGGGTGCTTTTATTTTGCCCTTGCATCGTCAATCATCTTTTGCGGATCGCGGGTATAAATTTGCGGGAACAAGGCGGTTTGCCGACACTTGGGCATGACAGCGGAATCCTGCACGCAGGGTTAACTATTTTGTATTTAATGTTAATTTCTTAATTTATAATAAAAAATCTTGGTCTTCCGGCAGGAAATCCTCTACTGCCGTGGAAATATCCATAGTGTTCATTATTAATAAAGAATATAATTATAAATGCGCTACTGCACGTGAAAGTCTCCCGGACCGCGGGGGTATTGCAAGTTGCTATTTGCCAATATTTAGATTTCCGAGAGGAGGGTCGCATGCCTTGATTGCCCCAGGGTCTTACAGAGCCTGAACCACTATAATTTAGACATAGCAGGAGGTAAAGAAAATGGCGCTTCGTACAAATTGGACGGATGAAGAGAAGAGTTGGGATTATTTTTCCACAGGGTTCAAGCATGAGCATTCGGCCCGGCATCTCCACGGCCAGGACGGCTGCGATTT
>Ga0228535_1000487_pt1 | contig 107257 bp, 96 predicted proteins | sample SJ1metagenome_FD_168457 | JGI IMG/M metagenome (GOLD analysis project Ga0228535, IMG submission 168457) | Enriched culture of PCE-dechlorinating microbial communities from Ithaca, New York, USA - SJ1 | ecosystem: Engineered > Modeled > Simulated communities (microbial... > Unclassified | place... | reverse complement strand
AACACCGCCCGCGAGCCGGTCAACCGTTCTTACGGTCTCTGCCCGCCCCACACCCGGTTACTGGTTGCCAGCGAACTCTCCAGCAGCGGCAACCTGCCAGGAGTGCACATGATCTACGAGGTGCTCGCCCGCAACGCCAGCCAGGAGCTGGCTGCAGCAGCCCGATCTACCCGCAGGTCGTCCATTCTTGACCGCCTGATTCCAACAGCTAGACGGGCCGGGCGCAACCTGCTTGAACCCTCAGGCAATTGCCCGATCTGTGACATCGCCCAGAAGTCAGCCGTAAACAACCTGAGCGTGCTGTATGAAGAAATCCTGGCGAACGACGAATTACGCAGCATTTACACCCAATCCACCGGCATTTGCATGCAGCACATCCGCCAGGGGAACGCCCTGTATGGCTTTAATCATCCACAGGCTGCAGCCTTCATCAACCAGCATGCCGCGGATACCTTGCAGAAGAACCGCACCGATATGCAGGAATACCTGCGCAAACAGAACTGGGAATACCGCGAGGAAGGGCTTACCGCCGATAAAAAGACCGCCTGGCTGAAAGTGCTGGCCTTCTTTACCGGCCTGCCTGCCAAGAAATTCAACCACCATATCAAAGAATTCTAAGCTCCCTGCTTCAGCCTGCGAAATCCAACCCATAAAAACCACCCCTCCTCTTGGCCGAGGAGGGGTGGTTTTTATGGGTTATCTTGCCTGCTTCTGGAGAAAAGCTACCTGTCGCCAAAATCGTAGTCATCCGGGTCTTCGCCGATGCGCAGGTTCTGGTCCAATCCATCGATCAGAGCCAGCTCATCCACTGTCAATTCGAAATCAAAGATATCGGCATTGGCAAAGATGCGCTCACGCTTGCTGGACTTGGGGATGGTGACCACGTTGCGGGCGATCATCCAGTTGAGGGCAACCTGGGTTGGGGCTTTACCGTACTTCCGGCCGATTTGCTGCAACTCAGGGATATCCATCACCTGGCCTTTCATCAGCGGCGCCCAGGCTTCCAGCTGGATATTTTTCTCCTTGCAGTATTCAACCAGCGCAGGGGATTGCAGGCGCGGGTGGAATTCGACCTGGTTGACCATCGGCACGATCTCAGCTGTTTGCAGCAGGTCCTCCAGGTGGTGCACCATGAAGTTGCACACCCCTATTGCCCGTACCCTGCCATCCCGGTACAGTTTTTCCAGCGCACGCCAGGTATCGTGGAATTTGCCCTTCTCCGGCCAGTGGATCAGGTACAGGTCGAGATAGTCCAGCTGCAGGCGCTTCAGGCTGGCATCAAAGGCAGCCAGGGTGCTTTCGTAGCCCTGGTCGCGGTTCCACACCTTGGTGGTGATGAACAGTTCCTGGCGCAGGATGCCGCTCCGCTTGACAGCCTGCCCCACTGTCTCCTCGTTGTAGTAGATCATGGCCGTGTCCACACTGCGGTAACCTGCATCAAAAGCCCACTGCAGCATCTGCACCCCGTCCTCATCCTGGGGGATGCGGAACACCCCGAACCCCAGCCAGGGTAGCTTCACCCCGTTATGCAGGACCGCACAATCCTGAATGCTACGCATATTCCCTCCTTTTCATATTGCACACCTCCCCCTTTGATCAAGGGGGAGGATGTTGTGGTCAGGTTAGAAATCGAAATTGAACGGGTCCGGACCGGTGCGGTAGCCGCGGTCAAGACCGGCAATCACCTGCATGTCCTCAGTGGACAGCTCAAAATCGTAAATGTCCTTGTTGCTGAAGATGCGCTCGCGGTGCACCGATTTGGGGATAGCAATCACGCCCTTCTGCAGGATCCAGCGCAGGCTGACCTGCACCGGTGTCTTACCGTACTTTTCGCCAATGGCGATCAGCTCGGGCACCTGCATCACCTGCCCCTTCATGATCGGAGCCCAGGCTTCCAGCACGGTGCCGTGTTGCTTGCAGTATTCGTACAGCTCTGGCGATTGCAGGTAAGGGTGATATTCGATCTGGTTGACGGCCGGTACCAGGTCCGAGCTGGCTTTCAGGTCCTCCAGGTTGGGGATCATGAAATTGCTGACACCCACCGAACGGCATTTGCCGCTCTTGTAGATCGTCTCCATCGCCCGCCAGGTTTCCACATATTTGCCCTTAACCGGCCAGTGGATCAGGTACAGGTCCAGGTAATCGAGCTGAAGGCGCTTCAGGCTGGCGTCAAATGCATCCAGGGTGGATTGATAGCCCTGGTCGCGGTTCCACACCTTGGTGGTCACAAAGATCTCTTCGCGCGGGACGCCGCTCTGCTTGAGCGCTTTGCCCACACCTTCTTCATTGCGGTAGATCTTGGCGGTATCAATGCTGCGGTAACCCGCTTCCAGCGCCCACAAGACCGACTGGATGACTTCTTCACCTTCCGGAACCTCAAACACACCAAATCCCAGCCAGGGGATCTTAACACCATTGTTCAGTTCAGCGCAATCTTCGAATTTCAGCATACTTTCCTCCACTCATGAATTAAAGGTTTAACAGGGGTATTGTATCAGATAATAAAAAATCGCGGTTTTGAAGGCCGCGATGAGAAGGGGTGGATGTGACAGAATGACTAAAAATGTGACACTTTCCCGGTTTTGTCTCCCCAGCGGTTCCAGAATCTCACCAGGCCCCAGATGAATCCAAAACCATAGCTGAGGTGCAGGATGACGAAGGTGACCGGAAGCAGCCGCAGGCGTTTCCAGCCTTTCTTTGCTGCCGTGAGGATGGATGCAGTCAGGTTCGCTGCCAGGTAACTGCCTGTAATCAGCGCCAGCATGATCCACCCCCAGGGGAAAATAATTGTCAGTAGGAGCGCAATTACCACACTCATAACAAACACGGGCGGAACGAACTGGCGGATGCTCATCTGGTGGGGATGTTTCTGGAGGACCCGGACTTTGTAAAAGCCGTATTGGAAGTACTGCTTCCACAGGCTTTTCAATGAGCCGCGGCTGAAATAGCGCGATCTTACATCGGCTGCCAGGAGCAGCTTCCCTCCCAATTCCCTGACGCGGTAACTGTATTCATCATCCTGGTTGCGGACCAGTTCCTCATCATACATCCCCACCCGGTCGATCGTTTCGCGCCGGAAGGCAGGAAACGGCACCGTATCAACGAACATACTTTTCCCGGATACGGTACGGAAGGTTGAGTTGCCCACCCCAAAAGGTGAGCTCATGGCAATCGCTATGGTCCGCGAGATTTCGTCCTCTCCGATCGTTTCCATGGGTCCGCCCACCCCGGCAACGCTCTCATCCCCCAGGTACTCAACGCATTTGCGCACGTAATCCGGAGCAATCATGCAATGCCCGTCCACCCGGATGATGATCTCCCCTTTTGCCCGCCTGAGTGCAATGTTCATTCCGGTGGGCACAATCTTGCCTGGGTTATCTATCAGCCTTACTTGTGGGTAAGTCTCCTGATATTGCTTAACAATGCTGCGGGTCTCATCAGTGGACATACCGTCAGCCACAAGGATTTCCATCTTATCCAGAGGATAATCCTGCGTCAGGATGGCATCCAGGCACTGGCGGATGTATTTGCCTTCGTTGCGGACGGGAAGGATGAGGGTGATCAATGGGTCAACTGCCAGCTCTATGAGTTTTTTACTTTAATAAATCCTGTTCATTGATGATAAAACGGTGCTTGCCGGCTGGAGATAATGGGATCGCATCAACGATCTCGATATTAAAAGCCACATCTGAAGCGCCATGAGATTTCAATGCATTGACCATTTCTCTGATCAATGATTCGGAAATTGTCTCTTTTGGAAGGATTCTTACCGTTATCCTTCCTGGTGCATGTTGCACAACTTGAAAGGTGTCAATTTCCTTGAAATGTTCCAGAATTCCCGTAAAGTAATGGACGATCAACCGGTTGCCCGATGGTGTAATGATCACATCGGCACTTCTGCCCTGTACCGATTTCATGATTGGCAATCCACGGCCGCAAGCGCATGGTCCCTGGCTCGAAGGTATTCCAATATCCCCAACCGCATACCTGATCAATGGCATCGGCCCGGGATGAAGCCGGGTAACAACGATATTGCCAGGTTTACCTGCCGACACTGGATTTCCAGCATCATCCAGGAATTCAACAATCACATCAAATGAGTGCAGATGGTAATTGCCTTGCTCGCACTGGGCAGAAATCTGGATCCCCTCCCCACATCCATAGGTATCAAATACTCTGGTCTTGAAGGTCGTTTCGATCATCTGGCGATAATGGGACTGAAGCATGTCCCCCCAGGTCACTACAGATTTAAGCGGACGATTCCATCCCTGGCTGCTGGCATACCTTGCCAGGTAATACAGGCTGCCCGGGTAACCCCACACATATTTCAGATTGTGTTTATTAATTTCGCTAAGCATTTCAGCCAGGTGTTCATCATCCAGGCTGTATGCAGAGTAGTAATGACAACCCAATATCCAGTCCTTCAATCGGCGGTCTTTGCTGCGATTTGGTGTGATGCCTGTTTGAAGGTGAGGTTCGCCGATTGACCATCCTGACCATTCTTGTGATAGCAAGAAAGTTGCCCGGTACCATCCAGCAGTATAGGCATCTTCCTGCACAAAGAAGTTTTTGCCTGTGGAGCCAGATGTTCCAGCTTCATATGTTCTTTGGCCGGTTTTTCGAGTGGTTAGGGTAGGATACCCCTTACGCAGCATTTCTTTGGTAACAATTGGGATCTTGTAAAGGTCCTTAGCACTCTTGATGTCATCAGGTTTAATTGATGACTGATCGAACAACTGTCGATAAAAAGGCACCTCTGTGTAAGCAACTTGAACCAGCTTTTGTAATTCATTATTCTGCCAATTGGTTATGCGGTCAGGCTCCCACCATTGGGCGTTTTCAAGGAATTTTAACCTGCTCATCATCCGCTGACCGAAAACAAGATCACCAACGGGAAGGATCATGCGTTTTAAGATGGTATTCTTGAGCGAGTTCATAATTACCCGAAAAACAATTGTTTGCTCAGAACTCCAGGGTCAAAAAATCTTGACCATGTTTCCATTCCATGTCTCCCCATCCTTTTTCGATCTTATCTATCCGCAACCTTCGTAAAAGGCAACTGCCTGGGTATTGGATGGATGAACTGTCAAATGCATTTGCTGGTATCCTTGTCGCCTGGCTTCGAATTCAGAAGCATCCATGAGCAGCCTTCCGATCCCCTTTCCCTGGATGCACGGGTCAACTGCAATCGAAAGGATGCCAAAAGATTCAGCCCTTCTGCTTACTGGTTGGCTTGGCTGATTTGAGAAGTTTTTTTTCTGAACGGAAAGTGCCATTTTAAAGCGGTCAATCACCAGGGGGTTGAACACCAGCCAGGGATAGGTGATGATCCAAGTAACAAGGAACTTTTGATTCTTTTGTAAGAAACCGGATAAGGCCCCCCTGAAAACACCTCCGAAACAATATCCAGATAATTTGCCTGCTTCATCAAAAGCCCCAATGGCATAACAGTCATGCGGACCTGACAATTGCTACTCATAATAACGCCGAACCGGTTCAAGACCAAGTTTCGAGAGAGCAGAAGTTCGGAAAGCATCTTTATGTATCCTGGCCACTTCTGGAAGAACCGCCATGGTTAATGGTTTGATCGAGAAATCAGACTTCATGGTTAAAACCTTGCCAACAAATCCATCCAGAGGGGCATTACCCTGGACCAATCAAATCGTTCAACAGTCGAACGGGCATTTCGCGATATCGCAGAGCAAATATCAGGCTCAGTAAGCAAAGCTCGTATACTGCCAGCCAGATCCTGAACATCATCAGGCTTCACCAGCAAGCCATTGCTGGGTTGGGAAATTAAATAAGGCACACCTCCCACATTTGTACTCACCACGCATAGCCCGCACGCCATAGCCTCCATCACGCTGATCGGGGTATTATCATAATTCGTAGTATTAATAAAAATATCTCCTTTATTCAGGCAGGCAGGTACATCGGGTTTGGCAACTTTTCCAATAAATTCAATCCGGTCAGCAACACCCAATTCAGTTGACAGTGCCTGGCAGTCTTGCAGGCTGCCATCCCCCTTGTCCGGCCCGACCATGATCAGGTGTACATCTGGAAATTCATCCTGTAATGCATGCACAACCCGAATGGCCAGTTCAGGATTGTAAATCCGGTGAAAAGCTCTCAGCCAGACAAGGTTTGGCTGAATTTTTGTTCTCTCGATGAAAGGGTACCTGGAGATATCCAGCGCATTTGGGATCAATGTGATATCCTGCCGGTAAGGCTGCATTGCTTCCTGGAGATAACCAGAAGGGGCCGTAACCGCATCCGCCTTTTCAAGCAGCCACTTCACTCTCCCTGGATGACGGCTTGCATATCCGGGCAGGTTTCCGCCATGCAAAGTCAGGATCACAGGCTTATGCAATTTTTTAGCCAGCCAGGCTGAAAGAAAAGCCCACTTAAATGCAGACCCGCTGAAGACGTCCACCTGTGCTATCTGGTAATGGCTTCTACGATTCCAGATGGTGTATAACATGTCGAGCAAACGTAGTATCTTTTTTTTCTTTCTTGAGGTTACAAATACTCCGAAATTAGATTCTATCAACTGGAAGGCAAGGTCTTGCCAAATATTCTGGTTATGGTCTTCACCTGCAAAATGATTACCTATTAGAAGGAGATTCATTATTATAAGAAGCAGCTTTAATTTCTATACTTCAACCTGGATTTAGTAAATATTATCGTAAAATTTTTCCAGAATATCTCGCAATTGTGTAAAATCGTATTCATCTAATATATATTTACGTGCTGCGTCTCCTAGCCTTTTCCGAAGATTTGGATTTTCTAGAAGTAACTTTAAGTAAAATACCATGTCGGTCGTATCACCAGGTTTCACTAAAAATCCCGTTTCTCCATGTTTTATTAAATCAGGGATATCTCCAACATTAGTGGCAATAATTGGCAAACCACATGCCATTGCTTCCATAATCACATTCGGCATTCCCTCATAAACTGAGGTTAACATGAAAACATCAGCTTTCTGATAAATAGAAGTTGGGTCAGCCACGTTATCAAAAAAACGAACACATTCAGAACCAAGTTCGAGTTCACCAGCTTTTGATTTAATGCTTGGTAACAATGGTCCATTTCCAACTAACCAACCTTGAATATTTTGTTTTGAGTTACATTTCACTTGGGCAAAGCATTCTAAAAACTGGTCAAGCTTTTTTTCCTCCACAAAACGACCAATTGTCAATACATTTATTTGTTCATTTTCTAATTTTCGAATAGGAAAAAAGCTTTTACAGTCAACAACGTTTTTCAAAATTAATATTCTGTTTTCTGGAATTCCAATTTTAATTGCATTTTTTTGTCCATTAAGAGAGTTCACAGCTAAGCGGTATGGTAACCTTAAACTAATATTTCCAAACAGACATCCGTTCGCTCTAATTTCACTGTATACATCGTTTCGAACTGCTCCTATGCACTTAATACCCAAAAATCTTGCAGTAACGGCTGAATAAGGGTTTGTGTAGAAATGATGACTCTGAATTATGCTTGATTTGGATTTTCTGGTTTCTCTTATAATTTCTATTAGGCGAAACAATGGATTACTATTCTTTCCCACCCAGGTTATTGGAATCCCTAATCTCCTTATTGGATCTTCCCAAAACTCACCATGTGTAAGACATAAGAGTGAAACGTTGGCTCCTTCAGATTTTATCGTTTTAAGGATATAGTAGAGCTGTCGTTCCGCTCCTCCTTGCCCCAATGTTCCAGCCAAGAAAACAATATTTAATGATGATAAATCCAATGAAGTTTACACCCTTTGCCTTTGATTTATTACCAAATTTATGGTCATTTGGAATTGACTTATTTTGTATTAAAAATTGAGGTTTTCTGAAGTGATTGGTTACTAATGGGTGAAATGGCTTTCATAGTGGAAAAATCTAGACCTAATAAGAACCATAGGAATTTGTCAATTAAGTCTGCCTTTGTTAAAGATCCTATTAATAATATAACCAATAAAAGTAGCCAGGTTCTAAACATTTCCGCGTTTGCCATATTGCTTTTCTTTATAATCTTTAAGTACTTTAGAATCGATACAAATAAAAGTAAAATAAAAATTACAAACCCAATTATTCCTGTTTCAGCTAATACTTCTATATATGTATTATGGGCAGTGTTTGCCAGAATCGTTTTACCGATAGGCCAATAATAGGGTAGGTAATCGCCAAACTTTCCAATTCCAACACCGATAAATGGATGATCCAGAGCCATTTTGATCCCAGCATCCCAAAGCCTGTAACGATAACCGACCGTATCGCTTCCTTTGACAACTGAGGAAACAACGTTTCCAAATTGCAGTGTTTCTATGTTCGTTTGTTCAACAAGTAGGAGGGTAATTCCTAACACCAAAATTATTAAAATTATTGAATTTTGTTTTTTCGATACCATGTGCATTACTTGAAAAAAAACAAACACCAAAAACAAGACTAATCCGGAGCGTGATTCAGTAAAGAACAAGGCAACGGTAAGTAAGATAATACTAATAATCTGAACCAACCAAAGAAAACTTTTCTTACGATTTTCTCCTTGAAGGTAAAAGAGAATAATGATTCCATAGAGAAAGTAACGGGCAGCAGTGTTAGCTCCCCCGCTTAAACCTTCGGCTCGATTTTCCATACCGAGAGCAGACAAAGATCCAATTTGTTGAATAGCAGTCACAGCGGATATTACTATCCCTAAAGTCAAGATGATCATCATTGCTTGATGATCTGCTTTGGTTCTGATAAATTGGCGCGCCATCCACAACAGCAACCAGAGCTGGATAAAGGTTATAGCCCAAGATCTTGTTGTCCCCATAATACTTGAAGCAGGATTTGAAATTATTATCCAAAAAATAAATATTAGCCCGAGTATTTCAACAGCTTCTAAATTCCATCTGATTGAGTTCCGATATCGATTGTTTATTAGGTATGAGAAAATCGTTAGAATACCAACCAGAGGAATGATCGAACTAAAGAATGAAATTTTTGGTAATAAATCAGCCAGCATAGTGCTGTTGATTATTAACCCAAAACCAAAAACAGGGTAACGTATTATGAGTAAAAAAAGTATTAATCCGATAATTATTGTCGTAATGCTGTATGTCATATTGCTCTGAGTAAAAACATCAATCAAGTCATAAAAATATTTACGGCAAATTTTCAGCAAAATAATATTTTACTCACTTTGCTCCAATCATTTGCTTAGAGATAATTATCAAAGAAGTTCTGCTTGATGTTGATGAAAATAATTTTTAGTGGGTGCCTGGTTCGCTAAATCAATGAGATTTATTAAGGCTACGCAATTATTTTATAATTAATTTATTGTATAGATCGTCATAAAGTTGAACATATTTATGAACCATCATTTCTACCGTATATTCCTTTTGGATTATCTTGATTGAGTTCTTACCAAATCTTTCCCTTCTATTAAGATCAGATGCCCATTCATCTATTGCATTAGATAATCCATTTCTAAATCCCTCCCCCAAGTCTATCAGCCATCCATTTATCCCGGGTCGGACAACGTCTGCCATTCCACCAACATTGCTGCTTATCACAGGCAGACCGCAAGCCATTCCTTGAAGAATACCGTTAGAAAGTGAATCTGAAACACTGGATAAGACAATTCCATCCATAATGGAACAAAGTTCTGGAATGTCAGATCTTAATCCTGTGAAATGCACCTGGTCAATTAACCCACATTCTTTAATTTTCTTATCAAGCAGATTCTTATAATCATCAGTATATTTTCCCACCAATAACAGGTGAATCCGTGTTCTATTTTGCGCAGCGGCCAAAGCATCTATAAGATCTAAATGGTTCTTTATGGGTAATAGATGGGCAATATACCCAAGTATCAGCACTTCTGTGGAAATTCCAAGAGAATTTTTTTGGCCTCGGTTTGGTTTTTGGGGTTTATAAATATTTGTATCTACACCATTCGGTATAACCACAAGTTTTGATTCCGATAATGGATATCTTCCTGCCATTTTCTCTTTTACTCTCGAAGATTGCACTATAATTTTTGATGCAAGAAGAAATTTTATGGTCCAATTTAGCCCAGAAAAGTCCATGTTTGCTTTTTCAGTTATCCAAAATTGAACGCCGCTTAGACGAGAAATAATCGGCTCAGTCCAGGACTTTGAATAATCAAGTGAATGTTGGATGGAAATATCTAATTTTCTTTGTTCTCGGACAGTCTTCAACATTTCAAAACTGGTTCTGGAAATTGCAGATGGATGCGGCGACATGCGTAATATTCTGACAGGGACTTGAAATTCATTCAATATTCTTATAGTGTTACCATCAAGCCTTCCTTTATGATCCACGCTAACAATTGGATTGTATTTAGAACGATCTAAGTTCTTGCAAATCTCAAGAATACGAGGCATTTTACTGAATTGCATTGACAATGACGGGACAGTAAAAAGGATATTTTTCATCAATTAACCTTTAATAGTGAATTCTCCCCTTATGGTTAATTTTAATAAATTATTGTAGCTATAAATTAACCAGTTGAAAAGAAATTAGATTATTTAGATTATTTACAAGCGCGCGAATACACAACAACAATTTTACTGATAGAATCTTGAAGTGCAAAGTTCTGACTACACTTCATTCCCAGGTTGGCTTGCCGTCTACATTCATTTGGATTGTGAATCAATTTGGATATTGCGTTAGCGAGTTCTTTGGGATCATCTTTCTGTACGATTGACCCAAGGCCGGGTTCAGTGTTTAAGACTTCGACCATGCTCGGTACATTAGTTACAACAACTGGAAGTCCACTCGCCAATGCTTCAACCAAGGATATACCCATACCTTCAGAACGTGAAGGTTGAATATAAATATCAACATCTCTTAATTGATCGGGGATATTTCGTTGAGCCCCAAGGAAGAAAATTTTACTTTGTAACTTTTTGTTGATCACTAATTTTTCAAGTTTTTTTCGGAATTTACCTTCTCCAATGAATTTTACAATAATAGGTAAATTAGATAATTCAGGCATTTTCATTGCCTTAATTAAAATATCTTGCCCTTTCACCTTATCAAGACGCCCAATGCTCATTGAGGTTATTTCACTTGGAAAATAACCTTCTTGAAACCACTTTGAAGGACCATAGTCCTCCAGTAAGATGCCATTATTAATCACTTTAATAAAAGAACTCTTGTTCCTTAAGTTTCTTAATAAGATATTTGCGCATTCTTTTGACACAGCAATAAATAACGGATTCCCTTTATTTATCCAGTGTTTTCGATAAAGGATCCGCCATAAAGCAGGAAGATTGCTGATTTTCCACCAGTGCGTATTGTGAATTGTTATTACATGAGGGATTTTATACTTTAGAGACACCCTCTGACCTACAACATCAGCTAATTCGAGGTGACTGTGGATCAAATCTGGCTTAAACTGATCACATATCGCAGATACTTGTTTTTCGGCTATCAAAAATGTCCACGGCTTGTAGTAATCAGGCCTTGGAATAACACAAACAAATCTTACTCCAGCGCTTATAAGTTCATCCTTAAACGCATTCACTTTTGAAAAGTAGACAATACAAACCTGGTGACCTAATTTTGCCAGTTCTCGACTCAATTGAACTGTGTGTACTTCAGCTCCTCCAATACCGAGATTATTAATTAATAACAGAATCTTCATAAATTACTGAAATAGAAACCCATCGAAAGTATTTTTAATGATTCTCTTTTAATTAATTCTGTAGATATTGAGCCATATATTTAAGTAATCAATGACTTAGAACCAGATTGCGATAAAATTCCACAACCTTTTCTTGCCAAACCAGAAAAGAGTGGTTTCCTTCGACATATGTTCTTGCAGACGATGAAATTTTCTTCCTCAATTTTAAGTTTTGAAGTAGACTGTTGATAATAAATAAAGAACTGTCAATATTGGATTGATCAAATACAAAACCATTTTCTTGATTAATAATGATTGAATCTGTTATTCCAGGTAAATTCGATGTAATTGTCGGTAAACCCGAGGACATACTCTCAAGGATGACATTAGGAAGACCTTCGTTAGTTGAGGAAAAAATAAAGATATCTGCAGCCTGGTAATACTCCGCCAATATTTCCCTTGAATCTATCCTTCCTGTAAAATTGATTGTCTCAGCTTCAATTTGCAATTTGTACCGTTCTCTAATCTGTTTGACATATTGGTCATCAATGCCACTACTTTGTTCGGAACTAACAGGTCCAATGAGGAGTAAATTGCAATCACTACGCTGAATAGATAATTTCTCAAAAATTTCCAGAATTAGATTTATTCCCTTACGCTTTCTTATACTTCCGACAAATAAAATAAGAAATTTGTCTACCTTAAGATTATATTTTCTTCTGAGGTTAATTTTATTTTCATCTGAAATTGGTCTGAATAAATCCAAATCTACTGGGTTAGAAATTACCTCAATCTTTTCTTCAAGAATTCGGTTTTTTAGACAATCTTTTTTGCAAATAGATGTCGTGCAGAGAAATTTATTAAAGCTACGAAGAATAACCAACTTTATCAATCCGACCTTTTCAAGGCGGAGTGCAGAAGGATTATCGGAACCCATAAGACTGATCTCATAGATAGATTTCTTATTTATCATACGTGCTAAGACACTGGTAAGCAGACCTGCCCAGTTTTGTACGTGTACATGAAGAACATCAAATTTGTTCTTGTTTTTTAAAATCGAAATAACAACCTTTACAGTCCAAAGAATTCGAGAGACTCGGTCATAAGTTTTATTTAAACGAGGTTTTTCAAAAGCGGATGCATCTTTTATACTGTAGTTCTCTGGATAGAGACACAGATGTTGAATCTCTGGATTATTCCAAGTTTCAAATTGCCATATCCACCTTTTTTCATGCCCACTGAAACGGAAACCAAAAGTTGGTGAAAATAAATGCAGAACTCTTACTGTCATCGAATTTTTTGTCTGTCAATTAATATTATGATTGATAACCTTTAATAGCGCATTGAATAACAGTCGAAATGACCCCAAATTCAATCCATAATACAAAGATTTAAAAAATGATTTAAAAATCATCTTTGTATTTTTCACCCCAGAATATGCAGTAATCAAATTCTGCCAGGTATTTCTATAAGGCCTTGAAAGAATTGGCATCAAATCACGCCTGTTGCTTTCTAGAGCCAAATTTAAGCACGAATCTAACGATGTGAGTCGATTATTAAGCGTTTCAATACTGGTACTACTCAAACTGTGAGGGTATTTATTGCGGATCATGAGAGTTTCAGTTGAAAATGCAAATTGTCCTTTTATTAATCCTAATCTCCACCAATATTCAAAGTCCTGACCATTTCGTAGCCGTTCATTAAAAATGCCGACCTTTTCAATTGTCGTTTTTCGAATTACTACGGTATCAAATGCAATAAAGTTATTTTTAGCTAGACATAGTAATAGATTTTCTGTGATGAGGAAAGCATTTTCATCAACTTTTACATACTTCAATTCTTCCAAAATATGAGAGTTTTGAGTGAAACCTAGACTTTCCTTGCCATTTTCTTTGTCAATATTTAGAAAATCTCCGAAAATCATATCAATTCCCGGATGATTTTCCAGGACTTTAATTTGGGTTAAGAGTTTTTTGTTAAGCCATCGATCATCATCATCTAAAAAGGCAATATATTCTGATTCTGTTGTCTTAATTGCACAATTTAATGCATATGACATTCCATGATTTTCGTCTTTATAGATTTTTATTCGTTTATCGTTATATGAATTAACTATTTCCTCTGTATTATCAGTTGCTCCATCAATCCAGATAATCAATTCCCAATTCTTAAATGCTTGTGCCAGAACAGATTCAATAGCATTGGATATCAATCCTGCACGATTGTATGTAGGCAGGATAATTGAAACAAGCGGTTCAGTCATTGACATGATAAATTTACCTGCTGAAGATTATTTTTCGAAATGAATCTTTTATGGAACTTGGGAGAAATTGAAGTGAACGAACATATCCATTTTTCCCCATTCTTTCAATTTCAGATGGTTGCCTTAGTAAATTAACCATTGTTTTTGCCAAGACCTCGATTTCTTCTGGATTGTCAATTAGGATCCCAGTTTGACCATTCACTATTAATTCCTCAAATCCCGGCCTTCGTGAAGCAACCACAGGCAAACCACAGCGCATAGCTTCTAGTGCAACCATCCCGAAAGATTCTAAACATTTCGAAGGAAAGACCGCTACATCTGCTTTTAATAGATGACGAGGCAATTGTTGGTTTGGTAACTCACCAAGAAAACTTACGTTTAGCTGATGCAGATTGGTGTAATCCAAAAGACTTTGTTCGAAATTATTGAGCTTCCTGCTGTTAAAATTTCCACCAACGATTTCCAATTTTGCATCAGGAATACACTTTTGGACAAGTGCGAATGCCATCAATAACTCTCGAATCCCCTTTGTCGTTTCAATTCGACCGGTATAGATAAATTTATTATGGAAGGTTGAGTAATCTTTTTTAATGGTACAAAAAGAATCTTCCAAACTATTTGGTATTTTCTCGATTGGTATATCAATACCATTAAGAAGTTCTTTTATGTATTTGGAAATACCTTCGGAATTTGTGATTATCAAATCCGTAAGCGGAAGATACTTGCGACTCGACCCCATCTCTCCGCGAACAAATAATCCAATTTTTACTTTTGGAAATTTTGATCGGATAAATCTAATATATTGAGGAAAACTGTTAATTAACAACAGGTCAGGAGATATCGCTGTAACTTCCTTACAGACTTTTGTTAAGTAAATCGCACTGAACATGTCTTGTGTTCCAAAGAACGAAATCATAAATGACTCAAATATTCTTAGGTGAAAAAATTTTTTTTGGCTGAAAGAATAGAACCAGTCGGGGAAGGGGATATTGATATATTTTGCATACTTCCCGGTTTGATCCAATTTTGGAACTTGTGAAATGCCGCAAGCAGAAATGACTGTGATCTGGATATCATTGCCATAATCAAATTCTGTTAATCGGTAAATATTCTTTTCGGGAGCACTATTTGAAAGTGGTGGCAAAGGGCAATAGCCATAACTTGGCCGTGGACCACACAATATTACAACCTGCTTCTTTTTAGATTCTTCCATTAAGATTGAATATTTGTCGGGATGGAATAATTCTTCTCCAGAAATAATTATCCAAAAGTAATTCTGGAAATGAAATCCCTAATTCGAACATCACTTTTCGGGAAGTGAAAAAATCAGCCAACGAGAAATCTACAAACGTGTCAATCTTTCTTAAGTGGGAAACGTAACGATGCAAGACCATCTTTTGTTGGTTCTTAGTGAGGTTTCTTCTCCCCCATTTACTTAAACTGCTCCAAAGCAAATTGTAAGAAGTGTATGAACTGCGTTTTTCTGCTAATTGGTAAGTAATTCGATTTTTATCATGAACCCGCCGAATGGCTATGGGTTGGTCGATGGAACCTGGGAGTAGAATCGCTCTTGCACACAGCTTAAGCATTAATTCCGTATCCTCATACATCTTCAATTCTTCTGAAAACAATCCTGTCTTTCTGAAGGTCTCTTTTCGAACAGTAAATCCATCGAAACTGAAATGGCCGAAATGCCCTTCTATCACCTTCTCAAATAATGCATCTGGATCTATTTTATCTTTTATAGTGGTAATTTCTTTAAATGATAATTTTGTAAACAATTCCTTTACTTTATCATTTTGGTAAGTCACTCCAATAGCTTCATAGACCCCATCAACCTCTTTGGATCTATTAAAAACTTCGACCGTTTCGTGGAAGCGATCAGGAAGGTAATAATCATCAGCATCTAAGAATGCCACAAAGGGAAGCGTTGCATTTCTAATCCCCAGGTTTCTTGATGCGGCAGCCCCATGATTCTTGCCATCTGGGTGTCTAAATAATTTTACTTTTGAAAATTTATCAGCCAATTCTCTGCATATTTGCAACCCACCATCAGGGGAATTGTCTTCTATAAGTAATACCTCACCTGTTTCTGGTTGGTTTAAGGCTGACTCAACTGCTTGAGTAACATAGTCTTTGGCATTATAAAAAGGAATAATGACACTGATCTTTATTTCATCCATCAGAAGTTATCATCACGAATCTAAAAGAAATGACTCAATTTGATTCACGTAGTTGTCCATATCATATTTCTGTTCAATTTCCTGTCTTGAACTATTAATAATTCCGATATACAGATTAGGATGTCGCAGCAACTCCTCAATCAAATCTGCTGCAACGGAATATTCTCCTTCTGGGATGATGAAACCCGTCTCACGATTTCTAATCACTTCGTTTGAGCCTTCATTACCGTAGGTTAATACCAGGCAGCCACTAGCCATCGCTTCAAGTGGTACTCTGGAGAAACCCGATTTATGATAACTAGGGAAAAAACAAAAATCCGAAGACTGGTAGAGTTTACTCATTTCATCATGCTTAATAAAATCGATGATTTCAACATCATTTTCCAAATGTTTTTCTTTGATCAACTCTAATATCTCATGCAAATAGGATATATTGCGCGCCACCCCTATTAGTGTAAGTTTGGCTGGTATATTTTTCTTCTTGACTAGCTCATTTATTAATTTGACGGAATCAACAATTCCTTTTAAGGGTACAAATCTCCCTGGTGAAATAATCTTTAATGGCAAAGCAAGAACTTGATTTTCCTTGTAAGGGAATTCGGACAAGTCAATTCCGGAATAAATAACCTGATACTTATTAAGGGGAACATTTGCCTGTGTTGCATTATCAAGATTAAGATGGCTGTTGAAGTAAGCGTTTATTACTGGCCATTGAAATCTTTTTTTAATGAGATTGCCGCTTAAGAAGTTAACTATAGATGAAAGGCTGTCTTTTATAATTCTCTTTAGCTTTGAGTTGCTTTGATAATCGATCATGGTATACCAAGGCCCATGGTGTTCCCAAGCCCATTTCAAACCTACGCCACCTTCATCATAGACTATCGGGATTTTTTGCTCAGCCAAATATGGAAATATTGACCGAGTTAAATTAATGGCATGCCATATGTAAATGATGTCAGGTTTAAAGGAATTTATAACTCTGTTTATATGTCGTAAATCCTGATAATCTTCAAAAATTCGCCTAAGAACACGCTTAGAGTTATCTTCTGAGTGAAGTACTCGCAAGATATCTTTGTCGTCTTTACATAATATTTCACTATCTTCCGGTATTCTTGTTGTGATTACCTCTGCAATATTTCCTCTATGCATCAATCGATCTATCACATCTTTACATCGAAGTTCATACCCGCCTGAATGATACGGAGGATAGGAATCAGAAATAACTAGCAATTTCATAATTATGCAAAATAGGAAAATTTTATAGTTATTTATTATTTGATGAAATTCTGGTTGAAATACTTATTTTGAAGTATTTTCATCTGGCAAGAATAAATAACATCAAACTAACCACTTATATGCCAGTTACCCACTTTATATATTCTACCGCGAGTATTTAATAATATCCTGTTTATTTTGGAACTTTCATGTATCCTAAATGTAATACATTTCTCAACTTTATCTACACGATTATGATGTAAACCTGTCCATAGATTTATGTAATATTCATCTGGAAAGACTTCTAAAGGTGGTAAAACTATGCTTACAAGAATCTTTGTTTTTAAGTTGTTAGAAATCGATTCATGACAGGGTTCATATTCACTTTCAAAGTGAAACAATGGATAATCATTCTGATCAAGAATTTCGATTGCATGATTTAAATACAATTCATGTGGGTTTTCAATTTCAAATTGAAGAAGGATTTGTTCATCCATTGCAAATGAAGTTGTCAATTCGCCATTACAATTTCGTATTTCAGCCCATGAAATTTCTGCCTCACCACTTCCTGAATGAGAAAAACTTTTACAATCAACTCGAGCATTATTCCCTATGTTTTTAGAGGTTTTAGTTGATTCAATATACTTGCCAACAATATCAGAAGTTTCACCTGAAATATTTACTGACCCATTTTTTAATAATATTGATTGTCGGCATAAATTTCGAACTGCCCCCATATTATGGCTCACAAACAGCACCGTCCGCCCCTCATGCGCAGCAACATCCCCCATCTTGCCCAGGCACTTCTTCTGGAACTCGGCATCCCCCACCGCCAACACCTCGTCAACCAGCAGGATCTCGCTCTCCAGGTGTGCTGCCACGGCAAATGCCAGGCGTACGTACATTCCACTGGAGTAGCGCTTGACCGGCGTATCAATGAATTTGGCGATCTCGGCAAATTCCACGATCTCATCAAAGCGGCGGTTCACCTCAGCTTTGGTCATGCCCAGGATGGCACCGTTCAGGTAAATGTTCTCGCGTCCGGTCAGCTCGGGGTGAAAGCCGGTGCCAACCTCCAGCAGGCTGGCGATACGTCCTTTCACCTTCACGCTCCCGCTGCTGGGGGCGGTCACGCGCGAAAGGATCTTGAGCAGCGTGCTTTTGCCCGCCCCGTTGCGCCCGATGATGCCCAGCACCTCACCCTGCTCCACCTGGAAGGAGACATCCTTGAGCGCCCAGATCTCCTCACCCACCCGGTTGCCGTGATCCTCCTGCCCGATCTTGAGCAGCGGGTTGGGCTTGCCGCGCATACGCGCCGCCCACACCTTCAAGTCGTTCGTGAAAGTGCCGGTACCAATTACCCCCAGGCGGTAGGATTTGGAAAGGTTTTCAACAGAAATGACAGGGGGCATAGTTAATAGCTCGTAGCTAGTGGCTGGTAGGTGGATTGTGAAAGGTGGTAGGGGTTATGCATCGGATTTGATGGCGTTAATCAAGCTGTTCAACATCTTGGCAATTTCAATTGATTTTTCTTCTAAAACCGCGAACTGGTCAAGCTCGATCCAATTGCGCAGCTTAAACATTTCCAACAATGTGACTGTCTCATACAAAGAACCGCGGGCAATAAAGAGAAAATGACGGAATTCTTTGCGTGAAGAACGGCCTTTCCCTTCCGCAATATTCATAGCGATGGAAGTAGAAGCAGCTTCCAGCTGCTCGATCAAGCGGTAATGCCTTCTTTCGGTGTTCATTTTTTCTGCCAGATCGATCACTTCATTGGCGAATTCCAGGCTCTTCTGCCAGACTATTAAATCTTTGAAAGAGGATTTTTCACTCATTCACATTCCTCACAGCTTCAATGGATAGTTATCATTCCAATGCCTACCAGCCACCGCCTACCAGCTATTAGCCACCAGCTACCAGCTATCCCTACACCGTATCCATAAACGTGGCTTCAACCCGGTTGAACACGATCGAACCCAGCGCTACCACCACCAGCATGAAGCCGAAACTGTACAGCAGGTCCAGCGGGTTCACCGAGCCAGCCCCCAGGAAAGCGTAACGGAAGGTCTCGACGATAGGTGTCATCGGGTTGAGCTTTATGAGCATCTGGAAGCGCTCCGGGATGGACGAGACCGGGTAGATAACCGGGGTGGCGTACATCAGCAGTGAAACCCCGAAGCTGACCAGGAAGCGCAGGTCGCGGTACTTGGTCGTCATGGCAGAGATCAGCACACCCAGCCCTAGCCCCAACCCGGCCATCATCAGGATCAGCACCGGGAAAAACAGGATCCACAGGTTAGGCGACACATCCGCACCGCGCAGGGCAAAAAAGCCCATAAAGACCAGGAAAAAGGCGAACTGGATGGCAAAGGTGATCAGGTTGGAGATCAGTATCGAGACCGGTACGGCCATGCGTGGAAAATAGACCTTGCCGAACAGGTTGGCGTTCTGTACGAAGGTGTTCGAGGTCTTGGTCAGGCAGTCGGCAAAGTAGCCCCAGATCACTGTGCCGGACATGTAGAACAGGAACTGCGGCAGCCCGTCGGTAGGCAATTCGGCGATCTGCCCGAAGATGACCGTGAAGGTGATCGTGGTCAGCAGAGGCTGAATGAGGTACCACAGCGGCCCCAGGATGGTTTGCTTGTAGGCAGCCACGAAATCGCGGCGCACGAACAGCATCACCAGGTCGCGGTAGCGCCACAGCTCGCCCAATCGCAGGTCGAGCAAGCGCCGCCGGGGCTCGATGACCAGGTCCCAGTTTTGAAGATCATTCGAATTTTGGTCTCTTTCGATAGCTAACAATCCCTTTTCAAATAAACTTTACCATCCAACTATGTAATAACCTACCTGACCTGGTGTTTCAATTGCATTTCAACATCCGTATCCCAGGAAAAATCATCCCCATCGATTTTGACATGGTCGCCCAACCTTCCTTCGGGTAAGAGGACATGGGCGGGGATTCCAGACCAAGCAGTTTTGGCAAACCGTAAATCACCAATTCCGCAGGCGGGGCATTCCATAACAAGAATAAGACCCATCACCCGGTTTCGGGTAAGAAATCCACCACATTCTGGACAGGCGAACCTTTCCACGATTGCAGGCGCATGACTGACCAGGGCATAATCAGGCGCATCACCGATTACCTTGCTTTCTGACCGCACCTTGGCATAACGCCCCAATTTGATGCCCCTGTCAATTTCTGCGTGGTGTCCAATCAGGCAGTGCTCCAGGATTTTCGTTTCTGCTTCTTCTGGATCAAAATCCGGTTGGGAAGCGCCTATGATTGCATCATGCCCGATGATTGTTCTTGTTGTGATATTGAGTGGTCCAATCAAGGTGGCATTCTCCCGGATGATAACAAACCAATCCAAATACACTTTGCCGATGATCTTGACATTCCTGCAGATAATTACCCCTGGATTAAGTACCGCTTCTGCACTTATCTCGCATCCTTGATCGATCCTGCAGTCTTCATCAACTTGGGCACCCTCTGCAAAAGATACCCCGGGAAACCTTTCTTTCAACAAACTTATTGGCAACGACATTTTTCTCTCCTTTATAATAGAATATATGTTCTATTATAAAGGTCCCCGAAGGAATTTCAAGTTAATTTAAGGTTGCATCCACCCAGCTGCCCCCTTGCATGCTCCGCCCCTGCGACATACAGCGCATGTCGCGGCATTTATGTTTTACATACTGACCGCACCTGCCTTTCCGGGGTCGGGTGCGTCAGGGATTTGTCTTATATCAGAACTTCCGGCACATTAAACAAATAACCATCCGTTACAGTCTTTCGAAATAAAGACAGGTCCATGAATTTTACAATTTTACATGAAAATTCATTAGTGCAGGTAACCCAAGGATCGTATCAATTGTTCAGGTGTTTTCTGAGTATATCGCACTTTTGTTTTCCAAACCTAATAGTTATCTTAACATTGTTCAAATGATCAGGAAAAACCTTTCCTCCTGTACAGGGGTAAAGGTGTCTTAATATTTATCAAAAAATGCAATTTTTCAGAAATTCAAAGTATAATTTGTTCAGGCAATTGAAAAACAGAGGACATTGGCAGCTTTCCTGCCCCGGCAACCATGAGCACTCAGTAATTCATTTTCTGGAATTTTTTTCATTCACAGGAGGATTAGTTCTCGGTCATGGTTTTGCAGGGGGAAAGCATGTTGTTATGGTCTGTTAAGAATTGTTTCTCTATCGGTTATTCTGGCTTGCCCAAACATGGGCTTGAATTGCGGCAGGTAGAAAGACTATGATAAAAGTCTGGTACGTTTTACGCTCTAAACCGAATAAGGAAGCCTTTCTCGCCGGACAGTTGGAAGCCCGCAATATTGCTGTTCTTGACCTGCAGGTGAAGGCTAACCCGATCAACCCGCGGGCGCGGCATTTCAAACCTTACTTTCCCGGGTACATCTTCATCCACACTGACCTGCAGCAGCATCCGCCTGTCCTGTTCGAGCGTATCCCGGGGGCAGCCCGCCTGGTGCATGTAGGGAATGAGATCGCCTGTGTTCCAGACAACATCATCCAGGCCATCCGCAGCCGGGTGGAGCAAGTCAATGCAGCCGGCGGTGAGGTGCTCGAAGCCCTAAAACCTGGAGACCGGATCAGCCTGCAGTCCGGGCCGTTTGCAGGATATGAAGGAATATTCGACACCAGGATAACGGGCACAGAACGTGTACGCATATTTCTGCAAATGCTGCATGACCGGCAGATGGTAGTGGAAGTGCCGGCCGGTCAGGTGATTTCAAAAAAGGTCCCTGCTGCTTCACGGAAATGAAGTAACAGGATCAACCCCCTAATACTTTTATTCCTGTGGCAGGATCCCCTGTCATCGGGGCGGAGCATGGCAAAGAATAAGACTTTCGAAGCAATTTCACGCTTTATCCCACCCTTTTTATGGGTGCTGATCATCTTCTTTTTTTCCGCCCAGCATTCTCCCTATGAACTGGTAATCCATCAACTCCATCCGGCTGCAGCAACTCTGACTGCCCAGACCACAGCTGAATCATCAGCAACACAGCCAGCCGCCTCAGTCGAAACCAAAGGAATTTCATCCATCTTTCCCCGCACAGACGACAAGCAGGAGATCCTCGGCCGCTATTTACATGTGGCCGAATATGCAATCCTTTCGCTCCTGCTGGCCCGCGCCCTGGTCTGGAAAGATCCGCTCAACCTGGTATTGCTGCTGGCAGCATTGGCCATCTCGGTGTTATTTGCACTGAGTGATGAATATCACCAGGTTTTTGTCCCAGGCCGACGGTTCGAAACCGGGGACCTGATGCTGGATGCCCTGGGATCGGGAATCGGCCTTCTTACGTTTATACCTTTGGCCAGGAAAAATCGACTGGCTGACATCCAGCCTGACAAATGATCAGGGCTATTTTCTTCACCAAGTGGAAAATAATCTTATAATTCAGAATTAACTTTTTAGGCATTTACCAGATGAGCAGAGCAGAAGAATTCATCGACAGGCAGTTCAGAGAACGCAACCGCGGGCAGTCTCCACAGGTTACCAGGGACACATTCCTGCAGCGATTCACCAAAAGGGCTTTCGATATCATCGTATCGTTCTCCGGCTTGCTGTTCCTCTCGCCTTTCTTCCTGTATATCATTTACCGCATCAAGCGCGACTCGCCCGGTCCAGCCTATTATCACGGTCCGCGCATCGGGTATAAAGGGAGAACGTTCGAAATTTACAAATTCCGTACCATGTACGAACACCCCGACAGTTATGCCGGGCCGCGCCTGACGGGCAACGGCGACCAGCGCATCACTACATTCGGTGGCTTTCTGCGCGATTCCAAGCTAAACGAATTGCCCAACCTGATCAATGTGTTCAAAGGTGACATGAGCTTCGTCGGTCCACGGCCGGAGGATCCGGAGATCATTTCCCAGTGGCCTGATGAGGTGCGTGAGGAGATCCTTTCGGTGCGCCCTGGCATGACCAGCCCGGCATCCATCACCTACCGCAATGAAGAAGAGATGATCAGCAGCCATAACGTGATGGATGAATACCTGCGTAAAGTGATGCCGGAAAAGCTGCGACTTGACCAGCTGTACGTCCGCCACCACACTTTCCTGGGCGACCTGGATGTGATCTTTGCCACCCTCACCATGTTGCTGCCGGGAATGCGCAAGAAACAGGTTGCAGAAACTGCCTTATTCCAGGGTCCACTGACCAGTTTCGTGAGGAAGAACGTCAACTGGTTCCTGGCAGATACACTTGTGGCGCTGATTGCCATCAGCCTCAGCGTGCTCATCTGGCGCATCCAATCCCCCCTCAACCTTGGTATCTGGCGTGTATTAGCCAACTCGGTGGTGCTGGCTGCCGGACTTGCAATTTTTAATAACCTGTTCGGGCTCAAGCGCATTTCCTGGCGTTACGCCAGCCCGCTGTATGCAATCGTACTGGGGCTGTCTACCAGCCTGTCGATCCTGCTTTACTCCCTGGTCAGTTACCTCCAACCCGCCTTATTCATGCCGGTTGGATTACGGATTGACTTTGGCATTTTTGCCTTTATCGGGTTCGTTCTGGTGCGGTACCGCGAAAGGCTGATTACAGGCCTGTCATCCCGCTGGACCCGCTGGCGCAGCCAGCGAAGCATGATCGGCGAACGGGTGCTCATTATCGGCGCCGGGGATGCCGGGCAGCTTGCCATCTGGCTGCTGGAAAAAAGCGCCATGGCGAATGCCTTCTCGATTGTTGGTATTGTGGATGACGACTTCCGCAAGGTTGACCAGTACATCAACGGTTACAAAGTCCTGGGTACTACCAATGACATCCCTGCCATCGTGCACAAAAACAATATCGGGTTGATCCTGTTTGCCATCTCCCGCCTGAGCGAAAAAGACCGCCGCCGCATCCTGGATAAATGCAACGGTCTGCCGGCGCGAATCTTAATGATCACAGACCTGCTGCAGCTCATCCGCAATTACTTCGTCCGGCAGGCAAAAGAGGTATCCAATGAGTGAATTTTGGACTGGCAGAAAAATCCTGGTGACCGGTGCTGGCGGGTTTATCGGCAGCCACCTGGTGGAAACCCTGGTAACCGCCGGAGCCCAGGTGCGCGGTTTCGTCCGATACAATTCACGCGGCGATGCCGGGTTGCTGCGCCTTCTTCCCCCTGATTTGCTTTCTAAAGTTGAAGTTATAGCTGGCGACCTGCGGGATGAAGATGCCATCCGCAAAGCCGTGCAGGGTTGCCAGACCGTCTTCCACCTGGGAGCTTTGATCTCTATCCCTTATTCTTACTATCATCCGGTTGAGGTTGCCTCGACCAATATGATGGGTACCATGAACATGCTGTTAGCCTGCCGCGACCTGGGAGTGGAACGCCTGGTGCATACCTCCACCAGTGAGGTCTATGGCACCGCGCGCATGGTGCCTATTAATGAAGAACACCCCCTTCAAGGGCAGTCGCCCTACTCCGCCAGCAAGATCGGGGCGGACAAATTAGCTGAAAGCTTCTTCTGCGCCTTCGGGCTGCCGGTGGTTACCGTGCGGCCTTTCAACACCTTCGGGCCGCGCCAATCCGCCCGGGCAGTCATCCCGACCATCATCACCCAGGCGCTCACCCTCGATTCCGTCAGCCTTGGCAGCCTGGACACCACCCGCGATTTTACCTATGTGAGTGATACGGTCTCAGGATTCCTGTGCGCTGCCCGATCCGAAAAAGGGCTGGGGGAGGTTTTCAACCTGGGAACCGGTGTGGAGATCCGCATCGGCGACCTGGCAGAGAAAGTCATCCGCATGGTAGACCGTAAGGTCAGCATCCAGGTGGACAGCCAGCGCTTGCGCCCGCAAAATTCCGAGGTGATGCGCCTGATCTCAGATAATTCCCGCGCCCGTGCAGTGATAGGATGGAAACCAGAGGTCCCCTTTGAACAGGGGCTTGAGAACACCATCGCCTGGATCCGGGAACACCTCGACCTGTACAGGATTGGAAAATATGAGTTCTAAGAACCAGAAAATTAAAGCAGTCGTACTGGCAGGCGGCAAAGGCCGCCGCCTGGCACCTTACACCCAGATCATCCCCAAACCGCTCATGCCGATCGGCGATATGCCCATCCTGGAGATCCTGCTGCGCCAGATGAAGCGTGCCGGCATCCGCGATGTAACCCTGACGGTCGGGTACCTGGCTGACCTGCTCAGGCTGTTCTTCCGTGACGGCAAGCAGCTAGGCATGCGCATCAGCTATGCACAGGAGAAAAAGCCCCTCGGCACTTCCGGGCCGCTTGCAAATGTCGAAGGGCTGGACAACACCTTCCTGGTGACCAATGGGGATGTGCTGACCACGCTCGACCTGAAGGACCTGATCGCCTACCACCAGGCGCAAGGTGCAGTTGCCACCATTGCCACCCATAAGCGCAAGGTCGACATCAACCTGGGGGTGGTGGAGCTGGATAAAGACAATCAGATCACCGGCTACCTGGAAAAACCGAGCATCAACTACCTGGTGAGCATGGGTGTGTATGTGTTTGAGCCCAAGGTGCTGCAGTATATTGAAAAAGATGAATATCTCGATTTTCCCGACCTTGTCTTAAAGCTGCTCAATGCAGGCGAGAAGGTATCCGGGTATGTATTCAAGGGCTACTGGGAAGACCTAGGCCGGCCTGACGATTACCAGCGGGCGACAGAGGACTTCGAAAATATGCGCAGCCAGTTTCTGCCGGAGGATGCATCTTGAACTGGCTTGTACCCCTGTCTGATATCCAGTTTGGTCCGGAAGAAAAAGGCGCTGTACAGGCAGTTTTAGAGAGCGGCTGGCTGACGATGGGTGAGATCACCCGGCAATTTGAGGATGAATTTAAAGCATACACCGGTGCCAAACATGCCTTTGCAGTCTCCAATGCGACCGTGGCTCTGCACATGGCATGCGCTGCCCTCGACCTCAAGCCCGGCGATGAGGTTATCGTCCCCTCCCTCACCTTTGTCGCCACCGCTAACGCAGTACGCTACACCGGTGCAACACCCGTTTTCGCCGACATCACCAGTGAGGATGACCTGACCATCTCGCTGGAATCCATCAAAAAAGCCTTTACCCCCCGCACCAGGGCCGTCATCGTGATGCACTACGCCGGTTATGCCTGCGACATGCCCAACATCCTAGCCTGGGCGAAAGAGAACAACCTGCCGGTGATCGAAGATGCTGCCCACGCGGTTGGATCATACCTGGATAACCGCCACCTCGGCACCTGGGGCATAGCCGGCTGTTTCAGCTTCTTTTCCAACAAGAACCTCTCGACCGGCGAAGGCGGCATGATCGTGACTGAAGATGACGCCCTGGCGGAGAAGTTCAGCCTGCTGCGCTCGCACGGCATGACTTCGCTCACCTGGGACAGGCATGAAGGGCATGCCTGGAGTTACGATGTTGTGGCGCTCGGCTACAACTACCGCATCGACGAGATCCACTCCGCCATCGGGCGCGAGCAGCTGCGCAAGCTGGATGCCAACAACGCCCGCCGGCGCGAGATCACACACATGTACCGTAAGCAGCTTGCAATGCGTTGCCCAACGCTGGGTATCCCCTTTGCGTATCACCCAGGTGTTTCCGCCCACCACATCATGCCGGTCATCCTGCCCGAAGGCGCCAGCCGGCTCCAGTTCATGGAGACGATGAAGGCTCATGGCATCCAGACCAGCATCCATTACCCGCCCACCCATACCTTTACCGATTTCCGCAGCCAGCCGCCCGGACCTGCGCCCCTGGTAGTGACCGAAGCTATCGCAAAACGCGAGGTCACCCTGCCCCTCTACCCGCTCATGACAGATGCGCAGGTGGAACTGGTGGTGGAAGCTGCTGCTGATGCGCTAGCGAAAGCTACATAAACGAACCTTTGCCCATTGCGGAAATGATCACCCAAGCATCATGAATTTGGATACCCGGCAAGCCTTTGACCTGCTCTGCCAGCTGCTGAACGTGGGGACCGGCAGGGATGACCTGATCCGCCTGGCCGGAAACCTCACCCCGCAGGACTGGCAGGCGCTGCTCAAGGTTGGAAGCCAGAACGGCGCCGTCCCTCTCCTGCACTACCGCCTGCGGGATACAGGGAAGGAGCTTTTCCTGCCTGAACCCGTCAGGGAAAGCCTGCACAACGCTTACCTGAACGCCACCGCCCGCAACATGGTCATGCTGCACCACGCCGGCAGCATCCTGCAGGCGCTCAAACAGCAGCACCTGGACGTCATCCCGCTCAAAGGGCTTTACCTGGCAGAAGCGGTGTACCCGGCCATTGGATTGCGCACCTTCAGCGACCTCGACCTGCTCGTGCACCGCAGTGACCTGGCTGCCGCCTTGCATACCTTGCTGGAGACCGGTTACCGCCTGACCACCTGGTTCGACCCGGCAGACCCAAATCAGGACATCAAGCACCTGCCGCCCCTGGAAAAAAAAGGCTGGCCGGTAATAGAGCTGCACTGGTCGATCCTGGAAGAGGAAGCGCCATTTCCCGTAGATATTGAAGGAATCTGGCAGCGGGCCGTTCCCGCCCGCATTGCCGGGGTGGATGTTCTGGCGATGTACATGCACGACCTTACCCTCCACCTCGCCATCCATAATACCTACCAGCACAAGCTCAGGGCTGGGCTGCGCTCCCTGTACGATATCGCCCTCATTCTTCACCAGCAGTCGGACCAGATCGACTGGCTGAACCTGACTGCACGGGCTGCGAAATGGAATATGGAGCGGGTGCTCTGGCTGACCCTGCGGCTAGTCAGGGACCTGCTGGGGGCAACTGTTCCCGAAGCCGTATTGCAGCAGCTGGAACCGCAGCCACCTGAACAGGGAGTGCTGGAAAAAGCAAAGCGTCAGATGGCGCTGCTGGAAGCAGAAACTCCCATCACGCCTGACCTGGCAGCCCTGTCGCAAACTGCGGGCATGTTTTCCAAACTTAAGTTGGTCTGGAGCAGGATATTCATCCCCAGGCGCATCCTGGCACGCGTCTATAATGTCGACCCGGCTTCGCCCCGCATCTGCGGATGCTACGCCCGCCGGTTTGTCGGGCTCTTTAAGGCATATTCCGGTTCTGCCTTGCGCCTGATGCGCCGCGATCAAGGTGCCCTGGCAGGGGCAAACCTGGAACTGGAAGGCCAGAGGTTGAAGAAGTGGATGGCAGGAAAACAGAATTAATCCAGTGCTGGTCCGGGGATATGAGGGTAGGTCATACAACATACCTGGTAGATTCTACAGATTCCAAGCAGGATTAGCCCAAAGGTTTAATTGGAACTGTACTATAATTAAATGCGAAGTAACAAAATTCTTTATCGCCATTGAGGAATTATCCTTTTGAAATATCCCGTTTATAAACTTGCTTCAAATGCTGCATTCGAAGCATTTGAAGATGGCGCACTGATCCTCAACCTGCACGACCTGACACTGACCGAGCTCAATATCACAGCTTGTGAAATCCTGACACATACTGACGGGAAAATTGATGTGGAACAAGTTGCCAGACAGCTGGCTGCCGATTATGAGATTAGTTTAGAACAAGCGAAAGAAGATGTAAATGAGCTGTACCAATCCCTGCTAAATCAGGGATTACTGGAAGTAATTCAATCTGAATAGAAGGAAGAATGCCATGACAGAAGCCCTGAACTTAAATGCCCGCTTTTTGTGTAACCCGGATGTGGTCCTGAGGGAAGAAGATGAAGATGGTGGTCTGCTTTTCAACCCGGATACCAACCAGGTTAAGATAGTCAACACTACCGGATTGTTCATCTGGAAGCAGTTTTCCACCTCAAATGATCTTGAGACCGTGATCCAGGCGATCAGTAACAGCTTTGAGGATGTGCCCGTTGATGCGGTACGCAAGGACACTGAAGAATTCCTGGCTGGTATGGTTCAAAATGGTTTTATCGGCGAGGAACTTTCTTAAAAGGATTAGACTGACTTTACAGGTAAAAACATATGAGTAATCAAACATCGAACAGCGGAGTGATGGCTACTCCTAAGCACGTTGACATTGCACTTACCGGCAGGTGCAACCTCAATTGTGCATACTGCTTTTATGCGGATGAAATGACCTCCCGCTGTGACCTGAGCACCGACCAGTGGCTCAAGTTTTTCGATACTCTGGGAGAGGCAGGGGTGATGACCGTCTGTCTGACAGGCGGTGAGGCCTTTACCCGGCCTGATTTTTTTGAGCTGGTAGACGGTGTGATCGCCAACCGCATGCGCTACAATATCCTGTCCAACGGCACCCTCATCACCGAAAAGACGCTGGAACAGTTCCAGGTCGGCAAACGCCGCCTGCGCCTGAATTCTATCCAGATCTCGATCGATGGGTCCTCGCAAGAGGTCCATGACCACAGCCGCCCTAACAGTTTTAGCAGGGCGATCCGGGGGCTGAAGCTGCTTAAAGGAGCTGGCTTTCCTATGACGGTGCGGGTCACGATCAACCGCTTCAACTACAATGACCTCGAGAACACTGCCCACCTGCTGTTCGAGGAAGTGGGTTTATCAAGTTTTTCCACCAACGAAGCCTATCCCTGCGGTGCAACCAACCGCTTTGAAGATGGCATTATGTTGAGTGTGGCTTAGCGGCGTGAAGTAATGAATACCCTCACCCGCCTGAATGAGAAATACCACGACCGCATCAGAGCAACGGCAGGTCCGCTTGCACTGGCTGTCCAAGAATGTGCCTACCAGGAAGCAAAATCCAAAGGAATTACACAACTGCCAGGGCGGGGATATCTTACCGCTTGCGGAGGTGTTTTTTCCAAGATCGCAGTCCTGCATGATGGCACCACCGTTCCCTGCCACGTCATCAGCGACCTGCACCTGGGGAATATCCTGACCGATAATTTCCTGGATGTCTGGCGCTCGCATCCCCTTATGCTGGCCATGCGCGAACGGCGCAGCATATCTCTTGACACCATAGAGCCCTGCAACGATTGTGATTACAAGGGCTACTGTACCGGGGGCTGCCCCGGCGGTGCATTGTTCCTCAATGGTTATTTCAACACCCGCAACCCAATGGATTGCTACCGAATTTTGATCGGCGAAGAGCCATTTTCCCCCAACCAGGAAAGGCAGCTATCATGACAGACCAACCGCTGAACCTGCCCGAAGGGGTACCGCCCCTGACCCAGTATTACTACTACCTCACCGCCGGCTGCAACCTGGCATGCCAGCACTGCTGGCTTGCACCGGCTTACCAACCCAACGGCACCACCGGCGGGCATCTCGATTTTGAGCTTTTCAAGCTTTCCCTGGAAGAAGGCATCCCGCTTGGACTGCAGAGTGTCAAGCTGACCGGTGGCGAGCCATTGTTACACCCCGATTTCCTGCGCATGGTTGACCTGGTCAAAGAGAAGAACCTGGCGATGACCATAGAGACCAACGGCACCCTCCTGACGCCTGAGATTGCCGACCACCTGAAAACAAACAGCACCTTGCATCATATCTCTGTCAGCATAGACGGAGCCACAAAAGAAACCCACGACCCATTTCGGGGTGTGAAGGGCAGTTTTGATAAAGCGGTTAATGCAGTTAAGTTGTTAGCAGAAAGGGGTTTCAGGCCCCAGGTGATCATGAGCCTGCATTCCAAAAATGTGGATGAGATCGAAGACCTGGTGCACCTGGCTGAAGAATGGGGTGCAGGTTCGGTCAAATTCAACCTGATCCAGCCCAGCGGGCGCGGTGAAACCATGACAGAACACGGCAGGGTGCTGGATATCAACCGCCTGGTGGAAATCGGTAATTGGGTCGAGCATGACCTGCAAAAGCGGACGGGCATCCGCTTGTTCTACAGCTGGCCGATGATCTTCCACAGCCTCGACCGCCTGTTGAAGCATGGCAGCGACTCATGCGGGATTTTCCACATCATGGGAATCCTGGCAAACGGCTCGATGGCCATGTGCGGTATCGGCATGGAAATCCCGGAACTTACCTACGGGAAATTAGGGGTGGACCGGGTGGCAGATGTTTGGGCAAATAACCCGGTGCTGCAAGATATCCGGCGCGACCTGCCGGGTAAACTGGAAGACCCGTGCGGTAAATGCATCTTTAAGTTCCAGTGCCTGGGGTCATGTGTGGCGGAGAACTACCACCAGGCGCGCAGGTTGACAGCCCCCTTTTGGTTCTGTCGGCAGGCAGAAGATGCCGGATTGCTGCCCGAACAGCGCACCCGCAGCAATTAAGCATTCATTGATAATATTCTAAGATTTAGTTAATGCTATAATATCAACTATTATTTATCATCATATCAAGCTCTAATGGGGAGGGCGCAAATTTTTGGAGGCTGCATGAAAGCAAGGTATCAAAAGCCAATAATAAGGAACCTAGGTGATGGCATCCCGGAAGTAAAAGGTGTTTGCAAATCAGGAGGCATTGCGTATCCATTAGAAGGACAAAATGTCAACTGTAATTCCGGTGGTGTTGCTCACTCTGCGGGTGCGTGCAACGCCGGGGGAACAGCCAGCGGTAATTGTGGGCTTGGCTCCACACCGCTGTATACCGGTGGTTGCGGTGGTGGCCAAACCCCGACTTAATTCTGTTTGTACTAATCGATGACTGATTAATGAATGCATCAAATTCAGGGCAGATGATTCCTTCCTGGAATTTTCTGCTCTGATTTTTTACATTGCCACAAAATGGTAAAACTGTTTGAATTCAGCCATTTATAGTGTTAGATAAATTGCAAAACATTTGATGAAATTTACCTTCCTAAATCAAGCTGCTCAGGCGGGATTTACACGATTCCAGGATCACCTTCAACAACTACCCATCCCGCCTGATGGAACATTTTCGAAATTCGATCAATGTCCTTATGAGATTTTCCTATTTGCTGGTAATAACCAATTTATCAGGAGGATGCGGGGAAAGGATTCAAACCAGATTCTAAGTTACCTAAAGGAATTTTTATTTCAATCACGGAATGTTGCTTCTAATGCTGTTCCGTTCGAATTTCTAGATAGTTATCACGATCGAGGATTTACAGAAAAGATAGATTACCCGCTGAAAAGCCGAAAACCTGAAATCATTCGTGTCTCAAAAACGGGTTTTCTTGTGTTTTTTTCTGATAATGAAAAAACAGGTATACCATTTATCGTATTGCAAATCATCAGCAATATCTGGCAACTGGACCAGGGAGGAATCCCATTACACACTGCAGGTGTACTTCACAAGGGCGGTCTTTATCTATTTAGTGGACCCTCAGGAGCGGGAAAGAGTACTATAAGCATTTACAGTATGAATATTGGCGACAAAATATTGGATGAAGACCAGCTGATCATCTCCAAACTCACACCTGACGGCAACTATTCAGCAATCGCCTGGGGCAAAGGTTTTTTGAAAAGTGATGCGCCCGTACGTGCCTACTTTTGGATCATTAAATCAAATGAGAACCAATTGCTTCCTTTAGCTCCAAAACAGGTCAGCAAACGAATCTGGGAACAATCCCTTCTGACGATAGGAGGAGTTGTACCCAGGAAAGATCGGCAAGCATTATTTTCAAGAGTTACTGAATTCGCAAGATCCATACCCGGTTATGAACTTCACTTCCGTAAATCTCCGGATTTCTGGAAGTTGATCGATGCAGAATTGCCTCCCATCACTCCTCAAGAATAACTAAATAGTTTGGTTCATGTAACAAAGGGCTAAGACCATTAGATTCTTGTATTAATTGCGTTCTTAATTCTGGAAAACTTGGTATACTTAACAAGATTGTAAGGTGGGATTTTCAAGCCATTGATGAAGAAAGGGGATTTTATGAGCACATATCAAAAACCGATCGCCCGCAACCTGGGAGAAGTTTCACTTAATGCTCATGGATATTGTGAATCAGGATCAATTGCAACCGAACTCTCAGGTGCACAACCGTGTACTTCGGGAGGCACGGCATCCGGTGGATATTGCCGAAACGGTAATACCGCGAGAGCCAGTCAGGGAAGCGCCCCTTGCAGTACAGGTGGTTCGGCATCAGGCAGTTGCTCAGGTGGCTCGTCCGCTAATTTAGGTTAAACAAAAGGGTAACAACTTAATAGTTCTTTCAGGATCGTGCAAGAAGATGCGCGGTAATGATTTACTTTTCAATAAGTAATGCTCAATTTTAACCTTAGCCATATCCCGTTTTGAGGCATGACGGGTAAAGTATTCCAGTTCATCGAAGATGCAGATTTTTCGAATAAGAAATTTTTTCCTGGCTGATTTTTATGGAATTTAAATGCTATAGCCAAGAATCCTGCCAGATAATTGACCAATTGCTGAAGTACCTTTCCAAACCGGACACCCTGCTGCAGCAATCTCAACTGAAGATCAACCACTGCCCTGAGCAAGTGCATCTCATCGGCGGCAATACCTTGATTAACAGGGATGCTGGGATGGAAGCTCCAATGTCGAGCAGCATCCTGGAATTACATGAAACCTGGTCGAAATATTTAAGAGGTGCCCCTCGCCGAAAAACCCTCCCTCCGCCAGCAGAAGAAAACCTGCTCCGGTATGGCAAACGGGCAACAACAAATGGTGCAGATTACAACAACCTGGTATACAAGTTTGATAAGCCCCAGGAAGAACAGGGCTTTTTTATCCTTCTGAGCGGGGATAAGCAATTCAAGATGCCCATTTTTGAACTTATATACCTCTCCCATTTCTGGCAGCTGGAATCAGTCGGTTTTCCCCTGCATGCCAGCGCTGTCATCCATCATGAAGGAATTTACCTCTTCAGCGGCCCGTCCGGCACTGGTAAAAGCACTGTCGCAACAATCAGCGAGAACTGCGGGAATACTGTCCTTGACGAGGATATGGTGGTAGTTTATAACAGTGATAATGGTCGGTTCTCAGCAAATGCATGGGGTTACAGCACCATGCCGAGCTGTCTGCCGATAAGAGGGTTCTTTTATCTGGTTAAGGATCACATAAATAGTATGAAACCGCTCCCCAAGCATCACGCCTCCAGGAAGGTCTGGGAACAATCCTTTCACATTCCAGGCCCTGCCCTGCCAGGAGAAATGAAACGAAAGCTTTTCGCCCGGTCATCTGAATTTGCCCGAAACATTCCCGGCTACGAACTGCACTTCCGTAAATCTCCGGATTTCTGGAAATTGATCGATGCGGAGATCCCCTGTGACTGACCCCTCTTCCCCAGGGAAAATCCAGAAATTCCGCTATAAAGGTCCCAGCATGCTGCCCACTTTTAAGCCCGGGCAGATGCTCTACATACGACCGGAGCAGCGAGCGATCAAGCCTGGGGACGTGGTGGTATTCCAAAAGGAAAATGAATACATCGTCCACCGTGTTGTATCTGTCACGCCGGAAGGCATCTCCACCCGCGGCGATAACAATCCGCATGGCGACCCATGGCTTTTGACCCCTGACCAGGTGCTGGGGGTGGTGGAGAAAGCGGAAGATTGGGATAAAGCCCATGCCGTCAGGGGGGGCAAAACTGCCCTGCTGCAGGCAAAAGCCCGCTGGACACTGAAAACGGTATGTACCAGGTCGCTGCCCTGGCTGGGCGCCCCCTACCGCTGGCTGAAAGCAAAGGGGTGGGTGAAAAAGATCTGGCACCCGCCAGTCACCCAGGTCCAGCTGCAGACAAATGAAGGTACCATGATAAAATACGTGGTGCGGGGGAAAACGGTAGCAAACTGGTATCCCCGCCAACAGCGGTTTCTTTGCCGCCGGCCATACGACCTGGTTATTACTCCACCAACTAAATAAAGAACAAGAAGGTTCCATTGCAGTTCTGGTTCGATCTCCTCAAATCAGGTTTCTCCCGCAGGCTTCCTGAAGATCCTGTTTCCGGCAAACTGGCAGGTACTAAAAAGGTCAACCTGACCCTCCTGAAACCATACCTGAAGCGCCACTGGAAAAAGGCATCCATCGGGGTGGCGGCGATCATCCTCACCACCCTGCTGGCCTTTCCCATCCCGATGATCAACCGCTACCTGGTGGATGAGGTCATCCTGGGCAAACGCCTTGACATGCTCTTATGGACGGTGCTGGCGCTGGCTGCAGCCAAAGGCCTGAGTGTGCTGGCAGGCATGGCGGAGCAGTTCTTGTTTACCAGGCTGCAAATGGATGTATCCCTTGACATGCAGGACAGCCTGCTCAGCCACACCCTGCAGCTGCCCAAGAGCTTCTTTGATGACAAAGAAGTCGGGTACCTGATGTCACGTATCGTATCGGATGTAAACGGCTTGAACTGGTTCTTTTCCCAGAACATGGTGTACATCTTCACCAACATTCTGCGCTTCATCGGGGGTGTGGTCTTCCTCTTCATCCTTGAATGGCGCCTGGCGCTGGTCACCCTTTTTGCCATCCCCTTCCTTGTCATTATCGTAAACGCGTTCTCAAAGAAGATCCATACACTGAGCCATTACAGCATGGAACAGCATGCCCGGGTTTCCAGCCGGTTCCAGGAAACCCTCTCTTCTATCCCCCTGATCAAGGCGTTTGTCTCTGAAGAAAAAGAATCACAGCGGGTCATCAACGAAATCCGCTCCGCGCAGCAGATCACCCTGGAGCAGACGGTATTGGGTTCGGTGGCTGGTTCGCTCATTAACCTGATGCCCGACATTTCCAAAGCGGTCATCCTGGTGGCAGGCGCTTACCTGATCATCCAAAATGACTGGACCCTGGGCTCCCTGCTGGCATTCCAATCCTATATCGGGTATGTGTTTGGCCCTGCCCTTGCCCTGGCAAGCACCAACCTGCAGCTGCAAAATGCCCTGGCTTCGCTAGAGCGGGTTTCTGCCCTCATGGAAGTCGTACCCGAAGAGGTATCCGGTTCCGGCAGGCAGGTCGACCATCTGCAAGGCCGGGTAGCTTTTGAGCATGTTACCTTCAACTATGGCCAAAACGAGAATGTGCTGGAAGACATCACCTTTACCATCCAGCCGGGTGAAAAGGTCGCAATCGTCGGCTCCAGCGGGGTGGGAAAGACCACTCTCATCAGCCTGCTGTTGCGCTTTTACAAACCGCTCAGCGGGCAGGTCCTGTACGACGGCATCCCGGCGGAAGATTTTGCGCTGGATTCCCTGCGCCAGCGCATCGGCTACATATCCCAATCCACATTGCTGATAGCAAGCACGATCCGGGAGAATATCTGCTACGGCAACCCGGGTGCATCGGAAGCAGAGATCGAACGGGCTGCCAGGGTAGCCGGCATCTATGATTTCATCAACAGCCTGCCCGATAAGTTCGGCTCCCATGTCGGGGAGAAGGGGGTCAACCTGTCTGAAGGGCAGAAACAGCGCATCGCTATCGCGCGTGCCCTGTTGAAGGAACCCGACATACTGATCATGGATGAGCCCACCGCATCCCTGGACACTGTGGTTGAGAAGTCGATTTTTGATGCACTGCCTGCTGAGATCGAAGGCAAAACCCTCTTTATCGCCGCCCACCGCCTTTCGACCATCCAACGCGCTGACCGCATCCTATTATTAAAAGACAAGCACCTGGCTGCTGGTGGCACCCATGCCGAGCTCAGTCAGGCCGATCCATACTACCGCAGCCTGGTGGGGGAATCTTAGTCCCTGGTTAACGGTACTTTTGTAATATACTTGGGGTACTGTCCACAGAAAGGTCACATAACTGCATGGAAAATGAGTTAGAAGAACGCAGCAGCCTCGAAAGCATCCTCGAATATGCCCGCATCATCCTGCGCTGGGCATGGTTGATTTTACTGGTAGCCCTGGTAGCCGGTTTCATCTCTTACTTTCTGGCCAACCAGCAGCCGCGTGTATTCCAGGCAGAAACCCTGGTAATGGTGAGCGGCGGCTCCAGCTCGGCAGTGGACAGCTACACTTCCTCCTATTTGGGAATTCAGCTGGCATCTACGTACACCCGTACCATGCTCACGCAGCCTGTTATTGATGCAGTTTCGAGCGAATTGGGCTTTAGGGTGAATTCCGGGCAGATCACTGTCACCCAGATTGAAAACTCGCAGCTGATCAATATCACGGTTACCGACCTCGACCCCAACCGGGCAGCATTGATCGCTAACACCCTGGTGACCGTTTTTGCTGACCAGATCCAGAAGGAACAGACCTCCCGCTACACAGAGCTGCTGCAGGGCCTGGAGAAAGAACTAGCGGCCACAGATGTCCAGATCCAGGAGATCACGCTCAAGCTCGCTGACCTGGAGGTTGCCCTCAGCAATGAATTTGTCGAACCTGACCCCCAGGACCTGGCTAACCAATCGCAGCTTGAGGCTAACCTTTCACAGTTGAGATCATCCCGTTCTTACCTGTATTCCAGCTACCAATCGATCAAACTGGCTGAAGCCCAATCCACATCGACCATCATCCAGAAAGACCCGGCGGTACCCATCCTGTCGCCCATCCAGCCGCAGCCCATGCGCAGCGCAATGCTTTCGGCTGTCGTTGGGGCGATGCTGGTGGGCGGGCTGATCTTCCTGGTGACCCTCCTGCAAGACCAGATCCGTGACCCTGACGAATTTCCTTCCAGGTGGGGTATCCCGGTTCTGGGCCAGATCTCCAAGTTCAATTCAAACAGCTCTGCCATTATTACTCAAATCCAGCCGCGCTCCCCGGATGCAGAAGCCTTCAGGGCGCTGCGTACCAACCTGAAGTTTAGCAAGATCGACACACCAATCAAGACCGTCCTGATCACAAGCCCCTCCCCTAAAGACGGGAAATCAACCATCGCAGCCAACCTGGCCACGGTAATTGCCCAAAACGAACAGGATGTCATTTTGATCGACGCCGACTTGCGCCGGCCATCCCTCCATAAAATTTTCAAGGTTTCCAACCGGCTTGGGTTATCCGATTACTTTATCCGTTCCACAGAAAAACTGAGCGGCCTGGTAAAAAAGGCCAATACTGACCGGCTGCACCTGATCACATCGGGGAATCTGCCTCCCAATCCCTCGGAACTGCTGGGATCTAAGAAAATGATCGAAATGCTCAACCTGCTGGAGAAAAGGGTTGACATGATGATCATTGACAGCCCGCCGGTACTGGTGGTTACCGATGCAACCGTACTTGCGCCCCGCATGGATGGCGTTATCCTGGTGGTCGATACCAAGAAGACCAAACGCAGTGCAGTAAAACATGCTGTCGAGCAATTGCACCAGGTTAATGCGCATATCGTAGGTGTGGTAGTGAATAATGCAAAAACCAAACGCAGCCAGTACTACCACAGCCGCAATTACTACACAAAGCCTAAAGAAAGAATTGACCGCGAACAGCCTGTTTTGGTTGAGCCTGCATCATCTGAGGTAGATGTTGATAACGGCACTGAAACCCTGCATTCAGAAAGTACAGAATAAGGCGAACATCCTCAATCTGAAAGCAACCCTATGCCAGTGAATGAACCAACACCAAACCAGCCAGATTGCAGCATGTGCCCGTACCTGGGAGTACGGGAAGATAAGGAAACGGCCATTTCTTACCCGGCAGAACTAAACTGCTGCTACCATTCCAGGCCTGTCTCTTATGTCAGTTTTGACCACCAGCGCAGGTACTGCCTTTCAGATAACTATACCCTGTGCTCGGTATACAACCAGAAGAACCCGGCGCCGCTTCCCAGGAAATACCGCGGCATCGGACCGGAGACACCCAAGCTGAGCGTTGGGCTGCCCCTGCTCGCCTTTACCATCGTGATGGCTGCTGGACTTGTCGCCAGCATCTTGCTCGGGTTGATCAGGCTCCCCGGCCTGGAACACCTGGCATTCTTCCCCACCAGCACACCCATCCCCACAATTTTTTACCCCACCCGGACACCCCTGCCGCCAACAGCTACGCGCACACCAACCCGGGTGATCCCGACCCGTACCAGGATGGTGTACACCCCCACAGAGATAGCCCCCCGGTTCCTGGATACTCCTATTGGCGATTTTCCTCAGGTGATCATCCACCGTGCCCTGCCGGGTGAATCGTTTGAGCAGCTGGCTGCCGAGTACAACACATCCATCGCAGCCATCAAGGCAATTAATTTCAACCTGCCCGCCCGGTTGTGGGAGGAATACGTCCTCGTTATCCCCTTAAATACCACCCAGGTTTCTGGGCTGCCAAAGTTTTCCACCTTCGAAGTAGTCGTTGACAGTATTTCAGTCGAAGAACAGGCACAGCTTTTACAGGTAGATTCACGCTCGATCAAGCAATTCAATGCTCTGCCAGACGGTTACTTTCTTACCGCTGGCGAATGGCTTCTCATCCCAAACAAGTAATCCGTTTTGGGGATGGTTTCTGGAAGAAAGGAATTCCCTGTGAATGTGCTTTTTGTTTGCAGTGCAAACCGGTTCAGGTCTGTGATTGCCTCAGCCTGTTTCAAGAACCTGCTTGAGAAGAAAAAGCCTGTTGGGGAATGGGAAGTGAGCAGCGCCGGAACCTGGGCAATGGAAGGGTTGCCGCCATTATCACAGGCCGTCAGCACCGCCGCCAAAATGGGTTTGAATATCGACCGGGTTCGCTCGCGCGAAGTGGATGCAAACCTGCTTCAAGAGGCAGATCTGGTGCTGGTTATGTCAAACGGGCAGAAAGAAGCCCTCACCCTTGAATTTCCCCATGAAAAAGAGCGCATATTCCTGTGTTCAGAGGTATGTGAAAGCCTGGCTTATTCCATTCCCGATCCGGTTGAGGATGTGATAGACCAGACACCCGAGGAGCTGGGAGTGGAGATCTGCCGCTTGATCGAAAAAGGTTTTGACCGGATCTGCGAACTAACACGCGCCATTCATTTAAAAAGAACTTCAGCCAGGTAACTTCATAGATCAACTTAGGAAGCAGGCTGTCCGAATTGGACAGCCTGTCGCGTTTAATCCACCGTGAGCGTCTTACTCAGGTTACGGGGGAAGTCCGGGTCAAACCCCCTGGCAACTGCAACATGATAAGAAAGCAGCTGTAAAGGCAGCACCGCCAGCAATGAAGCAAAAGCAGCATTTGAAGCCGGGAAAGTTACCAGATCAGAAGCATTTGCTTTCAGGCGTTCATCGAACTGGCTGAACACGATCGCCCGCCCGCCGCGGCAAGTGACCTCGTTAATCCCACTGACGATCAGGGGTACATCCTCCGGCCCAGCAATAAAGAAGACCGGGAACCCTTTGGAGACTGCAGACAGGGGTCCATGCTTGAACTCAGTCGAAAGCATACCCTCGCAGTGGGCATAGGTCACCTCTTTAAACTTCAATGCACCTTCCAGCGCAGTTGGATAAGTAATGCCATATCCCAGGCTGTACAGATCATTCCACTGGTTGATATCTTCAACCAGCACCTGCACCTGCGGGTCTGTATGGGCAATCGTCTCTTCCATCAGGGCTGGCAGCTGGTCCAGCGCTTTAACATCTCCTCCGCCCAGCCGGGACGCCAGGTAAAGGAATGTGATCACCTGGTTGGTGAGGGTTTTTGTCGCCGGTACACTGATCTCATACCCGCAGCAGAGCGGCAGCCAGGCTTCGGTCACACGCGATAGGGTTGAGCCAATTACATTCGCCATTCCAAAACAGGTCATCCCTGCAGCCTGGGCAGACTGCAGAGCATTGAGCACATCTTTGGTTTCACCTGACTGGCTGACAAATATGCCCACATCATCCGGCGTCACCGCCGGCAAGTACTGGGCGGTAAATTGTGGTGCCAGCACCGGAATGACCGCGGTGTTTGCATACTTTCCGAAATACACTGAGCCTGCCATGCAGGCATGGTAGCTCGTGCCGCAGCCAATGAAATAGACATGCCGGGCTTTCTTGATCTTATCCAGGATGACCTGGACAGAGGCAGAGTTCCCCAGGAAGTGCAGCAGCTCGGCAGCTACTTTTGGCTGCTCATGGATCTCTTTGAGCATGAAATGGGCAAACCCGCCCTTCTGCACAGCACCCATCTCTTCGGTGATGGTCTCAGCCTCGCGCTCAATCAGGCTGCCGTCCTTGACTGAATGCAGCTCAACCCGGTCGTGCCAGAGCGTGATGATCTCGCCATCTTCCAGGCGGATGATCTTGCGGGTGAGCGGCAAAATGGAAGGCAGGTCAGAGGAGACGCAGGTAAATCCCTCGCCGATGCCCACCACCAGCCCGGAGCCTTTCTTAATGGCAAACAGCTTATCATCATTGATATGGCCGATCACAAAAGCATAATCGCCCTGCAGGTCGTCGTACGCCTTGCGAATGGAATCGATAAAACCAAAGCCTTTATCAATATAGCGTTCGACAGCATGAATGCAGGATTCACCATCATTATGCGAGCGCACCGTCATGCCTTCTGCCATGAACTGCTCGCGCAGCTCGACATTATTGACCACATTGCCATTGTGCGCGCCGACCATATCCCCATCTGAATCAAGGTGCGGCTGCGAGTTGACCTGTGACGGCTCGCCAAAGGTTGCCCAGCGCAGCTGGGTGATGCCGCGCTGTCCGGTCATCTCCTGCATGTTGTACTTGTCTGCCACATCATCCACCCGGCCGGCATCCTTGCGCAGGTCAATCTTATCGCCGCTGATGGTAGCTGCTCCTACCGAGTCGTACCCGCGGTATGTTAAACGCCTGGCAGCATCCACCAGGATCGGTCCCAGGTTTTGCTCTTTTGCAGTCACAATGCCAAAAATCCCGCACATAAATATCCCTCTCGAACAATAAGGTAATTTCAAAACACAGGGCAAGTTTATCATAGAGTGCTGCCCAAAAATTAAAAACAAAACCCCTGAATTCGCAATAATCCAGGGGCCAGGCAGAATTAAAACGCGATCAGCATTTCAAAGGCTGCGGATCTTGTGTATGGACGGCAATAATGGCATCATCGATCGGGCAGTATTCAACGCAGGTTCCGCATCCGTCACAAAACTCTTTCTGGATGATGTACCGGTCATCAAAATAGAAAATGCCATGCTGCTTGCAGTAAAGCGCACAGCACCCGCATTCGATACATTTTTCGGTGATGACATAGATCATGGCTGTCTCCATTCCCTGATCGCGGCAATGGCGCTTATCCGCCTTCACCCCTCGGCCAGGGCACTTGCTCACACAGGTAAGCATGAATCGAGGTGGCTGCCCGGCGACCAGCACCCATGGCATTGATCACCGTGGCTGCCCCGCTGGCAACATCGCCGCCTGACCAGACCCGTTCTTTCGAGGTCATGCCGGTTTCCAGGTCAGTGACGATCGTCCCCCGTTTGCTGATTTCCAACCCCGGAGTAGAAGCCGGGATGAGCGGATTGGGGCTGTTACCGATGGCATGAATGACACAATCAAAATCGAGGATGAACTCCGATCCAGGCACCCTGACCGGGCTGCGTCTTCCGGATTCATCCGGTTCACCCAGTTCCATGCGGATACATTCAAGCGCTTTAACCTGGAAATGGTCATCCCCGATAGCCCTCACCGGCAGGGTCAGGTAGCGGAAGTTGATGCCTTCCTCCTCTGCGTTCTCAACCTCCTCAAGCCTGGCAGGCAGCTCCTCACGCGAACGCCGGTAGAGAATTGAGACCTCAGCTCCCAGGCGCAATGCGGTGCGGGCACAGTCCATGGCCACATTACCGCCTCCCAGAACCGCTACCTTGCGGTGCTGCTTGACCGGTGTGGCTGCACTGGGAAAATCATATCCCTTCATCAGGTTGATGCGGGTCAGGTATTCGTTAGCGGAATACACCCCGTTGAGGTTGTTGCCGGGCATCTCCATGAACCAGGGCAGCCCTGCCCCGGTAGCTACGAATACTGCTTCTACCTCTTCCAGCAGGCTGTCAATCGAGCGGGTCTTACCGATAATGTAATCTGTGCGCATTTGCACACCCAGCTGCCGCAGGTAATTTACCTCCCGGTCAACGATCGCTTTGGGCAGGCGGAACTCAGGGATTCCATACGACAGCACCCCGCCCATCTTGTGCAGGGCTTCGTAAATGATGACCGAATGCCCGAAACGCGCCAGGTCAACCGCGGCGGTCAAACCAGCAGGTCCGCCGCCGATGATGGCAACCTTCTTGCCTGTTGCCGGAGCTACTTCCGGCGGAGCGTCGTCTCCATGGATCGCTTCCCAATCCCCCAGGAAGCGCTCCAGTCTCCCAATTGCCACTGAGGATTTGCGCTTTGTCAGGATGCAGCCACTTTCGCATTGCTCCTCTTGCGGGCATACCCTGCCGCACACTGAAGGCAGCGCATTCTCTTGTTTGAGGATATTCACACCGGTTTGAAAATCACTCCGGGCAATTGCGGCAATAAAACCGGGAATATCAATGCCCACCGGGCAATTAGGCACACATCCGGGTTTCCGGCACTGCAGGCAGCGCATGGCTTCTTCGATGGCGGTTTCAGGCGCATACCCCAGGGCAACTTCCTGGAAGTTGGTGATGCGTACTTCAGGCTGCTGCTTGGGCATTTCCCTGCGGTTCAGGTCCATCTTTTTTACCCGTTTGTTTCCTGATTCATTCTGCTCAGTCATGAACATTATCCATGATTCGTGGCGTTTCTTCTTGCTCGCCCTTGCTTGAACGCAGCACCTGGGTTTCTTCCACCAGGTATGCGCCCCTGCGTTTATTCAACTCATCCCAATCCACTTCATGCCCGTCAAAGTGCGGACCGTCAACACAGGCAAATTTAGTCGAACCAGCCACTGTGCAGCGGCAGACGCCGCACATCCCGGTGCCGTCGATCATCAGGGTGTTCAGGCTGACAATCGTGCGGATCCCCAATGACCGGGTCTCCTGCGATCCACGCATCATCAAGTAATTGCAGCCATTGATGATGACCCGGTCCACCGGCACAGCTTGGCGGGAGATTACCCCGGTCAGGTTGTTTATGTGCCCTGGCAGGCCTTTTGACCCATCGCGTGTGATCACAATCAGGTCATCGCTGACCGAGCGGAGTTTCTGCTGCCAGTAAAGCAGATAAGAGCTGCGTCCTTCGATCACGATAGTTACCCGGTTGCCCAACCGTTTTAACTCGCGTGCCATGGGATAAATGCTGGCTATACCGTAGCAGCCGCCCACACATACCACATGCCCGAACAACCCCATTTCCATCGGGTTGCCCAGCGGCCCGGCTACGGTTGCCAGGTACTGCCCGGCAGTAAGGGCTGCAAACTCTGCAGTGGTTTTCCCGACTTTCATGTAAACCACACTGACTGTCCCCCGGGCCACGTCCCAATCGGAGATGGTTAGCGGGATGCGCTCACTGGTTTCTGTTGGACGGATGATCACAAACTGACCCGCCTGAGCAGCCCGTGCCACATCTGGTGCGGAGATCAGGGCATGATACAAATTGGGAACCAGCATCTTATTCTCAAGCAGGCGGAACATGCTACATACCCTCCTGTACCTGCAGGTTTAATTGCTTCAAACCGGCAACCATATCTGACACCGGCTTGCCCAGATAATCATGCCCGCCTGGCGCTGCCAGCCATCCCGGAACCCGTCCTGTCATTTGCCAGCTGGGCGCTGCAGAAACCAGATCACGGGTTACCTCATTTGCAGAGACATAATCAAAGCCATTAATCGCCAGCAGCCCGGCTAATCGGCAGATGATTTCCCATCCCGGCAATCCTTCACCGGAAGGCTGGACTGCAGCTGTCAAATTTCGTAATTTCCCAGCCTGGTCAAACACGCTGCCACAAGTCTCGCCGAATGCCGCCATCGGCAACAGCACCCCATTCTGGATCTGCACTGCCGGCATGTGGGTATTCTGGTAAATAATGAATGTCCCAGGATAGATGTCCTTGGGGACAGCTGTTCCCAGCAGGTAAAGCACTTTCGGATTTGTTACAGGCTGTGTTGAACCAGTTGCCACCCTCAAAGCGCCGTACAGGTTTCCTTCAGCCGGAACTGCCACCACAGATGCCTGATAAGTTGTTACCAGTTTTTCTACCGCACCTGCCATCCGCACCAGGTAGTCATCCCCGACCAGGACAGCAGGGTTTTTGGAGGTTCTTAATGCCTTAACAGCATCTACAACATCTCCCTCACCCAGTCCACCTGCCAGCCGGCCAAGCATGGTTTCCACCTTACCGCTTCCAGGCTGCAGCCACAGGCTGGCATACCTGCCCGGCACGTGCTCTTTTTCATTCAGGGTAATAACGGTTGCCCCGCGTTCCATTGCCCGTTTCAAGAAGACTTCCAAATTAGCCTGGTAATACTGCAAGTCCATCCCCAGGCACAGGATCAAGTCTGCATCCTCTAGAATATGGGGAGATTGGGAGGTTTGCAGCAAGCGCTGTACTGCTTCAATCCCGTCTCCATATCGCGCAGTGGCATCCAGGATAGTACCCCCGCCAGTCAGGCTGTGAGAGAGTTTATCCGCCAGGAATAGTTCTTCATTGGTGCAATTTGCCGAAACAACCAGGGCTGCTTCACCTGGACAACAGGCAGCCAGCTTTTCAGAAGCCAGGTGGAGGGTTTCCTCCCAACCCAAGTGTGTTACTTCTCCCTGGCTGATCCGTATGGGAGTCTTCAACCTGCCCGGGTGATCCAACAATTCCGGCACACCAAAGCGGCCCTTCACGCATAGCGGTTTTTCAACCTGCGCCGGATTGCAGCTGATGATCCTGTCGACACCATTTGTTTTAATCTGCAAGCTCACTTCACAACCCAGGGAACAGAACGGGCAGGTCGAACTGACCGCAAGATCCGGTTTTCCATCCCAGCGGCTGGTCTTATCCCACAAAGCGCCGGTCGGGCAGGCATCCACGCATGCGCCGCAAAAACTGCAGCCAACCTCAATATGGCTCTTGCCAAAACTGGTACCCACCCGGGTTTCACTGCCGCGTTTAACATATGCCAGGATGTTATTAAAATGCAGTGATTCACACACCCGGATGCAGCGGCTGCACAGCACGCACAGGTTGTAATCCCGATCAAAGAAGGGATCCTCCCGCTCCACCGGTAATGCCCGGTAGCGTACCGGGTAGGCAACTGATTCAAGCCCGATGCTATCGACCACCTCCTGCAGCTGGCATTGCATGTCTGCCGGGCATGTCCGGCAGCCAGTGGTGACACTGGTCTTGCGCAGCGTGACCATACACTCCTGGCAATGATCATGCTCAGGGCAAAACAGGCAGGTGCCCGGATGCTCAGCCAGCAGCATGCGCAAAACCTCGACCCGCAATTCCTTTACCAGCGGGGTATCAGTTTCGACTACCATCCCCTCTTCAACCAGGGTAGTGCAGGCTGTGGGGGTAATGCTGCGCCCTTTCACCTGGACAATGCATAACCGGCAGCTGCCATGCGGGGGCAGGCCGGGATAATCGCACAGGGTTGGAATATAGATACCATTTGCGCGTGCTGCCTGCAGAACGGTCTGCCCGGCTTCAGCAGCCAGTTGCTGCCCGTTGATGGTGAGGGATATGCTCATATCACCACCTTATCCTGCCGGGTTGTTCCCGCCTGGGTGCCAACCGGCGCACCCACAATGGCATGCACAGGACAAACCCGCACACAGGCATTGCACTTGACGCAGCGGGTGGTATCCAGGGTATGCGCCTGTTTGCGTTCACCGTGTATGGCTGTTGCGGGGCATACTTTAACGCATGCTCCGCAACCGGTGCAGCGCTCGGGCAAAATAGTGAACTCAAATAACTCCGTGCATACAGCTGACCGGCAGAACTTCTGGTGGATGTGTTCTTCATACTCCTGCCTGAAGTACTTTAAGCTACTGATAACCGGGTTGGAAGCCGCCTGGCCCAACCCGCACAAGGAGGAATTGTTCATGGTTTCGGCAGCGCGCTGCATTACCTCCAGGTCTTCAGGCTCCCCCTCCCCGCTGACAATCTTCTCCAGTGTGTCCTTCAAGATGCGGGTGCCCACCCTGCAGGGGGTGCAGTTGCCGCAAGATTCAGAGCAGGCAAACCCGACAAAATAGCGGGCCATATCAACATTACAGGTGCTTTCATCCATCACAATCAATCCGCCCGAACCCATGATCGAACCCAACTCGCGCATGGTTTCGTAAGTGATGGGCGTATCCAGCCTGTCAGCAGGCAGGCAGCCTCCCAGCGGACCGCCAGTTTGGATCGCTTTGAAAGGCAGCCTGGTACCCCCTCCGATTTCTTCAACCACCTGGCGCAGGGTCATCCCCAGCGGGATTTCGATCAGGCCGGTATAGCGCGTTTTTCCCACCAGGGAGAAAGTTTTGGTGCCCGGGTTGGAAGCAGTTCCAAACTGGCGAAACCATTCTCCACCCTCACGCAAAACTGCCGGCACTGTCCCAAATGATTCAGTATTATTGATGAGGGTTGGTTTTCCTTTATAACCGCGGTCAGTCGGGTATGGAGGTCTTGGCCTGGGCATGCCGCGCAGTCCCTCCAGCGAAGCGATCAAAGCCGTTTCTTCACCGCATACAAACGCGCCTGCCCCTTCCTGGATGCGGATATCGAAATCAAACCCTGAATTGCAGATATTGCTGCCCAGTAATCCAGAAGCGTACGTCTGCCCGATGGCCTTACGCATGCGCTTGACTGCCAGCGGGTATTCTGCCCGCATGTACACAATTCCTTCACGCGCCCCGATAGCATACCCGCCGATCAGCATCCCTTCCACGACAGCATGCGGGTCGCCCTCAAGCAGGGCACGGTTCATGAATGCCCCTGGGTCGCCTTCATCTGCGTTGCACACCACATATTTCGGCTTCCCAGCCGCTGCCCTGGCTGCCTGCCATTTACGGTATGTGGGGAATCCGGCGCCGCCGCGGCCGCGCAGCCCGGCTTGCTGCATCTCAAGGATAATGCCCTCCGGACCGAGCGTAAACGCGCGTTCCAGCCCCTGGTAGGCGCCGGTTGCCAGGGCGGCGTCAAAATCCTCAGGGTCAATGATCCCGCATTTCTGCAGGATAATCCGCAGCTGCGGTTTTAACATCGGCAGGTCAAAAAACGGTTGAATGCCGCTGGTTTGCGTGAAACTTTCATCCCCAAAATGCCCGGCAGCTTTACCAGGTGAAAGATCGCCTGTAGTCAGGCAGGCTGTGAGGATTTGGCGTGCCATTGCCGGGGTAACATTTGCATAACTTACCCTCGGCATGCCCGGCAAGGCAATATCCATCAGCGGTTCCAGGTAGCAGGGTCCAATACAGCCAACCTCAATGATGCACGCTTCTTTGCCCAGGTCTTGCAGCGTTTCCCGGATTGCTTGCAGGGTTTCCAGTGCCCCAGCCGCCCGGCCGCAAGAGGCTGTACCTATGTAGATGACAGCCTGGTTGTGGGTGGTACGTTCCTGCCAGCGCTGCTTGGCTTCAAGCCGGAGCTGTTCAAGCATGCTGATGCTCCTTTAGCACTTTGCGCAGTTTATCCCGGTTCATCTTGGCATAGATCGTTCCATTCACTTCCACAACTGCTGCCTGCGCACAGCAGCCCAGGCAGGCCACTTCTTTGAAATCAAACTGACCGTCAGGGGTGGTTTCGCCATTGCGGATATGTAAATGTTCATGGATCTCATTGGCCAGGTCAACCCCTCCCTGCACATGGCAGGCGGTACCCAGGCAGACACAGACATGGTTTTTGCCGGGTTTTTGAAATCTGAACTGGGCATAGAAAGAAGCAACAGTATAAACCCTGGCTTCAGATATTCCCAGGAATCCAGCAATAGCCTCAACCCCCTCGGGGGATATATATCCATGCGTTTCCTGGTAATACTGCAAGAGCGGGATCAGTTCTTCGAGTTTACCAGTAAAACCGGCTGCCCAAAATTCATCGCTGCTTTGGATAAGTCTTTCAACCGTCATGCAATTCCTTGAAAATGTGGTTTCTAAGTATTCACCTTGAGTTTAGGATATCCCCAAGAAGATGACAAGTGACGGAAAGCACAATCATTATAGTACGGATAAATAAAGAAAAGAGTTGCACCGACCTTTCGTTCCGCAACAATCTGTGCATTGAACTTCCCTTTTTATTATTCGGACATCCGAATCCAATTTATGACAAACGTCACTATGGCATAGTGATATTTGTCGTTGAAAATGGGTTCCTAAAAGGCTATGATAATAGTATCTGCGCAAATGTTATGAGAATATTCTCAAAGGTTGACTTGGATGGCGATTCTCTTAAAAGAATGCTCCTATCTGGTCCAAAGCCCAACGCAAGTCGAGCGCAATATTGATGTCCTGATCGAAGGTAGCCGGATCACCTCGGTTGGCAGGAACCTGCCCCACCCCCAGGATTGTGAAATTATCGATGCCGGGGACCATGTTGTCATTCCCGGTCTGATCAATGCCCATACGCATCTTTACCAGAACATGATGAAAGGCATCTCTGAAGGGATTGAACTGGTGCCCTGGTGCAACCAGGTGTTGTTCCCCTCGATCGATTCGATGCGAAAATCAATCAGCCGTAATGGACGGGCGTTGCCGCACCTGTGGACAACCTTATCTGCCATTGAAATGATCAGGGGCGGTGTTACCAGCTGCATCAACATGGATACTATCTTCCCTGAGATCATCCACGCCTGGGAGAAGATCGGGTTTAGGGGTGTACTGGCCTACACACTGGCCAACAAATGGGTTCCGGCTGAGTTGCGGGCGAGTGAAGATGCCATGAAACAGCAGATCACCGATTTTATTGCCCGCTATCATCACCCCGAAGGGTTGACCACGGTCTTTCCATCCCCTTCCACACTTTTCTTATGCACCGATGATTTCCTGCAGTGGGCGTCACGCCTTGCAAAGCAGAATAACCTGGGTATGCAGACCCATATTGCAGAGACTGCAGACGAAGTCAAGGAGATGCTTGCTGAAACCGGCAGAACGCCGGTAGAACAGCTGGATCACCTGGGCATGCTGTACGATGGTTTCAGCGCAGTCCATTGCGTCCACCTGACCCCGCATGATATTGAACTGCTGGCTGCATCAGGAGCCCAGATGGTTCACTGCCCCAAGAGCAATATGAAACTGGCAGACGGCATAGCCCCCCTGGTAGAAATCCGCGAGAAAGGCATCCCGGTTGCCCTGGCCACGGATGGCAGCGCTTCAAATGACCTGCAGGACATGTGGGAAGAAATGCGGGCTGCCGTCCTGCTTGCCCGGGTTGCAAATAACAACGCTGCTGCTCTTTTACCAAGAGATGCCTTTGACATGGCAACCGTCCAGGCAGCCAGGGCTGCGCACCTGGATGCCGGCCAAATCCAGCCTGGAAAACTGGCTGATATCGCCGTGATCGATATCCATGCCCCCCATCTGCAGCCATTCCATGACCAGGATATTTTTAATATGCTGGTCTTTTGCACGAAATCAAGCGATATCCGGCATACCATCATCAATGGAGAACTGGTGATGAAAGACCGCCGGATCACCAAAGTGGATGAAAATGCCATCCTGCAGGAAGCAGCCGCCCTGGATGTTGAGCATATGGCAGGACGTCAGGTTTTTCTCAACTCTGTTTCAAGTTAGGAGATAATCTTGAGTTCATTAATTTCCTACTACCCGGGTAATACGATGTTCCACCGGCTTGACCCGCGGGTCAAGATTATTTTCATGCTGGTGTTCTGTACAGCCGTGCTGCTGATAAATGATATTGGCATTGCGGCTGTGTTTTTCGCGGTGGTTGTAGCGCTTTGGTTCTCTGCAAGGCTCCCGGTGAAACTGTTATGGAGTTTTATGAAAGTGCTGCTGCCCATCGCTGCCTTTCTATTTGTCATCCAGGCAATTTTCTACCCCGGTGAAACGCCATTGATCAAGCCCCTGATTCCCATTGGAAAGGGGATTGGCCAGGTAACTCTTGAGGGAATCCTTTTTTCAGTATTACTGGCGCTCAGGTTGATGGCAATGATCATCATGCTGCCGCTTATCAGCTTCACCACCCCGGTGCAAAACTTCGCCCTGGGCATGGTAAAGATCGGGCTGCCATACACCCTGGCATATACGATGACCACCGCCCTAAACCTCGTTCCCCTGCTGCAAACAGAAACACAGGTAATAGTCGATGCTCAAAAGCTGCGTGCCATGCAGACATTCGAAAAAGGCAAACTTGGAGAGAAGCTGAGGGCGTACCCTGCCCTGGTAACCCCACTGGTAATCGGTTCCATGCGCCGGGCGCAATTGATGGCAGTAGCTATGGATTCCCGTGCCTTCGGCGCCACCAAGAAGCGGACATATATGGAAGACATCACTATGGATGCTGTAGATTGGATCTTCCTGGCAGCGACCATTATCTTTAGCATCGGGATCGTCTACCTTTCAGTTAAGCTTTAACTGATCCACAGGAGCAATATCATCAAAAAGCCAGTTATTGAATTCCAGGATGTTTCGTACCGCTACCCGCGCAGCAAGCGCTGGGTAATCACCCACCTTAATCTGACTATTCATGAGGGTGAGTTTGTAGCCATTATGGGGGAGAATGGCGCTGGAAAAAGCACGCTTTGCCAGATGACCAATGGCATTATCCCCAACAGCATTGGCGGAAAACTGGCAGGCAAGGTGTTAGTTCATGGTCTCGATACGCAGGAAGCAGGCATCTCCGTCCTGGCAACCAAGGTGGGGATCGTGTTGGAAGACCCGGAAACCCAGCTTTTCGCCTCTTCCGTCCTGAGCGAGGTTGCCTTTGGCCCGGAGAACCTAAGCATCTCTCCAGCTGAAATTCAGGAACGTGTGGCCTGGGCGCTCGAAACTGTGCGGTTGAAAGGCTATGAAGACAGGCTGCCCACCTCTCTCTCAGGAGGCCAGAAACAACGCTTGGCCATCGCTGCCAACATCGCCATGCGGCCGGATATCCTGGTGCTGGACGAAGCCACTTCACAACTGGATCCTGTAGGTGTGGAAGAAGTGCTGTCAGTCGCACGTGAATTGAACCAGAAATACGGCATGACCGTAATCATGGCGACCGATGCATCAGAAATGATTGCTCGCCATATGGACCGGGTGGTCGTGCTGAACGAAGGCAGACTTGTTGCAGACGGGACTCCCCGCGAAATCTTCTCCAACCTCAACCTGTTTAAGAAGATTATGATCCGCTCACCCCAGGTTTCACAACTGGCTGGCCGCATGCAGGATGAGGGAAAACCATTCACTTCCTTCCCAATCACGGTGGAAGAGGGTAAGCAAGAAATCATTCAGATGGTAGGAAATGGGCATCCCGGCAGCACAGGGAGTAAACAGCCGGAAAGGTACACCATCGATGCACCCACATCGATCCTGGTGGACAACCTGGATTACATTTATCAGCCCCTCAACGTACATGCAGTCAAGGGAGTTTCCTTTGAGATAAAGAAAGGCGAATTCGTCGCCCTGATCGGGCAGAATGGATCAGGCAAGACAACTATCCTGAAAAACTTACTTGGGCTGCTCAGGCCAACATCAGGGAAAGTTCTGGTAGCAGGCAAAGACACCAATGTTACGGCAGTGGCAGAAATGGCGCAGCATGTCGGTTTTGTGCTCCAGAACCCAGACCAGCAGCTTTTCGCCCAGACTGTAGCCGAAGAGGTCAGTTATGGGCCCAAAAACCTGGGGGTTTCGCCTGAGGTGATCGAAGAACGGATCGAAAAAGCGTTACAGGTGGTTGGCCTCGAAGGCAGAAGGGATGAATTCCCGCCTGCCATGCCGAAAGGCGACCGGGCTAAAGTGGTAATCGCCAGCGCGCTGGCGCTCGATCCCGAGATTATCATCCTGGATGAACCCACCACCGGGCAGGACTACCGCGGCTGCCATCAGATTATGCAGATCGCCAAAGCAATGCACGAACAGGGCAGAACGGTGTTGTTTGTCACCCACCACATGGCCCTGGTAGCAGAGTATGCCCGCCGTGTAATCGTGCTGAGCGGCGGCAAGGTCATCCTCGACGATGTTACAGAAGCTGTCTTTTCAAAACGCGAGGTAGTAAGGCAGGCATACATCATCCCTCCGCAAATTACAGAGCTTGGCCAGGCGCTGCCGCCCGAGTTAGGCCTGCCAAGGACACCGCTGACCGTAGAAACCATGTGCCAGGCAGTATTACAAAAGGCACTCGAAACCCATCCACAACCTGAATTCGGGAGGAATTAACCATGGACGAAATTTTTGCCAAGCTGCAATCCATCTGCGGACCTGGTTATGTGACCAATGAATATGTCGACCTGATTGCCTACCGGCGTGATTGCGGCCCCACCCCGGGTGAATTACCGGGATATGTCTGCCGTCCGCGCAGCACAGAACAGGTCGTGGAGATAGTGAAATTCGCCAATGAGATTAAGAAACCGCTCTTCATCTGGGGCAGAGCAACCACCTTTGTGGATAACGGCGTCCTGAATGGTTGTATTGTCCTTGCGCTTGACCTGATGAATCAATTCGAGATCGACCTCGAAAACCAGGTGGTGCATGCCGATACCGGTACAGTCTGGCACGCAATTGATGGTGAGTTGAAGAAATATGGCTGGGAATTAACTGCCCCGGGCGGAGGAGGGTTGTTCTCTGCTTCTGTCGGCGGGACAATCGCTTACAATGCCGTACCGCACGGAATTACTGAATATGGCATGGTTGGCGAACATGTCGTTTCCCTTGAAGTGGTGCTGCCTAACGGTACCATCGTCCATACCGGGTCAGCAGCCAATGACGCCAATGGCAATATTGCCATTGAGCGCGGCGCAAACGGTCCGGACCTCGCAGGCATGTTCATCGGTTCCTGCGGAACGCTGGGTATTATCACCAAAGCCACCCTGCGCATCCGGCGTATCCCGGAGAAGGAAGATTACCTGTTTTACACATTCGAGGAGCTTGGCAACGCAGTCGATGCGGTCAGCGCCATGCAAAAACAGAATGTGGGCACATTCATTATCGGCCTGTTCGGCGGGCCCCATCCCACCGGAGCGCCAGGCAAATACAGCATTCATGTGATCATCCGAGACAGCCAGATCGGAGCAGCGGAACGGAAGCAAGCCGGTAAGGTGATCTGTGAGAGTTTTAATGGCATTGCCCAGGACTCCATCTCCACCAAGTTGTACTGGACCGAGCATATGTATTCCTGGCTGCGGAATGATGGACCTTGGACTTATTACGGCAGCCGCCCTTACTACTGCCCTGAGGTTTCTGGATTTATCAAGACCCAGGACTTGAAGCAGGCAATTCCAGCTTTGAACAAGTACATAGAAGACACCAGCGAGAACTGGAACAAGCATGGCATGCGCGTCAAAGGCTTTGATGTTTACTTCTCCAGGAACGGCGGTTTCCTGTGGGTGGATACGCTCTACCCTGAATGGAATACCGAAGCCCACAAATACGGGCTGCAGGTCAGGCGCGATATTGCTGAGATCATGTATAACAAGTGGATGTCACCTGGCGGCATCGTGGCAGGCATTGCCCCCTACATAATGCCCAAGCTTGGCACCAGCTACCAGTTGATGCAAATGCTTAAAGACACCATGGACCCCAACCACATCCTCAATCCTGGCGTTTTGATGCTAACGGGAGACCCTGCCTTCGGTAATATCCCTGACCGGGCTGCCCCGAAAGGCTACCACATTGAAAACACTGGCGACGCCACGTTCCAATGCCTGCGCTGCGCCTTCTGCCTGGATGTCAGCTGGGTGGGCAAGAACTACCAGCTCTGCCCATCCTATGAAGAGGGCAGGTTCGAAAGTTATGCCGGGCGCGGCCGGGTAGCCACCGCCCGGGCCGTACTCGAAGGTGAGATTGAGTACGACAAGAGCGTGGCAGACAGGGTCTTCAGCTGCACATTATGCGGATCCTGCGGTGAACACTGCTTCAAATTCATCGACCTGCGCAAAATCTACCAGGCCATGCGCAATGACCTGGCAGACCTGGGACTGACTCCTCCAGGCCTCAAACAGGCAGCCATGGACACCTATAATCAGAAGAATCCCTATGCCAAGGGACAGGATGACCGCTTTGCCTGGTTGAAAGATAAAACCCATATTGACAAGAAATCAAAGATTGCACTGTTTATAGGCTGTACTCCTTCATATGTACGCAAATCTGCCGCAATTGAAGCGGTAGCCTTGCTCGATAAAATGGGTGTCGACTACACCATATCTTCTGAAGAGTGGTGCTGCGCACATCCTTTGATGTCCGCTGGGGAGGTCAAAAAAGCTGCCGAATTCATGCGCCATAATATCGAGGTGTACCAGAACCTGGGAGTGGAGAAAATGCTGTTTCTCTGCCCAGGCTGCCAGATGACATTCACCAACGAGCTGCCTGAGGTACTTGGCGAAGCAATGCCCTTTAAAGCGGTTAATGTGGTCGAATTGATCGCTGAAGAACTGGAAAAGGGTCATATCGCCCTCAATTACATGCCGGCAGGCACTAAGATTACCTATCATGATCCCTGTACGCTTGGCCGCCAGTTGAATATCTATGATGCACCCCGCACCATCCTGGAAGCGCTTCCAGGCGCGAGCTTCGTTGAAATGCCGCGCAATAAACGCGATGCCTTCTGCTGCGGTGCCGGATCGTACGTCCGCTATGATTATCCGGAGTTGACCGACACAGCCGGTACGCAGCGCTGGGAAGAAGCGGTAGCGACTCAAGCCAACATGCTGGTCACGTCCTGCATTTCTTGCATGACCGAATTCCAGCAGGTGAAAAGCCAGAAGAAGGACAAAGTTGAAGTAGTAGACTTGATTTCTCTTGTAAACAAGCAGGTTGCAGTACGTGAAGTAGTCCAGGAGTAAAACTCATTTTGTAAGAAGGAGAATGCCATGGAAAAGAAAAAGAAATTGATTACAGCCCATCCTGCAGTCATGGCGGTTTGGGCAGCATTGATGGCTGTTGCTTCGCTCTTGCCTGCTTTCCCGATAATCGGTACAGGTATCACGTTCAATATTGCCAACTGCCTCACCCCTCTGGCAGGTATTTTCTTCGGCCCGTGGGTGGGCATGATTGTGGCAGGGGTGGGCGGTTTTATTGGCCAGCTGATTGCGCCCCATACGGTCCTGTTTGGGCCGCTCCAGTTCACCATCGCCATGATGGGAGCATTGGGAGCCGGATTTGCTATGCGCCGCAAATGGTGGGTTCCTTTGGGACTCATCCTGCTGTTTACAGCAGTCTGGTACTTGCTGCCGAATGGCCGTGCTGCATGGGCAACTCCGTTGCTTTATACCCTCGGGCTGGTATTTATCATCATTGGCGCCTGGATCAGCCGCAAGAGCGATCCGCTGCTCTCTCCCGATAAAAAACGCATGTCGTTGGGCATCCTGTGCTGCTCAGTGGCAGGCATTGTGGTCACCCAGGCGATGGGTAACCTGTGGGCAATGATTTTCTTCCAGCTGCCACCAGCTATCTGGTACACCACCCTGCCTATCGCGCCAGTCGAGCGTATGCTCTTTTCGCTCGGCGCCATGATCATCGGGGTTCCTCTCCTTATCGGGCTCCCGAAGATCGGTGTACCGGTAGGACCGATGATCTACCAGGAAGAAAGCGATGAAGGCCCTGAACCGGAACCAGCAGTAAAGGATGATGACCTTCCTCCTGATTAGGTGATGCCGGCTGATAAAAAAAGCTGTACTATTAACTGTAACAACACAACTTGAGGGGCAATGTCATGAGTAACGATCCTCATAAACCTGCAGCAGTCGCTGTCCTGGGCGCTGCAGCGGTGGATCTAACCATCCGGGTGAAGGAATTTCCTTCACCCGACGGGATCGTTATGGCTGAAGAAAAGCATTCCTCCCCGGGCGGCAGCGGAGGGAACGTGGCTGAGGGCATCGCTAGGCTGGGATACCCGGTCAGGTTCCTGGGGGTGGTTGGCAATGATGAAAACGGTTTGCTGCTTCGCCAAAGTTTCGAATCCGCTGGGGTGGATACCCGCTTCATCCGGATTGACCAAGGGGAATCTACGGCTTCATGCTTTATTGCCGTCAACCAGAATGGAGAGCGCCTGATCTTTTCTCTCGGCGGTGTTGCGATCTACACAAAACCAGAAGAACTGGACCTGGCTGCGCTTGGTGATGCCGGCATCCTTTATATAGCAGATGCTTTCCCCGAAGTTGCCCTGGCCGCCATCCATGCCCTGCCTGCTGAAGCCAGGACTGTTTACTGCCCTGGTGGTTTGATGGTGAACCTGGGCAAAACCTTTTATGAACCTGTGTTAGCCAGGGCAGATGTCGCTGTTTTCAACCGGGTGGAAGCTCAGGGAATAACCGGGTCGGCAGAACCCCAGAATGCCCTCACCCGGCTGATGGAAATGGGTGTAAAGGTCCCTGTAATCACCTGCGGGGCAGAAGGTGTGGTTTTCTGCGTTAATGGTCAAAGGAACCATATACCGGCAGTACCAGTAAAAGATATTACTGATTCGACCGGCGCCGGTGATGCTTTTTCAGCCGGGCTGGTGGCAGGCATGGTTCAAGGATTTTCAATGTCTGACTGCGTCCACCTGGCGTGCGAGGTAGCCGCCCACAAAATCCAGTTCCAGGGAGCCAGGGAAGGGCTGCCTTACAGGCACCAGGTCGCCAGGCTCGCAATAGTGGAGAAATGTTGAGATGACAGCCGTATTGGTCGGTATCGACATAGGAACCTCGAGTGTTAAGGCATCGGCTTACGATGTAAAGGGATTCCTGCTGGCTAAATCCTCACATCCCGTGGATACTTTTACACCGCAGCCCGGTTGGGCGGAACAGGAACCGCTCCAGTGGTGGGAAGCCGTGTGCACTGTCCTCAAAGATATCACCCGCAATGTCAACCCAGCCTCGGTTACGGCAGTCGGTTTGAGCGGGCAGTGCCCAGGGCATGTATTGGTAGATGCTGCCTTTCAGCCGGTTGGAAGGGCAATCATCTGGAGCGACCGCAGGGCAGTAGAAGAAGCAGAATGGCTGAGAGAGAACATCACCGACCAGCAAGCAGAGGAGTGGGTTGGAACAACTTACCTGGGAGATCCATCCTGCCCGCCTGCCCGGCTTTTATGGCTCATCCGCCATCACCCGAATGTGATCGAAAAAACAATCGCACTGCTGCAGCCAAAGGATTTCATAGCGCTGCGCCTGACCGGTGAGGTGTATACAGACATCCTCAGCGCTTATTGCCTGGTACACCCGCAGACCCGAAAATATGCGCCGGGTTACTTTGAAAAACTGAGCTTCCCGGTCAATAAGATGCCACCAGTATTACCACCTGTCTCTGCAGCCGGTAAAGTCTCAGATTATGCCGCCCGCCAGACTGGCCTGGTTCCCGGTATACCCGTGGTCATTGGTACCATTGACGCTTATTGCGACAACCTTGCCGGAGGAGTTCTGACCTCGGGCCGGGCAGTGGATGTAGCCGGCACTTCAGAAATCGTTTCCCTGGCTGTTCCCGGTAAGGTGTCTTCGCCAGATGTATTTTCGGTCAGCCTGGATGATAGCAGCGCATTCCTGTGCAGCCCCCTGCAATCAGGCGGGAATACTTTGGCCTGGCTGGCTGGCAGTTTTTACCCGGAGTTCGGGCAACCGGTCAGGTATGACCTGTTGGAGCAGGAAGCGCAAAACGCCCAACCTGGCTGCAACGGATTGGTCTGCCTGCCTTACCTGAACGGTGAAAGGGCTCCCATCTGGGATCCCCAAGCCAGGGGGGCATTCCTGGGTATCAATGCCAGTCATTCCCGAAAGGACTTTACCCGGGCTGTGTATGAAAGCATCGCATTTGCCATCCGGCACACGCTGGATGTATCAGAGGCTGCTGCGGGTTTCACCGCCCAGGATTTTGTGGTTTGCGGAGGCGGCTCACGCAGCCATTTCTGGAACCAGCTCAAAGCAGATGTGCTGCAGCGGCAGGTTATCCCAACTGCCGATTCACAGACTGGCTGCCTTGGGGCTGCCGTCATCGCCAGCCTTGTGGCAGGATTTTACCCCGACTTGAAAACAGCTTGCAGCAATATGATCCAGTTCAAAAACCCGGTAGATCCCAATCCGGCAAAGAAGGCGGTTTACGAGGAAGCTTACAACATTTACCGTCAATCCTACCCGGCGCTCAAACCCATTTGGGCTGGAATTTCTTCTCATAAGGGGACCTGATACGATGTACTCAAAAAATGAAGTTGCATTGATGGTTCAGGTAGCCAGGCTGTATTATGAACACGGCCTTACCCAGGAAGACATTGCTGAAAAAATGGCGATAACCCGCCAGAAGGCATCCAGACTGTTGATTGCTGCAAGGACCCAGGGAATCATCAAAACCGTTATCGTCGATCCATTCCCTGCCGACCTTGACCTGACCAGGGAATTAACCACACGCTTCAACCTGAAAGACGTGATCGTTCTCCCCGGTGAAATGCTGGAAGGCGACCAGCTGCGGACGGGCATTGGCCTGGCTGCGGTTGAATACTTGCAGCGGACCCTGCAGGACAACCAGATCGTGGGCATTGGCTGGGGGAGGTCGCTCTACGACACCGTTAACCTGATCCCAAAGTCTACCCCGAAACGGATCCATGTTGTCCCCTTGATCGGCGGGATCGGAGACATCTCGCCCTTCTTCCAGGTCAACGAGCTTGCCCGGGTTCTTTCCTCCGCCTTTTCGGGCACATACCGCCACTTGTATGCACCAGCTTTCATCGAAAATAATGATGTGCTGGAGGACTTCTTAAAAACGCAGGAAGTGCTTCAGGTTTCGGATTTTTGGAACAAGGTGGATGTCGCCATTGTCGGCATCGGACATGTTGAGTTCCAGCGCATTTCCTCCATGTTCTTTGCCGACCATATCACCCGCCAGACATTAGCCATGCTGGAAGAACAAGGCGCTGTAGGCGATATTTGTGCCAGGTTTTTCAACAGCAAGGGAGTCCAGGTGCTGCCAAACCTGGGCGTTATTGGGATTAATTTGAACCAGTTGAAAGTAGTACCGCAGGTAATTGCGATTGCAGGCGGTATGGAAAAAACCCGGGCTGTCCTGGGCGCATTAAAGGGAGGTTACATAAATACCCTTATTACTGATACTGCCACTGCGCAGGCAGTTCTCGCAGAGGACCGAAAGGAGGTGGTTAGAGAGTAACATTTATGCAGGTTTAAGTTGGTCATAGCTGTACAATCGTGTTTCCGGAAACAACAAGATTTTAAAAGAGGAGTTGAAAATGAAAAAAAGTGTGTATTTAGTATTGATCCTTGTGCTCCTGGCAGGCGTCCTCGCCAGCTGCGGAGGAAAAGCAGCCGAAGTCGGCGAAGCGCTGATCACCGTCAAGGGTAATATCGGTGAAAAGAACTCAGGAGATAACTATGTCCTCGACCAGGCAGCATTTGATGCCAAATCTGTCGAGTTGACATATAACGATCCCTGGATGGGTGACGGCCTGAAATACAAGGGTATCCTGTTGAAAGACCTGATCGCCCTGGTCAAGCCGGGTTCAGATGTTAAAACTGTCAGCCTGGTTTGCACTGACGGTAAAGCCTACGACGTTTCCCTGGCAGATGCCCAGAAGTATGACATCATCCTCGCCCGCTGGGTGGATGGCGAAGCACTCACCGAAGAGAATGGCGGACCGGTGAAAGTTGCCTATCCGGATGATGCCAAAGCCACCTATGCCGATGAAAATTGGGCCTGGTGGGTTGTTGCAGTGGATTTCAAGTAACCTAACCATTCAACACGCCATTGAATCCAAACAGGTGGAAGGCATGGACATCTCCATGTCCTTCCACCTGAAGGATAAAAAATGCAGCCACTTATTGAATTTCAACATGTAACGTACGCGTATTCGAAAGCATCCAATCCTGCAATCAAAGATATCAGCTTTTCGGTCGAAAAAGGGGAATTCATTGCCCTTATCGGCCCATCTGGAGCTGGTAAATCTACTCTTTGCTATTGCTTCAATGGGTCTATCCCGCAGTTATTTGGAGGCACCATGTCTGGCAACCTCCAGATTGCCGGATGCGACCCATTCCAGGACGGCACGCCGGTGCTTGCGCAGCATGTAGGGCTGGTTGTGCAAAATGCCAGGACACAGCTTTTCAATGTTTCAGTAATCCAGGAAGTCGGATTTGGTTGTGAAAACCTCGGTCTCCCGCGTGAAGAGATCCTCAAGCGCGTTTCAGGTGCACTTGAGTTTGTCGGTCTCACAGGGTTTGAAGACCGTGAACCAGGCGCTTTATCCGGAGGTCAGCAGCAAAGGCTTGCCATAGCCTGTGTTCTGGCCATGAACCCGGAGATCCTTGTGCTGGACGAGCCTACGTCGGAACTTGACCCAATCGGTGGTGAACAGGTGATGGAAGTGATTGCCCGCTTGAACCGTGAGCTGGGAAAAACGATCATCCTGGTTACCCATGATATGGATTTTGTCGCCAAATATGCGGACCGGGTCTTGCTGCTTTGCGATGGCAGCCTGTTAATGAATGATGCTCCTCAAAAGATCTTCTCCAACTTCGAGCTGCTGAAAAGCGCACGTATCCGCCCACCCCAGGTATGCGAAATAATGCACAATTTAAGGGAAAATGGATATCACTTACCTGACTTTCCCATAACGCTTGAAGGTACCCTTCAGGTGCTTAAGGAGATGCAATATGCCTGAACCGGTGGTGATCCAATGCCGTGAGGTAAGTTTCTTGTATCCGAATGGGGTCCAGGCGATCCATAATATTTCTCTCTCCATTTACCGGGGTGATTACATTGCCTTTGTCGGTCAAAATGGCAGCGGAAAGACCACCCTGGTGAAACATTTCAATGGCCTGCTCAAGCCATCCTCCGGCAGTGTTACGGTATTCGGTGAAGAGACAAGGGATAAGAAAGTTTCATACCTCTCCAGAAAAGTAGGGTATGTTTTTCAAAACCCGGATGACATGCTGTTCAGCTCCAGTGTGGCGGATGAGATCGCCTACGGTCCGCGCATGCTGAAAGTGGACCCGGAACAGGTTTCTGCCAAGGTGGAATCAATTCTGCAAGAGCTGGACCTGATAAACCTGCGCGACATCCACCCCTTTGCCCTAAGCCTTGGGGACAGGCAGCGACTGGCCGTAGCCTGTGCGCTTTCACTCGACCCGGAAGTTTTCGTTTTCGATGAACCAACGACAGGGCAGGACTTCTTCGGCAGCCAATCCATCATGGGCTTGATCGATGAGCTCCATCAGAAAGGGAAAACTGTCATCATCATCACCCATGATATGCCCATCGTTGCAGAACACGCCCAGCGGGTAATCGTCATGAACAAAGGCGAAATTGCCCTGGAAGGCTCGCCACAGGAGGTATTCAGCCAGGTGGAAAAACTACAAAGCCTGTCCTTAAAGGCGCCGCAGGTTACCTTGCTTGCCCGCGCCCTGGGAGAAAGCAGCCGGACCATCCTTCACATTCCTGAAATGGTGGATTGGCTGCAAGCCCGCTTACCGGTGTCAGTTAAGCCTGGCGAGGAGCTGACCCATGTTTAGTGTCAGCCTGAAATCCCTAAATTCACCGCTCCAAAAACTGGACGGACGCACAAAACTGATTTTCCTGGCGGTCATCTTCATTCTTGTGCTTCTGTTTACAGACCTGCTTTACATAACCGCGCTGCTGGCGCTGGTATTGGCTGCCTGGTTCATCGCAAAACTGCCCACACAGCCGTTGAAGGAGATGATGCAGTTCTTTTTATGGATTGCTGTCATCATCCTCATAGTTCAGGTGTTTTTCTACCCTGGCACAACGAACCTTGTTCACATCTCAAAACCGGTACCTGCCATCGGGTTCAGCGGTTATCTTACCCTGGAGGGCATTCTTTTCGGTTTGGCCATGGTTTTGCGTTTGGTGGTCATTATGATCGTGGCACCGCTCATGGTGATGACCACTCCGCTTCCAGAGTTGATGCTTGCGCTGGTCAAATTGAAGATCCCGTATAAATTTGCCTTCATCATGACCACTGCGCTAAGCCTGCTGCCATCTATCCAGAACCGTTCTGCAATCATCCAGCAGGCGCAGCTTTGCCGCGGCATCTCCTATGATTCCGGCGGCAAATTTATAACGAAATTGAAAGCTTCGGTATCCCTGCTGATCCCACTGATCCTGGGGGCATTCCGCGATTCGCAAACCCTCGAAGTCGCCATGAACTCCAGGGCATTCGGAGCACCGATAAAAAGGACTTTCCTTCTGGAGAGCCGCTTTACACCAGTAGATATTCTGGTAATTGCAGGAGCATTCATGCTCTTAACAGTTGGGGTAATGTTAAGAATTCAAGGATTTGGTGTTTATTAAAAGGAGCAATTATGGCAGACCAGGAACAACCTAAAACAGAACTTGAGTCATCAACCCCGCTTGAACAACCAGGGTCAACAGTAACACAAGTAAGAACGTACAAAGCCAAAGGACGGATTGTTGGCATGTCGATTGCTGTCCTGGCTATCTGGGCAGCGCTTTACATCGTTGCCAGCGCAATCCCTGCCCTGCCTGTACCGGGCATGGCAGGGATGATCACCCTGAATGCCATCATGACTGCCATCTCTGGCATGATCCTGGGGCCGGCTGCTGCCATAGCCAACGCGGCAGGCGGCATTGTTTCCATGATCCTCTTCCCCTATGGCTTCTCAGCTGGCCCGCTGGGCTTCTTAACCGTCACCATGGGCGGCCTGGTTGCTGGCTTGTTCATGGCAAACAAATGGGTACTGGCTGCTATTGCTGAAATCCTGATCATCGGGTCATGGTTTGTTAATCCGCAGTCCTGGCAAACAGGCATGTGGATGGTTCCATTGCCATACTCTGCGATAGCACTGCTGGTGATCGTGATCAAACCCGTGCGCGATTGGGTGCGCAATGCCATCATCACCCAGAATAAAAAGACCATGTGGCTGGCTGTGTTTATGATGTGCATCATCGGACATGCTGCGGAATTCTTGACTACCAATACGATGGTCAACTGGATGTTCAATCTAAGCTGGCAATACTGGGTTCCAACCCTGCCGTACTGGATCATGGTTGACACTGTAGTTATCCTTGCCTCAACAATTGTAGGAGTTGGCGTGCTGGTTGGGCTGAAGAAAGCCCGCCTGCCGTTGTTCCCGACTACACTTGAGAAATGAACCTGAAAGATAAGATCCACGGCTGCCTGGCTGGATTAGCCATTGGGGATGCCCTCGGCAATCCAACCGAATTCCTGACTCCGCAGATGATCAGGGATGAATACGGCTGGGTCGACCGGTTTGTGTCAGCAGCCAGTTGGCACCCGCATCACATCATGCTTCCGGGCAGCATCACCGATGACACCGGGCAGGCGCTGGCAATTGTACATGCCATTTCCGAAGATGGGAATTTGACCGCTGAATCGGTTGCATGGCATCTCCTCAAGTGGGCAGACGAAGCTAGAGAAACGCTGCCTGTGATCCTGGGTCCCAGCACCCGCAAAGCCCTCGATCGGCTGCGAGAAGGGGACTCGCCGCGCCTGACCGGTGCAAATGGCACGACCAATGGCGCAGCATTCAGGGCTGTTCCGGTCGGGCTGGTGAATTTTGACCAACGCGATCGGCTGTTGGAACAAATCGTGGAAGCCTGCCTGCCAACCCACGGTACAACCACGGCAATTTCAGGAGCCTCTGCAGTGGGGTTTGCTGTATCCGCAGCTATGCTCGAGGAAAACTCGGTTGATGACGTCATCGCTGCCGCCTGCGAAGGGGCTGTCCAGGGGTGTGAATTCGGAAAATGGCACTGGGCTACCCCCCTGGAAAAACGCATTGAGCTTGCAATGAAAATTGTTGCCAGTGCCGCCAGTCCAGCCCAGGTCCTGGCAGACCTGTATGCGTATGTAGGTGTGGATATGCTTGTGGCGGAATCGGTGGCTGCAGTTTTTGGCGTGATCAAGCTTGCCGATGGCGACCCGGTCAAAGCCATGCAGTATGGTGCCAACATTGGCGGCGATACAGACACGATTGCTGCCATTGCTGGCGCAATCTGCGGTGCAATGCACGGGATTAGCCCGTTTGACACGGAAATGCTCGCGCAAGTTGAAAAGGTAAACCAGCTGAACCTGGAAGCAGAAGCTGACAGGCTGGAATCGATCATTGTGATGAAAGGGGGCTAGTATGGGCAATGCAATTTCAATTGGATTCAACATCCATCCGCGCTGGGTTCAGGGCTCCAGCCTGAAGGCATTTCTTGCCCCATTGCGAGAAGCAGGTCTTGATTCGCTCGAGTTTGAGCTGGATAACCACCTGCCCATGTGGGAAGACTTTGAACCCTTGATGGAAGAAACTGTGGCGCTGGGGCTGCAGTTGAGCTTCCACGCCGCCTACCGGGCTCCTCACACGCTGCTGGGGTACGCATCTGGCAGGAAAGACGAAATTCAACTGGATTACCGCCCCCTGCTGCAGATCGCTGAGGATTGGTCGCTGCGACTGGAAAAGCAGCATAGTGTAGTTTTTCATGCAGCAACCGCTCCCGCTCCACACGATACCCGGCCGATGGTGGAGGATACCGTGGCTTTTCTTCAATGGGTTTGCACAGAATTTCCCCATCTGAAGATTGCCCTGGAAAACAATAACCCATCCTCAGTCAACCTGGTGAAACTCGGTATTCTGCGCCAGGATGTACTAGCATTAATCCGCCTGATCGACCGGCCGCAAGCAGGCATCTGCTGGGATATGGGTCATGATGCCTTGACTACCCAGCCGGTAATAGCTCCCCAGGAGTGGGTACAAAAAGTGATCCATGTCCATTTACATGATTTTGACAAGGACGGGCAGGACCATTACCCCTTGAAATTCGGCAATGTTCCCTACCAGCAATGGCTGGCGCAGCTAAAACAGGCCGGTATGCAGGGAATTGTGGTACTTGAGTTGAAAGGGGAGCGGTTTAAAGACATGGGATTTAATCAGATCATGCGTTCATTGGCAGATAGTTTCAGCGCAATTAGAAGGGAGGTGAATTTATGAACTTGTCCATGTTAAAAGCTGACAAGACGGTCAAACAGCAGCTGACACCCAGCGCAAAGAAACGAAAGAATAAAGAAACCTTTGAAGCTTACCTTTACCTGCTGCCCAGCCTGATCATTTTTGCGGTTTTTACTTTCTTCCCTGCTTTCTTTTCCATGGTGGTAAGCACCTTCCGCTGGAACCTGCCAGGGAAGGCTATGTTTATCGGGCTGGAAAACTACATCTACCTTTTCACAGATGCCATAGAAGCGCCGATATTCTGGAAGTCGCTCGGGAATACCTTTTACTTTGCAGTTGGAGTGCCCATCAACCTGATCATTTCCCTCATGCTCGCGCTGCTGTTGAACCGCAAGATCCGCGGTGTCGGGATATTCAGGACTGCTTTCTTCCTGCCCACCATTACCTCTACTGCAGCTATATCTGTCGTCTGGCTGTGGCTTTTCCACCCTGCCCAATATGGCTTGTTCAACAGTATCCTCATTTCCCTGGGTATTCCCATCCAAAGCTGGCTGCGTGACCCGCTCCTGGCAATGCCCTGCCTGATAGCGATGGGCATCTGGTCGGGGATGGGGTACAACATCATCATCTTCCTGGCAGGGCTGCAGTCCATCCCGAGTACGTATTATGAAGCTGCCAAGATCGACGGGGCAAATACCTTTTCGCTCTTCAGGTTCATCACCTGGCCGCTCCTGGGTCCAACCATGTTCTATGTCCTCACAGTCGGCATTATCAACTCATTGAAGGCGTTTACCGAGATCGATGTGATGACGCAGGGCGGACCATTGAATGCCACCAATACAACCGCCTATTACCTGTACCAGAACGCTTTCCAATTCTTCCAGATGGGGAAAGCATCTGCCATTGCGGTGTTGCTCTTCCTCCTGATGCTTTTGCTCACCTGGATCCAGTTCCGCTTTGTGGACAGGAGCGTGCATTATGAGTAGCTTAACCATGGCTGATGCCGCTTTGAAACGAAAACGGGTTGCCAGGAAACGCCTGGTAAATGGAGCTCAGAACGGTGTCTGGCTCCTGGTGGTATGTGCATTGGCATTTGCTGTAATGCTGCCATTTATCTGGATGATCGTTACTTCCTTGAAAAGCCCAACAGAGGTCTTTGCTTATCCACCAACCTGGATTCCGAAAGAATTCCAGTGGTCAAACTACGTTGAAATGTGGAATGAAGCCCCATTTGGACGCTATTTCATGAACAGCGCCATAGTCGCTATTTGCGTTACTGTTGGACAGTTGACCTCCTGTGTCCTGGCTGCGTTTGCATTTGCCCGTATGGATTTCAAGGGCAAGAACACCATGTTCATGATCTTCTTAAGCACCACCATGATCTCCAGTCAGGTTACCCTGGTACCGACATACCTGGTCATGCGCACATTGAATTGGATCGACTCCTACCAGGCCTTAATCGTACCCTTCCTGGCGAACGCCTTTGGGGTCTTCATGTTGCGCCAATCCTTCCGCACCATTCCCAAGGAACTGGAAGAGGCTGCCAAACTGGATGGCTGCAGCCGGTTCAGGTTCTTGTGGCAGATCCTCATCCCATTGAGCAAACCGATCCTGGCTTCGCAAGCTCTGTTTGCCTTTATGGGCAACTGGAATTCGTACCAGTGGCCGCTGATCATTACCAACCAGGATTCCATGCGCACCCTGCAGATCGGGTTGCGCTATTTCGTCAGCGGCGAGGGCAGCACCCAGTGGGGCATTTATATGGCAGCCGCGCTGGTCGTCACCCTGCCGGTAATTGTCATATATTTCCTGGTACAGAAGACATTTGTAGAGAGCATGGCCAGCACAGGGTTAAAGGACATTTAATTTTGCTCTAAAGCTGGTCTTATGGATTCTGTATAATAGTAAGAGGGTCTCCATTACTAGGAGAAGAGAGGTAGATTATGAAGAAAAGTATCCTAATTCTGGTAATCACTGTTTTGCTGCTCAGTGCCTGCGGTGGGGGTGGTTCTGAAACCAGCTCCGGGGGTGGAGGTAGCGTGGATGCAGATGGCAATGTGACTCTGGATTTCTGGTACGCTTTGGGCGGTGACAGCGGGAAAGCGATTGAAGATCTGGTGAACCAGTTCAACGAAAGCCATCCAAATATTAAGGTCGTCGGTACCTACCAGGGAAATTACACTACTGCCATGGCCAAAGTGTACAGCGCCATCACGGGAAACACCCTGCCGAATGTCGCCCAGTTGGGTGCAGCGCCATTGCTGGGCAGCAGCGGAGCAGTGCTTCCTGTAAAAGATTTCCTTGCCACTGACTCCAGTTTTGACCTTGAGAAGATTCACCCGGCATTCCTGCAGTACAACACTGCCGCAGGTGAATTGTGGAGCCTGCCTTTCAACAATTCCGTCCCGATCCTGCTGTACAACAAAGACTTGTTTGTGGCAGCCGGGCTGGATCCTGAAGACCCGCCAGAAGATATCGATGAACTGCTGGAGTACGCAAAAGCCCTTACGGTAAAAGACAGCAATGGGGTTGTCACACAGTATGGGTTAAATACGAAAGATGACACCCACTGGTATTTGAGCACCCTTTTCCTGGAAAACGGAGCCCAAATCGTCTCGGAAGATGAATCTGAAATGCTTTACAACAGCCCTGAGGCGGTTGCCATGCTGCAAACCTGGAGCGACTGGGTCAATGTAGACCAGGTGATGCCCCGCAACCAGCATGCGGAAGCCCAATCTGATTTTCTGGCTGGAAAGCTTGGTATGCTGATGGGCTCAACATCAGGGGTCAGCGGTATCCAGAAAGATGCTGCCTTTAGAGTTGGGTCAGCCATGTTCCCGATGGTAAATGGTGTCCGCAAGGTTCCAGTGGGCGGCGGCAGCCTGGTGATCTTCAAGAATGATAACGAACTGATCCGCAATGCTTCCTGGGAGTTCGTAAAGTTTTTAATCTCTGAGCAAAGCTCGATCTACCTGACCTCCCAAACCGGATACATCCCTATCTATAAAGATGCCCTGGATTGGCCGGAAATCGAAAGCATTATTGAGGACAACCCATTGAGACTGGCAGCTATCAATTCCCTTCCTTATGCAGTGGCAATCCCCGTATTTTCAGCCCTCGGCAACAGCGACCTGGCGCTGCAGAATGCTATCGAAAAAGTTGAACTTGGCTCTGCAGATCCGCAAACAGCATTGGACGAAGCCAAGACTTCCGTGGATCACGCCATCAAGACCCAGTTTTCAACACCGTCACCGTAACCGTTCACAAAGGCGAGCAGATTATTGCCTGAAACTTACACCTGTCCATTCTGCAGTCTGCATTGCACCGGTCTCCATCTCGAATGGGATGGAGATCGGTTAAATACGGTATTCCCTGCCTGCCATAAAGCAGAAACGGGCTACCGGAATGCCCTCACCCAATCATCCATTGCAGAAAATTCACCAGGTATTACTGAAATCATTTCTGCCATCCAGCCTTATCTCAACAACTCTCAACGCATGGCAGTTGTCTTATGCAGTGACCTTCCTCAGGAAGCCGTTCCAGCTGCACTGGCTTTCTGTCAACAGCACTCCGCGTTCCTGGTTACAGATGATGAGTTTTCAGGCAGCATCCTTTCCCTGGCAATGAAAGAGGCTGGAACCCTTTCAGCCAGCCTGGGTATATTGAGAGACTGCATTAACCGGGTTATTTGCTGCGGGGGTGATATCCTCCAGACTCTGCCCCGGCTGGAAGAATTTGTGCCTGCTGTCAATGCCGGTCATGTCCGTTTCCTTGAGGATGACAACCCGCTGGCTGCCTTGCAAAACCTGCGCCTGGAAACGGGAGCCAGCGCAGCCAACATGGCATCTAATCTAGATGATCAGCAGGGTCTGGTCCTGTTTGATAAGAACTGGTTGCAGGAGGACCTTCACATCGCGGCCGAATTGCTGCACTGGCTGGCGGACTTGAACCGTGGGCAGCGCTGGTATAGCCTGTATGCCGCACCTGCAGCCAACAGCCTGGGGATCTGTAATGCTTTGTTATCTACTGCCGGCTGCCCCGGCAATATGCATGTATCACTAGCCGGCATAGAGTACGATCCCCGCCAGTTCAGGCTGCACCAGCTGATCAATAACGGCTGGGTCGATACCTGTCTTATCGCTGGAAACCCTTCATTGATGCCTGCTGCCCTCAAAGAAGATTTGAAAAAGGTTACCACAATCCTCCTCAGCCCTGAGCCCGCAGATTTGAAGCCTGCCCTTACCCTGCCAGTAGCCCGTGCCGGGGTAGACTGTGCCGGAACCATGCAGCGCCTGGATCAAGTGCCCCTTCGGCTTCAACCACTGTTCACAACCAGCCGGGTGCCAGTAGAAGCAATCTTCAATTCCCTAACTGGGAGGGCAGCAGTATGATCGTCATCCATGGCGCAGAGGTGTACAATCCCGCCCGGGGGCATGCGCCCCAACCTGGCGACTTGTGGATTGAAGACGGGCGCATCATTACAACGCGCCAGGATGTCATTCCTGAGCAGGTGATCGATGCCCGGGGTATGATCATCGCCCCGGCCGGTGTGGAGATCCACACCCATGTGACCGGTTACCCTCTTTCCCTGGCGCGCCGGTTCACGCTTTCGGAAGGATGCCGGAAGAACCCCCTGCTGCCTTCACCGGAAGAAGCTGCCCGTTTATACCTGCAGCTGGGGTACACTACGGTTTTTGACGCAGCCACATCGCCGCTGTATGCCTTCAGCAGTTATTCCGATTTGCGTCAGATGGAAGGGGTTGACCGGGGTACCTTTGTCCTGGCGGGAGATCATCACCTGCTGCTGCAGGCGCTGGCCAGCAATGACATGGACTATGCCCGTGATATCATCGCCTGGTTGGTCTCCTGTTCAGGTGGATATGCGCTGAAACTGGTCAATCCAGGCGGAGGGCTGGCCTGGAAGAACCACCGCAAAGCCCCCGACCTGGATGAAGGGATAGGAATAGGAACGCTCACCCAGCGTGATGTCCTCAAACGCTGTGTCCAGGCTGTCAACCAGCTTGGGATGCCCCATCCAGTGCATATCCATGCCGGTCAGCTTGGACAACCAGGCAACGCCGTCAACTTCTGCAACAGCATCCGTGCCCTGGAAAGCCAGCGTGCTCATCTTTGCCATATCCAGTTCTTCTCCTACGGGCTGGATCCATCAGGCGGTTACCGTTCTGGGGCTGAAGAGGTAGTCCGGACCCTGGAAGAATTCCCGCAGTTGACGTGTGATGTGGGGCAGATCATGTTCGGTGATGCCATGACAGTCACAGCAGACACCTCTGCCCTGAGCCGGCTGCAACAAGGACTCAAAAAACCATGGATCAGTAACCAGGTCGAAGCAGAAGGCGGGAACAACATCCTGCCCCTCAAGTACGCGCCGAAAGACCCATCGAATGCTGTTCAGTGGGCAACCGGGCTTGAATTGCTGCTGCTCTCTCCAGACCCGGCCCGAATGTTCTTGACCACTGACCACCCCAATGGCGCCCCGTTTGAAACCTACCCCCTTGTAATCGAGCTCCTGATGAGCCGTAATGCGCGCCAGGAAGCACTTCATCAGGTTCATCGGGCTGCGAGGGACAGGACCGGCCTGGCAGCTATTGAACGGGAGTACTCACTGGGCGAGATCTTTGCCATGACCAGCTTTGGACCTGCCAGGAGTTTAGGCTTGAATGACCGCGGTCACCTGGAACCCGGAGCCCTGGCGGACATCCGCTGCTATAAAAAGCAGGCGAATATTCGCAGGATGTTTGCTTCACCGGAATGGGTGATGAAAAACGGCAGGATTGTCTACCAGAATGGGAGAGTCGATACGCAAGGGTTCGGGGAGATCCTGGTTGCCCGCCCGCAATGGGATCATGATCAGCTTCCTCACATCAAATCGGACCTTGAGAACAGGATATCCATCCCCTTCGACCTGTATGCGCTTGGCGGTACAAAAATGGAAAACACCAGGGAGGTGCCATGCACATCAACGGGATTTTGATCGATGATACCTTTGCCGAAGCCTTTCCAATGGCATACAGCAAATTAATCATCACAGCAGATACGCCCGCCCTGGCCAGGCAGGCAGCACAGGCAGCGGCTGGAATGGCAATCTCCATCATCGGCTGCAGTTGTGAATCCGGACTTGGAGAGGCACTTGACCCAGCAGAAACCCCAGACGCCCGTCCTGGCCAGGTTTTATGGCTTTATAGTTATTCTGCTGAAAAGTTGGAAGAACAACTCTTCTTCCGCATTGGTCAGGCCATCCTGCCCTCTGCCACATCAGCCTGCTTTAATGGGCTGGATAGCCCGCTTACATGCAAACCAGGGGCAAAACTGCGCTACTTTGGCGATGGTTATCAGTCTAGCAAGCTATTAGAGGGTAGAAGGTTCTGGCGCATCCCGGTGGCGGACGGCGAATTCGTGCTGGATGAAAGTTTCGGGATTGGGGATGGCGTAGGCGGCGGAAACCTGCTGCTGATGGGTACTGACCGCAAGACCGCTTTAGAGGCGGCGGAAGCGGCAGTAGAAGCCATACTGCGGGTGCCAGGGGCGGTTGCCCCCTTCCCGGGCGGTATCTGCCGCAGCCCTAGCAAACCGAAAGGAAAGTACGCCAATGTGCCGGCTTCCACGAATGCCGGATATTGCCCCACCCTTCGCAGCCGGGTTGAAACCCGCCTGACTCCGGATGCACATGCAGTTTATGAGCTGGTCATTGATGGAGACAGCCTTGCGTGTGTTAGCGCAGCCATGGCTGCCGCCATCCGGGCTGCCTGCCGGCCTGGCATCATCCAGATCACTGCCGGAAATTACGGCGGTAAATGGGGTAAATACCATATTTACCTCCACCAGATCCTGCGGGAGAACCCTGCATGAGAGTGGTGCTTGAAACCCGCCAGGATTGCACTGGTCCCATCTCGCTGAAAGGGATCAACCTTCCAGCTCTGTTCCACCTGTCACAAGGTGAGATCTGGCAGCTGCCTTTAAATCACCTCAGCCAGCCTTTTTTGCTTGGGGATGTGTTCAAGGTCGATATCAGGGATTCGGATGGGGATGAGGTTGTGCTGCGTGGAGACACCCGCCTGCTGCACTATTGCGGGTATGGCATGGACTCCGGCCGGGTGATGGTCGAAGGGGATGCAGGTGCCTGCGCAGGGTCTGGAATGTCCGGTGGCGAGCTTGTAATTGAGGGTAATACCGGCGATTGCCTGGGGGCAGCCATGTCCGGTGGCAATATCAGTGTGCAGGGTAACGCCGGAGACTGGTGCGGCGCTGCCCTTGCCGGTGAAAGCAAGGGCATGACCGGTGGTGTGATCCTTACTGGCGGCAATGCAGGCAGCAACCTGGGCAACGGTATGAGGCGTGGTCTCATCGCAGTGGCAGGAAACTGTAAAAATTATGCTGGGTCATGCATGCTGGCAGGCACCATCCTTTGCCTGGAGGAAATGGGGGCGGGCGCCGGTGTTGGCATGCAACGTGGCAGCCTGGTTGCCGGTACAATACAGTCCATCCTGCCCGGATTCAGCCCAGCCGGATTGGCAGATACCGGCTGGCTGCGCCTGTACCTCAACTGGTTAGAGGAGAATGGTTTCACAATGCCAGCAAGCTGGCTGGAAAAGCCACCTTACAGGTTCAGCGGCGACCACCTGGCAGCAGGAAAAGGAGAAATCTTGGCGTATGAATTCCCTCAATGAACGTGCCTGGTTTACCCTGGTAGATAATGATGAAATGCTCGAAGAGCTTAACATTACCCTGACCCATTTGCCTTGCGGAACTCGGGTGTATGATGCCGGTATCCAGTCCAAGGGTTCCCTGGAAGCCGGGCTGTTGATGGCTGCTGCCGGAACATCAGACCTGGCTGTAATTGACATCAAGCTTGATGGCAGTTTCGGGCTGCCCTGGCCGTCTGTACATCTAACCTCCAATTACCCCTTTGAAGCCTGCTACCTCAGCCAGGCCGCCCACTGGCCGGTGCGGATTGGGAAGTTTACTGCCATGGGTTCCGGCCCGGCCTGCCTGCTTAACCCCGACCTGGGGCTGCAGCTGGCTTATAACTTCGAAGAAAAATCGGATTATGCCGTCCTGGTCCTGGAAAGCAGGTCTTTTCCGGATGATGATGGATGTATACAGCTGGCATCTACCTGCCAGGTTCCGCCTGACCGCCTGGCGCTGATTGTTGCACCCACGGCCAGCCTGGCGGGCACAGTCCAGATCGCAGCCCGCTCGGTTGAGACCGGGCTGCATAAACTGCACCAGCTGGGGCTTGACCTGCGCACCATCCGCCAGGGCATGGGCATATGCCCCATTGCCCCTCCCGGATCAGACGACCTGGCAGCTTTAGGGACCACCAACGATATGATGCTGTTTGCCTCCCAGGTTTGGCTGCAAGTTGAAGGTATACCGGAAAGCAACCTGCAGGAAATAGCCAGTCAGGTTCCTTCCAGCACCAGCCCGTCGTACGGAAAACCATTCCTGGAGATACTCAAGCAGGCTGGCGATTTTTACAATATCGACCCAGGTCTGTTTGCCCCGGCAGAGGTAACGCTGGTAAACGCCAGCAGCGCCAGGGTTCACCACTCTGGAAGCGTTGATACCACCCGCCTGTACCAGGTGCTGAATGGGTAGGTTCACCCAGCTGCCGCAAATTGCTCTCCTGGGTGCATCCGGGTCCTGGCACTGCCAGAAACTGGCAGCCGCGTTTTCCCGTCACGGTATCGTAGTTGCCTTTGCAGACCCCCTCAGCCTGAACGCAGCCTTGGGGAGCAAAGCTGTTGTTTTCAGCGCTAATGCAGGCTTATCAAACCTTGACCTGTTGCTGGTGCGGGAGGTGCCGGGCGGCAGCCTGGAACAGGTTATTTTCCGTATGGATGCCCTGCATCAGCTTGAAAACTCGGGGGTAAGGGTCATCAATTCTCCTTATGCCATCGAGAAGATGGTGGATAAGTATTACACCCTGTCTTTGCTCCAGCAGGCAGGCATCAATGTGCCCGATACCCGGGTATGCGAGGATTTCAATACAGCCATGCAATTTTATGAAGAGCTGGGCGGCGATGTGGTTGTTAAACCCTTATTCGGCAGCCGGGGCATTGGTATGGTGAGGGTAACCGAGTGTGAAACCGCCGGCAGGGTGTTCAAAGCCCTCCAGGTTGGGAACTACGTTTTTTACCTGCAGCGCTTTATTCCTCATAGCAACCGGGATACCCGCGTTATGGTGGTGGGAACAGACTGTATTGCAGCCATGGACCGGGTTTCAGACACCTGGAAAACAAACATCCATAACGGCAGCACTCCCCATGCGCGTCAAATGGACCTGGAAATGCAGGCAATCTGCCTGCAGGCTGCCTCCACCCTTGGCGCTGCCTACTGCGGCATTGACCTGGTTCAGGATGCGGACTCTACCCTGTATGTACTTGAGGTAAACAGTATGCCTGCCTGGCAGGGTTTACAGCAGGTGACAACGGCCGATATTGCCCAGGTCATCGCTGACCATTGCCTTTCCAGGATCCAGTAGCCCCACGCTTGCGGAAGAATTCTATGAGCGATCACGTTTTACTGGCAGGTATTTCCACCCGCGCGCTGGCACAATCGGCAATCAAGGCGGGGTACAGAGTAACCAGCCTGGACTTCTTCGGGGACAGCGACCAGCCTTCTGATGCCAGGGTACTCAGCCTGGTGAGGGATCTGCATTTGCCACCTACCCTGTTGAACCTGGCAGAAGCAGCCAGTACTCTTGCAGGCGGTGTCGATACGATTGTGGTTGAATCCGGCCTGGAAAATGAGCCAGCTTTCTTTGCATTACTGCCGCCGGAAAAATTGCTGGGAAATACCCTGGAATCGATCCGTGGTGTGCGTGATCCAGGCCAGTTGAAAGCAGCACTGACAGGAACCGGCATGCAGTTTCCCAATACCTATACGCATGGGATGGTGCTGCCTAAATCCGGCAGGTATTTACGGAAAGACCTTACCCATAGCGGCGGCATGGGGGTAACCGAATGGGATCCTAACCGCCCACTTCTGGAAGGCGAGATTGTGCAGGAGTTTATCGAAGGTGAACTTTCATCTGCCTGCTTTATTGCAGATGGAAAGAAGGCGATCCTGCTGGGGATCAGCCGCCAGTATGCCGGGGAAAAAGCGCTGGGCGCGCCGCCTTATGCCTGGTGCGGAAATGTTACAATTCCCGGGCCTGTGCCAGCGCAGGGGGAAATTGAAGAGGCGCTCCAGGCACTGGTCAGTGCCTTCGGGTTGGTTGGTTTAAACGGAATCGATTTCATCATACAGGACGGCATCCCCTGGCTGATCGAGGTCAACCCCCGTCCGCCTGCTTCGTTCGAGCTCTACGAGAAAGCCTCAGGCATCAACGCCTTCCAGCTGCACAAAAACGCATGCCTGGGAAGCCTGCCAGACATCCTGCCGGCAACGTCAGGATTCACCTGTTATGGCAAGGGAATCCTTTACACGGAAAAAGATGTAAGGCAAGGTGACACTAGCAGCTGGGGCAGGCAGGCTATCGCAGACATTCCCCATTCGGGAGAAGAGATCCCGACTGGAGCGCCAGTCTGCACCCTGCTGGCACAGGGGACTTCCCCGGAAGCATGCTGGCAGAGGATACTGGTGAAAACTGACTGGCTGAGAAGCACTTACCTCACCAGGTAGCATTTTCCTGTTTGAAGTTCCCCATCCCCTGCCCCAGGCAAAGTAAAAAATCCCTCCTTGAATTAGAACATATTTTCTAGTATAATGGGCATATGACAGGATATGCCAATGATCAATTCATACCAAATCGTACCTGAAGCGGGCAAAATCTCGCTCCTGGTTGCCCCTTCCATCACCCGGCCTCTGCTGCTTGAGGCAACGGCTCAGCTCGCACTCAAAGACAGCGTCACCATCCTGGACGGCGGCAACAGCTTTGACGGCTACGGCCTGGCGCGCCTGCTGCGCAGCAAGACCACCGACCTGCAGGCTGCATTGCACAATGTGCTGCTCAGCCGCATCTTTTCCTGCTACCAGATGAAGACCATGCTCGAAGCCTATGATGATACCAGCCGGCCGCTCATTGTGCTGGACATGCTCTCGACCTTCCTGGATGAGAACGTCAGGCTGGAGACGCGCAAATACCTGTTCTCGGTCTGCCACACCCACCTGCAGCGCATCAGCCGGGCAGCACCGGTGCTGGTGTGGGTGCGCAAGCGCAGCAGCCCGCTTGCAGATGACAGCATTTTCGTCGAAAAGCTCATGCAGGACGCCGAGAAGCTGTGGCAGCTGGAAAGCCCATCTTCCCCTGCCGTTCAGCCTGCCCTATTTGGGGATGCGTGAGAATATCCGGTTGAGTACAGGAGATTGAATGGGACGAACACTAGCTTCCACCACCCAGGTTCTGCTGCATGAAGAAGGCGCCCTGAGCCGTTTCCGCCGCGCCCTGCGCAAAAGCGACCAGCAGGCTCTAGACGATCTTTTCAATGCCGCACAGCAGCACCTGGCAGCCTCAGCTTACGCCGCCCACACCCTGCCCTTTGAGACCTTCCTGCTTTCCATGCTGCTTGAGGAACACAAAGAGGTCATGCGGCTGCGCCAGGCGGTGAAAGAATTACAGGAGATGCATGCCTGAATGCAAAGGCTGGCTGCTGGACCTGTTTGAAGATCCTGAAGATGACGTTGTTCTGTACATCATCGCCAGGGATGGCCGCAGGCTGCGCCTGCACACCTGCTTTCCGGTCACCTTTTATGCCCGCGGCAGCAACACCGAACTGCGCACCCTGTGGCGTTTTCTCTCCTCCCAATCTCCCAAACCGGTTCTCAAGCGCACCCGGCGCTTCGACGCCTTCACCCGCCAGGATGAGACCGTCCTGGAGGTCCAGGTGCAAAGAGCATACCTCCAGCGCCCGCTTTTCGAAAGGGTGGCAAAATCCTTTCCACACCTGACCTTTGATGATGCCGATATCCAGCTTTCGCTGCGGTTTGCCGCCGCAACGGGTGTTTTCCCGCTGGCACACTGTACGGTCTCTTTTGATGAGGGTTACACGCTGAAAAGCATCAGCCCGCTGGAAAAAGCCTGGGCGCTGACCCCCTCCCGAATACCGTTTAGGGTGATGACCATAGCACCGAACTGCGACCCGCACCGCACCCTGCCCGAGCGGCTTGAGATCGACTGCGGCAGGTCGCACTACCAGCTCTCCCTCTTCCCCGAGCGCGGGCTGCTGGTTAACCTGAAGGCGTTGCTGGAACGGTTCGACCCGGATATCCTGCTGACCAGCTGGGGCGACACCTGGCTGCTGCCATACCTGCTGGAAACATCGGAGAAGCACTCCTTGCCGCTGCCGCTCAACCGTGAAAGCCGCAAGGAGGTGCGCTGGCAGAAAGAACGCAGCTACTTCTCTTACGGGCGCGTTGTTTACCGCGGGCAGCAGGTGCAATTGTACGGGCGCTGCCATATTGACCGGCGCAACGCGGTATTGTGGGATGACTACGGGATGGAAGGCACCCTGGAAGCCTGCCGGGTCACCGCACTTCCCCTGGAGGTGTCTGCACGCAGCTCACCGGGCACCGGCATTTCCTCCATCGAAATCCTGACCGCCCTGCGGGAAGGTATCCTGGTACCCTGGCAGAAACAGCAGGCGGAAATGGTCAAGCCTGCCAGCGAACTCTTCCTGGCAGACCAGGGCGGCATGGTGTACCAGCCTGTGGTAGGCGTACACAGAAATGTTGCCCAGATCGATTTTGTCTCGCTTTACCCGAGTATCATGGTTAATTTCAACATTTCGCCCGAGACCATCATCAACGACCCCGCCGCTGAAAACCTGGTCCCCACCCTTGGCATAGGCATCGACAACAGCATCACCGGCATTGTACCCAAATCGCTCAAACCGCTGTTGATAAAGCGCATCACCCTGAAGAAAGAAACCACCCGCCTGGAAGCCTGGGACCCCCGCCGCCAGGACTTTGCCCGGCGCGCTTCCGCGCTCAAATGGCTGCTGGTCACCTGCTTTGGGTACCTGGGGTACAAGAATGCCCGCTTCGGGCGCATTGAAGCCCACCAGGCGGTAACCGCCTATGCGCGCGAGCTGCTGCTGCGCGCCAAGGAAACGGCAGAAGCAGCGGGGTATGAGATACTCCACATGTACGTGGACGCGCTCTGGATCCGCAAAGAGGGTGGGATCGATAAAGGTGAACTGGATACACTGCTCGAAGAGATCCAGCTCAACACCGGGGTGCCGATCGCCCTGGACGGCATCTACCGCTGGCTGGTTTTCCTGCCCTCCCGCCAAAACGAGAACCGCTCCGTCCCCAACCGCTATTTTGGCGCATTCGAGGACGGCTCGCTCAAAATACGCGGCATTGCCGCCCGGCGCGGGGATACACCCAGCTACATCGCCGGCGTGCAGGACTGTATCCTGAAAATGCTGGCAGACTGGCCGGATCCAGCCGCTGCCATTCCCGACATTATCCAGTACCTGCAGCAGAGTATCCGGCTGTTGAAGGCAGGGAGGGTCCCGGTCCACGAACTGCTGGTCAGCCAGCGCCTCGGCCGAAAGCTGGACGCCTATACCACCCTGCCGGCTGCCGCCCGCGCAGCCCTGCAGCTGGAAGGTATCGGCAAGCATTTGCGTCCCGGGCAGCGGGTTCGGTTCGTTTACACCCGCCAGAAAGACGGGGTGTATGCCTGGGACCTGGGCAAGGCGCCAGACCCTGCTATTATCGATGTTGATCAGTACATTAAACTGCTTATCCGGGCCAATTCGGAGATCCTGCAGCCCTGGGTGGGCAGTGAAAAAGACCTGGCTGCCAGGTTATTTGCCAGCGGAGGGCAGCTGGCGCTGCCCAGGCAGCCCAAGGCGCATCCAGCCTTGCATGCCAGCCAGCCGCCTGCCAATCCCTGCGTGGCGCTGGCAATCATCCGAACGATGTGAGTTCTGGGATCGAGGGTATACTTAACTTAAAGGGTGACTTTCAATGAGTGCTTTATCGGATTTCTCGGACGAAGATAAAGCCAAACTTTTAGACCTGGCAGACAGGGGGGCAATCAAACTTTACAATATGCCATACCAGGTGTTAATGGAAAAGATGAAAGACTCTGACCAGCCAATCCAGAGAAATATGCTATTTATGAGTCTGGTATTAGCCGGTTATGCGGATTTTGCAGCATCCAATACCCCCGAGGATGATTCCAACGCTACCGAGGGTCAGGATCCTGATTTTCCGGCATCCGTAGGGTAGATTCTGTTATTCAGTTCATTAAGCGTTTACCAGGGGGATGAGCACATAATTAGCTTCCGGTAAACAGCCTGCATCCAGGAACCAGGCGTAACTATTCTAAAGCAAGGGATATCATTCCATCCATTGCACCAACTTGCTGCATTAAAGCCAGTGTACTGAAGTTAGAAGCTGATTCGAACTTCGAAAACGGGCAATAACAAGAAGCAATGAGCAAGAGCTACTGCTCTTTCTTCTCCTGTTTTTGTTTCCGTTTCTCCTTAATGGTCAGCTTCGGTTTTTTCTTTTGCTCTTTTTTGCCTTTATCGTTCTTTCCAGAGCCGCTCATAAAATTACCCTTTCTTAATTCGTTTTCCTGAATATGTCATCCCTGAAAAAATATTCGGGAACGCCAGCAATTGTGCTGTGTGCACAGAAAATCCCTCCGGCGCCTGCTGCAAAATCCGGGTCGCCTTCCGCCAGCCAGAACTTTGAAGTAGCAACATAAAAGTCTTTCATATCTTCCCCGCCGAAACCCCCGCAGCAGATATGCTTCACCGGGAAAGGAATGCTGCCAACCTGTGAGTAATCATCCAAACTCCAGACCGTGATATGCTGCTGGCTGCCCCACTGACAGACATAAATATTATTCTCGACATCCACCGAAACGCCGTCCGGCATCTCTTCAAATTCGATCACAGTCTCCGGGCTGCCGCTCGCTCCCTTTTCCAGGGTGTAATCAAAGCGCAGCAGTTTCTTATAATATGTTTCTACCGCATACAGGTTCTTGCATTTTTTGTCGAGAAATATGGTGTTGTACTGGGCAACATCCTCCGCCAGTGTGACGATCCTGCCATCGGGTTCGATCATGTAAAACTTGCCCGCCATTGTTTTCGGGTCAAAACCGGGTTCAGTATAGTGTTTTGATACGCTGCTGGTGAAGATGCGCCCAACCGGGTCGCAGCGGGTATCGTTATAGCCGAATTCCCCGGTATTGGGCTGCGGCTGGGCAATCAGCTCCATTTCCCCGGTTACAAAATCGAGCAGCATCATGCCATCATCCACCGCTACCATCACCTTATCCAGGCTTGTGCATGGAACAGCAGCTCCCAGGGAGGCGTTGATTGCCCTGCTCTCATCCTTGCCTGTAGCCGGGTCGTAGCGGTGTACAATACTCCCCACCGTATCTATCCAGTAAAGTTTGTGGATGCGTGCATCCCAGACAGGCATTTCCGCCAGTACAACCCGTGAGTCAATTACAAGTTTAAAATCCAGGTTTAAATCTTTTTGATTGATCATGGCTCCATCCAATTTGAGAGTATCTTCAATACAATAATTATAGCGAATTTTATTTTTCGCATTCTTTTGAATTTTCTTTCTGAATTTTCTTTGCCAGTCGTGAGGTACTCAATAAGATTTCTCCCTTGACCGTTACCCGCCCCAGTGATATAACTCGACCCAACATGCTTTTGATTACCCGCACCACTACCCTGACTACTACTCCCTCACGGTTCACCTGTGGGGTTTTGGTGTTTGGGCAACAATAGATTCCGAATTATCAAACCAAAAGCGCTCCACAGGTAAGTGGGGCGCTTTTTTATTTTCGGTTGAAGGAGCAGCAATGAAAAAAGAAGAGAACGGCACCCTCGTGATGAAATTCGGCGGCACTTCAGTCGGCTCTGCCGGAGCCTTCGGTCACGTTACCGGCATCATCCGTCAGGCCAGGACAGAATGGCATAACGTGGTTGTGGTCACCTCGGCTATGTCAGGGGTTACCAATGCCCTCCTGAACAGCGCCCTGAAAGCCGCTAAGGGCGATTTGCAGCCACTGGAAGAGACGGAAAAGACTCTGGCTGAACTTCACAATGGGACAGCCAGGCAATTGATCCATGACCCCGCCCTGCTCAATGAAACCCTCTCGCAAACCAGCCAGCTCATCACCTCCTTTGGCGATCTGTGCCGGGCGATCCATGTGCTGGGAGAAGCCAGCCCGCGCGCTCTGGATGCGGTTGCATCACTGGGGGAAAGGCTGTGCGCGCGCCTGCTCAGCGCTGTCTGCTGTGAAAACGGCATCACTGCCCAATTTGTCGATGCTGCCGGTCTGGTGATTACCAATGCCAACTTTCAGAATGCCCATCCCAACATGGAAAGCACCGCCCGAACTGTGCATGCCGTTCTGGATCCTTTACTGGCAGAAGGCACCGTCCCGATCGTAACTGGTTTTCTCGGCTCCACGATGGAAGGAGTGACAACCACGCTGGGGCGCGGCGGCAGCGATTACTCTGCTGCTATCCTTGGCTCTGTCTTGCCTGCAGACGACATCTGGATCTGGACGGATGTGGACGGCGTGATGACGGCTGACCCGCGCATCGTGCCGGAAGCTGCAACCATTCCAGAAATCAGCTATGAAGAGATTGCTGAGCTGGCTTATTTTGGAGCCAAGGTGCTGCATCCAAAAGCTGTGCGCCCGGTGATCGAGGCTGGCATTGGCTTGCGCATCTGTAACACCTTCAACCCTTCCAACTCCGGCACCCGCCTGATCATCAACCAGAAGAACGGCAAAGCACCGGACGTTAAACGGGTCATCAAAGCGGTTACCGCCATCCAGAAGCAAAGGCTGATCACCGTTGAAGGGCGCGGGATGTTAGGTGTACCCGGTGTGGCTGCGCGTGCATTCGGTGCGGTTGCCTCCACTGGTACCAGCGTACCTTTGATCACCCAGGCATCCTCAGAGCAATCCATCTGTTTTGCCGTGCCGGGCGAAACGGCCGAAATGGTGCTGCAGGCGCTCGAAAGCGCTTTCGTACTGGAGCTGCTCAACCGCGATATTGACCGGGTATGGGCGACTGGTGATGTCTCGATCATCACCGTGGTCGGCGCCGGCACGCATGACACCCCGGGCGTGGCTGGCTTGATCTTCGACCAACTCGGCAGGTGCAACATTAACATCCTGGCCATTGCCCACGGCTCATCGGATGTATCTGTCAGCCTGGTGGTGGACAGCCAGGATGATGAACGCGCTATTCAAGTACTTCACCAATTGATCGTACCCCCGATCGAGGAGGAACCATGCTGAAAGAAAAAATCCCCGTGGCTGTGCTGGGCGCCACCGGCTCTGTCGGCCAGCGCTTCATTTCGCTGCTGGACCAGCACCCCTGGTTCAGGGTGGTTGCGTTGGCTGCTTCTGACCGCTCTGCCGGGAAACCTTACCGCCAGGCCTGCCGCTGGATCCTGCCGGAAGCCATGCCTGCATGGGCGGAAGAAATGCTGGTCGTGCCTTCCGCACCGGAACATCTTCCGCAAGCAGGGATCGTCTTTTCTGCCCTGCCTGCCGATGAAGCCAGGGTCATCGAACCGCTCTTCGCCGGTGCAGGTGTTGCCGTGTGTTCAAACGCATCCGCTTTCCGCCGGGAGGTGGATGTGCCCCTGCTGCTGCCGGAGGTGAACGCAGATCATATCCACCTGGTTGAACAGCAAAGGGTCAATCATGGCTGGAAGGGCTGCATCATCACCAACCCCAATTGCACCAGCACCGGCCTGACCGTGGCACTCAAAGCCCTGGATGAGCGCTTCGGGGTAACCCGCGTGATGGCCGTTTCGCTGCAAGCGCTTTCGGGTGCGGGCTACCCGGGTGTGCCTTCGCTGGATGTGATCGATAACGTCATCCCTTACATCGCCGGAGAAGAGGAAAAGCTGGAATGGGAACCGCGCAAGATGCTGGGAAGGCTGGCCGGCAGCCAGGTAGAATTGGCGCCTCTCCTGCTTTCAGCCCACACCAACCGCGTCCCCGTCACCGATGGTCACCTGGTGTGTGCCAGCGTTGAACTCAGCAACCCCGCTGATGCAGAGCAAGCGCTTGAGGCATTCCGCAATTATCAGTGCCACCCCCTGGCAGTGGATCTGCCATCCACCCCCAGGCCGGTCATTGCCGTCAGCAGCCAACCGGACCGGCCCCAGCCGCGCCTGGACAGGATGGCGGGCAGCGGTATGACCACCGTGGTCGGCAGGGCGCGCACAGACCCCCTCTTTCACCTCAAGTTCGTGGTCTGCTCGCACAACACCATCCGCGGCGCAGCCGGCGGCTCGATCTACAATGCTGAATTGCTGGTGCAGGAGGGGCTGGTGTAACAAACCACCCGGCAGGACACCGGGTGGAAGTAGTCATTAAAATTCGGCAGATTATTATTGCCTGCCGCCCCGTCTTCAGACCGTCTGGAACTCCTTCACCAGGCGTTTCTCTTCCCCCTCCACGTGGTAGGCGCTGACGGTCACGTACTTCTCTATCCCGGAACCCACCAGCTTGCGCCGCAGCAGCTCGTCCACCTGGAAAATGCCGGCGATGTTGTTCATGTAAATATTGATCTGGATCGGCCGGACTTCTCCCTCGAGGATTTCGACTTTGTCGATCGCGGCAGCTGAAACCGAGTGGATATCCATTTTGCCTGCCTCGTAGGGAATGCGCGACCTGCCCTGGCTCATATCGAGCGCATCCGCCACCCGTACAATGCCGCCCTCGATAGTGTACAGGTCGCCCCCGCTCCGGTGGGCGATGATGGCATGCAGGGTCTCCGAGATCACGATCGTGCGTTCATCCACCGGCAGGAACTCGAGGATGCGGTGCAGGATGCTGTTGGCTAATATCAGGCTGAATTCTTCATGCCCTGCGCGGCTGATGGTCATGCCCAGGTCGTGGAACAGGCTGGCCAGCAGGATGATCAGTTCGGCATGGTCGTTCGAAAGCCCGTAATTATTGCTGACAGACATCTTCACTTTGTTCTTCTCCAGGATGCGCGCCAGCCGCAAGGCGATATTGGCAACGATCTGGAAGTGCACGATGCCGTGGTCGGTCATCCCCAGGCGGTCAATGGCGTTGATGTTGCTGACCCGCCACAGGGTTTTAATTTCCACATCGCCGTTAATTATCTGCAAAACCTGCTTCAGCAGGTCGTTATGATAAGCTGGAACCTTAATGTCGATATGTGAATACTCTCTTGTTTCCATAGTTGTGAACCTCTCCTTGGCGCACAGAACCGTGCAGCCGTGTGCTCATTCGATTATCCCACGAACTGGCAGTTTTTTCACAAGGGCACGAGTGAATTTTTCCTTCCCGTAAAAATCCCCGGGAGGGTTTTTCAATCTGTTACAAAATCTGGCAGGCCTGTGTTCTGTCCGTGTAAAATTTTTGTACAACGGGTCACATAAAAAGATTTAATGTAGATGGTTTTATCTAGCATACGAAGTACTTAATGATTGGATCAAAATTTGAATATAGTTAGGCAAACCATCTGACTTGTCCCGCGAAAAACATTGGAATACAATCCTCGTTTTCCAGATTAATTATTGAATATTTGCTCGGAAAGCCAAATAATTCTCGATTGATTTTGCTTTTTCCCAATACAGAATAAAATCATCGACCTTTGTTTTGGAGGGTGTGTATTCGCTGACATGTCGATGTTTACCATAGGAGCCAGCAAAAGGCGGCATGTTAATCGCACCACCTGGGTGATATAAGAAGCGATCATGTGGCAATTCCCGCCCGTGGATTACCCGCATTTCAAATTCAATTCCCCAGGAAAATAGTTGATGGCTGAGCCGCACAACGGATTCAGGTTTTAATTTCGCTGGTTCGCCATCAAAATAATGAACCTGCCTTTCTGCGGTAATCAAACGGATTCTCTTTATTTCTGGGCGGGGGACCTTCGTAAACAATACTTCAAAAAGATCCACAATACCTTGATCAAAATAAGGATCTATCCAATAAACGAAATCTTTACAAGATCCAATGAATCGGATCAAATTTGTACGGTTGAACTCAGGATTTGACGGATCAAGAAGTGTTCCCAATAATTCAAAGTGGTCGCCACCTAAAAGAGGCAATTGGTTTATGGATGAGAAGGTTCCATTCAGTCTTTCTTTGATATATTTTGCCAGTCGGTGGTAACGACTAGAAGTCGGTAAGTCATGGTAACAAAAGTTGAAGTCACCTACCACCAGAAGGCTGACTCTTGCTCGGGTAATTGCTACATTCAGGAGATTGTAAGTCTCTTCAAGCCAATTGAGTGTACCTTCTTGTATACCAGTGGTTAGTACTGGAGAAAACACAATAATGTCACACTCATCTCCCTGAAACTGGTGAGCTGTTCCAGATTTGATACGTAAACTGTCGGGGTAAGTCTGACTAATCCATTTATGGATCTTTGTTTCTTGAGCTCTGAATGGAGTCACGATACCAATAGATGCGTTTTTATAGCCTTCAAGATCTAGAGAGTTAAGAATCTGTGGGACGATCATTTGAATTGTTTGGAGTTCCGCAGTATTTATAGCACTACCATTCGGGGGACGTTTATATTCGCCTTTTACGTCTAACCAAACAGCTCCACCACGTTGGTTTAGGTAATCTTTTAGAAAACCACGACGGGTGAGGTCTGTTTTGGTTTTTAATTGCCCACCATAGAATTCTTCGTTTGAAAAAGTGATAATCCTAGGATCAGAACGATAGTGTTCATCCAGCATGATTGCGCCAGGGTGAAAACCAACGCTGCGTTCACCTAGATCATATAACGAGTGTGACACATAGGATAATGCCTCAAGGCCAACCCCGTACTTCATACCGATCTGCTTGTCTAAACTGGTCGCAAGTGTAGCCACATGCCGGAGCTGATTAGGATCTCCGATAATAGCGGCTTTTTTACTTCGATATAGAAGCGGAATCGCTGATGGGATATCACATTGGGATGCTTCGTCAATGATAACAAGATCGAACATTTCGGGAGTTAAAGGAAAATTCGTTCGCGCAGTTAAATTCGTGATTGCCCAAATCGGGAACATCTCCAACGCATAAATAAAATTATCCCGTTCCGCCTCCTTTAATGCCCTATATAGATTAGGATCTCTGCCATAGTCAAGATCATTTAACTGCTTTACAGCGGAAATGTATTCTCGGGTACCCTGCAAAGTTACATTTGAAACAGAGGATGCTCTGGAAAACCAAGTTGCTCCCATTAAGTCACCAGCTAAAGAAAACAGAGATTGGCTTGCAGTTTGATACACCGCCAGTGCATCTTCTTCGCTGGGTAGATGAGCAAGCTGGTTTTGACTGTGAAGAATTATTGCATTTGCTTCCCACAACACGATAATTCTCTGCCACAATTGAACCCAATCAAAAGCTTGATTTTCTGACAGCGTCAAAGTCATACCAAAGGCATCCCAGATTTCATCTGGATGGTCCAACTTTTGAAATGATTCTATAGAGGAGAGTTGCTCATTATTCATGACAATGAATTGATCACATTTTGCGATTTCTTTTTGAAGAATTTCTATTGATTCCTTTACCCTTTGTTCAATACCTGAAAAGAAATCTATCAAGGATGTAGATTCGAATGCATTAAGGTTAAGTTTATCAAACTCAGCAAGTGATTCGGGGGGATAGTTTTTTGATAAAGTATCAAATCCATCCTTAGCCTTGGATACCAATTGTTGTTGCGATTGCATCTGAAGTAACAGACCACCGGTTTCAACGACAGCTTCAAGGTCATTGATGGCTTTCTGCAATTCCTCAACGGTCACACTCTGTTTCTTCGGTTGGCTAGATTTCATACCCAATACGGTCATCTGCCTTATTACAGCTTCAGCTATCTTTTCCTTAGGGTGTAAGAACCTTAGGAAAATTGCGATTTTTTTAATGAATCCGTACCGATTTGTTTGGTAATCAGCGAAACTGGTTTTCAATTCACCCAGATTACATTTTTCTTTCTCAAAATCGGTTTCAGAGAAATCTTCCACTAGGGATAAAGATGCAGTACTCTGCTCTTCCGTCATTAACTCAGTTATTTGATTAATTCTTTTCTGGACATTCATCAAATTTCGTTGAGCAAGGTTAAAACTTTTCTTGGCAGAAAGGCATAAAAGAATCTCCTTCCAGGTTTGACAGTAGCTCAACAGTGTCTCTAATGAAGGCAATTCTTCAGGATGAAGAATTCCACCAGCAAACCGGCCCCATTGTGATTCATATTCACGAATCAACTGCACTACTGGCTCTTTCTTATCCTGATTGAGTATTATCTCTCGGATTTCGGCAATAAATTTTAGACGTTGATCAATCAGTGCGCGGAATTGACATAATGATATTGAGAGAAATCCATTTAGACGCAACTTGTCTTCCTCAACAAATGGCAAGTTTATATTGCTAAATCGCTCTTTTTGACTCTCTGATAACCTGTCGAGAATTTCCTGTCGCTCATTCTCGTAACTTAGGATTTTCCCTCTTAAATCGCGGATCAAGTCAAGTTGATCACTAGCTTCCTTGAGAGATCGCTTCCCACATTGGTACTTGGCTTCAAAATCTCTAATAGATGGTTGGTGGATCTGTCCAATTGCACTTTCCATCTGGTCGACTGCATTCTTTCGGTTAGGACGACTGCCAGTGCGGATTGCCCCCTGGAAACGGATTTCACCTTGGAGCCGATTCATGACAACATCAACAGCCTTGTTATTATGGCTGGCGAAAAGGACTTTCTTACCATCCAAATATGCCTGTGCGATAAGGTTTAATACGAGCTGTGATTTTCCAGTACCGGGGGGGCCGGTTACGATCGTGATTGGGTGATCTGCAACTGCACGGGCAGCCTTACGTTGTTGGGTATTGATGTTGGTAACATAAAACCGTTGATCCTCAATAAATTCAGGGGCAGCGGCGTGTTCATGCTCGGGGAGATAGTTAAAAAGATAGTGGATGATATCTGGAGCATCGTTCCAATTTTGAGGCTCCGCTAAGTCTGATAATTCTGTGATTAAGTTCCCTGTAAACTCACTGTTTGCCCAGAAGAGTCCAGCTCCATCATAAATCGCATAATTTGGGATAGTAGCAATAGAAAAATCATTAGGAGAAAAGACTTGTAATGGTCTGGATAATCGATCCGAAAGTGCCTGGATTATAAACTTTTCTGTATCTTCAATCGAAGGTTGATTGGTGATAAAGTTTTGATACTCCTCGAGAAAATTGGCGATTTCATCAGCATCAAAACCAAGGTTCATTAACGATGCATAACTCATACTACATTCCTCAGGTTTGAGTAAAACAACGCCATTAGTGCCATGTTCAAAGGTAACAGGAACAAAAAGGAGAGGTGAGATCTTTTCTGGGTTCAAACAAACAAAGGATTTGCCAAGGCAGAGTTGTTGATTATGCCGTCGAGAAGTATCGAGGAATTTGCTCAAACGATCCTGAAAGACTGGTCTGAGCTCGAGGTTGTGATTTCCAGATAAAAACGAATAAACAACTTCCTCGTCCAGTGCTATCGTGAAGAGAGCGTTTTTACTAATGCTAAATTGTTGCTGGTACTCATGGTTTAGGCATTCTCGATAGTATTTCAGCAAATTGGTCCACTGATTGGCATCCGTTACTTTCGTAAATATCGATTTGTTGATATTAGGTCTTTGAGAAGGATTGGGGCGCGGTACTGGCCTTGATGCTACTGCCTGGATCTGCGCTTGCACTGTGACAGGTGGTTCTGATTGCTCGAAAGAAACAAAGGCTTCTTTGCTGATCTCTACAATATTATTAATATTAAAGTTTCTCTGTTCATTACGAAGATGACAAAGGGCTAGGATCTTTCCTGATTCTACCCATTCTAGCGGAGATATTTCCCTTGAGGATACATTCCCATGGTAGTCTCGATAGCAAATATGAACTGTTGTCTTTGTACGTATAGCTTCGTTGATAAGTTGTTGAATCGTAATGTAATCTGCCACGAGTTTCTCCCTGCTGCTTATTTTATAATGAATTGTAGAGGTTTATTAGTCCTTAACTTAGAATAACCCCGGCTGGTAAGTATCTGGTTTATCCTGTGCTGATTGAGTTTCCAGCCATAGATTCAATTGAAGATGACTTTCTCGAAATGGATGGGGAAAAACCAACGCCCCTTTTTTGAGCAAAAGTTTGTTCCCTTCAGGCATGTTGGGATGGTCTAAAACAAAAACCGGAATCCATTTTGCTCGTAGTGCCTCGGTCGCACCGGCCCAAGTACCACCTTTTTCCACATCACTTGCCACCACAATGGCATAATCAGCAAGGGTGTAAATCAATTTGTTTCTACCCATTGCTGTTCCAACAGAAAAAGGGGCACTAGGAGAATATGGAGTTACAAGGCATAAATCACCACGACTAATGGCTGCACGATTTTCCGGATTCCGAATAGATTTTTCCAAACTATCGGCGAGTATTCCAACAGCTGTTCCTCTCGAAGTTAACGCAGCATTCATGCTGATTGTATCGACGCCTTTTGCACCACCTGAATATAGAACTAATCCTGATAGACCACATGAATTACCTACAAATTCTGCGCATTCTTTACCAGCTTCATCAAGATGGCGCGATCCAACCACTGCAATACCTGGTTGGCCTAACAGAGCTTTTTCACCTGCATAAAAAAGAACAGCAGGCGCGCTTTCCTTGAGGCGCTGGCGATATCGTACTGGATATTCTTGATCAGCCCTTGTTAACACATGAATACCAAGCGATTCTAATCGTTCTAGTTCAATTGCTAAAGATCCACTGCGTTGGATTAGGTGATTATAACGTTCAGCTTCTTCCAGGTTAATTCCAAGTTGACTTTGGATTTCTTCTGATGTTAGCCCAAGTAAATCACCCGGACGCATGGAGACAGATTGTATTTTTTTTGCTAAAGGGTTCCATTCTTTCAGTGTCAACGATGAATATTCGGAATTCGATAAAAGTCCAATTTGAGAGCACAACAAAAGAATGGCTTGAGAATCAAGAGAAATGGTCATCCGTTAGTATTCCTTCCAGTTGCCTGCGCCAAAGTAAATGGATAAACCGGTCCACCCCCATTTACCTTTAATAAATATCCGGCCATGGTTAATGTCCATCCAGAATCAATAATATCGTCCACCAGTAAAACTGCACCGGATGGAAGTTGAGGATCTATGCTTATTGTACCAACCACATTCCGCGCTTGCATGGTACTGTTTTGCATTGTTTTTTGTTCTGGAGCTTCACTCGTTCGTCGAAAAACTGGATGAAATGGAATACCTAACGATTGAGCCAAACGGGCTGCAAAATCTGGGACAAGTTTCGGATGCCGAGAAGAAGGGATTGATGTCACCCAGGCAGGGATAGGGTCAGGCTTCCATAAACCAAGAATTAAATGAGAGGCTGCATTAACCAATTCATCAGGAAAATGACCTTCCCTATATTTTCCGATCTGAACAATTTTCCCCCATCCGGCATCGCCATAATAACACAATGAACGCCCTGGAGCATTTTGCAATTCAAGCGGGATAATGCGTTTTTGATCTGGGAATAACCCAACCGGCCATTGCTTGCGTGGTTGGATGAGAACTTGTGTCCCTTTTAGATAATTTTCCGCTTCGATCACAAGTTCATGCGGTAAGGAAGCGGAAAATCCTTTTCCTTGACAGTTTGCACATCGACCACAAGAAACTGGGTTTGGGTCATCCAATGCTTCTAACAAGAATTTCATCAAGCAGTCAGGATGATCCACATAAGCTTGCATTTGAGCTAATTCAGATCTGCGCAAGTCAAGGACTCGATTAATACGGTCTGCTTCTGGTGCCCATGGATTAGGCGTGCGAAAATACAGTACCTTTTTATCAAAGGTCTGGCCGACTGCACCATCAACTTCTAATATCTTGAGTGCTTTCTCCGCCATTGATTTTGATGTGTTAACCCTGGCTAATATTTCATACAATGACAATCCTTCGCTTTTTTCAAGCTCCTGGAGGATGTCTTGAAATATTTGTGTACTTGGGAAAGCTGACTCAATAAAATAATTTTGGATTTCATCATCTTCAGCGCCACTGAGCAAGACGCCATACGATTTTTCAACCGCCCGTCCAGCACGGCCGACCTGCTGATAGTAAGCCACAACTGAACCAGGACGTTGAAAATGGATTACAAAGTCGATATCTGGTTTGTCAAAGCCCATTCCCAATGCTACAGTAGCAACCAGTATCTTTATTTCATTGTTGAGGAATGCCTGTTCTAATGCCGGCCGATCCATATTGCCATCATCACCAGCATGATACGCCTCAGCTGAAAAGCCTTTCTGTTTTAACCATCCAGTTACCCGTTCTGTATCCGCAACAGTCAGACAATAAATAATCCCACTCCCCTTGAATTTCGGCAAATTCTCCGCTAACCAAGCCAATCTTTCACTTTGGTTCGATAGTCGAATATTCTGCAGACGCAGAGATTCACGGGCTAGTGGACCACGATGAACGGTAAGTTCAGAGCCTAACTGTGCCTGGACATCATTAACAACCCGGTCGTTGGCGGTGGCAGTTGTTCCGAGTACGGGGATGCCTTTTGGGAGCATCTGAACGATTCGCACAATTCGACGATAATCCGGACGAAAATCATGTCCCCAATCGGAGATACAATGTGCTTCATCCACTACAAAAAGACCGATTCGCCCAGAAATTTGTGGAAGGACTTCTTTGAGGAAATGCTCATTATTTAGCCGTTCTGGGGAAATGAGCATTAAATCACATTCGTCCTTTGCTAATGCTTCTTCAATAGCTGTCCATTCTTCCTTGTTTGCGCTGTTTATTGTGAATGCGCGAATGCCAATCCTTCCGGCCATTTCAATTTGATTGCGCATAAGCGACAATAATGGACTGATAAGGACTGTGGGGCCAGAACCTTGCTCGCGTAATAATTTCGTCGCTAGAAAGTAAACCAGACTCTTTCCCCATCCAGTGCGTTGTACAACAAGCGCACGTTGCTTTTTAATCGCAACTGCTTCGATAGCTTCCCACTGACCAGGTCGGAAATCTTTATCCTCGCCGATCATTTGGTGTAGAAGATTCAATGCGTGGTCTTTAATTGTTTGTGATGAGATAATGGTCATTGATTAATTCCTGTGAATAGATAATTTGTGATTCCTTTTTATTTTGAAGTCACCATATCCAATCCGCCACCCTGGCGCTGAACTTCAAATCTGGCATCTTTACGTAAATTATCCACCCCGAGAGTGATTCTGAATGGATAGAGTTCGGGTAAATGGACCAGGTCGTCAAAGGGGATGGCATCGGACGGATGTGCTTGGAGCGCACAGGATAATAGCCAGCTTTGTAGATTTTCGGAAGATGCAAAATTGTGCAACAGGATTCGATAATTCTGTTTTTGTTCTGTATGTGCCAATGCTCCCCAATTGGTCAGAGATGCAATGATGCGCTCTACCGATCGATCCAACGCTCCTAAGTGACCATACTCGCCTGCAATTTTATCTTTGATCATTTTCCGGGTAATGATTTCATCGGTACGACTGGTTTGACCAATGGCAGCGACACATTTCCTGAAGAAAGGATAACAAACCAGGGTCAATCCGTAATGGAGCCAGAGACGTTCATCGGATGACGATAAAGTTGGAAATAACGCAAGTGCTTCCTGGTGGATGTGAGGAGCAGTCTTCTCAGTTTTTACCCATATTGCTGAAAGGACATCAATGGTTTTTCGCTGGGCATCAATGCCGGTAACGGTTCCTGAAATTGTGTCTGCTAAACGTTGTCGGATGGCCAATGGATCCATCTTTTGAACGGCTAAAGATGCGGTTACATCCAACCAATCCAAAGTAACTGTACGGCTAAAACCAATCCCTTTATCCATTATTTACTCTCTTTAGAAATTTGAATAAATGGAACAATGACTTCGTCAATGGAAATTCCACCGTGGGTTACGACTACTTCCCCGGCAGGGGCAAACGCCTCTCGCTTTGCCGGCATAAGAGCTGACATCTGTTCCAGTAAAAGACCGTCATTCTCCCACAATATTGTGTCTGCAAAGGCATCTTGAACTCTCAAAGCAGCCAGTCGATCCAAATAAATTCGAGCGCGTTTTCCACGTGTTTGTGCCAGCAAGCCTTCCGATGGCTGACCGAAGCCAGTTGCATCAACATGCCCATGATCGCTGGCAATAAATACGGAGAAATCGTGATCTAAATACCAATCAAGTTGATTTTCCAGGGCTAAGGAATTTTGCTCATGCGCAGGATCCAGCCATAATCGGAGGGAGGATTGTTGATCCACTGCGCCGAGAGTGGCATTATGGGCTAATTTATCCAAAGTATCATCTATTAAGCACCAAAAATTCACTCTGGGATCCTGTAGTTCTGGCTGTTGGTCGATCTGTCGATCATAATAAAGGGGGAGCAGCTTGCACGTATCCTCACTGAATCCTTCGCGGGACCAAAAAAGTTCCCAGGCTCGCGCTTCTGGAATACCAGGATCAATTCCACCTGGAAAATCAGCGGGGCGAAGGCCAGATATCAGGGCGTATCTCGAAATGGATGTGATGGTTGGGATTTGGGCAAGCAAAGCCTCTATGTTCATCCTCCAATCGGCATGTCGTTTGGTCCACACAGAAGAGATCACCTTCCAATCAGCCAACGAAAGACAATCCATGACTAAAAGCACCGCTTTACGTAGATTTCCGAGATTGTGAAGATAAGCCAAATAATGGGGGATGTGGTGCACATGGTGAGGAGTGGGCAAACGCTGTACGCCCAGGGCTGTATAATTTTTCCGAATCCAGTTTGTAAATATGGTATCCAGGTTTAAAATAGATTTTTGGAAAATTATTTTTTGCTCTGGTTGAATCGCAAGATCAGTCTGAGCCATGAAGCTGCATGTCTCAGCCCAATCCTGGGCAAAATTCTGCCAGGTATTCCAACCCAATTGCCCGCTTTGCATTGCTGTCAATTGGATTTCGATATTTTCCAACAATGTTTTCAGCCGTTGAAGGCGAACATCGATCATTGTGACGCCGGGTTGTGCCCATTTTGGCAATTCTTTTTGGCTGTTCATTTTTACAGGCTGGAGGATTCCCTGACGCACAAGACTGGGAACTAAATCTTGCAATTGTGGGTCGCGAGAGAAAGGAATGACATAACCCGCTGGAGTCTCTTTGACCTGTTTACCTGAAAGAGATTGGTCAACAGATAGCTGCCACTGATTTTGGATAAAACCCTGGAAAGCTTGAGCATCCCTGATGAGAAGATCGATATTCCATTCTCGATATTCAGGAAATTCCTTCAAACGATCTACCAGGCTGGTTTGTAATAATTCTGGGAGGGGTGATTGCCGGTGATGATATTCATTTAACCAGGCAATCAACGCGTATGGTTGAGAGAGCGAACCAGGATCAGCGTTGAAAACCTCTTGTAAAAGGTAGTTAATGGTTTTTTGCCGGCTCAATGGTTGGACTGGCGGCAGGCGGGTTTCAAGGATTTCAATTTGATCAGGACTGAGCGTTTGCAAGACCGGGTACGCCAGGTTGGGGAAATACTGGTGCAGTGACAGATTAATTCGATAAGCGACCTGATAGAGATCGAAAGGTAAGTCTTCCAAAGAACTGGTGGTGGTTAAGATGATTGGGCGATCTACTGTATAGGGTCGTGCTTCTTCCATACGGTGACGCAAGAGCACCGGGTCATTCTCCTGAATGACCTGAAACCCACGCCGGGTCAGCTCTGCCATCAGTGTTTCACCAGCCAGCAAGCGGTCTGGATCGCTGACCAGGGTGAGGGGATGGAGGTGGGAAGGAAAGTATTTCAATAATTCAGAATTCATTGAACTTCTACCAATTTGCTGGTTTTGTAAATATGCCATTTTTATCTTGCATGGTGTTTGGGAATTGACTGGTTGCCAGAACACCATGCCGAATATCTTTTACAAATGTCGCAGATTTCTTTAATTCTTGACTTGGATAAACCAGGTTAGGGTTAAGGACAATAACTGCCTTGTGCAAATCGTTCTTAACGATATTAATTGGTTCCACCAAGTCCGAATCATTGCTTATTAAGATTGCGACCCCATAAGCATTCTTTACACCATCGTATAGAAGGTGCGTTGCGATATTTACATCTGATCCTTTCTCTTCTGTCTTTATGACTTCAACATGAGGATTTTGACCTGGACCTGGATTGGCCAATGTCATCCAGACAGGATGAGACAAGAAATGCCCCAGGATGATCTCCAAATTGGGGATTGTCTTCAATGCACGCAAGTATATTTGCTGACGGATGGGTTGATCTGGGTCTTGCGGCCGGGCGTTGACCAGAGCAGTGAAATACTTGATCTTAAGCACCTGGTTTTTGGGCAGCAACAGCTGCACCATTTTCTGAATATCCAGCCATTTATAAGCGGTTCCCTTAACCGCCCCATAATATAAATTAAATCCATCTACATAAACATAAGATGGGATCAGATTTCCCCCTGCCATTTTTATTGATCTCTCCTGCTTAAATAAGCAGAGGCGGGTATTCGCCGCCTCGCACCCTGTCCCCGAAGGAACAGGGGGGATGTACTTATTTTATAGCATGTATCCCTTGAAATGTCAACTAAGGCTTGCCAGTTTGAAGCGATTTGTTTACTCATCTTTTCAGCTCCTATTTCTTCCTCAGCAACGCGCTGTCGTAGTACATCAACAGATCGGGATCTTCGCGCAGTACGTCTTCCGGCAACCGTTCGGCTACCGTGACGATGGTCTCATAATCCTGGCGCTTGAAGCAGTCAGCAAAGCCAGCGCGCACCGCTTCACTGCGGAAGACGCGCAACCGGCCGGTGCTCTCGGTATATTCCCTGAACTCTCTCAACAAGGTGCGCTGGCGGACTTTCTCCAGGTCGCTGGCTTTATTGTGATCAGGCACGTACCACTTGCCTTCTGCATCTTGCAGGAAGTTCTGCTTGAGGATCTCGATCAGCTCCAATGGCTGCTCGTGTTTGGCGCGATTCATCACGCGGTTGAAGTCGTTGGTCAGGTCGCCCTGGGTCCTGGGTTCACCACCTGAATCCGGGTAAAGCTGTTGCCTGAGCCAGGTGATGGCGGTTTTCTCATCGTTGACGAACAGGGTGAGCTGCACCGGTTTTTTTGCGTTGAGCATGGCGCGGTCGTATTCGGCCACCTGGTCGGGCAGGAAATACATGCTGTCGCGGCGGGTGAAACGCTGCTCGAGCCCGGCGTAGAACTCCGGTGCTGAAAGAGGTACCATCACCCCGCGCTGAATGTGAAAAGCCACCATTCGGTCAAAGAGCAGAAAAGCCTGCCGTTCGGCGTTGACCGCTGGGACACCGTTGGCTTCGTTGACCACAGGCAGCTTGCCCAGGTGGTAACGTACAAATTCCCAGGCACCATCTTCTGTTCCGGCTTTGAGCTTGAAGCGTTCTTCAAGATTGCCATTGGGTTTATACGCTGAAATAATCAAATCCTGTTTGACTGCAGCAGTTGTTGTGGCTTGCTTGAATGTTTCCTGTTGTTTGTCCAACACACGAACATCAGCGATGACAAAACGAGCTCGTTGCAAGGACTCTTGGATTGCATTCCATACAGAATTTTGGGAATTATGAAACTCAACGGTCATCCAGCGTCCAGGTTTAAGTACTCGATAGAATTCATCAAAACATTTTTGCATGATGCCCTGATATTCAACCAATCCTTTATGTTGAACATCATTCATAATAGCTTCAGAATTATTATTTGTAAGTACCCGGAGCCAAGCTTCCCAAAGAAAATTTAGTTCTGAGTACATTAAATTACCACCGAAAGGTGGGTCTACAAAAAAATAATCAAATATTTCTGATGATAAATTATTCATCTGACTAGAACTAGCACAATTAATCAGAGATTTATTATTAAATGTTCTTAGCGAATTGTAGATATCCGTGGTTTTTCGTTTCAAAACATCAATAGCGTTATTTTCTTGAGGTGTAGATGGAAGATACAAGGTACCAGAAACATTACCACCTTTGCCATTAGAACGATAACGGTATAGCTTCGAAACATTGATGTTTGAACCACTAATCACGAACTTTATTGTTGAACTCTTATTTTCATCATTAAACTTCGCTAACACACACAAATTTCGCCTAGAATAAAAATGATGTACCCGTACCAACCCGTGACTGGTTTTCGGTTGTTGGGTATTGAAACCTTCTGGCAATTCGTTTATTGGAAATTCATACGGAATATCTTTTTCATTTATTTTTTGAATCAGATCCATATCATAGGTATCAGGTTTTTTTTGGTAGCGTTTTTTACCCACCGAATAATTAATCAAAGCGGGTACTTGCTTTGCAATCCGGATGGTCTGTTTTAGGTCTCTATCATAATGAGTTTCCCATACTCGTTCAATGCGTTGAGCACCACTCCCCTTAGGAGGATTTTTTGCTAATAATACAGAACATCCTGGGCATAACCATGTATCTAGCAATTCTCCTTTTTCGTGATCCATTGCAACATGCCAAAAAACCATCTCCTGTCCGCAGTTCGGGCAAACAAACACATCTGACCAAACAGTGTAGTTGATCTTGCCCTTCACTCGGTGCGGGTCGTCGCAATTGGGGTGCCAGGTCTCATACATCCAGCCACATTCCTGTTCCACTTCCTTCAATATCTGTTTGGCTTCACGCTCGAAGGCAACCGCGTCCACCGGGGTGTTGTAGTTGTAAGCAATAAAGGTGGCGGCTGGTGAAAGGTCGTTCAACACCGCCTTGCGTGCTCCCAGGCGCGAAATCGCTTTGTTCCCTTCCCAGACCACACCTTTGTTGTCTACTCTGTAGCCCAGCGATTCCACGGTCTTTTTATCCCCGCACAGTTGCGCTGCTACGCCGGTCATGCCAGTGCCGCAAAAACCGTCAAAGACGATGTCATCGGGGTCGGTGTAGTGCAATATATAGCGCATGATGGCTTTGTGCGGCACTTTGGTATGGTAGGTATGGGCGTTGTAGATTGGCCCATTTCTGCCTTCACTGACATCTGAAGCAAAAGGGTCACGCTGGTATTTTTCTTCCGTCAACCCGAGTTTCTGGCGAGTTTCCTCACGTTCTTGCTGCCACTGCTCTATGATCTCCGGTAGGAATGGGTTGGGGCAGGCGGTGTAATAAGGCGGGTCCGAGAGCGCCAGAATGTCCTCGTCCGTGCCAATGGGAAAACCTTCTATGGCGCGAAAGGCTGGATCTTTGAGATATTCAGCCAGCCGGTGGCGATATTCGTCGCGTTTTGCCTGTTCTTCTGGCGTCGTTGTGACGTTTGTTTGGGGGATCAGTTCGGGTTGATGGTCTGTCATAGAAATGCCTCTTATAGGTCTTTTATGCTACAATGATGTTGAGCGGTATTGTAAAACCTGGTGACTCCGGTCACTCGTAGAGTGTCCTAGCCTCCGCCGGAATGCGGCGGGAAATAATGAAATCAAGGCCCAGGGTGAGCCGCTCGTGAGATCCCCCATTGCGGGGGATTTTTGTTTTCTAATCACTGCCATCCGACCTCCTCTATTATTGGTCCAGTGTCAGGCGGGTATTGCCGGTATCGTGGCCACGCATTTGCTGGTCTAAAAACTGTTTGAAACGATTCTGCAATTCTTCACGTGTACAGGGTAGCCCACCGGCTTTTAACGCTTGCATTAGCGCATCAACCGGTAAGGTCACTGCCTGTATCCCGCGCAAAGCCTGAATGGCTGATGGAACAAAGTTCGCCGGCAGGGTTTCTAAGTCATCACCTTGCTGCAAGAAATCCTCCACCGGTTTGCGCTCAGCTGGTGACATGGCTTCCAGGCTGTGCTGGGCAGTCGCGCTGTTCAGGTTGTCGCGCAGGGCTTTGCGCCAATTCTTAAGCAAGATGCTCAATTTTGTATCGAGCTGCTGCACGAGCATATCCGCATTGGCTGTTCCGTGGTACTGCGCCGGGCGCAGGTGGCAGTACGGGCAGGTGGGGGTATCGGTCAACACACCTTCATGGAACTCGCGGCACGAAACCAACCCGGTGAGTTGCTGCTTCCAGAATTCAAAATCACCACTGCGGGTCAACAACTCAATGGCGGATAGCGCACGCATGGATTCAAAACGTGCATCCTTGTACAGGCGCTGACGCAAATCGTCCCCGCTGGCTGTGAGCACCGATTTACGGTGCAGGTCACTGTATACAGTGATATATTCTTGCTTTAAATTGGTCAGATCCCGTATCAAAGCCTGCAGATCTAAGGCTGCATTGCCCTTACCAAACCGGCGAATTGAATCCAGCGTGTTTTTCTGGATTTGGCGGGCATGTTGGGTCCATTCGTGATCTTCTGGCAGGTTGGCCTGGGCTTCAGCCAGATACGTGGTGTAGGGTTGGATTTGATTGACTGCATCTAAAAGCTGGCGCGCACGTTGAACGGTGAGCCGATAATCCAAGTTTTCCTGAATTTGCTCAGGGGTGTAGCGCAGATTTCGCAATTTTCCAACGGTAGTGAATTTATTCAATTCTTCCAAAAATTGTTTATATCCGCGCAGGCCGGGTAAAAGATCCAAGCTGGAGAGAGAAAAATCTGGAGCATCGCTGCCTACTACAGTTCCTTGTTCCACTACAAAAGTTACCCTGTCGGTGAAGATCGGTGTGTTCCATAGTTGTGCACCCTGCTCCAACCGGTTTTGCAACTGAACGACCATTTCCAATTCAGCATGCACCAATCGCTGTAATTCGGTTACTGCATTTTCTCGTGTATTTTCATCCCGTATCAGGCCGGGTTGTAATCCAAGCCCTTCGAAAATCATGCCCCATAAGTTGATGGGTAATGACCGTGGCCGTTTATAGAAACGGAAGTTGATGTTATCAGTCATTGAGCGGGTTAAGGCGCGTTCCAAAGAGCCGGCATCCAGCTCTTCACGGCCGTCCAGGCTGAGAACAATATCGCCGTTATATACCAAAGCCAATAAAATAACCGAGACCCACTCCGGTTCCAGGTTGAATTTCATGTCTTTTTCCACCGGTTGGATTCCGCCGGCAACCTGTTCAATCACTTCACCGCGATTGATCACCTGGCCGTCAGGTTTATCGTTGAGCAGCTTTAGGAAATGTCCAGCATAGGATGAATCATACGGGCGGATGTTGCCCTGCTCATCCAGGATACCCAACCCTTCCAAAATACCTGAACCTAAGTTGGAAGTGCGTCCACATAAGCGGCGGATGGCTTCCATGGCGCTGTTGGCTCGTGCGGTTTCGGACACGGGTTGGCTCAATCTAGAGAACTTCGGATAATCAGGGTATCGGTCCTCAAATTCAGGCGAGAACAAATGTGAGGAAACCAGGCGGATTAGTTCCTCAATATTTTGACTGGCAGTGTTGTGCATACGCGTGAGGACGGATTGAACAGGTTCATCTACGCCTTGATAAATGATGTGTAATTTCTCTACCAGATGGTCTTGCAGCCAGCGCATCAAGTAACGGAAATTCGTTTCAGCTTTATTGGCGTATTCTGTGCGGTACTCTGTAGATTCATTCGCCATGGACCGCGCACCGGCATAGAGCCGGATTTTTTCTTCAAATTCATGATCCAAACCGGTTAGGTAGAAGAGCACTTCATCAGACAACTTCTGGTCATTATAGGTGCGATTTTGGAATGGCGGGAGAAAGTATATATAGAAGTCCCGCGGTGGTTGGGCTGTTGTGCGTTCATCCGGCGGACCGAAAAATAGATATCCTGGTCGGGTTACCTTATGTTCTGCCCAGGGAAGTTCGTAGAACCAAATGCTGTATCCGGTCAAATAAGTGGTGTCACTCAAGTTGAGCGCCTGTCGCAGGGCATCATAAAAATAGGTGTTAAGGTCGGACTTATCCATGAAGTCTCCACGTTCACGGATTTTTTGATCAAAATCTACTGCCTTTTTCAAGTCCAGGTAATATTGACCATTTTCGGAATTATAGGATAAGAATTGACCCTGAACAGTCTTCATCATCTCTTTCAAGGCAACCTGTACCTGATCCAACAAGAAGTCCGTATTATTCATCTCAGCCGGCAACCGTTGGAAAAGGCACAAACCATCTCGTAGACTTTCTGCTGTCACACCAAGAGGGACAAATACATCGCTCGTGGCCAGCCGCTGCACACTCAAGGCACGAATGATGCGGATTGCCATATCCTTAAGGTTGGGACGGGTATACGCATTTTGGATTAATCCCTCTAGAATATTGCTTTTTTGAATCACACGGGCGATATCATCAATGCTGCGTAAGCTGGGATCTTCCTGGATCAACTTCCAATACTGATCATAAGAAATTAATCCAGGTTGGTCAGGTGGAACTTCCTGATCCAAAACAGATCGAATTGCAGTACTGAATGTTTTTAATACCTGTCGTTTTTCAGCAATAGCCAGATTTTCAAACGTTTCTACATAAACTGGATGAATAGGGAAGAGATCCACATATTCATCTAAACGATCAGCCATAGATTTATACAAGGTTGCAAATTTCCTTAAATAATCAGCAATCTTAGCTTTCTGTGCATCTGTCTTTTTGAGTAAGCGCTGAGAAACAACGAAAGTAATATCTTCGCGGGCAATATTGATTTGTTCAAAACGGTCCTTAACACGGCGAAGCTGTTCTGCCACAAAACTGAATCTCGGATTTTCAAAAAGAGTCTCCTGTAAACCACCGATAATCCGGAATGGACAGGATGCGGCTACTTCGCCCAATTCTCGTAAGAATCCCAAGTCGAGTATCAAGGCGCGCTGTTCACGGGTGCGCAGATAATCCAACAACTCATCTACGACCAACAAGATTCCCATTCTAGGATACTTTTCCTGAAATGCAGCAACTGCTTGAATAATGACTGTCTTATTATTGTTTACCTGATCAGCTGAAGGAAATGTAAAAGATACACCCCAAGTATTAAGAGCGGATTGAAGTTCATCAAGCAGGATTTCCCGTAGCCCTCGGGTCACACTGCCAATCTCTACACGGACAACTTTGAACTTGCCCGCAAAACTTCCTGAGGCTTTCTTTACTTTCTCATTGGTTAGATGTTCTTTCAACTCCGCTCTTTCCGCAATTGCAGAAATAACAGACATCAAGTGGCTCTTACCGGTACCATAATTACCGACTATTAAGACGCCCTTGTTATCTTGTGGCCGTTCAAATTGCAATTGGGGGAAAGCCATATCGACCAGTTTATTTGCCATGGTTTCTGAAATTACATAGGTTTGTACCAGGCTTTTTGCTGCAGACTCTTTTTCTGCGTCACGTAACTGGATGATGGATTCAATGGGTGTAAATTGAACGAGATCTCGATATAGCATAATTTATGCTCCTTCTGCGGTAGAGATTTGGAAAATGAATATCTTGGGTTGAATTAGCAGCGAATCAGAAATATTCCAGACTTTATAATGACGATGCTCTGGAATAGCATAGGAAAGTGTATCTCTCGAATACTCACCTGGCCAGAGAATAATCACCCTTTTTATTCGAGCAACTTGGCGGAGTAATGTAAAAAAATCAATTTTGAGCGAAGGATGAAAGAAGAGATCAGGGTGAGAACATAAAATCAGCTCATCTTTTATTTGTCCGAGAAGATCCTTCATCCACTCTTGTGCAAATCGGCTACGTTCGGTGGTCGGAACTGTCATCAATGCGCTACTTAATTCCTTGCTAACATTGAGATGCTTAACCCCAAAGGACTGAATTTTTTCTGAAATTTCATCCAGGATTTGGACTTGTGGATTTGCCAAAATTAAACCATCATAAGGTTGTGCAAGCATTGATTCAAATGAATAGTTGGACAATTCCCCCTCCTTATATCTGTTCAATCAAGGATAACACCTGCGTTCCACCATTCATGCTAAATGGTAGATTCTCGGTCCGAAACGCTCGTGATTTTCTACCGTCCAGACACAACCGTTCTTCTCCCGATGTAAAGGATCCTGTTTGCCAAGCTTTGAAAATTAGCGAGGTTTCTTCTACCGATTTGTCTTTTGGGATAAATGGTGCACTCTCACTTCCCATTGACCATTCGACTCGTAATTTCAAAGCGGGTTGAGACGGTTTATCATCAAATAATCCTAATTGGGCAGCCGGTATTTTTCCCTTTATTTCTGATGGCTTATTTTTCATTATCCATAAAATAACAGAGTGGCTTCCCCGACTAGTTCTGGCAACCTGAACAAGCGCAGCTGATACTGAGATCTCGCACTCACTTGAAATTATTCGAGCGCAACCAAAATTTGTACCATGTTGGTTTATTTGATCAGCTACATATGCAGGTGGCATCAATATGTTTGCAGCTGTCCGATTACATAAAATCTCTTTCATTGATTCAGTAAATCCCCCTGGTTTTTTCAATGTCCAACCATTTCCAATATTTTTTCCATTGGGTAATGAGTTAAAAAGGAACTCGACTAATTCATGGGCTTGTGAGAACTTCTGTCTGCTAAGTGGATCATTTGAATTTATTACTACAATTCCATTTTTGGCATCTAACAATAAACCTTGCTGACCTGGAAGTGGTTTTTGAATTGGTGTTGGAATTTGGAAACGCTTAAAAATTTGCGAAAGATCTACAGGGATTCTGTGAGCCTGACCCGATTCTTCCAATAGGAAGTCTGCATAAGCTAATACATCATCGGCGGAATTTATCTGCCCAAGCTTATTTATGAACATCAGACCAGGATCGATCACTGTCATGCAGGATGATCCCCATTTATGAATGGACTAATGGCTTCATATAAAGTTCGCCACTCTGCTACAGATTTTGGTTCTTTACCCCTCCTTGGAATATTAACTAATTTGTCAATCACTTCATAAGATAAATTGTCCTGGAGCGCTAATTCGCGTAAAGCGGGGGGGATCATAACAGTGGAAGGAGTTGACGACTCACCAAGATCTGATGGAGATACACCCAACGCGATTGCTAACTTGTTGATGATTTTTATTGAAATACTCTCAGCCTCGCCCCGTTCAATTTGGGATACATAATTCCTTGAGATTTTAGCTATCTCACCAAGCTGTTCTTGACTCCACCCCTTTTCTTTTCTCTTTGCCAAGACTTGACGGCCAAGCTCCTTGGGATCCATTTCTCACCTCACAGATAGAAAATAAGCAGAGCTATATTTTTTTATTATAGAATCAAAGTCAATCCATGTCAACAAGAATGGTAAATTGACAACTAAAACTTGCAATTAACAAAAAGATATGCTACTATTAATGTGCAATGCAAACTAATTCATGCAATATGGGAGTAAAAATGTCAGGAAAAAACCAACATGTTGTTCCCATGCCAAAGGGCAAATGGGGAGTTCGTGGTGAAGGTAACTCAAAAATTACAAAAGAGACCTCCACTCAAACACAAGCAATTGATATTGCTCGTGATATAGCGAAGAATCAAGAATCAGAGGTGGTTATCCACAGGAAGGATGGAACGATAAGGGATAAAGATAGTTATGGAAAGGACCCTTGTCCACCAGTGGATAAGAAGCACTGACATCCACCGAACACATAATTACCGATTTCAAACATAACCAAAGGAATATCCAATGACAACCTATCGTGTTATTTGCACGAACCAAGAGCCAGCATCTCAGCTACCACAACATGCTCATATCGTGGCTATCGGGGTAGGAACAACTACCGATCATTACTCCCAACGGTTTTCTTTATCGCAAGTGATCCAAATGATGGATAATGGGGACCGATTCTATACTTTAGGCCCTCGAAGTGGAAAGACCGCTTGGGTTGAAAAATACTACTGCACCTATTGCCGACAATATCACATAAAGTCAGCGGCTGATGCAGTAGAGGACAACAACCTTGATAGTCTGCCGTATTGTCAAATATAAAGGAGGAAGTCGAGAAACTGAAGATGTAATAATTCAACAAAATATTGTCAAAAAAGGGAAGCGACGCTCCCCTTTTTTCCTATTTGAAAACCTAAAAATGATTACAAACAACCATCGTTCTCCGGGTCGTGAAAATATCTGTTTACTGCAGGGATGAATTACTATATTATCCTTGCAGGAATACAGCACTTTAACAACTGGAAAGAGACTTACCTGGTCATCTTATCTCGAAATCCTGGAAAGGAGTCGAGAGGATGACACAAAGAAGAGGTTGGCACGAAGGCGCGGTTTTCAGATTATCAAATGGCGTGCACAGATCTTAATAAATGGGAAGCGTTTCAGCTATTCCGGAAATTCCAGGGTTGAATGCACGAGCTGGTTAAATTCTTTGAGAGAAAAAGAATCCAAAGAACAAAACAACCCGTACTCAGTGCAAATCTTGAAAGAATTCCTAATGGAATGGTTCGACTCAAAGAAAATGACCATCCGCCCGAACACTGCTACTCAATATGAACAGACCATCAAAACTCATTTAGATACAAATATTGGACAAGTCCGTCTCTGTGACCTGAACCTGGAAATGATCGATCAGTTCTATTCTGAGCTGCAGAAGAAAGGCACTAGTGTAAGAACCATCCGGCTGGTGCATTCTGTTCTTCATGTAACACTAGAAGGAGCAGCACGATATAACCTGATCGCACGAAATCCAGCCCATGGCGCCACCGTACCCAGGCAGGAAGAAAAAGAAATGATGGCGCTCGATGAAGAACAGGTCTCCCGCTTTCTGGCAGCAGCATCCGGCAATCGTTTGCATGTCCTGTTTCACCTTGCGGTTGAAACCGGAATGCGCCAGGGTGAACTGTTCGGGTTGAAATGGTCAGATATTTCCCTGGATAAAGGACACATCAACGTAAGACGCCAGGTCCAGAGGCGGACAGGAGAGGGATTTATCTTCTCAGAGCCCAAGACAAGATCAGGCCGGCGCAAGATTGAAATTGGACCATACACTATTGATATGCTGCGCCACCAGAGGATATTGCAAGAAGATCTCAGAACAAAAGCAAAAAGTGCCTGGCAAGAGTATGACCTGGTTTTCACATCGGCTGTGGGTACCCTGCTGGACCAGCAAAATGTATTGCGGGAGTTTCAGTCAGTTCTGCAGGTCGCAGGGCTGCCGAGAATCAGGTTCCACGATCTGCGCCACACAGCCGCATCCTTGCTGCGCAATAATGGTCAGGGGGTAATCGCAGTATCAAAATTGTTGGGTCACTCAAACCCCAGCGTGACCGTGAACATCGATGCTCATGTATACAATGAGACGATGGACGAGGTTGCCAGGACGATGGACCGATTGGTCTCACCGATAGCAATTACACTCCCCGAGAACAAACCCGCTGAAACCTTAACAAAACCTGAAGGTGCAAAATTGCACCAAATTGCACCCGTTTTCCGGGCTTAAGCAAAATACCCCCAGATATAGGGGTATCTGCTTCTCCTGCTAGTACATCTAGCGCCCCCGGAGGGATTCGAACCCCCAACCTACTGACCTGTCCCTCGATGGGATTCGAAGGCAGTTAAATACACTGCGCCCCCGGAGGGATTCGAACCCCCAACCTACTGACCTGTCCCTCGATGGGAT
>Ga0228535_1000486_pt1 | contig 107291 bp, 100 predicted proteins | sample SJ1metagenome_FD_168457 | JGI IMG/M metagenome (GOLD analysis project Ga0228535, IMG submission 168457) | Enriched culture of PCE-dechlorinating microbial communities from Ithaca, New York, USA - SJ1 | ecosystem: Engineered > Modeled > Simulated communities (microbial... > Unclassified... | reverse complement strand
TTGTAAGCCTTGCATAGTTTACTGATATTGACTCCCTCTTGGATTGCTATGGTAACAAATTCTTGCTTTTGTGACATAGCCGTAAGCTCCTTCCATGGCATGGCGTTCATCTCCTCCGTGATTACTTGTCCATGCCTAAATTGTATCGGATACTGTAAGCTATGTCTCCGAACATTTGTCAACCATGTACCCGGTCTATACACGCGGTAGGCGGGGGGTGTGGGCGGGGGAACATCAGCCCACCTGTCGCCGCCATGGTAGCAGTCTTCATTGAAATGGTTTGTGATATCAAAAGAGCCTTTTCGTTCATCGTGGTGCATTTATGCGTGGGGATTGCAGCCGCCGGCATCATTAGAGCAGATAGCCCACTGCATGCAGTAACCTATTTTCATTGGAAGCCGGCGGCTGGAGCGGAGCGACGCAGCAATCTCGGGTATAGAGGTGCAGTACATGACAAGGGCTTATTTGCAAGTCAAACCTTCCGGCGTTACGAATAATAATTAGATAGACAGGGAGGAACGGCATGGACATCAGACACAAGAGCCAGCATGTGCTGGCGGGGACGGAAAAAGCTCCGCAGCGCAGTTTTTTCAAAGCGGCGGGCCTGACCAGGGAAGACCTGCGGAAACCGCTGATTGCGATCGTGAACTCCTGGAACGAAATCGTCCCCGGCCATATCCATTTGCGGGAACTGGCAAGCCACGTCAAGTCGGCCGTCTGGGCGGCCGGCGGCACACCGCTGGAGTTTAACACCATCGCTATCTGCGACGGGATTGCCATGGAACACGCGGGAATGCGGATGCCTTTGCCGAGCCGGGATATTATTGCCGATTCGGTGGAGTTGATGGTCCGGGCGCACGGCTTTGACGCGATGGTTATGCTGGCTTCCTGCGACAAGATTGTCCCGGGGATGCTGATGGCCGCAGCCCGCCTCGACCTGCCGGCGATTATGGTTACGGGCGGGGCCAGTCTGCCGCGCGGTTTCTTTTCGGCGGCGGGGCATTACGCCGTGAATCCCTACGAGATGGTCGGGCGCCACAAAAAAGGCGAGATAACGGAAGCGGAACTCGAGACGTTCGAGAGTTGTACCTGTCCCGGCGCCGGTTCCTGTTCCCAGCTCGGAACGGCCAACACTATGGCCATCGTTACCGAAGCTATGGGGATGTCGCTGCCGGGCTGCGCGGCCGCTTTGGCCGTGTCGCCGGAAAAATCCCGCATCGCGCGGGAGAGCGGCCGGATGATTATGGAATTGCTGGCGCGAGGCATTACCCCGTCCGCGATTATGACGGAAGGGGCGCTCCGGAACGGAATCCGGGCGGCGATGGCGGTCGGCGGGTCCACCAATATTACCCTGCATCTCCCGGCGATTGCGGCGGAAGGCGGCCGTCAGCTCGACCTGGAGGTCTTCGACCGGCTCAGCCGCGAGACCCCGCACATCGTCAGCCTCGGTCCGCACTATATCCTGGACTTTGATCGGGCCGGCGGCGTCCCGGCGCTCGTCCGGGTACTGTCCGACCGGATGGAACTGGACTGTCTGACGGTGACCGGGGCGACCCTCGGTGAAAACTGTGCGGTGGCACAGGTCAGTGACCCGGAGGTCATCCGGAGTCCCGAGCGGGCGTATCACAGCGAAGGTGGGATTGCCGTTCTGCGTGGCAACCTCGCTCCCGGCGGGGCGGTTGTCAAGCAGTCGGCGGTTGCTCCGGAGATGCTGCAGTTCACCGGAAAAGCGGTCGTGTTCGAGAGCGAAGAAGCGGCGGTCGCTGCCATCTTTGGCGGGGAAGTTATGGCCGGCGACGTCGTCGTTATTCGGAACGAAGGGCCGCAGGGCGGTCCCGGCATGCGCGAGATGCTCGGCGCCACTTCCGCCGTCATGGGAATGGGGCTGGGCAAAGCCGTGGCGATTGTGACCGACGGGCGGTTTTCCGGGGCCACCCGGGGACCGGCCGTGGGGCATGTGGTGCCGGAAGCGGCGGCCGGCGGACCGCTGGCGGCGGTGCGGGACGGCGATCTGATCACGATCGATATTCCGGCCCGAAAACTGCACGTCGCGCTTTCGGCGGAGGAAATCGAGCGGCGCCTGGCTGATTTTACTCCCAAGCTTTCGACTGAGCGTGGCGTTTTGCGACGTTACGCCAAACAGGTACGTCCCGCCGACGCAGGCGCGGTTTTGGATTAACGCGGGCCTCAAGTCAGGTCATAACCACATTGACGGTAATAGGGGGGAGAATTGGTGCCAACCGTATCTATGGAAAAAATCATCGATGTCCCGCCGGAAAAAGTGTGGACGGCGGCAAGCCGGTTTTCAGATTCGCCCTGGCTGTCCTTTCCGGTAGTCATCAAAAAAACCGGTGACCCGGCTTTATTCGGCGCCGGAACGGAACGGATTGTTACCATCGGCGGAAGCCGGGTTTATGAACGGCTGGAAGCGGTCGAACCGCCGCACAGCTTTGCATACCGGATCCTTTCCGGCTCCCCCGTGAAAGATTATCTGGGAAAGGCCGAGTTTAGTCCTGTCGACAGCCGAACCAGGGTAATATGGTCAGCTACCTTTGTTCCCTTGATACCAGGTACGGCCTGGATCGTCCGGATAGCAATAACCGGAATCATCAACAAGATTTTTAAGGTGCTAGAAAGCATAGAATAAGTATTATCTTCTTTTAACTAGAAGCGGCTCAGTCAGAGCGGGTGCGGATGTGAGTCTGATGCTCTAATAAGGCTTGACTTTTCCGTTGGCTTATATTAAGATAGGTACCATATAAATGAATACTCGTACACCTCATCTTCTGTATGGTGAGCTAGAGGTCGCGGGCCGCCAAGAGTAATCTTCCCCGGAGCAGGGCAGCGGGGGAAGACGAAAGGGGCGCCCGCCGAAATCCGGCGGCAGCACCGGCCGCCGGGTTGGGACGGCAGAAAATATCTGTCGGACTGTCACCGAGCGGTCACCCTGACTGCCTGGTGGAGTGCTAACTTACAGTCGTAGGGAAGAAGAAGGAGGGGATTCTTCGTGCATGGTGATGGACGACTCGAAATCCTTTTCGGTCGTTTTTCTATTCCCCGGCACTGCTCCAAACCTGCTTCCGGATAAGTCAAATTAACTATCTGGAAGGAGAATAAAATAATGCAGGCAGATCTCGTATTGTTAAACGGCAATGTTTTGACCATGGATCCGGTAAAGGCGCGGGCGGAAGGAGTGGCGGTGCGGGGCAACCGCATTGTGGCCGTCGGCCATAGCAGCGATGTCAAGGAACTCATCGGCCATTCCACTCAGGTTATCGACTTGGCGGGAAAGACGCTTCTTCCCGGTTTCTCCGACAATCACCTCCACATGCTCGGTTACGGCATCGCCCTGCAGCAGGTCGATGTCGGATATGTTACTTCGATCGATGAGATTGTAAAGCGGGTAAGGGCCAAAGCGGCAACCCTGCCGCCCGACGTTTGGGTGAAAGGGCGCGGCTGGGACCAGAACCTCTTCCGGGAGAAGCGCTATCCAAACCGGTATGACCTCGACCAGGCGGCGCCCAATAATCCGGTTGCGCTTTCCCGGGTTTGCGGACACCTGCTGGTAGTTAACAGCCGGGCGCTAGAGTTGGCCGGAATTACACGGGACACTCCGGATCCGGCCGGCGGTCGGATTGACCGCGACCCGGGAACCGGGGAACCGACCGGGATCCTGCGCGAGTCGAGCGCGATCAATCTCGTCGCCCGGGTTATTCCGCCGCCGACCTTCGACGACCTCCAGGCTGCTTTGCAGCAGGCGGTAACGCGGGCCGTCGCGGCCGGCATCACCTCGATTACCACCGACGATGTCACGAACGCGGGCGGTCTCACCCAATGTGTCGATCTGTATCGGGGCCTTTGGCAAAACGGCGACGCCGCCGTGCGATCATATCTGCTCATCTCCAGCAGCGCTTTGGACGAACTGATCGAACGCGGCTGGACAACCGGTACCGGGGATGACCGCGTCAAGATTGGTCCGCTGAAGGTCTTTCAGGACGGTTCCCTTGGTGCCAGGACGGCCGCTTTGCTCGAACCGTATAGCGATGATTCGGGAAATTCAGGCGTCCTTTATCAGGAACAGGCGGAAATAGACCGCCTTGTGACGCGGGCCCACGCTTATGGCATGCAAATCGGGATTCACGCGATCGGCGATGCCGCCGTAGCTTCCAGTCTGACCGCTATTGACCGCGCCAATCAGGCGCACCCGCGGACCGACAGCCGGCACCGGATTATCCACTACCAGATTCTCAATCCGCAGATTCTGGCGACCACCCGGCGTCTTGGGATCATCGCCGACATCCAGCCGAAGTTCGTCACTACCGACGGTCAGTGGCTGGAAGACCGCATCGGTTCCGAACGACTGCAAATGGCCTGCGCCTGGAAGACGATTGCCGACCACGGTATCGTCTCGGTCGGCGGGTCAGATTGTCCGGTAGAGCCTTTCGACCCGCTGCTTGGCATCCACGCGGCGGTCACCCGGCGGGTAGACGGGACGCCGGAGGGGTCGAGCTGGCTGCCGGAGCAAAAACTTACTCCGGCAGAAGCCCTGAAGCTGTTCACCAGCAACGGCGCTTACGGTTCATTCGAGGAGGGGAGCAAAGGCAGCATATCTATCGGCAAGCTGGCCGATTTCGTAGTGCTTTCCGACGATCCGACCGCTATTCCGGGCGAACGCATTCGGGACACGCAAATCGCCCTGACGATAGTGGACGGCCAAGTGAAATATTCAGCCTGAGTCAAGCCAAGGTGCGGTTAAACCCGCACCTTGTTAATTTTAGCAGTCATTACCAAATGGAAAGGGAAAGCCGGTCGGGCCGCGAATTATTAAGGCATAACCGGAAAAGGCGGAGATGCGACGAATGGGAGAACTTCTGATAACAAACGGCACCATCGTGACCATGGACGCGGCTAATACGATCATCAGGGACGGGGCGGTTCACATCCGCGACGGGAAGATTGTTGCTGTCGGCACTACGTCTGAGATGGCCGCCGGCGCGGCGGCAGAGGTGTTTGACGCCCGCGGCAAAGCGGTGCTTCCCGGTTTGGTTGACGCGCATACGCACATCGCCATGGTTCCGTTCCGGGGTCTTATCCACGACCGACGAGATATCTTATACAACGTCGTCTGGCCGATCGAAACGAGCCTCACGGCGGAGGACTGTTACCATCTGGCCCGGCTGGGCGCGCTGGAAGCGCTGAAAGCCGGGGTTACCTGCGTCGCCGACCATTATTTCTTTATGGACAGCATCGCGACGGCAGTAGCGGAGACGGGCCTTCGCGGTTTTCTGGGCCAGACGATCATGGAAATGGGCGGCCCTTTGACCGGGCCGGAGCAATTAGGGGCCGGAATCGAGTTCTGGGAGAGATGGCAGGGTAAGAACGATCGCATTGCCCCGGTGTTGGCGCCGCACGCCCCGGACACGGTGTCACCGGCCTGGCTGAAAGAGATGAAGGCTTTTGCCACCGGGCACGGCACCGTCCTGCACATGCATCTGGCCCAGACGAAATGGGAAATCCAAAAAGTCGGGGAAATGTATGGGAAGACATCGGTCCGACACCTCAGCGATGCGGGCATTCTGGGCCCGGAAATTGTCGCCGCCCACTGCATCTACCTGGGCGAAGACGAAATCGAACTGCTGGCCGCGACGGGAACGAATGTGGTTTACTGCCCGAGTACCCACGCTTTTTCCGGCCGGGTCGCCCCGGTCGTCCGGATGCTCGATCAGGGGGTCCGGGTGGGGATCGGTACCGATTATGTGGCTGAGAACGACGATCACAACCTCCTGGAAGAAATGCGTCTGGCCACAATGCTGCAAAAGGTGGTCTGCGGCGACCCGGAGGCCTTGCCGACGGCGCAGGTGGTCACTATGGCGGCCCGGAGTAATCCGGCCATGTTCGGAGCCGCGGACCGATTGGGCACGCTGGCGGCCGGGAAAGCGGCCGATCTGGTCGTTCTCAACCTGGATACGCCCCGGATGGTGCCATTGACGAATACCCTCAACAATATCATCTACGCCGCTTCGGAGGCGGACATCGAAGCGGTCCTGGTGGATGGTGAGTTTGTCATCAAGGACCGAACCGTGTTGAGTGTAGATGAAAGCGAAATCATCGAAGCCGCCCGGAAATCTTGCACATCGCTGCTCCGGCGAGCCTTACGGAAACAGCCGACTTTGCAGGGTTATCTGGACCCGTATGTCTACGATGAAATCATGCATTCTTAAGCGGAAAGATGAGGAGGGGGGAAATGAAATACCTTGATGCTTCGCACGTCGTCTATGCCATGGCCCCGGACAATTCTCCGGTGCTGACTATCGTGCCAGGTGAAACGGTCCGGGTGCAGACACTGGACTGTTTCGCCAATCAACTGCGGCGCGAGTCGGATCGCCTGGACAAAGTCGACTGGACGCGCATCAACCCGGCAACCGGTCCCATTGCCGTATCCGGGGCTGCCCTGGGCGATACTCTGTCTATTGATATTCTCGACATCCGGGTGGCCGAACCGGGCGTGATGGTTGCTGTACCCGGTCCGGATGGTATCGCCCGTCTCTTCCGGGAAAACCGGACGAAAATCATCCCGCTGGCAGCGGGGCAAGCCCGGTTTTCCGAGCAGTTGACGCTCCCGCTTGCGCCGATGATCGGGGTCATCGGCACCGCCCCGACCGGACGGGGCATCCCTACCGGCACGCCGGGTCCGCACGGCGGCAATATGGACTGCAAAGAAATCATGGCCGGGACCCGCTTGTACCTGCCGGTCGCTGTTCCCGGCGCTCTGCTTGCCGTCGGCGACCTGCACGCGCGGATGGGAGACGGGGAAGTAGTCGGCGTCGGGATTGAGGCGGCGGGAGAAGTCGATCTGCGCGTTGATTTGCTGCCCGGACAGACGATCGAGATGCCGCTGCTTGAGAACGACACGGCCTGGATGGTAATCGCGGCCGCCCCGACGCTTGACGCGGCGGCGGCCGCGGCCGTCGATTATCTGACGCGTCTTCTGTCGGCTGCCGGCCGCCTCACCCGGGAAGAAGCGGGGATGCTCCTGTCGATTGCGGGTGACTTACGGATCTGTCAGATCGTCGACCCGTTAATGACAGTGCGATTTGAAATACCGAAACACATCCTGGCGGAGTATGGCGTCAGTTTACTTGGTTAACATTACGGAGGTGGGCGTATGAATTTGGATCGTTACATCAACCGGGATGAGGCTTATCAACTCCTGGCCAAACTGATAGCGATTGATTCCGTCAACCCGAGCCTGGTTGCCGGCGGAGCCGGGGAGGCCGAGATCGCCGGATTTCTTGCCGATTACCTGCGGGAGGTCGGTCTGTCAGTTGACCGGAAAGAAATCGCGCCGGGTCGCGTGAACACCGTCGGGGTTCTGCGCGGAACCGGCCGGGGTAAATCTCTGATGCTGAACGGACATATCGATACGGTGAGCGTCGAAGGAATGACGATACCGCCTTTCCAGGCCGAGTTACGGAACGGCCGTGTCTATGGGCGCGGTGCCCTTGACATGAAGGGCGGTCTGACCGCGATCCTTTGCGCCATCAAGGCCGTCAAAAAGGCCGGGGTGAAGTTGCGGGGCGATGTCGTCTTCGCCGGAGTCGCCGACGAAGAGTACGCCAGCATCGGGACCGAGGCGATTGTCCGTGATTACCATACGGACGGGGCCGTCATCTGCGAGCCGTCGAATTTGGATATCATCGTTGCCCACAAAGGCTTTGCCTGGATCAGGGTCGACGTGAACGGTAAAGCGGCCCACGGCAGCCTGCACCAGGAAGGCGTCGACGCGATAACGAAAGCCGGCAAAGTTCTGCAGGCAGTCGATGCCTTCGAGAAGGGGGTGCTGCACCATGCCTCCCATCCGCTGGTCGGCTCACCGTCCATCCACGCCTCCCTGATCAGCGGCGGCAAGGAACTGAGCACTTATCCCGACTATTGCCGCATTGAATACGAACGGCGGACCATTCCCGGGGAAACGGAAGCGCAGGTGCGGGATGAGATGAACGCCATCCTGGCCCGGATTGCCGCATCCGATTCCTCCTTTAAGGCGGCATCCGAAATCTTTTTCTACCGACCGCCGCTGGAGGTCCCCTACGAGGCCGACGTTGTCAAGTCCATCGCCGCCGCCTTTACGACCGCTACCGGGAAGGTGCCCAAATACGCCGGAAAAAGCGGCTGGATGGATTCCGCCATTCTGCAGGCGGCCGGTATCCCGACCGTCATTTTCGGCCCGGGCGGGCGCGGCAGTCACGCGGCAGAGGAATACGTCGAGTTCGCCGATGTGTTGGCAACCGCGCAAGTCCTGGCGCAAATGATAATCAATTTCTGTAGTTAGTAATATTTTACAGCCAAGCGGCAGGAGAAAATTGTAAAAAAGCGAAATATATCAGTACAGAAAGACCACCGGGCTGTTGCGTGCTAACCGCTACCGCCCGGGATGTTTATCTGGATGTTTTTTATCCGGGGAGGTGAAGGCAAAAAGACAAGCTGTGTGGGAGGTTCTGGCAAACAGGCAAAAGAAAGGGAGTGTAGGTGATGGGTGCGTTCAAGATTGATCTGGTCGCCGATCCGCTATTAGCGGCTGCCGTGGTCATCGGTATTTATGCTATCGGCGACTATATCTCCGTGAAAACCAAAGGTCTGGTGTCCCTGCTCCTGACCGGATCCATTCTGTTTTTGATCGGTTTCTGGACCGGTATCTTACCCACCAACATTGATGCTACTTCCAATCTGGCCGTTATCAATACTTTCGGAATTGCTATGCTGATTACCCACATGGGAACCCTGCTCAATGTCGGAGAGTTGGTCAGGCAGTGGAAAACGGTGCTAATCGCTTTGGCCGCTATTGCCGGGATAGGCTTGGTTCTCTTTACCGGCGGCACCTTGCTCTACGGCCGGGTGTATGCTTATTCGGCCGCTGCCCCGATAGCCGGCGGGCTGGTGGCGATGATTATCACCGCGGCCGCTGCTACCGCTGCGAACCAGCCTTTGATTGCCGTTTTCGTGGCTCTGGTCTCCGCTTTCCAGGGCTTTATCGGCATGCCGGGTGCTTCTTACTGTCTGCGCCGGGAAGCCCGGCGTTACATCGCTTCCGGGCAGCATAAGCGGGAAGCAACCAGCGCTGCGGCCGAAGTGGCGGCGACCGCCGCGGAAGCCAAAAAACCGTTCAGCATCCGGATTTTCCCGCCGATGCCGGAAGCTTACCAGACACCTTATGTGTTGCTGGCCAAACTGGCGATCATCGGCTGGATCGGGTACAACGTCGGCAAAGCGACGATGATTCCAGGTTCCAGCCCGGCCAACTATTACTTGCATCCGTATGTCGCTTGCCTTCTTGGCGGCATCATTGCTTCGGAGATCGGCTTGTTGGAGCAGAGTATCCTGACGAAGGCCAATTCCTTCGGCTTCCTCATGGTCGCTCTGATGGCCGTAATTCCCGGCTCGCTCGGCAAGGCCTCCCCGGCCGATGTGATGGGGATGATCGCTCCGCTTTTTGGCTTGCTTGTTTTGGGTGGCATCGCTATTTGCATTGGAGCTATCCCCGTCGGCAAGTTGCTGGGCTATTCCTGGGAAATGTCGGCGGCGATCGGTTTTACCGCCATGTTCGGTTTCCCGGGCACGTTTATCCTTTCCAATGAAGCGGCGAAGAACAACGGCACGACCGAGGAAGAGCGGAAAGCCATTCTGGACCATATCCTGCCGAAGATGCTTGTCGCCGGCTTTATTACCGTTACAATCGTGTCGGTCGTTTTTGCCGGCTTCCTGGCGCCGATGATTTTCCGGTAAGCTTGTCCGGCTGGCAGCGGCAAGTATTGCTGCCGCCAGCCGTATCCTGACCATAGGAGGGAACACGATGAAAAAAGTCATCAAGTGCGGTTATTTGCTCGACTGCACCGGGTCCAAGCCGGTCAAGGACGGCGTTATCCTGATTGACGACGACCGGATAGCTGCGTCCGGCAAACCCGGTGACTTTGCCGTACCGGGTGAGGCAGAGGTAATTGATCTCAGCGGCGCTTATGTCATGCCGGGAATGATTGATGCTCACCTGCACGTCGGCATGAACGGGCTGCCGAGTTTTGAAATGTCGCTGGTAAAAGAGCTGGTACCTTATCACGCTTTAAAAGCGATGACCCATGCCCAGAAAGATTTACATGCCGGCTTCACCAGCCTGCGCGACGTCGGCGAACTGGGATACATCGACATCGCCGTCAAGAAGGCGATTAATACCGGTCTGTACCAGGGACCGCGGATGCAGGTCGCCGGGAAAGTTCTTTCGACGACCGGCGGACATGGTGACACCCACTTCGTTCCCGAGGTTCAGTTTGAGGGACTCGGAATTGTTGTCGACAGCCCCGACGCTGCCCGCAAGGCAGCACGGGAAAACCTGAAACACGGGGCCGATCTGGTAAAAATATCCGCTACCGGCGGGGTCATGTCGGACGGTGATGAGCCGGGCGCGCAGCAGCTCACTTACGAGGAAATGAAAGCCGCCCTGGACGAAGCGAAAAAGGTCGGCAAAGGCTCCGCCGCGCACGCCCAGGGCACCAAGGGCATTAAAGATGCCATTCGGGCCGGGGTCAGATCGATCGACCACGGTTTCTGGCTGGACGATGAGGCGTGCGACATGATGCTTGCCAACGGTACCTTTATGGTGCCGACGCTCGTGGCGGTTTACGGCATTGTAGAGAACGGCATCGCCGTCGGCATTCCCGAATATGCCGTCCGCAAGGCGAAAGCCGCTCAGGCCGACCACATCGAGAGCTTCCGCCTGGCTATGCGCAAAGGCGTCAAAATTGCCATGGGTACCGATGCCGGAACTCCGTTCAATTACCATGGCAAGAACGCCTTCGAACTCGAGCTGATGATCCGGGCCGGCATGAGTCCGGAGCAGGCCGTGCTGGCCACCACCAAGATGGCGGCTGAGCTGATGGGTTGGGAGGACAACGTCGGGACCATCGCTGCCGGCAAGTTTGCCGATATCATCGCGGTGGCGGGTAATCCGCTGGCTGATATTAAAGTCTTGCAGGATGTCAAATTCGTCATGAAAGGCGGTGCAGTAATCCGCTGAGGTGAATGACGGGCCGAGGGCCTCGGGAGAGGTAAAGCCGCCATGGCTTTACCTCTCCCGACCTTATGGCGTGAAAAAGGAGGCTGTTTGATGAATAAGGTAATCAAAGGCGCGCTGTTGATCGACGGAACCGGGCGGGCACCGCTGGCCGAATCGGTGGTTGTCATTACCGGCAACAAGATTACGGCCGTGGGAAAAGCGTCCGAGGTAGCGCTGCCGGCAGGCGAGTATGAATTAATTGAAGCAACCGGAAAAACATTACTGCCGGGTTTGATTGACTGCCATGTGCACCTGACTTCGGACCCGGATGCCAATTCCGAATCGAAATCCCGGGAGCCTGACACTATGACGGCATTGCGGGCCGCCAATAACGCCCGCCTGACGCTGCAGGGCGGGGTTACTACGGTACGTGATGTCGGCGGCAAAGGGCATGCCGACATCAGTCTGAAAAAAGCAATCAGCGAAGGGATTGCCGCAGGCCCCCGTCTGCTGGTCAGCGGCCGCTGCCTGTGTATGACGGGTGGACACGGCCACAACTCCGGCCGCGAAGTCGACGGGCCGGACGATGCCAGAAAAGCTGCGCGGGAGCAAATCAAAGCCGGCGCCGATGTGATCAAGGTCATGGCGACCGGAGGAGTTCTGACTCCCGGTGTGGAGCCGGGTTCGCCGCAGTTGACCGTGGAAGAGATGCGGGCGGCGGTGGAAGAAGCTCACAAAGCCGGCCGGAAAACGGCCTCGCACTCCCAGGGAAATACGGGCATCAAGAATGCGATCCTCGCCGGCGTCGATTCAGTGGACCATGGCTGTTTCCTGGACGAGGAAGCAATTCAAATGATGCTGGATCGGGGCACTTTCCTGGTGCCGACTCTTTCGGCCCCTTATTACATCATTAAACACGGCTTGGCAGCCGGAATTCCGGAATTTGCCGTGCGGAAAACGGAAGGAGTGAAGGACGCTCATTTCGCCAGTTTCCAACGCGCCTGCCAGGCCGGCGTCAAAATCGCCATGGGCACCGACGCCGCGACACCGTTCAACCGGCACGGGGAAAACAGTTTTGAATTGGTTCTGATGGTCAACGCCGGAATGGCTCCCATGGATGCCATCGTCAGCGCCACGTCCCGGGCGGCCGAATTACTCGGACTGAGCGGTCAGATCGGCACCGTCGAAGTCGGACGCTTGGCCGACATCTTGCTGCTCAACGGCAATCCTTTGGAGGATATGAACCTCATCCGGGATATTCACCTGGTTATCAAAGACGGTAAAACTGTGAAAAAATAAAGCTGAGCCCGACATTCTCTTACCGAAAGGGTTTTTCTTTCAAATAGCCCGCAAAAGAGAAAAATACCGACCGGAAAGAGGGAATAGTCGATTTTTAGCGAAGAGAGTATTGCCGTAAATTTTATGGGCAGGATCCCGAAGCCGATCTTACAGGTTTGAATGTGGGGGTGTGACCATGGGCGGCGAAGCGGAAATCGGTAATATTCTGCGCGAAGCAAGGGAAAGGCAGAACCAGAGCATCCAAAATGCCGTCGAAGCGACAAAAATTCGTTCCAAATACCTGCTGGCATTGGAGAACGGTCAATTTGACGTCATTCCCGGGCAGGTCTATATCAAAGGTTTTATCCGCAGTTACGCCAAGTTTCTCGGCTTAGACGGAGAAGAACTGGTCAGCCGGCTGAAAGTGCTGGAAGCCAAGCCGGCGGCGACGGATGCCGGGCCGGAAAACTCCGTACCGGAACCACTGCCGGCAGTGCCGGAACCTGTCCGCGTGCCGTCGCCTCGAACGATGCGTGTCGCCCGGCGGGAGAATTACCTGCGCAAGGACTTGGGCCGGATGTTCAAAACCTTGCTGCGGTTGTTCGTTGTCGTTGTTATTATCTTTGCCGTTGTAACCTTCGTCAAAACCTTGCCGATTAATGAACCGCCGCCTGATACCAACGGGCCGGTCCAAAATCCGGGCGAACAACCCGTCGGGCCGGATGAAACGCCGGACGGGCAAACCGTAGACCCGCCGGCTGTTACGGTCACAGTTTTGGCGGAAGACGACACGAAGACGGTTTATGGGATTACCGGCGACACCATCACCGTGACCATTGCGGCGGAAGGGTCGTGCTGGGTCGGAGTATACCGGAATCCGAACGCTCTGAATAATGATTTCGCCTCCCAGGTTACATTGCGATCCGGCGAGCAGCAGGATTTCGCCGCACCGGAAAAACTGGGCCTGCGGGTCGGTGATCCGGGCGTCATCAACTTGACCGTCAACGGCGTCGATTTAGGCGCGCCCGGCGAAGTCGGCTTTCCGAAAACCCTCGTTTTCCAAAAACAATAAAGTCTGCGGCAAGAACAGCCGTGGCAGCGTTGGAAAGAACCGGCAAACCACCGGTTCTTTCCCGTTCACTGTTGCATCCATAAGGCCGTAGCGAATTTCGTGCTTGTCTTAAACTCGCCGGCCGGGTATGATAAGATGAAGAAAGGTTATTTATATACTTAGCGGCACAAACGACGGGAGGAAACCGATGGCTACCTTAGGTGAACATTTTTTACCGATAAATAAGGAAGACATGGCGGCCAGAGGTTGGGAGCAGACCGACTTTGTCCTGATTACCGGCGACGCCTATGTGGATCACCCCAGTTTCGGGGCGGCCGTGATCAGCCGTCTCCTTGAAAACGCCGGTTACAAAATCGGAATAATCGCCCAGCCCGATTGGCGCGGGACGGCCGATTTTACCCGCTTGGGACGGCCGCGCCTCGGCGTGCTGGTGACGGCGGGGAACATTGACTCGCTGGTCGCCCATTACACCGCGGCCAAGCACCGGCGCAAAGAAGATGAGTATTCGCCGGGCGGCCGGGCCGGACTGCGCCCCGACCGGGCCACCATTGTGTACACCAATCGGGTCCGGGAAGCCTATGGGGACATTCCGGTGATCATCGGCGGCATCGAGGCGAGCATGCGCCGCTTGGCTCATTACGATTACTGGGACGACAAAGTCAGGAAAGCGATTCTCCTTGACGCCGGCGCCGATCTGCTCGTTTACGGAATGGGTGAGCAGCCGACTTTGGCAATCGCCGAGGCCCTGCAAGCCGGGATTGCCGTCAAAGACATCACTTGGATACGGGGAACCTGCTATAAGACGGCGAAGCTCGACCAACTTTCCGACTACGTGATTATTCCCGGCTATGAAGAGGTCGCCGGCAATAAGAAAAAATACGCCGCCGCTTTCCGGCGGCAGGCGGCGGAAAATGATCCGATCCGCGGCAAAGCCATCGCTCAGTATCAGGGCAATGTCTTTGTCGTCCAGAACCCGCCGGCCCTGCCGCTGACTACGACGGAGCTTGACGCTGTTTACGATTTGCCCTATGTCCGCCGTTATCATCCGATTTATGAGCGGGCCGGCGGCGTGCCCGCTATCCAGGAGGTCGAATTCAGCCTGGTCAGCCATCGCGGCTGTTTCGGTTCCTGCGCTTTTTGCGCGATTGCCTTTCATCAGGGATCGGTCATTCAAAGCCGCAGTCAGGCGGGCATCCTGGCGGAAGCGGAGCTGTTGACCCGCCTGCCGGGCTTTAAAGGCTACATCCACGATGTCGGCGGGCCCACGGCGAACATGTACATGATGGGCTGCGAACCATCCCGCACCCACGGGCACTGCCCCGACCGGGATTGCCTGTATCCGCAGCCTTGCCGCAATCTGAACACGAATCACCAGCCTGCCGTCGAACTGCTGGAAAAGGTCAGAGAATTGCCGCGGGTCAAGAAAGTTTTCGTCCGCTCCGGGGTTCGCTACGATCTGCTGCTGGCCGACCGTTCCGAGACTTATCTGGCCAATTTGTGCGCGCACCATATCAGCGGGCAGCTGAAGGTAGCGCCCGAGCACGCGGCCAAAGCGGTGACCGACCTGATGCGCAAGTCGGGCCGCGCCGAGTTCGACCGGTTTGCCGACCGCTACCGGGAAATGAATGCGGCGCTCCTGAAAAAACAGTATCTGGTGCCGTATTTTATCGCCAGCCATCCCGGCAGCCGCCTGCAGGAGGCGGTGGAACTGGCCGAGTATATCCGCGACTTGGGGCACTATCCGGAACAGGTACAGGATTTCACCCCGACGCCCGGGACTTTGTCCACCGCCATGTACTACACCGGTCAAGACCCGTTTACGGGCGAAACCGTGTACGTGCCGCGTTCCGAGGCGGAGCGGCAGATGCAGCGGGCCCTGCTGCAGTTCAACAACCCGAAGAATTATCCGCTCGTCCGTCAGGCGTTACGGCTGGTCGGCCGGGAAGACCTGATCGGTTCAGGGCGGAAGTGTCTGGTGCCGGCGGACCCAAAAGAGATAGCCGCAGCTAAGACTGCTCCATCCCGCCGTCCGGCAGCACCAGCTAAGCCGGATAAGAAACAGCGGATCGCTTTTCGAAAGAAGCTACAGGAAAAGCCGGGCAAGAAATCACGGACTGCCTCCCGGCCGGAAACACCGAGCAAACCGGTCAAGCAGTCACGGACTGCCTCCACGTTGGAGCTAGCGAAGCAGCCAGTCAAGCTACCACGGGCCCCCTCTCGGTCGGCACAGCCAAACACGTCAGCTAAGAGCCCGCGGGCTGCCGCACGGACGACGGCGCCGGACAAGTCAGCCAAGAAATCGCCGGTTACCTCCCGGCCGCCGGGGCCGGAAAACAAACGGCGGCGCCGGCCTTAATCGGCTGCTTCGCTGCACAGCAGGCAAGAGAGCGTGACCAGATGATAACCGCTTTCCTGCAGACCGGCGAGAATGAGCGGCAGCGCCTCGACGGTTTGTTTACGGTCATCGCTCGCGTGCAGCAGAATGATCGAGCCGGGCTGCACATTTTTCAGCACCTGCGCGGCGATTCGTTTGACGCCCGGATTGCGCCGGTCCAGTGAGTCGACATCCCAGATGACGGTAACATAGCCGCTTTCCGCCGCCGCCCGGACGACTTTATCGTTGTAATTGCCGGACGGCGGCCGGAAATAGGCCGGTATATATCCTGTGGTTGCGGCGATGAGTTCCTGCGCCTGCCCGATCTCCGCCTTGATCTCATCCGGGCTGCTGTCGCTCAAATCCTCGGTCGTGTAACCGTAGTTGCCGATTTCGTGCCTTTCCCGATGCATGCGGGCAAGAATTTCCGGCTGAACGCCGGCCCACGGCCCGCTGACGAAAAACGTCGCCGAAACATTGTATTCATCCAGGATGTCCAGAATCTGGGGCGAAACCGTATCGCCCCATTTGATGTTGAACGTCAGGGCTGCCCGCCGGCTTTCGGTGTTGACCCGGCGGAGCAGGGTTTGGCCGGAAGCGGAGTAAGCGCGTTTCTGAACCAGGGCCAGATGAAGGACGATAAAGAGAAGCAGCAGAAAGCACAAAGGGCGTACCAAACGTCCGCCGGGCGACGTTTTCCACACCAGCAGTTTCATTTCCGAAGTCTCCTTTCCCACGCAGTCTTGCTTATTCTTATTCCGGGCCGGCCCAGGATAGAAGGATGTCAGCCGCCGGCTCGCAGTCAGGAGGCGGTTGCTTGTTGTTTGATTACCATGTCCATCCCGATTATTCCATCGACGCGACCGGAAGCATCTCGGAGTACTGCGCGGCCGCGCTGCACTTAGGGTTGGGGGAAATCTGCTTCACCACCCATTACGACCTGCATCCGCTACGGCGGCAGACCGATAATTTTGTCCGCTGGCACGGTGAAATCGTTCCGGTCACCGCAGCCTGGCTGCCGGCCTACCTGGAGGAGATCGCCCGGGCCGATGCGGTTTACCGCGGCCGCGGTCTCCGCGTCAAAGCCGGCCTTGAGGTTGATTATCATCCCTCGGTCGCTGAGGCAATAGCAGGCGTAACGGAAAAATATCCGTTCGACTATATCCTGGGCGCCGTTCATTGCCTGGAACGGTACTCGATCGCCGTGGCTGCCGACTGTGCCGAGTATTATACCGGGAAGACGGCGGAAGCAGTCGGCGAAGTATATTACGGGCTATTGTCGCAAGCGGTTGAGAGCGGTTTGTTTGATACGATTGCGCATCTCGATTTGTACAAGAAATTTGCCGCGCCGCATCTCGGTCCGGAGATTCGCACCGTCCATCGCGGTCGTCTGGAGCCGATTCTGCAAAAAATGGCAAATCAGGGGATGGGGATAGAAATTAACACCAAAAATTGGTACAAAGGATTGCCGGAACCAAGCCCCAGTGCCGATATTCTCCAACTCTGCCGGGAAAATGGCGTTGAAATCGTTACCCTCGGTTCCGACTGTCACCGGCCGGCTGATTTGAGCAAGGGCATCGAATCGGCGGCAGCGCTGGCTAAACAAGTCGGTTTCCAGTATTTATATACATTTGCCGCACGCCGGCCTGTTCCGGCGATTAAGTTGTAAAAAAATTGCCTGACAAAAATATCCGGCTGCAAGCAAGTTGACATAATATTATAATCGTGCTATAATCGGCCCAAACTAGAAAGCAGGTGATGGCAATGAGTCGAAAACCCATCCATTTCACCGAGATCCTAGTTTGGCGATTGCGGAACCGGAAAGTCCGGATCGCGGCAGCCGCTTGTTTCCTGGCGGTGTTGCTGCTGGTGGTCAATCTGATCTATCCGCGGACGACCCGAATCAATGTAGCTGCCGACGGCACCACGGCAGTCTACAAGACCAGCCAGAAAACGGTGGAAAAAGCGCTCCTCGAAAACGGTATCAAACTGGCTGAACTGGACTTGGTCGTCCCGGAACGGGAATCTCCCGTAAGTAATGAGATGCAGATAACTGTCACCCGTGTCGACGAGCGACAGGTTTCCACGGTGAACGAGATACCTTTCGCCCAGGAGAGCCGGACGGATAACAATCTCCCGGCCGGAACGAAAAAAACTGTTCAGTCCGGACAGGACGGCCAGGAGGAAGTGACGGTAAAAGAACGCTACGAAGATGGTGTCATGGTCAGCCAAGAGACAGTCAAGACAGAAGTGATTAAAAGCCCGGTCAACCAGGTTACTGCCGTCGGAACTGCGAAAATCGCTTCGCGGGGCGGCGATTCCTTCCGCTACAAATCGAGTCTGCCGATGCTGGCGACCGCTTATGGCCCCGGGCCGGAGGATAACGGCCAATGGGCCGGCGGGCCGACGGCCGACGGGATCCATTACGTGGAGCGCGGCGTCGCTGCCGTCGACCCGGATGTGATTCCGCTGGGAACCCGGCTGTATGTGGAAGGATACGGTTTTGCCATTGCCGCCGATACCGGCGGGGCCATCAAAGGCAATCGAATCGACTTGGCTTTCGATACGCGCTGGGAAGCTCTGGAATTCGGCATGCAAGATGTTGTCGTCTATATTCTGGAGTAGCTTCAAGCATAAGATGGCTGAAAGCCGCCGGCTTACCGGCGGCTTTCAGCGTCGGCTGCGGTTCTGGACAAACCGACAGGAAAAGGTTATAATTGAAAACTGATGTACTCGGCTCGAAGCAGAGAAAGGCGGTGTCCGGATGGATAAAACAACGCGGATCGGGTTGGTCTCCCTGGGTTGCCCGAAGAATCGCGTCGATTCCGAAGTCATGCTCGGTCTGCTGCAGGCGGCGGGCTATCCGATTACGGCCGATCCGACGGAAGCCGACTGCCTGATCATTAATACCTGCGGCTTTATCGGCGACGCGAAAAAAGAATCGATCGATACCATCTTGGAATACGCAGCTTACAAAGCAACCGGAGTTTGCCGCGCGCTCATCGTGACCGGCTGTCTGGCCCAGCGTTATGCGAGTGAACTGCTGGCGGAACTGCCGGAAATCGATGCCATAGTCGGTACCGCTGCGTTTCCGTCGATCGTTTCCATCGTCAGTGAGGCGCTGGCCGGCGAGCGGCCGGTGCATGTCTGTCCGCCGGCCGAACTGACAACCGAGCAGCTGCCACGCCTGCTGTCTACCGCGCCGCACACAGCCTATCTCAAAATTGCCGAAGGCTGCGGCCACAGTTGCACGTTTTGCATTATCCCGCAGTTGCGCGGTCCCCTGAACAGCCGTCCGATCGAGTCGGTCGCCGCCGAAGCGGCTGCGCTTGCCGGGCGGGGAGTGAAAGAACTCATCCTGATTGCGCAGGACACCACTCAATACGGTATTGACCGTTACGGGCGGCCGGCCCTGGCGGACTTGCTGAGGGAACTCGTGCGGATTGAACCGATTGAGTGGATTCGCCTCCTCTACACTTATCCGACCAATTTTAATGCGGAATTATTCGAAGTAATCAAGCAGGAACCAAAAATCTGCCGTTACCTCGACTTGCCGCTGCAGCATGCGAACGAACGGATTCTGCGCCGGATGCGCCGGAAAGGCGGCAAAACGCAAATCAGCGAGCTGGTAAATACAATCCGGCGGGAAATCCCCGATGTAGTGCTGCGGACTTCGTTTATCGTCGGCTTTCCCGGCGAAACCGAGGCGGAATTTAACGAACTTCTGGACTTCCTGCGGGACAGCCGGCTCGACCGGGTCGGAGTTTTTCGTTACTCCCGTGAGGAAGGAACTCCGGCCGCGGAAATGCCCGACCAGATTCCGGATGAAATAAAAGAGAAGCGTTACCGGCGGGCGATGCGCCTGCAGCAGGATATTTCACGCCAGCTGAACGAAGCCTTGATCGGTGTGACGCTTACCGTCCTGGTCGAAGGGACAAGCCGGCGGCGCGGCTACCCGTATTCCGGCCGGTCGTACCGCGACGCACCGCAGATTGACGGCGTGGTTTATCTGGCCGGGGAAGGCCTGAGGCCAGGCACTTTCGTCCAAGCTGTTGTCACCGGTGCCGACGCTTACGACCTGTACGCGACGCCGCTCTGAGCCGCCATACCAAACATTACCGCAGTAATGCAAGTGCATCAGGCCGTCTCTTATGGTATAATTGTTATGTGTTGTTTACATAACAACCAATGGAGGTGGCTGTATGCATTTTAAAGGAATAAAATTTGCCGCGGTGGCCGTTATCGCCGTTCTGGTTTTCGGACTGCTGCTCGGCGGCAATTTCGTTTATGGCAAAGTCACATCCGATCAGCCGTTGTTCAAATCGTTCCAAAACGTGCCCGAAGTCAAAGAGGTACGAATAATCAAGAATACGAAAAAAGAAATGGAAATACTTGTCGTTCTCGCCGAAGTTGACGATCTGGCTGCAACCTACCGTAACTTAGTGCAGACGGTGCAGCCGATTGCCGGTACCAGGGAATGCCGGCTGCTGCTGACGGATGAACGAAGTGACGAGTTGGTTAACGCTTATTATGATATTCATTATCTGATTCAGGAAGGCATTGCCACCGGTTCCTTCGCGGCGATGGCCGAACAGGTGGATACCCGCCTGAGTCCCCTGGGGCTTGCCAGGCAGCGGGTGTTTGTCGCCAACGACTATGTTTTCGTCCAACTGCACCGGGACGGTAAATATCTGTACGAAGTTGTCCCGCGGCTCGCAACGGCGGCTGTGGCCGTTGTACCGGCCGAAACGGCGGAGGGGGTGAACGGATGAAGAAAGAACTTCTCCTCGGTAGCGGAATTGCCGTGACAGCTTTCTTGGCTGTCCAGGGCTACAATGTTCTGCCGGTAGTCATCCTCGCCGGGTTATTCTACATCCTGTATCAGACGACCGGGCTCAAAGGATTCAGCCGGAATTTTGTCGCCGTCCACGCGGAACCGAAAAACAACATCATCACCTTTGACGGGATCGGCGGTCAGGAGATGGCCAAAAAAGAACTCCTCGAAGCCCTTGAATTCATCCGCAACATCGATGTGGTGAAAAAGCTCGGGATCCGGCCTTTGAAAGGCATTCTCCTGTCCGGTCCGCCGGGAACGGGAAAGACGCTGCTGGCCAAAGCGGCGGCGCAATACACGGACTCGGTTTTTCTGTCCACGTCGGGCAGTGAATTCATTGAAGTGTACGCCGGCGTCGGCGCCCAGCGGGTGCGCCAGCTGTTCGAGAAAGCGAAGGAACTGGCCAAAAAAGAAGCGAAGCAAAGTGCCGTAGTGTTTATCGACGAGATTGACGTCCTGGGCGGAAAGCGCGGCCAGCACAGCAGCCATATGGAGTACGACCAGACGCTGAATCAATTGCTGGTTGAGATGGATGGCATCAGCACGTCGGAAGAGATTAAGACGCTGATCATCGCCGCCACCAACCGTCCTGATATCCTGGACGAAGCCCTCCTGCGGCCGGGTCGGTTCGACCGGATTGTGAACCTGCGGCTGCCGGACAAGGAAGGGCGCCGGCAAATCCTGAACATCCACGTCGCCAATAAGCCGTTGGCTCCGGATGTCGATCTGGACGTCATCGCCAAAGACACATTCGGTTTTTCCGGCGCCGATCTGGAAAGCCTGACGAACGAAGCGGCGATCCTGGCCATGCGGAGCAGCCGGGAGTGCATCGATAAGCATCATTTTGCGGATGCGATGGATAAAGTAATGATGGGTGAGAAACTGGACCGGCGGCCGAATAAAACCGAACTGGAACGGGTTGCCGTGCACGAGGTCGGACACGCCCTCATCAGTGAAATGGTCAATCCGGATTCCGTTTCCATCATCACGGTAACTTCCCGCGGCAATGCCCTCGGCTATATGCGGCAGATACCGCCGGACGATTTATATCTGTATACGCAGGAGTATCTGGAAAAGCAAATTGATGTCTGTATTGCGGGAGCGGTGAGCGAGGAAGTCGTCCTGGGCAGCCGGAGTACCGGCAATGCCGGCGACTATCAACAGGCGATCAAATACGCCAAGTCGATGCTTTTTGCCGGGATGTCCCCGTACGGAATTGTCAGTCCGGAAGACGCGCCGAAACGTTTTCTGCACCAAGCCGTCAACAAAATTCTGCAGACCCGCGAGGCGGGGGTCAGAGAGACGATTGTCGACCATCGGGAGTTTATCGGCGGCATTGTCGGCCAACTGTTGGAAAACGAAAGCATCGCGGGCGAAGAATTCCGCCGCCGCTTGGCGGCAGGCCGGGAGCCGGCGGAAGCGCAAACCGCATAAATTCCTGGACACCAAACTAAGAGGCAGGTTTTTCGGCCAGCGAGCCGCCTGCTTCTTTTGTTGCTCCGGCAGGTATAAACGTAACGGCAGCGAACAAATTAACGATACGGGAATAAGGAGGCTGCCAACATGAAAGCGGAAATCATCGGAGTCGGAACCGAGCTGCTCCTTGGCCAAATTGCAAATACGAACGCCCAAATTATCTCCGAACGGCTGAGCGAATTGGGTATCGACGTTTTTTACCATATCGCTGTCGGCGATAATTCCGGCCGGGTGGCTGCGGTTGTCCGGGAGGCGCTGTCCCGTTCCGATCTTGTGATTACCACCGGCGGTCTGGGACCGACAATGGATGACCTGACGAAAGAGACTGTCGCCGCAGTGCTTGGTCTGGAGATGGTATTAAACCAAGCTGAACTGACAAAAATCGAGGAGCGTTTCGCGGTTCGTGGCCTGCCGATGCCGCCGAATAACCGTAAACAGGCAATGCTGCCGGCGGGGGCGACAGTCATTCCAAACAATAACGGCACTGCGCCCGGCGCTCTGATTGAGCAGGGGCAGAGTATCGTGGTCGTCTTGCCCGGCCCGCCGCGGGAGCTCCTGCCGATGCTGGAAGAAACGGTGCTGCCGTATCTTGCGGCCAAGCAGGGCGGCGGCACCATCATCAAATCGCGCGTTCTCAAGCTCTGCGGCATCGGTGAGTCGGCCGCGGAAGAGGAGATCAAGGACATCTTACTGGAACAGACAAATCCGACCCTGGCGCCGCTCGCCGGGAATGAGATGACGTTGCGCATCACGGCCAAGGCGAAAGACAACGCTGCGGCGGCGGCGATGATTGCGGAAATGGAGGAAAAAGTCCGCCGCCGTCTGGGGGAGTATATTTACGGAGTGGACGAAGCCACGCTCGAAAGCACCGTCGGTGAACTTCTGCGCCGGAAGGGAATGACGCTGGCTCTGGCGGAATCATGCACCGGCGGCTTGATCGCCAACCGGATAACCAACGTTCCGGGCAGTTCCGAATATTTTACCGCCGGCATTGTCAGTTACAGCAATGCTGCAAAAACTGATCTCCTCGGAGTTCCGGCCGCGACCATCGCGGCGTACGGGGCCGTCAGCCGGGAAACGGCCGCCGGTATGGCCGAGAACATCCGCCGGCTGTGCGGGGCGACGGTCGCCCTCGCCGTGACCGGGATTGCCGGACCGGGCGGCGCGACGGCGACGAAACCGGTCGGCCTTGTTTACATCGCGCTGGCGGCGCCGGATTTGCTGGTGACGGAGGAGCATGTGTACAGCGTCACGCGGCTCATGTTCAAGCGGCGAGTGTCGCAGCAGGCGCTGGCGATGCTGTGGCAGTATCTGAAACGGTAAAGGGGGAGGGCAGATGGAGGTCTTGCGGACGTTCATTGCCATACCGTTTTCGTCTGCGGTCAGAGCCCACCTGGCCGAATGCCAGGCGGGCCTGCGGGCGGCGGTTCCGGCGGCCGTCAAGTGGGTGGAAACTGAAAATCTGCACCTTACCGTCCGCTTCCTCGGTGACACCCCGGAGGGAGATCTGCCGGCAATTTGCGCCGCTCTCAAGACAGCAGTTACCGCCTTACCGTCATTTCCCATCGTTGTCAGTGGTTTGGGCGCCTTTCCGAGCCGGCAGGCACCCTGCGTGGTTTGGGCAGGAGTGGCGGAAGGCAGAGCGGCATTGCAGGCGTTGCACCAGCGGGTAGAGAGCGCCCTGGCAGCGGCCGGTTTTACGGCCGCGCCTGAGCGTTTCAGCCCGCATATCACCCTGGGCCGGGCGCGCGGTGGGCAGCCGGCGCCAGGGCTTGCCCCTCTGCTCACCGCTGACGGTTGTGCCCCGATATCGGACCAAGTCACCCGGCTCGTTTTTCTGCGCAGCCTGCTCACCGGGCGCCACCCCGTTTATCTCCCGCTGGCCGAATACGAACTGACCGGCGGAAAAACGGGAAGGGAGGATGGGTAGCCGTTGGAAACTTTGGTCAGACTGCCGAACAATACCCTTAATCCGCAGGCTTTCGACGCCCTTGCGGCCGGCGTCCCGGCGGCAAATGTCGGGGCCGTCCGCTTTGATTTGCGCCACTGTGAGTTTATTGAACCGTTCGGCATCGTCGGCCTCCTGTTTTTGTTGCGGCATGCCGCTGCCCGGCAGACGCAGGTTGTCTGCGATCTGCCGCATTCCGCCGCCGTCCGCGCCTATCTGTCGGCGATGGACTTTTACCGGCAAGCCGAACCGTACGCCGAATTGTATCCCGCCCCAACCGGTGATTCCGGGTCCGGCGAGACGTCCGAGGGCGATTTTTCGCTGGCTCTGACTCCAATTCACAGTGAAGCGGATGTAACCGAGGCTGTCAAAGGTTTGATTGCCCGGGTTCGCAGCATTCTCACCCGCAACCTGCAGTATAACCCAACCGTACTGAATAAAATTTGTGTGGCTTTGGCGGAGATTTGTCAAAACATCCCGCAGCACAGCGACGACTGGGGTACGGTGGCCTTGCAGAGCTATCGGAGCCGCAACCGCCCCGACGACCGGTTCGTCAAATTCGCCGTCGGCGATCTTGGGGTCGGCATCAGGCAAAGTTTGGCTTCCCGACAGGGCAGTGCCGACCTGAACGACGCCGAGGCGATCAGGTCGGCACTCCGTTTTGGCGTCTCCCGCTTCGGCGAACCGGGGCGGGGACTTGGACTGGCTGCCGTTGCCGCGTTAGCCAAAGCCGTGGGCGGCAGCCTGCAAGTCCGGTCCGGCCGGGCGCGTGTTCTGCTGCGCGGCGCCCAACACTATGTCTTCAGTGTTCCCTTCTTTCCCGGTACCCAGGTTTCCCTGGAACTGCCGGCCCGCCAACTGTTTACTCCGCTCACTTCCGACGGTCCATTGCCCGGTTCGGTCCACTAAACATATTTTTCTTGTTATTCTGCCCCGATGTGGTATAATAGAGACAACGGTTTCATCGTATGCAGTGAAAGCGGTGATGCATTGAAGCAAAGAACAGTATTTTATCAAATTGGCGAGGATAACAATATCTTGGTCACGCGCAGCGCGGGCAAAGCTGTCCAGGAAAAAATTCTCAACGCATTGAATAATTGCGGTGATGTTTTGTATCTCGACTTCAGCGGAGTGGAAATCATCGATTATTCTTTTGCCGACGAAGCAATTGCCAAAACCGTCAGCCGCTTGCTGGCCGGAGAAATGGGCGACAAGTGCATCGTTTTGACCAATCTCAATCCGGCGTGGGCGGAGAACCTTGATGTCGCCCTGAAGCAGCGGCAAATCGCTGTCCTGACCGACGGTCCGGCGGGTCAGGGTGTTCTTGGCACTCTGAAGGACCACCTGCGCCGGACGCTCGACTACGTTAACAGCCGACAAAGTGTCACCGCCCGGGAATTAGGTGAAGCGACCGGCCTGAACGTCGGCGCGGCAAACAACCGCCTGGCCGAGTTATGGCGCCAAAGACTGCTGCGCCGCAGCGATGTCATTCCGGCCGGCGGCGGCCGCCAGTATGTTTACGAGTCCCTGCTTGAGCGAGTTTAATCAAAAGGAGGCATTCAATTGTTAGAAAAGAAAAAGGCCTTGGAGATGGCCCTCAGTCAAATTGAGAAGCAATTCGGCAAAGGCTCGATCATGAAGCTCGGAGAGGCTTCGTCCCGTCTGAATGTCGAGGTCATCCCGACCGGGTCGCTGGCGCTTGATATCGCTTTGGGGGTGGGCGGCATTCCCCGCGGCCGGGTCATCGAGATTTACGGCCCGGAGTCTTCCGGCAAGACGACCCTGGCCCTGCATGTGATTGCCGAAGCGCAGAAAACGGGCGGCATCGCCGCTTTTATCGATGCCGAGCACGCGCTTGACCCGGTGTACGCCAAGAACCTGGGCGTGGATATCGACAACCTGCTGATTTCTCAGCCGGACACAGGGGAGCAGGCGCTCGAGATTGCGGAAGCCCTCGTCCGCAGCAATGCTGTCGACGTCGTGGTCATCGACTCGGTGGCCGCCCTCGTTCCCCGCGCCGAGCTGGAAGGAGAGATGGGGGACGCGCATGTCGGCCTGCAGGCCCGCCTGATGTCCCAGGCCTTGCGCAAACTGGCCGGTGCCATCAGTAAATCCCGCACCGTGGCCATCTTTATCAACCAACTGCGCGAGAAGGTCGGCATTATGTTCGGGAATCCGGAAACAACTCCGGGCGGGCGGGCCCTGAAATTCTATGCTTCGGTCCGTCTGGAAATCCGCCGGACCGAAACCTTAAAGCAAGGCAGCGAGATGATCGGTAACCGGACCAAAGTCAAGGTCGTCAAGAATAAGGTCGCGCCGCCGTTCCGACAGGCAGAATTCGACGTCATTTACGGGGAAGGCATCTCCCGGGAAGGCAGCGCCGTTGATCTTGCCGTCGAGATGGATATCCTGAACAAAAGCGGCGCCTGGTATTCGTACAAAGAAGAGCGGCTCGGGCAGGGGCGGGAAAATATCAAGGACATTCTCCGCCAAAGGCCCGAGTTATTGGCGGAAATCGAGCAGCGCATCCGGGAGGAATTGAGCATCGGTACGAAAAAAATCGTCGCTACCGCTTCCGATACGGAAGCAGCCGCGGACGAATAAGCTCGGCGACAGTGAAAAGGAAATCCGGCGGATTTCCTTTTTTTCTAGCGGCAGGATTTGCCCCGTTAATGCCGAAAAACCTACTCAGAGGGTGAGGAAATGGAAGAAGACAAGCAATACCGTTCGGCGCAGGCGGCCGCGCTGCGTTTCTTGCTTTCCCGCCCGCGCACCCGACGGGAAGTAACGGAGCGGCTGCGGCAAAAAGGACATAATGACGATATCATCAGCCAGGTGGTCGGACGGCTGCAGGAACTCGGGTACGTCAACGACGCCGATTTTGCCCGCCGGTGGCTGGACGGTGAAATTGCCCGCAAGCCGCAAGGACGGCTCGGCCTCCGCCGGAAGCTGCTGGACCGCGGCGTCGATCCCGACGTGGCTGCCGCTGCTCTCACCGCGGCCTTCGACCGCCCGGCCGAACTCGCCGCCGCGCGGGCAGCGGCCCGGAAGAAACTGCCACTGCTGACCGAAGACGACCGGGAAAAGCTCCGGGGCAAGCTCGGACAGCACCTGCAGCGCCGCGGTTTTGCCTACCCTGTCATCGTGCAGGTGCTCGATGACATATTGAATTCCGATGCGGAATGATTGGAGTGCCAGGCATGCGCTTTTTGTTTTTTACCGACCCGCATATTCGCGGAACAACCCCGCAGAACCGGAAAGACAACCTGCCACTGACGTTGCAGGCAAAAATGCGGGAAGTAATCGATTTGGCTGTCCGCCACCAGGTGGACGCCCTGTTGTTGGGTGGAGACTTGTTTGACCGGCCGGACATCGCGCCATCGATCGTCAGCGACTTTGCCGTTATCTTGCGGCAGTCGCCGGCCCCGATTTACGCGATTGCCGGCAACCACGATATCTTCGGTCAGAATCCCGCTACGCTTCCCCGGACGATGCTCGGCTTGCTGGACAGCTTCCAAGTCCTCCGGCTTCTGCCCGCGGACGCAACCGTTACTCTGCATGGCAGCGGAGTTACCGTTCAATTGACCGGCCGGCATTTCCACTACGACCTGGACCGCCGCGCTCCCGAGGCGGATTATTGCATAAAAAAAGCGCCCGGAGCGGACTACGCTGTCCATCTGGTCCATGGCATGCTGTTGGAGAAACCCTTTCATCCCGGCATTCCGCACACGCTAATCGAACAGATTGCCGGCACAGAGGCTGATGTCACCCTGTGCGGGCATTATCACACCGGTTTCGATTACCGCAAAGGCGGTATCGTCGAGATGCGCGGGAAGTATTTCATTAATCCGGGCAGTCTCGTCCGGATTAATAACAGTACCGGGGAAATGCTCCGGCAACCCCAGGTAACCCTCCTCGATTTCGGCGGCGCCAAGCCGGTCTTTACTTCCCTGCCGCTTCAGTCGGCCCGGCCGGGGCCGGAAATCCTTGACCGGACGGCGATCGAAGCGGCCGAATACCGGGAAAACAAATTGGCCGAATTTGTCCGGGGGGTGGAAGCCGGCAGCGGCCGGAAAACTTTCGGCGTGGCCGGTATCATCGATGCCATCGCCGGTAACAGCGAAATTCCCGTTCCGGTCCGCGAGGAAGCGATCAATCGGATTTCGTTGACCCAGCAGTTGTTGCAAGCGGGCGACGCGGATTTTTCCACCGATATGTAAATTCAACGGAGTGAAAGCTTTGGAAACGATTAAGCGGATGACAATCGAAAATTTCCAGTCCCACGCCCGGACCGAAATCGAATTCGGGGCGGGGCTTAACGTTATCGTCGGACCGTCCGATCACGGGAAGTCGGCGATTATCCGGGCACTGCGCTGGGTACTGTTTAACGAGCCGCGCGGCGCTGATTTTATCCGCACGGGGGAAAGCGAGTGCCGGGTGACGGTCGAACTCAGCAGCGGTGCCACGATTACCCGGCTGCGCAGCAGCAGCAAAAATCGCTATGTCCTGAATACTCCCGACGGAACCGAGCAGATTTTTGAAGGTTTCGGCTCGGTCGTCCCGCAAGAAATCATTGACGTCCACGGCATGCTCCAGATTTATCTTGATTCCGACCTGACGGAGCCGCTCAATTTCGGCTATCAGCTGGACGGTCCTTTTCTTCTGGCCGAGAGCGGGGCAACGAAAGCGAAGGCGATTGGACGCCTGAGCGGTGTCCATATCGTTGACGCGGCAATCAGAACCCTCCTGCGGGATATGACCGCCCAACAGCAGGAAGAGCGCCGTCTGACTGCGGTCGAGACAAACCTGCAGGAGCGCCTGCCTGAATATGCGGATCTGCCGCAGCTGGCGGCGGCCGTGCAGCGGGGAGAAGAGCTGAGCGCCCGGCTGCAGGAAAAAATTGAGCGCTGCCGGCAACTCACGGCTCTGGCAGGGAAATGGTCGGATTTGGCTGGCGAATACGAACGAACCGCCGGTACGCTCCGGCGGCTTACCGCCATATCCGGCGCCGAACGCTCCCTTAGTGCCGCCCGGACGGCGCTGACGCTGCACGCCAGTTTGACGGCCGCCGGCGCCAAGCTGGCTGTCTGCGGTGATGAACAAGCGGAACTGGCTGCACTTCTGTCCAAAACGGAAAGACTGCCGGAAGCTGCCGCTCTCTTTCTCCAACTGCAAGCCAAACAAATGTTGTGCAGCCGCCTGCAGCGCAGCGCGGATACTTTGGCCACGAACGAGGCCGGTGTTCTGGCGTCCCGGGATACGCTGGCTCGCACCGCTTGCCTGGAACGGATCGAAACCGAACAACGGCAAGCACGCCAAATGCTGGTGTCCGTTGCCAGACTCGGCGACTGCCAAAGGAAACTGGAGCAGACGCAGCAAGAACTGACGCAGCAAAGGCAGGAACACCTGGCCCTTTCCCGCCTGGCCGCTGCGGACGAGTGCCGGACGCAAGCCGGTGGCAACCTGATGCGCCGGCAGCGGCTCGCGGAACTGTTTGCCGCCTGGCAGGAGAACGGCAAAAATCGGACGACCGGTGAAGCTTATTTAAGCAATCTGATGGAGCAGACGAACCGCCTCCTGGCAGCCTACCAGGCGGAACTGCGGGTAATCGGCAAATGCCCTTTCTGTTTCAACCCGATCGATGACCCAGCCATCAATCGGATCGTGGAAGCGCTGGCAAAGGAGGGGAAAACAGTTAATGCAGAATGAACGGGAAGCAACACTCAACCGTTTGAAAGAAGACATTGACAAGGCGAAAAGCCTTCGCTACCGGGCGGAAGCCCGCCTGGAACAACTGGAGCAGCAGCGGGCGGAATTGCTGCAGGAAATCCGCTCCCTTGGAGTGGAGCCGGAAAACCTGGCGCAGGAAATCGAAACCCTGAACGGGGAGATTGACCGTCTGCTGCGTGAGGCTAACGAACTTATCCCGCATGACTTATTAAAATGACCGGGGGATCGGCGATGATTTGCTCCGACTCGTATACTGCCTTTCGTACCCGCCTGCAGGAAGTAAAAGAGCAGTATGCGCTGAAAAAAGACAGACTGGACCGCCTGCAGGCGGAGATTGTCGCCAACGCCGCGCTGTTGGCGGCGTGCCGGGCTAAGCTTGAACTGCTGGAACAGGTGAAAGCCGTTCTGCAGAGCACATCCGAATATGCGCGGGAACAGGCGAAGCAGCAGATCGAACTGTTGGTATCCCACGCGCTTCAGTACGTCTTCGGCTCGGAAATTGAATTCAGCATCAAGCTGAACATTGTCCGCAACCGCCCGGAAGCCGAGTTTTATGTCGTCTCGAAGTACGGCAGCCTCACGGTCGAGAACCGTCCGGAAGACGCCCGCGGCGGCGGCGTCGTCGATGTGATTTCGCTCGCTTTGCGCATTGCCATGCTGCAATCTTATCAGCCCGACATCAACGGACCGCTGGTCCTGGACGAGCCGGCCAAACATGTCAGCGAGGACTACATTGCCAATGTCGCCGAATTCCTCCGCTATGTGAGTCAGGTGTTCGGACGGCAGGTAATTATGGTTACCCATAACCGAACGCTGACCGATATTGCCGATACTGCCTATAAAGTGGAGATGAAAGATGGGAAAAGCCAGCTCTTGCCCCATACTGTCTTGACATAATGCAGGATTGGATATAAAATGGTAGTCGAGAGACTACGGGAAACAGCCTTGGCTTCAGGCTTGTCAGTGCGGCAGAAATGTCTTATTGCAGAGCCAAACGACCGATGGCTCTCTTTTTGAGTTTGTCAGGGAGTAACGAATAATTCAGGAGGTGATAAGATATTAATACCAACCAAATCTTAATAATGATTGCCGCTGTGGTTATCGCTTCAGTCGCCGGCTATTTGTTGCGTAAGTTTATCGCAGAAGCAAAAATCAATTCGGCGGAAACAGCAGCTAAGAAACTCTTGACGGAAGCGGAAAAAGAAGCGGAAGCCAAGAAGAAAGAAGCTATTCTGGAAGCGAAAGACGAAGTGCACCGGATGCGGAACGACATCGAAAAAGAAACTCGCGAGCGACGCGCTGAATTGCAGCGAACCGAACGCCGCCTGTTGCAAAAGGAAGAGTCGATCGACCGCAAAGTCGACACCCTGGAGAAGCGGGAGGAGAATATTAACCGCAAAGAGCAGGAGGTCGAAAAAGTCCGGGAGGACATCCGGGAACTGCACAAGCAGCAGGTAGCCGAGTTGGAGCGCCTGTCGGGTCTGACATCGGAAGAAGCCAGAAGCCTGTTGCTTGCCAACATCGAAGAAGAAATCCGGCATGATGCCGCCGTAATGATTCGCAACATCGAAGCGGAAGCGAAAGAAGAAGGCGACAAACGGGCGCGAGAAATCGTTTCCAATGCCATCCAGCGTTGTGCGGCTGACCATGCGGTCGAGACGACCGTTTCCGTGGTCGAGTTGCCAAACGACGAGATGAAAGGCAGGATAATCGGGCGGGAAGGCAGAAACATCCGGACATTTGAGACCATGACGGGAATTGATCTGATTATTGACGACACCCCGGAAGCGGTAATCATTTCCGGTTTTGATCCTATCCGCCGCGAAACTGCCCGTCTGGCCCTGGAAAAGCTGATTACCGACGGCAGAATTCATCCGGCCCGGATCGAAGAGATGGTCGAGAAAGCGAAGAAAGAGATCGAAGTGCAGATCCGGGAAGAGGGCGAACAGGCGACGTTCGAAGTCGGCGTCCACGGCCTGCACCCAGAGTTGGTTAAACTGCTCGGCCGCCTGCGCTTCCGGACTAGTTACGGCCAGAATGTTCTGAAACACTCCATCGAAGTGGCGTATCTGGCGAAGATGATGGCGGCGGAATTGGGCGCGAACGAGGAAATTGCCAAACGGGCCGGTCTCCTCCACGATATCGGGAAGTCAATCGACCACGAGGTTGACGGACCGCATGTCACAATCGGCGAAGAACTCGCGCGCAAATACAAGGAATCCCCGGAAGTAATTCACGCGATCGCGGCGCACCACGGTGATATTGAAGCCAATTCCATCGAGGCGGTTCTGGTGCAGGCGGCGGATGCCGTTTCGGCAGCCAGACCGGGCGCGCGCCGGGAAACCTTGGAAGCCTACATCAAACGGCTCGAAAAGCTGGAACAGATTGCCGATTCGTTTGAAGGCGTGGAAAAAGCTTTTGCTATCCAGGCCGGCCGGGAAATCAGAATAATGGTGAAGCCGGAGAGAATTGACGATTTGGCGGCTATCCAGGTTGCCCGCGATATCGTCAAGCGGATTGAAAAAGATCTTGAGTATCCGGGGCAAATCAAAGTGACGGTAATCCGGGAAACCCGAGCCGTCGACTACGCGAAGTAAAAACGAAAACAAACGACCTCGTTACCGGGGTCGTTTTCGTTGATTGGGAAAATCCGCCAGGAAATATGCCCGGCCGGGAAGCAGGAATAAAACCGGACAACGCCGAACTAAACTTCGCAACGGACAACTTCAGACGACAGGCAGGTGACTCAGATTGAGTAATAGAAGCACAAGCAGGAAAGACGATATGCCGAACGGAATCAGCTTGCTGATATCGATCCTGGTTCGTTATCCGGAAATCGGCACCATCAATTTCAACCCGCGCAATCACACCTTAAAATTCATCTTCCTGCTGACCAAAGTACTGTCCGACGCAGATTTCCTGCGGTTCAAAGAAAAAGTGATTCTGAGTCTTGAAACCCTCGGTTATTTGGAAAACCGGCGGGCCGATACGATTAATCTCGAAAAAAGCGTTTTTGAAGGGATTACCCAGATTGAGGTGATCCGCGACGTCGACTCCCTGACCCGCGAAGAGATTTCCCTCATCATTCAACTCTTCCGCCAGGAATTCCCGCATAATCTGGTGACCGACCACAACGATAATCTGCTGGAGGAAGATTTGCAGGTGCAGGAGGAGTTAATCGAGAATATGCTGGAGGACTTGCGCATTGCCGGCAATGAAAAGAATTTCATCGCTTTCCGGGAGGAAGGCCGGGTGCTCGTTTTCAATAAATAGCGACAGCCCGGTATAAGACAGGCCTGATAATCAATACTATACATAAGACGGTTTATCTTGCGATAATGGAGGCACGCACCGTTGCGAGTGTTAATGATTGGTGATATCATCGGGCAGCCGGGTCGGACCATCGTTGAGGCGATGCTCACCCGGCTGAAAACGAATTATCAGATCGACCTGACCATAGCCAACGGGGAGAATGCCGCGGGCGGTATCGGTATCACGGAACCGGTCGCCCGCGAACTGTTTTCGCTCGGGATCGACGTCCTGACCATGGGGAACCACGTGTGGGACAAGCGGGAAATCTTTGATTTTATCGACCGTGAACCGCGCATCGTCCGTCCGCTCAATTATCCGATGAATCCTCCCGGTCAGGGATCGGTCCTTTTTGAAGTCAAAGGGGGGCCGAAAGTCGGTATCATCAGCCTTTCCGGCCGGGTGTACATGGGCGATCTGGACTGCCCGTTCCAGGCAGTGACGGCGGAAACGGCCCGCCTGCGTTCCGAGACACCGGTGATTATCGTTGATTTTCACGCCGAAGCCACCTCGGAGAAGGTAGCCATGGGTTGGCATCTGGACGGGAAGGTGAGCGTCGTCGCCGGTACGCACACGCATGTGCAGACCGCCGATGAACGGGTCCTTCCGGGCGGGACGGCTTATATCACCGACCTGGGAATGACCGGGCCGCTGAATTCGGTCATCGGGGTCAAAAAAGAACTCGTTCTGGCTAAGTTCCTGACCCAAATGCCAACGCGGTTTTCGGTAGCGAGCGGAGATATGGTTTTCTCCGGGGCCGTAATCGATATTGACGTGACCAGCGGCCGGGCGCAAACCATTACCCGCGTAATGGATTTTCTCCCTGGTTAATATTAACAAATAAGAAATTTTTTTCTTGCAAATTACCCCCGGCAATGATAATATATTAGTGGTAAGTGAGAGAAAGAGAAGAAGCATCATTTCTAGTAAGGCAAAGGGGGTAAAAGTCGTGGATGTTTTGAAGGTATCCTCAAAGTCAAACCCGAACTCGGTCGCGGGCGCTTTGGCCGGCGTGCTGCGTGAGAAAGGAATGGCAGAGTTGCAGGCAATCGGAGCGGGAGCGCTGAATCAAGCCGTCAAAGCGGTAGCTATCGCTCGCGGTTTCGTTGCCCCCAGCGGGATTGATTTAGTCTGTATCCCGGCCTTTACCGACATTGTGATTGACGGTGAAGAGCGGACCGCCATCAAGTTGATAGTGGGACCGAGATAAAACCGGTTTTCTCCCGATAAATCGCCATTTGGCCTGTTTATTCATTAGGATAAGCAGGCTTTTGTATATACGGAGAAAAAAGAAGGAGGCTAAAGATGGATAGTAATGCGTTGGCCCTGCACCGGGAAGCCCTAGTGGTCGATACGCACGTCGACACGATTATGAATTTGGTCAGTGGCCGCACTGCCACTTTAGGGGAAAGAAACTCGGTTGGTCACGTTGATTTTCCCCGCTTGCGCGAAGGCGGGGTCGATGTCCAATTTTTTGCCGCATTTATCGAGCCCGAATTCAAGCCGGAACGTTCTTTGAAACGGGCGCTCCAGATGATTGCTGCTTTTTGCCGCGACGCCGAAAAATACCCGGAGGCGGTCGGCATCGCGCTGAGCTACGCCGATATTGAACGAATTACCGGCGAGGACAGGCTGGCCGCCGTAATCTCGATCGAGGGCGGCGAAGCGGTAGCCGGCGATCTTGGCGTTCTTGCGTGCCTGTACCGTTTGGGTGTCCGCTCGCTTGGCCTCACCTGGAATGAACGCAACGAGATTGCCGACGGGGTGGGAGAAAGAGTCGCCGGCGGCGGACTGACGCTCTTCGGCCGCGAACTGATCGGGGAAATGAACCGCCTCGGCATGTTGATTGACGTTTCCCATTTAGCCGAACGTGGTTTCTGGGATGTCCTTGAATGCAGCCGTCAGCCGATCATTGCCTCGCACTCCAACGCTCAAGCCATCTGCCCGCACCCCCGCAATTTGAACGACGCCCAGATTAAAGCCTTGGCGGCAAACGGCGGGGTGATGGGGATGAATTTTTACTCCAGTTTCATTTGCGAACGGGAGCCGTCGCTTGACCGCCTGGTCGACCACATAGAGCATATCATTGGGCTGGTCGGACCCGACCACCTGGGCATCGGTTCGGATTTCGACGGCATTTCGTCAGCTCCCGTCGGTTTGGAAGATGTCACCAAATTGCCCAATCTAACCGCCAAGCTGTTGGAACGCGGTTTTGCTCCCGCGACCATTCGGAAAATCCTGGGCGAAAACTATTTACGGGTTTTCCGGGATGTGCTTAAATAGGATTGAGGCTAGAAATACTTAGAACGGGGTGAAATTATGAAATTGGCTGTACTGTGCCAGGACATCAACACTCTGGCCTGCGATGCTCTCATCGTCAATCTTTTCCGCGGGGTGCACGAGCCGGGCGGGGCGACCGGGGCCGTTGACCGCGCTTTGGGCGGCATCATTACCGATCTGATTGCCGCCGGGGAAATCAAAGGCGAACTGAGCGAGGCTACCGTCATCCATACATACGGCAGAATACCGGCCCGACGGGTTATTGTCGTTGGCCTTGGGCCGCAGGAGAAGTTTGACTGTACCGGAGTAAAAAACGCTACGGCGGCCGGTCTGCGGGCCGCTGCCCGGTGCAAATCGGGTACCATAGCCACCATCGCCCACGGCGCCGGGATCGGCGGCCTCGCCGCAACTGAGGTCGCCCAGGCGATAGCGGAAGCAGCTTTTCTTTCTCTGTACGAATATAGCGACTACAAGACCGATCAGTCGGTAACGGAAAAACGCAAGGTCACAACGGTGTTTCTGGTGGAAAACGACGCGGATAAAGTCGCCGCGCTGACGCGAGGCCTGGAAAAAGGCTGCGTTTTGGGCCAGAATACGAATTGCATCCGCGATTTGATCAATGCCCCGTCCAATGCCATGACCCCGTCCATTCTGGCCGCCAGAGCGGTGGAGATTGCCGGCGCCCGTGATATTGCCTGCACCGTGTACGGCCGCGACGACATCGCTGCTTTCGGGATGGGAGCTTTTGCCGGAGTGGCGCAGGGCAGTAACGAAGAACCGAAACTCATCGTCATGCGCTACACACCTGACCCTACCAACAAAGAAATCTTGGCCATTGTCGGGAAAGGAATTACTTTCGACAGTGGCGGCATCTCAATTAAACCGGCGGATGGAATGCAGGAAATGAAGGACGATATGGCCGGCGGTGCCGCCGTTATCGGCGCAATGGCCGCTATCGCCGCGTTCGGGCTGCGGGTCAATGTCCTCGGCATCGTTGCGGCGACCGAGAATATGCCGGGCGGCAAGGCACAAAAACCGGGTGATGTAGTCAGAACCTGCAACGGCAAAACGATTGAAATTGTCAATACCGATTGTGAAGGGCGTCTTGTTTTGGCCGATGCCGTCGCTTATGCGGCAAAATCCGGTGCCACCCGTATTCTGGACATCGCGACCCTAACCGGCTCCTGCGTCGTGGCCTTTGGTAAGATAACCTCAGGGTACGTGACCAATGACGAACAGTTCGGCTCTTTGCTGCAGCAGGCAGCGGCCAAGAGCGGTGAAAAGGTCTGGCCGTTTCCTGCTTTTCCGGAATACCAGGAAGCAATCAAGAGCGATATTGCCGATTGGAAAAACCTTGGCGGCCGTCCGGCCGGAGCAATCACAGGCGGTTTGCTGATCGGTGCTTTCGCCGGAGATATCCCCTGGCTCCATCTGGACATCGCCGGGACCGCCTGGTCCGATAAAGATCTCCCTTATATCAGCAAGGGAGCAACCGGGGTCGGAGTCAGCACCTTAACTGGCTTGGCCGAGCTTCTACAGCGCTAAATGGACAGAACCGGCGATTATGCGGATTTACACGTTCATACAACGGCGTCGGATGGTGTCTGGACGCCGGCGGAAGTGGTCCGGATGGCCGGTGCGGCCGACTTAAAAGCCATCGGCATCGCCGATCACGATACGGTGGACGGGCTGACGGCGGCGGTTGCGGCAACGGCAAAGAATGAAGTGGAGATAGTGCCGGGCGTTGAGATAAACACCGATTACCGGGGCAGGGGCATCCATATCCTCGGCTATTATTTCGATCCGGACAGCAGCGTTCTTACCGCCAAGCTGGCCCAACTGCGCCAGGCCAGGCGGGAACGGATAGAGAAAATTGTCCTGCTATTGCAGGATGCGGGCATCCGGATCAGCCGTGAACACGTCATGCGCCTGGCCGGATCGGGCACCGTCGGGCGGCCGCATGTGGCGCGGGCCTTAATCGAATTGGGCCTGGCCTCCTCGGTAAAAGATGCCTTCAGTCGTTTTCTCGTACAAGGGCGCCCCGGTTACGTCGAACGTTACAAGATCACACCGGCCGAGGCGGTCAGCGTGATCAGACAAAGCCGGGGTATTCCGGTCTTGGCCCATCCGGGCTCAGCCGGCATGGATGAGCTGATCCCGGAACTGCTCCCCCATGGCCTGCTGGGAATTGAGGTCTTCCATCCGGAACATGATGCCGCGGCTACCCGTCGCTACGCCCGTTTAGCGCGGGAATACGGACTTCTGATAACCGGCGGTTCCGATGCGCACGGCCCGGATTACCGCAGCCCAACCACAGTAGGCACTTACCGGGTGCCGTACAGTTATGTCGAGGCAATGCGGGATAAAAAAGCGGAAATCGATCGGGCAGCTCCGCTCCGGCTATCGGCGAAGCTGGAGGAAGAGGAATAATTTACCTGGCAACAACATATCCTATTGGCAGTAATCCCGTACGGGAGGTGCTGCCGTTTGGAAGATATCGCGTATTTGAAGAATAAAATCAGCAAACTGGAGAACAAAGTCAAGAAATTGCGCGCCAGTCGCCGGATTTTGCTGAATATGTTGGAGAACATGGAGTCGGAAGCGGAGCGGCGTTTGAGTCATCTGGAAAAATGCAATCAAATCCTGACCAGATACAATCGAAACTACCGCCTAACCCTGTTGAGCCGGGAAGCGGAAATTTGTCACTTGAAATCGCGTCTGTCCGAAGGATCGGAGCGAAGAACGCAATAAGCATCACCTATCCGCCGGATGCAAACATGTCAACTTACCGCAAAGGCCAATCTAGCTGATCGAGGGGGTAAAAGTTCATGAAAGAAAGATTGGAGATGTTTCGGGTCTTAACGGAAGCACCAGGGATTTCCGGCTACGAAAAGGAAATCCGACAGATCATTCGACGCTACGTCGAGCCTTATGCCACCGTCCAGACGGACAATCTCGGCAGCATTGTTTGCCGGAAAGAAGGCAGTCAGGCGAACCCGCGGATTATGTTGCCCGGTCATATCGATGAAATCGGCTTCATGGTCAGCCATATTACCAAAGAAGGTTTTATCAAATTCGTTCCGCTCGGCGGCTGGTGGGATCAGGTCTTGCTGGCCCAGAAAGTGACCATTAAGACCGCCCGTGGCGACATTACGGGCGTCATCGGGTCGAAGCCGCCGCATATCCTCAGCGCGGACGAACGAAAAAAAATGGTGGAAAAGAAGGATATGTTCATCGACGTCGGAGCAGCGAGCGCCGAAGAAGCCAAAAACGATTTCGGCATCAAACCGGGCGACCCGATTATTCCCGTTTGCCCGTTCGAGTGCCTGCATAACCCGAAGTATATGCTGGCGAAAGCCTGGGACGACCGGGTGGGCTGCGCGCTGTTCATTGATGTGATCAAGGAATTGGCCGGCACCGATCACCCCAATACGGTCTTCGGGGTCGGTACGGTCCAGGAGGAAGTCGGATTGCGCGGCGCCGGTACGGCGGCCGAAGTCGTTAATCCGGATATTTGTCTGACTCTCGATGTCAGCGTCGCCGGCGATATCCCGGGGATGAAGCAGGATGAATTACCGAACGAGAAATTGGGGAAGGGACCGGTCATCTTGCTGGCTGACGGCTCTGCCATCCCGAACATCCAACTGCGCGACTTTGCTGTCGCTGTTGCCGAAGCGAATGGGATCCCCTATCAGTTCTCCGCCCTGATGGGGGGCGGGACCGACTCCGGGCGGGTTCAGTTCCATCGGGCAGGGGTTCCGACTCTGGTGATTGGGATGCCAACCCGCTATATTCACAGTCATGCGAGCATTCTCAACTACGATGACTACGAAAACACTTTAAAGCTTTTGGTGGCAATGATTAAAAAATTGGACGCAGCAACTGTCCGCAGTCTGACGGAGTGAATAATCAACGGATACAGCGTAAGTAAAGCGGGAGAGATGCCTCTCCCGCTTTACTTATTAGCAACGGCCGGTCTATAATTGAACGCGCAGGTAATTTTTCTCAGGCTAAAGAAGATGCCGCCGGAAATAATAAAACTGTCGGAATTAATTATCGGACAGGAAGGAGATTAACCGTGCGGAAACACTGTTCTTATTTAATAATCGCGCTGCTTTGTCTGACACTGCTCGCCGCCAGTTGCGCGCCGGCGCGCCGGCCCCTCCCCGACGCAACGCCGGCGGACCCGCTGCCAACCCCTAACGCCCAGACGGTACCGGCACCCAATCAGCCAACGAACTCCAGTGTCAATATGGAGATTGACCGTTTGGAGCTGGCAGTTGAGCAAATTGCCGGGGTAGAGAGGGCAAACATCGCTCTGGTAAACAACGCTGCCCTCTGTGGGGTAAAAACGGCCGATGGCGTCAATCCGGACCGAGCCAATACTATCCGGCAAGATATCGAGAAAGTCGTTCGGGAAGTCAAACCGGATATCGGCAGTATAACAATAGCCGTTGAAGATGACTTGTTACCCCGAATTAAACAACTGGCTCAGGACATCAAAGGCGGAAAACCCACCCAAGGTTTAACCGGCGAGATGAACGAAATTATTTCCCGTCTCAACCCGAAGACTAACCAGTAAGACCGGCAAGAGGGCTGCCCCGCGGGCAGCCCTCTTGCTAATCGTAAATTTTACCCAGTACCAGATGGCCGGAGAGTGATACTTCAGCCTCACCACCCAAAAGGATCTGCACTCGTTTTATGCCTGGCAGCTCGCGCACAGTTTGGACAATGGCATTGACCATGGTTTCTTCATTATAAAGGTTGCTGTCCCATCCCTGCGCCAAACCGGGCGAAAAGCAGATGACGGCGGTTCCCTCCTGAATTACGACACTGTCGACTTGTGCCGCCGGCGGTATGACGGGACAAAGCGTCCGATCATCCGCCGGCCCGATCCGCAGTTCTTCCAGCAACGACCGAGCCAGGACCGCCGTATCTTCCGGCAGCGGCGTAGTTGTGGCGTCGGTGGCCATTACTTCCATCGTCTGCGGCAACGGCCGCGGTACTCGGGTCAGACTGCCGGGAACGGCGTCAGCCGCTGTGAAATATAAACCGTAGCTGTCATCGGGAACTGTTGCAACTGATTCGGTCGCCGGTTCGGCCGGACGGGACGCGGTCGAGCCGCTCAGAAAAGCGATTACGCCTTGGTTGATGGCCTTTGCTATGTCACGTTTGAACCGCGAGGTTCCGAGGAGCATCCGATCCGTCCGGTTTGACAGGAAGCCGGCTTCAACGGTTACGACGGTCGCCGGTACTGCCGCCAGGATATCCTGCCGGGAAGCAGCCGGCGGCCGCTGACAATTACCCGGCCAAATCGCCGCCAAACTGTTCTGCACGGCTGCCGCCAGTTCGTGCCCGGCCGGGCTATCCGCCCGATAAAGAGTTTGCGGTCCGTAGAAGAGGGGGGAGTAGTGGCTGGCGACGTGCAGACTGAGCAAGATATCCGGTCGCTGCTCGACTGCATAAGCGACCCGGTGGGCCAAGTCACGCCGGAGCGACTTCGGCTGGGTATAATAATCCTCTCCGAAATTGGCGTCCCTGTTCCGAAGCATGATTACCCGACAGCCGGAACTTTCCAGATAATCGCGCAAATAACGGGCGACCTCCAGGGTAATGTCTTTTTCGGTCAGCCCGGCGGCGAATACTCCCGGGTCGGTTCCGCCGTGCCCGGCATCCAGCACGACGAGAGGCCGCTCAGCGCTGCTCATGGTCAGGGCGCCCGGAAAATATTCCAGAGCAATTGTCCCGAATAAGGCGATAATCAGCAGGATAAACACCGTTGTAAACCCTTTCCGCTCCGGCGGAGTTGTCAGACGCATGGCAGTTGCTCCTTTACAAGACAGTCCGTTAATATATACGAATGAGCGTCGGAAATATTCCGAAATAACAAGAGCCCGGCCGGTTGCCGGACTCTCGGGAAACAGATAATTACCTGGGGGCAGGTGCTTTATTAATGAGGGCGGCGGTCGTTGGCTCCTTGCCCCAGAGCGGATCGATATCGATATTCTGGATGGCGGACAGCAGCTTCCTGCGCAGAGCAGGGTAATCCGACTCAAGGCTGGCGATAAGTTCTTTCATCGACTGTCTTTGGGTTTGGCCGCTGGCCGGACAGCAATAATCCACCACGGGAAAGCGGAGCAGTTCGGATAAGCGGCGGGTAACGGCTTCCGGGGTAAAGACGAGGGGGCGGATAACAGTAAGCTCCTTCCGGCTCAAAAAGGTACGGGGAGAAAAGGTATGCACCCGGCCTTCAAAAAAGAGGCTGAGCAACAGCGTTTCGATGACATCGTCCTGATGGTGCCCCAGCGCCACTTTATTACACCCGAGGGCCTTGGCCATATTATTGAGTGCTCCCCGGCGCAGGTTGGCACAGAGAGAACAGGGGTTCTTTTCCTGCCGGGCTTCGAAGACAATCGCACCGATTTGGGTCGGAACGTAATGAAAAGGGACTGCGAGTTCCCGGCAGAAAGCCTCCACTCCGGCCGTGGGGACATTACTCTGCAGACCCAGCATGACGGCTTGCAGTTCGTAACGGACCGGTGAGTAGCGCCGCAAGTTGGCCAACTGGTAAAGGAGGGTCAGGCTGTCTTTACCACCGGAGACACCGACGGCGATGTTGTCGCCCTCGCTAATCAAATCAAACCGTCCGATGGCGTTGCCGACCTTTTGCCGCAGGATGCGCAATAATTGCTTGGCAGTTAATTCGGTCATAAGGCTTGCTTCCTTCCCGATTTACTTAAATCGTTACTATTATAATCTTTTCCGCCGCCAAAATCCAGAGCAGCAGACCTGCCGGGTTACCAGAATCAGACTGGTATAACGCCCGGAATGTTTTCCCCAAGCTAATACGAACTGAAAAAACGGAGGTAACAAAATGCGAATTAAGAAGGGAATAAAGCTACTCGCTTCCGCTCTAATCTTCGCCTGTTTGTTGATACTGCCGGTCCCGGCAGCCGCCGCCCCGTCGGTGTCCGCCCGGGGCGCCGTCTTAATGGATGCCAAGACGGGCGTGATCTTATATCAAGAAAGCGCTTACGCCCGTCTGCCGCCGGCTAGCACTACCAAAATAATGACCGCGATCCTCGCACTTGAAAACGGCGATTTGAACGCACCAGTTACCGCCAGCCGGCGGGCGGCAACGACAGAAGGTTCTTCAATTTGGCTACGGGAAGGCGAGACATTGACGCTGCGGGAAATGCTGTACGGTATCCTGCTCAAGTCGGGAAACGATGCCAGCGTAGCCGTCGCCGAGCACATTGCCGGGCAGGAAACCGAGTTTGTCCGGCGCATGAACCGGAAAGCCCGGGAGTTGGGCGCCTGCAATACACATTTTGTCAATGCCAACGGGCTGCCCGCTCCGGAGCATTACTCCACCGCCTATGACCTGGCTGTGATCACCCGCTACGCTCTAAACGATCCGGTTTTTGCCGCAATCGTGAAAACGCAGGAAACGCGCATCAGTTGGCCGGGTGAGACCTGGCTGCGCACTCTGCGCACCACCAACAAATTACTGGCGCAGTTTGCAGGGGCGGATGGAGTAAAAACCGGTACGACCAGTGAAGCGGGGCAGTGCCTGGTTGCCTCAGCCACCCGCAACGGCCAGCAGTTGATTGCCGTGTTGCTGCATAGCAGTAACCGCTGGCAAGAAGCTGCCGCTTTGCTGGAGTACGGCTTTACTCATTTCAGCCTGATTCAGGGAGGAGAGAGAGGGGCGCTGATTGAAAATATCCCGGTATTGGATGGGACTCTGCCGGAAGTAAGGGTATTTGCCAAGGAAGATTTGCAAGCGGTTGTTCCCAACGGCGACAAAAATAAGGTGCGGCGAGTTTTAGAACTTCCCAACCAGCTCCGGGCACCAATCAAGGCCGGCCAATCCCTCGGGTCGCTCAAACTGGTCGAGGGAAGCGAAATTCTGGCTGAAACGGAACTGCTGGCCGGCGATGCAGTCGGGAAAACCAGCCTCTGGCAACGCTATTTTACCTGTTTTCTTCCAGGCGCCGACAGGTGAATCGGATTGAGCGGGTGCCGGACTCCGACGGACAATTTTCGCTGTTTACGAAAAAATATTCGCCTCTATCTGGTCAGGACGCCGTGAAGCTGCGGATATCGGCGGATATCAAAGGAAAAGTGATTAAACAAGCAGCTATTCAATCCTATTAAGATTAGATATATTTTTTCGCAAATATCTTGCAATTACGGGGAATTTATGTTGTAATGTATATTGTAACTTACGAAGGGGGTGGTGCTGGTGTATAGGTTGGATCAAGCAAAAACACCGTTATTTGATGCCCTTCGCCATTATGTTGACGAAGGCACCATCTCATTCCATGTCCCCGGCCACAAACACGGAGTCGGGCTGCCGGAATTTACGCGCTTTACCGGTAAAAACGTCATGAACATCGACTTGACAATCCTCCCCGACTTGGACAGTATTTACCATCCGACCGGCGCAATCAAAGAAGCCCAGGATTTGACCGCCGACGCCTACGGCGCCGAACATGCCTTCTTTTTGGTGAATGGAACAACGTCCGGTATTCAGGCGATGCTGATGAGCGTTTGCCGGGAAGGCGATGAAATTATCGTTCCGCGCAACGCGCACAAATCCGTTATCGGCGGCATCATCCTCAGCGGGGCGAAACCGGTCTACATCCAGCCGGAGATCGACGATTATTTCGGTATCGCCAAAGGGGTGGAGCCGGAAAACGTCGAGCAGGCATTGGCCGAGCATCCGAATGCGAAAGCCGTTTTCGTTATCCACTCCACTTATTACGGAATGGCATCGAATTTACCGCGCATAGTTGAGATAGCGCATAAGTATCACGTCCCGGTGCTGGCCGATGAAGCGCACGGCGCCCATTTCCCTTTTCACCCGGCCCTGCCGATTTCGGCGATGGCGGCCGGCGCTGATATGAGTGCGGCCAGTGTCCACAAACTGGCCGGCTCCATGACCCAAAGTTCGATCCTCCTGCTGCGCAGCGAGTACATTGACCCCAAACACGTCAAAACTATTCTTAACCTGACCCAGACCACCAGCCCGTCATACGTCCTCATGGCCTCGCTGGACGTCGCCCGCAAGCAGATGGCACTGCAAGGAGAACAAATGCTGGGTCAAACGCTTGAATTGACTGCCTGGGCGCGCCGGGAACTAAATAAACTTGACGGTATTTATGTTTGCGGCGAGGAAACAGTCGGCACACCCGGCTGCTGGGCCTACGATACAACCAAACTGGCCATAAATGTCCGTGGTTTGGGGTTAACCGGGTACGAGGCGGAAACCATCTTGCGGGAAAAGCACCATCTTGCCTTCGAGTTGTCCGACTATTATAATTTGCTGGCGGTCGTAGCCTTAGGCGATGACGATAACACCGTCGGCCGCCTGATAACCGGCATATCCGACCTGGCATGCAGTCGTGAAGTCAGACGGCACCCGGTAAAATCCATTCAGTTGCCGCCGACTCCGGAAATGGTGGCCCTGCCGCGGGAGGCTTTTTACAGCGATACCAAGCCCGTGAGCCTGGACTTTGCGGCGGGGGAAGTCAGCGCGGAAATGGTAATGGCTTATCCGCCGGGTATCCCGATGCTTTGCCCCGGTGAAAGGATAACCCGCGAGGTCGTCGACTACATTCAGGAATTGAAAAACGGACAGGCGCGGGTCCAGGGACTGGAAGATCCGGCCTGCCAGCAAATTAAGGTCCTGTCCCGCAATTTGTTCATGGTCCACAACAATGTCGCGGTCGGCTGAGACCGGCTGTGTCGAACTGAAACCGCTTTGCTGACAAACAATGGGCTGCCGAAAGGCAGCCCGTTGTTTTTTACTGGGATTTTGTCTGGGACAATTTGTTCAGATCAGCCATCAAATTATCAATGTTAATACCATGCGCTCGAGCACCCTGCTCGACTGTCTCGTACAGTGCGCCCCCTCAGCCGACGCAACGCAACCCGTGCTTGGTGAATACGTGTAATGCTTCCGGGTACTTTGCCAAAACGTCTTTGATGATCATGTCTTTTGCAATCATCGCCCAACTTCACCTCGCTTTATTAATATTATGACTCTGACCTGCACGGTTATCCGCTGTTATTAACGGTTACGCGGTGCATACTTCCCACGTGAGGCAGAATATGTTTATTAAGCATTCGGCACGATTTTGCACTTTCCTGCTGTTTCAGACAAAGCTCCTAGCCGGCGAGAAACTTCCTGATCGTATTATATTCACCGGAGCAAGCGACTGACCGAGGCAAGCCGTTTTTTTTCGAAAATGATGTTAATTCACCAGGGCGTGGTTATGCTAGTCCCGGAGGTGAAAGCATTTGTTTATACCGGAACGGGTACTGTTTGAGCGAAAGGCTCTCGCTTATCCGCTGGGGGAAGAATTATACGAAAAGTTTAACCGTCTCCGTATTCCGACCGAGTATCTCCCGGCTTCCAACCGGGTCAGCGGGATTACCGGGAACACTGCCGGTGCGAAATATGCCAAGGCCAAACGGGTGGTTGTCGTTCGGGTAAGGAGTAGCAGACCGTTTCAAACGTGCCGGCCTTCGGCCGATTTTCAACTGCCTCTGACCAGCAGTTGTCCCGGGATGTGTGAGTACTGCTACTTGCTGACTAACCTCGGGCAGAAACCGTATCTTCGAGTCTACGTTAATACCGAGGAAATCCTCCGGCAAGCTGAAGAATATATCGCTGCCGGCAACAAGACAATCGTTTTTGAAGGCGCGGCGACATCCGATCCGGTCCCCTTGGAACCGTATACCGGGATATTGCGACGAGTGATCGAGTTCTTCGGGCGCGAAGAAAAGGGGCGGTTCCGCTTTGTCACCAAATTCACCGACATCGATAATCTACTTACGGCCGACCACGCCGGGCACACCAGATTCCGGTTCAGCCTGAACAGTGCGGAAGCCATCAAGGCGTATGAACATAATACCCCGTCGTTGCCGGCAAGGCTGACGGCAGCGGCAAAAGCCGGTGCCGCCGGTTACCCGCTTGGCTTCATTATCGGCCCGGTATTTTTCGATCCGGGCTGGCAGGAAGCTTACACGAAAACCATCCGGACGGCACAGCACCAACTCTCCGGACTAAAGCTACCCGGCATTACGTTTGAAATAATCACACATCGTTTTACGGCCCGGGGGAAAAAAAACATTCTTGATGTTTTTCCCTCGACCCGACTACCATTGACGGTTGAGGACAGAGTGTTCAAATTCGGTCAGTTCGGGTACGGTAAATATCTTTACCCGCAAACGGTCAGAGACGAAGCAAAAGCCTGGTTCACCATGACGCTTGCCGAGTACTTCCCCGACAGCCGCATCGATTACTTCATCTGACGGCATTAATCTGCATTCCGGTATACAGTCAGCAGGGGATTTGCCAACAGCGGAGAATTAGTTCCAAGATAACATTACAAGAGGAGGCCTGGCGATGAGTTGGAACACACCGGAGAAAATCAAGGAGATCATGCTGCGAATGGTTGCCTGCTCAAGTATTTCGGGAACAACCGAGGAAGTGACGATGGCCAAAGAGATTCACACCATTCTGTCCGAAATCCCGTATTTCCGGCAACATCCGGAATATCTGCGGTTAAACCCCATCCCCGGAGATGCGCAAGGCCGTTATTTCGTCACCGCGCTGGTACGGGGGAACTCTCCCAAGACGGTTATTATGCTGAACCATCACGACGTTGTCGGCCTGAGTGATTACGGGTCCTATCAGGAGATGGCGCTCACCCCGCTGGAACTGACGCAAAAAATTGATCCGAACATTCTGCCGCCCGAAGCCAGACAGGATTGGGAGACGGGAGAATGGCTGTTCGGACGCGGCGTTATGGATATGAAATGCGGTGGCGCACTGCAGATAGCCCTGTTGGAGGAAGCTAGTGAAAACGCAGCGGAATTTGACGGCAGTTTGCTTTTCCTTTCCGTTCCGGATGAAGAAAACAACTCGGCCGGCATGCTCGGTGCCGTACCGCAGCTCAACCGCATGCGGGAAGAGCTTGGACTCGATTACGCGGCGGTAGTGAACAGCGAACCGGCCGACATGACCCCGGACGGGAAGTTTAACGTCTTCATCGGCGCTATCGGCAAGGTCCTCCCCATGTTTTACTGCGTTGGCAAAGAAACGCACGCCGGTGGCTCCTTCGGAGGCATCAACTCAAATCTTTTGTACGCCGAGGTGCAAAGTCTGCTCGAAGTCAATGCCGAACTGGCTGATATGGCCGACGGGGAGGCTTCCGCCCCGCCGACCAACCTGAAGACAAAGGATGTCAAAGAATTATACAACGTTTCTACTCCGGCGGCGACAGTTGCTTATTACAATGTTTTCTCCCTGACCCGTTCCCCCAAGGAAATAATGGATAAACTGATTGATTTGGCCAAACAGGCGTTTGCCAACGCCCTGACCAAGCAAAAGCGGGAGGCAAAACGGTACAGTGAAATTACCGGTCTTCCGGAACCGGCGGTTCCCTGGGAACCAAAAGTTTTCACATACCGCGAGGTATACGAGATGGCGCTGGCCGCGCACGGAGATAAGTTTAGGGCACACATGGCCGAGTATACGGAAAAGTGGAAGCAACGCAAAGATATCGATGAGCGGGAGTTTGCCCTGCAGATTGTTGCGGAAGTACATCGCTTCTGCCCGGATCGCGACCCGAAGATCATCATTTCTTACGCTCCGCCTTACTATCCGCATTTCCGTAACAAAGGCGAGACGGAAAAAGAGAAGCAATTGCTCAAAATGGTCGGGAATCTGGAGAAGTTTGCCGCCGAAAGTTTCGGCGTCCATTTCCAGGTAAACCGTTTCCATAAGGGCATCTCCGATTTGAGTTATTGCGGCCTGCAGAACGCCGATGATGTCATCGCAATGCTGCGTCCTAATATGCCGACCTGGGGCCACCGCTATTCGCTCCCGCTGGAAGAACTGCGCCGCTTAAATCTGCCGGTATTCAATGTCGGCTCTTTCGGACGGGATGCTCATAAATTCACCGAACGTTTAAACATGCCGTTCTCGTTTAATATCTCCCCGCACCTCCTGAAATTCGCCGTAACGGAGCTGTTGAAGTAGAAAGAATAGTATCGCATAAACCGGCGCACCCTGACTCGGATGGGCCGGTTTTCGCTTTATTTCTCCGGCAGAAAATGGTATAATGGCATCGTAACCCAAAGAGAGGCGAATGATAATGACGATTATTGAGGCATTGTTGCTAGGTTTGGTCCAGGGCTTGACCGAATTTTTGCCGGTCAGCAGTTCGGGGCATCTTGCCCTGCTGCAAAAACTGTTCGGCATTAGCGAAGGAGTGCTGACCTTTGATGTCTTCGTCCATTTCGGCACCTTGGTCGCGGTGTTTATTGTCTTTTGGCAGGATATCGTTGCTATCCTGAAGCATCCGCTTTCCCGTCTGCCCCGCCTGATTGTCACCGGAAGTGCGGTTACCGCTGCCCTCTATTTGGCCGGCAAAGACACCTTCGACACGTTGTTCTTAACCGGTCGCTTGGTCGGGGTAGGTTTCCTGATTACCGGCCTGGTTTTGTTCGCGGCTGAGCGGGTCAGTCGCGGTCGGAAAGAACTGACCGGGATAACCTATGTCGATGCTGCCGTTATCGGGCTGATGCAGGGTCTGGCTATGCTGCCGGCGGTTTCCCGCTCCGGACTGACCATCACCGGTGCCTTGCTGCGTGGTCTGGATCGTGAGACGGCCGCCCGGTTTTCCTTTTTGCTGTCGATACCGGCTATCCTGGGTGCCAACCTGTTGGAATTCGGTAAGGTTCTGAGTTCGTCTGCTGCCGTCGACATTTCCTGGCTTGCTTTCTTGGTCGGAGCCGCCGCTGCGGCGCTTGCCGGCTATTTTGCCATTCATCTGATGTTGCGGGCGGTTGTATCCGGCCGCCTGCATTTTTTCGCTTACTATGTAATCGGACTCGGCATTTTGGTTATCGTTGATCAATTCGTTTTCCTCCGCTATTTCCCGCCGCTGTTCCGGTAAGACTATACGGTTGCGGCAGCCGCCCGAACAAGACCAGGAATACGCTGGTCTTGTAAATTTTGGTCGGAAACAGGATACGCCCTCAATTCGCTCCGTTTTACAATTAAAGAAAAAGCCTGCGCAGCACGATTTTCTTAAGATGTCACGCGCCGGATCTTTCTCCGTCCGGGAATAATGCGTACTATCCGGGAACTATAATTGCCGGCTGCTCCAATGCCATTCCTACAACACCAAAAACCGGGGTGAGCATATGTTGCTTGTCGTCATTTCCTGCCAAACGCTCCTGCTGTTGTTGCTTGCCGGCCTCAGTGTTTGGGTCAGTCCGCCGCGCAACCGGCCGGCTTTCTCCTCCCGGGCTTCTTGTTTGCTTTGGCCGCAATCCTGGCCGCGGAGATTGGCCGGATGTGGCCAATGGAAGAACTGTCAACTCTGCATTATACGGTAGCTGCACTGAATGGTTATCTGAATGGCCCGTATGCTGCGCTTACCGCGGCCGTAATCGGCGGCGGGCACGCTTATTATCGCTTTGGCGCCAACACCGCGGCGATAGAAGGGGGGCTTTTGCTGGCTGCCGGTCTGCTCGCCCGGAGCTTACGCCGCTGCCTGAACAGGGCGGGCAGCGACCCGTATTTGATCTGGGGAGTTTATGGTATCGCCGCCACGGCCGTCAGCTATTCTTCTGCTCTGCTCCGAGGCGGTTACCGTCCTGACAACACACTGCTGTTTTCCTTGTTGCATCTGCCTTTGCTGTTCCTGTATATCCGTTGGCTGTCTTGGTTGACGCAATACCGGCTGAAAAAGGTATTACTGGATACTGTCGAAAAAGCCGGCCTTACTTATCACGCAATATATGACGGAGATAATGAACTGGTTCATACAAATCTTTCTACACCGCAAGATGAGCCTTTGCTCAGGCTTCTTGCCGCTCCGCTTCCGGCAACTGCGGATTCTCTGCCTGGTTTGCCCCCGGTGCAGCGAGTAATAAATACCGGAAAACCTTTTCGCTCCGAGCATACCGTCAGACTGGGAGAAGAAGAAAAGCAATTTGTTCTGCAAGTTTTCCCGTTTCGCAGTCTGCAGCATCCCGGTGGCGCCTTGGCCGTTTTTTATGATAGTTCCGGCGAATTTGTCTCCCGGCAACAACGACTGCCGGCGGAAGGAGAAAGCAAGCGGCGATACACTCTGAGTGAAGCAATGCGCGTTCCGGCCCTTGATATTATTTTCCTGTTCAAACCAAATTATCATTTGGTCTACTGTAGCCTGGCCGGAGCGGAAATCCTCGGGCATTCGCGCTCCGAGGTTATCGGCCGGTCGTTACCGGAACTCGTCACCCGCCCCGAATTAACCGAACAGTTTCAGGACAACTTGGCCGAGGCATTTCGTAACGGTCAGCCAGTTTTCGGACAAACGTGGTTTCCTACTGTCAACGGCCTGCGCTATTATGAATACGTCCTGCAGCCGTCCGGCGGTTCCGGCAGTACCACGGATACCGTAATGGCCACGCTCAAAGATATTACTCCCCACAAGCAAGCCGAGGAAGCGTTGCGTCTCTCGGAAGAGAGGTTCTTTAAAGCTTTTAACGCCAGCCCCAGCCTGATGTCGATTTGCACCGGCGACGAATATCGCTACATCTATGTCAATGACACCTGGGTTAAGACGTTCGGCATCCGGCGGGAGGAAGTCATCGGCCGTACCACGGCAGAAATCGGTATGTTCGTGGAAGCGGCAGACAGCACCGCACCGGCACTGAACGAAAGCGAACCGGTTCACAATGTGGGGGTTTGTTTCCGGGCCGGAACGGGAGAGATTAAGTACGGCCTGCTCTCCCGGCAGGTAATTAATGTGAACGGCGGCGAATGCATCCTCGATGTCATGGCGGACATCACCGAACGCAAAAAAATGGAAAGAGAAATGGCCGACTTGGAAAGACTAAACCTGGTCGGCCAGATGGCAGCAGGTATCGGACACGAAATTCGTAACCCCATGACGACAGTGCGCGGCTTTCTGCAGCTCTTGCGGGAACGGGAAGAATGCGCCCCGTATCAGGAATATTTTTCTTTAATGATTGAAGAGCTTGACCGGGCCAACGCGATAATCAGTGAATTTCTGTCGTTAGCCAAAGATAAGCGGGCAAATCAGCAGCCGTCCGACCTGAACCGGGTTATTCGGACTTTACTTCCGTTAATCGAATCGGACGCCCGGCTGCAGAACAGCACCCTGGAAACCGAGCTTGCCTCACTGCCGGAGGTATGCTTGGAAGAGAAAGAAATCCGCCAGCTTATCCTGAATTTATGCCGCAATGCCATTGAAGCGATGAGCGAAGGCGGAATGCTGCAAATCAGGACTTACTGCCAGGATGAACAAGTGATCTTTTCGGTTCGCGATCAGGGTAAGGGCATTCCGCCGGATGTTATCGAACGAATCGGCACGCCTTTTTTGACCACCAAAGAAAAAGGAACCGGGTTAGGATTAGCCGTCTGTTACAGTATCGCCGCCCGCCATAACGCCCAAATCAATTTTACGACCGGACCGGAAGGGACGACATTTTACGTTGTTTTTCCGGCCATACCGCCTAATCGCGGCGCCAATGAAGCTGCCGGCAGCAATTAGGGGAAAGCGTGGAAGCTTCGGCGCTGCGGCAGCGGTAAGGCAGGGATACGGCGGTCGGATACCGAAATATTATTGTTAGCCTTCAAGTAACATTGCAGGAGGAGGAAGGATACTTTCCGATGGCAAATGAAAATTGCGGCGTCAGCGCGACCGAAGAAGTTCGGATACTGAACGAAGAATACTATCGGGCGCAGGGAAGCCGAAAGCGATACCATGTGATAACTTACGGTTGCCAGATGAACGAGCACGACTCAGAAGTTCTGGCCGGGCTAGCCGATGCCATGGGGTATATTCCAGCCGATACGCCGGAGGCAGCCGATCTGATCATTATTAATACCTGCTGCATCCGGGAAAGCGCGGAAAGAAAAATTTACGGTAAGATCGGTGCTTTAAAACCGTTCAAACAAGCTAGACCGGAACTGGTTATCGCCGTCGGCGGCTGCATGGTCCAGCAGGAGGGCACAACCGCCAAACTCAGGCGGGTGGCGCCGCATGTCGACATCTTATTCGGAACGCGCAATCAAAACGAATTGCCCGAGTTGGTACGGCAAGTTCTGGCCGACAGAGCCACGGTCGTCGCCCTCGACGCGCCGGCAAGCGATCTGACTGAAGAAGTACCCCACGTACGAACGGATGGTTTAAAAGCCTGGGTTGCGATCACCTACGGCTGTGACAATTTCTGCACTTATTGCATCGTCCCTTACGTCCGTGGCCGGGAACGGAGCCGGACGCCGGAAGATATCTGCCGGGAAGTTAAGGCTTTGGCTGATCAGGGTATCAAGGAAATCACCCTCTTGGGTCAGAATGTCAATTCCTATGGCCGTGGCCTTCCGTTTCCGATCGATTTCGCCGACCTGCTTGGCATGGTCGATAAGATTGCGGGTATCGAACGGATTCGCTACATGACCTCCCACCCGCGGGATTTCACCGACAAGCTGATCGACACAATCGCCGACGCCCGGAAAGTTTGCGAACACTTTCATCTGCCAGTGCAAGCCGGCAGCGACCGCATCCTCCGACTGATGAATCGCGGGTATAACCGGACGGAATACCTGGAGCTGATTGATAAAATTCGTCGCCGGATCCCGGCAAGCAGTTTAACCACCGATATCATCGTCGGTTTCCCCGGTGAGACGGAAGCTGACTTCGCCGACACCATTGACTTAGTCGAGCGGGTCGGCTACGACACGGCTTATACCTTTATTTATTCGCGCCGGTCCGGCACCAAGGCGGCCGAAATGAGTGACCAAGTGCCGCTTGCCGTCAAGAAAGAACGGCTGCAGCGATTGATGGAAGTGCAAAACCGCATCAGCCTGGCCAAAAATCGGGCGGAAATCGGCAAAACGGTCGCGGTGCTGGTGGAAGGTAAGAGCCCTCACGATCCGACCCGGCTAAGCGGAAGGACCCGGACTAATAAAATCGTCGTTTTCCCGGCGGCCGACCAAAGCACGGATTGGACGGGGCAAACTGTTTCGGTGCAGATAAAGGAAGCCAAAACCTGGACTCTGTACGGGGAAAAAGTGTGAGAAGGAGCTGGCTGGTGAGTGGCTGATTGGACACCAATGATGCAGCAGTATCTCAAGATAAAAAAGGATTACCCGGATGCCATCCTTTTTTATCGCTTGGGCGATTTTTATGAAATGTTTTTTGAGGATGCGGCGATTGCATCCCGCGAACTCGAATTGACCCTGACCGGCCGGCAGGCGGGCAAGGATGACCGGGCGCCCATGGCCGGAATTCCGTACCACGCTGCCGCTTCTTATATCGGCAAACTGATCGGCAAGGGTTATAAGGTTGCTATTTGCGAACAGATGGAGGACCCGAAAAAGACCAAAGGCATGGTCAAAAGGGAGGTCATCCGCGTTATCACGCCCGGGACGGTCGTTGATCCGGGAATGCTGGAAGAGAAAAGGAACAACTATTTGGCCGCCCTGGCCGGAAGTGCCGATGCTTTCGGATTAGCGATCATCGATGTCACGACGGGCGAGTTCTGGGTGACGGAAATCACCGGCGATGACCGGAAAGAAAAGCTGCTGGACGAGCTCGCAAGATTTCAGCCGGCGGAAATCATCCTGCCGGAAGATATGTACCGGGACGATCCTCTGGCGACAAAATTACGCAGTCAGGCTGCGGCTAAAATGGTGCCGTACCATACCTGGGCGTTCGGTTTGAGCAGCGCCCGCCGTACCCTCATGGACCATTTCCATACCGTTTCCCTCGCCGGTTATGGCTGCGCGGATTTGCCGGCGGCCGTCCGGGCCGCCGGCGCAACCCTTGCTTATCTGCAGGAAACCCAAAAAGTCAGTCTGAAGCATATCAGCCAGTTGACCACCTATACGACCGGCGCTTACATGCTCCTCGACCGGGCCACCCGCCGCAATCTCGAGCTTACCTGCACCCTGCGGGAAGGCGGCAAGAACGGGAGCCTGCTGTGGGTCCTTGATTATACGAGGACGGCAATGGGCGGCCGGCGGCTGCGTTCCTGGCTTGAGCAACCCCTCGTCCGTCCGGAGCAAATCCGGGAGCGGCTTGACGCTGTGGATGAACTGCAGCGGGAGACGTTTTTGCGCGGCGATTTGCGGGAATTATGCGGTAAGACCTATGACCTGGAAAGATTGCTGGGCCGCATAACTTACGGTACGGCGAATGCCAGAGATTTGCTGGCCTGCCGCCAGACCCTGTCGATAGTGCCGCAACTCCAGGGCCTTCTGCAGGGCGGGCAGGCCGCTTTACTCCGTAAACTTGCCCAGGAGCTGGACCCGTTGCCGGAAATAACGCAGCTGATTGCCACCGCCATCGTGGACGAGCCTCCGTTCGGAATCCGGGAAGGAAATCTGATCAAAGCCGGCTTTAACCCGGAGGTCGACAAATACCGGGAAGCGGCGGCCGGCGGCAAGGAGTGGATCGCCGCTTTCGAGACCAGAGAAAGGGAAAAAAGCGGCATCAAATCGCTGAAAGTCGGCTTCAACCGGGTTTTCGGCTATTACATCACGGTTACCAACAGCAACCGAACGCTGGTGCCGGACAATTATATCCGCAAACAAACTCTCGCCAATGCGGAACGGTATACCACGGAAGAGTTGCAGGAATACGAATCGCTCATTCTGGGCGCGGAAGAAAAACTAGTGGCGCTGGAGTACGAGTTGTTCGACCAGGTCCGTCAGTCGGTTGCCGAGCAGACCGAGCGGATTCAGATGACGGCCCGCAGCCTGGCGGCACTCGATGCTTTGTGCTCTCTGGCCGAGGCTGCCGTGCAGAACAATTACTGCCGTCCGGCGCTGCACGACGGAGATACGATCAAGATAACCGGCGGACGCCATCCCGTCGTCGAAAAAGTACTGACCGGTGAGAACTTCGTTCCCAACGATACGCTCCTTGATAACAACGACAACGCTGTCGTTCTGATCACCGGCCCGAACATGGCCGGTAAATCGACCTATATGCGACAGATAGCCCTGATCGTCCTTATGGCGCAAGTCGGCTCGTTCGTTCCGGCCGAGGCGGCCGAGATTGGTGTCGTTGACCGCATTTTCACCCGGGTCGGCGCTTACGACGATTTGGCGATGGGACAGAGTACCTTCATGGTGGAAATGACTGAGGTAGCCAATATTTTGCATCATGCCACTCCGCGTAGTCTGATCGTTTTAGATGAAATCGGGCGTGGAACGAGCACTTACGACGGCATGAGCATCGCCCGGGCCGTCGTGGAGTATATCCGCATCGGCGAGCGCATCGGGGCCAAAACCCTCTTCGCGACGCATTACCATGAACTAACCGATTTGGAGACTATTCTGCCCGGAACCGTGAATTATTCCGTAGCGGTGCGGGAAAAGGGCGAGGAAATCGTCTTCCTGCGCAAAATCATCCGCGGCGGCGCCGATCGGAGCTACGGCATCCAGGTGGCACGGCTGGCCGGGCTGCCGCCGGCAGTGGTTGCCCGGGCGAAAGAAATCCTTTTCTCGCTGGAACGCCGGAATGAGCGGGGGCCAAGCCAGCCCCCGCCGGCCGGCAGCCGGGAGAAGCGGTCGGCAAAATCGGATGTCGTCCCCACGCAGCTTTCTTTCCTGACGGCGCCGTCGCATCCGGTACTGGACAAGCTGGTAACCGCTGACCTGGACGCGATGAGCCCGCGCGAAAGTATGAACTTGCTGTATGAGTTGCAGAAAATGGCGCGGGAAGAGGAGGGCGGAAATGGATAAAGCTTCGGAGCAGAGAATAATCGTTCTGGATCCGACAACCGCCAACAAAATTGCCGCCGGGGAGGTAGTTGAACGTCCGGCCTCCGTCGTCAAAGAACTCCTGGAAAACTCCATCGATGCCGGCAGCCGCCGGATCGGAGTGGAGGTCGAAGACGGCGGGCTCGGACTTATTCGGGTGACCGACGACGGTATCGGGATCAATGCCAATGATGCCCCGCTCGCTTTTCAGCGCCATGCGACGAGTAAAATAACGGCGGCCGAAGATTTGAATGCCTTGACGACCCTGGGTTTCCGGGGCGAAGCATTGCCGAGTATTGCGGCCGTTTCCCGCTTGGAGATGAAAACGAAAACCCCGGCTGATCTAGCCGGAACGATCGTCCGCCTGGAAGGAGGCAAGCTTATCAGCAGCGGGGAAGCGGGCTGCCCAACCGGGACGACGGTAACCGTGCGGGATCTCTTTTACAATACGCCGGCCCGGCGCGAATTCCTGAAAAGCCCGGTGACGGAAGGAGCTTATGTGAGTGACCTGGTTACCCGCCTTGCCCTCGCGTATCCGGAAATTTCTTTTCGCTTTATCAACGGGGGGCAGCTTGTTTTCCATTCTCCCGGCAACGGACAGCAAATTGACGTTATAAATTCCGTTTACGGGAAGGATATTGCCCGCCGGATGCTGCCGGTCGATTACCGGGCGGAAAATATCACGGTAACCGGCTTTGTCAGCCCGCCCGCCGTCAACCGGGCTAATCGCAGCGCATTTTCACTGTTTGTCAACCGCCGTTACGTTCAGAGCAAAACGGGCAGCGAGGCAGTGCTGGAGGCTTACCATACCCTGCTCCCGCTGCACCGGTTTCCGGTCGTCGTCCTGAATATTACTGTCCCGCCCGACTCGGTCGACGTCAACATTCATCCGGCTAAAACCGAAGTGCGCTTCCACGCTGAGGCCGGGATCTACGCGCAGCTGCTGGCGGCTATCCGCGCCGCTCTTTCCGGCGGATCGCTCATTCCCTCGGTACCGCAACTGATCCGGCGGAGTTCTCCCGCGCCGGTTCGACAGACGGATTTCCGTGAGTACGACGCTGCCTTTTCCGGCCGATCGTCCGCCGTTCAGTTCCCACCACCGGAGGATAAGGTGCCGACCAAAGCAACCGAGCCGGCGCCAAGCGTTACCGCCTCAGATGAAATGTGGCGAGAAGCGGAGGCGGAATATGCTCCGTCGGCACAACCGGCTACGCAAGCCGATTTCCCGGAACTGACCGTCATCGGCCAGGCGCACAACACTTACATTATCGCCCAGAGCGAGGAAGGTATTTTTCTTATCGATCAGCACGCCGCGCAGGAACGGGTGAATTACGAGCGCATGATGCGGGAGAACGCTGGCCGGCCGGCCAGCCAGTCGCTTCTGGTACCGGTCCTGTTGGATTTGACGTTGCAGGAGAAAACGCTTCTGCGCGAGTATTTGCCCGTCTTTGAACGGCTTGGCTTTGGGCTGGAACCTTTCGGCGGCAATTCTTACTTGTTGCGCTCCCTGCCGGTCATCTTTACGGCCAATCAGGGGGAAGGTGTTATTCAGGCAGTTCTGGCTGATCTGCTGGCACGCGACCGGACGTTGCGGGTCAGTACGATCCGCGAGGAAGCGATCATTCAGGCCGCCTGCAAAGCCTCCGTTAAGGCAAACGAACGCCTGAGCAAGGGAGAAGCGGAAAGCCTCCTGCGGCAGTTGGCCGGCACTGCCAATCCGTATACCTGCCCGCACGGGCGCCCGACCGTACTCAGCTTTAGTCTGCCTGAACTGGAAAAACAATTCAAACGGATATGATGAAGATGTCAGACCTGATTGTCACAACCAGCCCCAATCCGCCGCAGTTGCTGCTGTCGCTCGGACAGTCGCTCGCCGCGGAAATCGGTGGTGTCTTTCTGGCCCGGCAGGGCAGGTCTCTGAACGAAATAACGGAGATGACCGCGGCGACGGCCGTAGTGACGGTTACCCGGCAGGGAGTAACGGTTTGGAGCGAACACGGCCAATTTTCCTTTCACCCCGGTATGGCCAAACTGCGTATCCTGGCCTGCCGCCAGGGAAAGTCGGACAAAATGGGCCGGGCAATGGCCCTGCAGCCCGGCGACTCGGTGCTGGACTGCACCCTCGGTTTGGGCAGCGATGCCGTCGTGGCAAGCTATCTCGCCGGTCCGACGGGCGCTGTCTGCGGTCTGGAGTCGGAGACCGTCATCGCCGCGGTCGTCCGGCGGGGTCTGGGCGCGTATTCTTTTCCGGAACTACCGGAGTTGGAAGCGGCCATGCGCCGGATAACCGTCGTGAACACCGACCATTTGACTTATTTGTCCGCCCTGCCCGCCGGAAGCTTTGATATTGTTTATTTCGACCCGATGTTTCGCGAGCCGGTCCGTAAATCGCCCGGCATGAATTCCCTGCGCTGGCTTACCAATGACCGGGCAATCACCCGGGAAGCGGTCGAGCAGGCGGTTCGGGTAGCGCGCCGGCGGGTTGTCATGAAGGAGAGGACCGGGAGTCCGGAATTTGCCCGTCTAGGCTTTCACGCTTTTGTCGGAGCGAAGGGGAGTCGAGTCGTGTATGGCTATCTTAAGGTATAACTGAGCGGAGGTCATCCAGTCATGCCGGACCGGATTATCGTTCTTGTCGGCCCGACGGCAGTCGGAAAAACGCAAGCGTCTATCGCATTAGCCAAAAAGTGCGGCGGTGAAATCGTCTCCGCCGACTCGATGCTCGTCTACCGCAGGATGGACATCGGTACCGCCAAGCCCACCATGCTTGAGCGGCAGGGGGTGCCGCACCATTTAATCGATATCATCGACCCGGATGAGCCGTTCAGCGTCGCCGATTACCAGCGGGTGGCTTTCACCGCCATCGACGCCATCCTTGCCCGCGGTAATACGCCCATCTTAGTGGGCGGGACCGGCTTGTATGTGCAGGCAGTCACCGACCGGTATGATTTCAGTCCGAGTTCAACCGACTGGAACTTGCGTCGGCAACTGGAGGAGGAAGCCAGGCTTTGCGGCAATGCCCACCTGCACGACCGTTTGGCCGTGGTCGACCCGGTGACGGCCGCCCGTCTGCACGCCAACGACCGGCGGCGGGTTATCCGGGCCCTGGAAGTCTATCTGCAGTCCGGCGTCCCACTGTCGGAAAGCGGAAAAAAGCAGGATGAGGCAGATTCCCCGTATTGTTTTCAACTTTTCGGCCTGACCATGGAACGGGAACTGCTGTACCGGCGCATCGAGCAGCGGGTGGACAAGATGCTGGAAGACGGCCTCCTGGCCGAAGTGGAACGACTGCTGACCGCCGGGTTTTCACCCGAGCTTTTCTCCCTGCAGAGTCTGGGGTACAAACAGCTGATCGCTTACCTGCGCGGCGATTATGCTTTGGCTACGGCAGTGGAACTGATCAAACGGGATACCCGGCGGTTCGCGAAACGCCAAATGACCTGGTTCCGGCGTGACCGCCGTATAGATTGGTACAATCTGGGAGATACTATGGCTGAGGCCGCCTGGCCGGAAAAAATTAGTAATTATATAGCAGGAAAGCTGGCGAAACTGTAGAATATTATCAATAACAGATAAATGGAGGGTGGTAGGGATGACCAAACCGCAAATCAATCTGCAGGACAGTTTTCTTAACCAAGTCCGGAAAGAAAATGTTCCTGTGACAGTCTATCTGGTGAACGGGTTTCAATTGAAGGGATTTGTCAAAGGATTTGACAACTTCACCGTGATTATTGAGTTTGAAGGCAAGCAGCAGCTTGTTTATAAGCACGCCATATCGACGGTAACTCCTTCCCGCGCCATCTCTCACACCTTCAACCGCGAAGGGGACAGCAACCAATAACGAAATGTGACAGAAGCCCCGAAAATCGGGGCTTCTTTGTTTTATAAACAGGGCAGGAAGAGTAGTAACAGAAAACGCAAGCCACTGAGGTTTTACTGCGTTAACTGATGGTCAGGCGCCATCTTTTTTTACTTCTGCCAAGTCAGCGCGACTGCCGATAATCTTTCCCGGGACATTTGGGACAAAATTTTGCTCTCCGGCGTATAATGTGATACCTGCACAGATCTACCGGACCGGAGGGATGGGGAAGGATGAACAGTCGTCTTGCTGCAATCAGTACCGGACAGACCCCGGAGCAGATTATTGAGCTTCTTGAGAAGGGCGAAATCGCGCCGGGCGAAGCGTTTACCCGTTTCTGCCAGTTGAACAAGGGGGTCGGGCTGGCGGATGACGTTGACGCTCAATACCGCCGAAAAATTGAAGAAATAATGGGTGAGCTCGATTCACTCATCGGTTTGGATGCAGTAAAAAAACTGGTCCGGGAAATTCAGGCGTTCGTCGAAATCCAAAAGCGCCGGAGTCAGGAAAGGCTGGCGGCGGAACCGACCGTCCTGCATATGGTGTTTCGCGGCAATCCCGGCACCGGCAAGACTACGGTCGCGCGCATCCTCGGAGCCATCTTCCGGGAAATGGGTGTGATCTCGAAAGGACATCTCGTGGAAGTGGAGAGAGCCGACCTGGTCGGCGAATACATCGGACATACGGCCCGGAAGACGCGGGAGCAACTGCGCCGGGCGCTGGGCGGCATTCTTTTTATCGATGAGGCATATTCATTAGCAAGGGGGAACGAGAAGGACTTCGGAAAAGAAGCGATCGACACCCTGGTCAAGGACATGGAAGACCATAAGCACGACCTGATTTTGATTTTGGCCGGTTACCGGAATGAAATGGAGACATTCCTGCAGGCCAACCCGGGTCTGCGTTCGCGCTTTCCAATTCACATCGACTTCCCTGATTATTCGATCGGCGATCTCCTGGCGATAGCCGACCTGATGGTTCAAAAAAGGCAATATAAGCTGACACCGGCGGCCAAAGAAGCCATTACCGCTCAGTTGCGTGGTAAGGCGGCGGTTCAGACGGTGAACTTCGGCAACGCCAGAGTCGTCCGCAATCTGGTGGAAAAAGCCATCCGCCGTCAGGCGGTGCGCCTGGTCAGAAAGAAATATGTGACAAGAGATGAACTGATGCTGCTCGAGCGCGAAGACATCGAGGAGGAATGAGGCTGTGAAGGAATGCCTGGTCATCGGCAAGACGAATGTCGGAAAAACTCTTTTCACTCTTAATTTTGCCGATTACCTTGGCCTGAAATCGCTCCGGATCGACACTCTTTTCCCGGACGGCAGCACAACCGTCGGCAGTTATGATTTAGCCGCTGCGGTCGCCGAGTTGACGGATAGCGAGCCGCACAAGACCAGATGTCTGCAATCGGTCACCTTGCAGCTTCCGGCCGGCAAAGGGAAAAAAAGATTCGTGCTGACCGACACAAGCGGCCTTATCGACCATGTGCACGCCGAAATGGATGTCCGGAAGGCGATCGCCCAAACCCTGGCCAAAATCAGGCAGGCCGACGTGGTCCTGCACCTCGTCGACGCTTCGGCCGTGGGAAAACGGGGCGCGGTGGAGGCCTTGGGTGAAATCGACTATCAGATCGCGCAATTTGCCCAGATGCGAAAAAGTTATTTATTACTGGCCAATAAAATCGATCTGACGGAGGCGCGGGACGGCTTATTCCGCCTGCAGGGGGAGTTCCCCGGACACCGGATTATTCCTGTCTCCGCCCTGCAGCGTAAAGGCTTCCGGGAGGTGAAAGCATTTGTCACCCGTAATCTTTGAACTGTGGAAAGACGCATTTTCTCTGCTGTTGACCGGCGCGGCTATCAAGACCATGGATGACAGCCTGGACGCCCCGTCAGCTCCTTCCGCATGCCTTACCGAACAGCCGGGTGCATTAGCGTACGCACTTTTGTTTTTGGCCGGCGGCGCTGGCCTCAATGCCGCCCTGGCGATTTCGCTTTTTTTCGCTGCCTATGCCATCGGTATGGCTTATGATCTGACGGAAAAGATGCCATCGGGCCTGTACGGCTATCAGGAGTCCCTTCTGGTGGCAGGTGTCGGGGCAGCCTTGTTCGGTTGGGCCGAAATGCTCGGCTCACTGCTTGTCATCGCCTGCATCCAATTGCTCGACGACCTGCGCGACCAGACGGAAGACCGCCTGTCCGGGCAGAAAAACCTGGCCCGGCGGTACGGGCAGGTTGAGATCGCGCTGTTGGGCACCATTTTGTTGCTGGCGGCCGCGCGGCTCGCTTTGGTCAAAGCGGTCCTGACCATACTTGCCAGCCTGGTTATAACAGCCCTCGTTGACCATTACGGGCGGCGGGGAGAAGAAAGGCGGTTGGATTATGACCTTTGACGCCGTTATCCAGATATTGATAATTCTGCTTACCGCCGTTCTGGCCGGGTACGCCGCCGGCCGCCGGGCCGGACTGCGGGAGGGCTGCCGGGCCGGGTTGGCGGAGGCACCGCTCCAGTTGAAAGAAAATGCTCTACTGAAGGGGGAATGCCCCATCTGCGGGACTTGTCCGCCCCCGGCCAACGCCCACCTGGTTTCGGAATGATAAACAGCCGTTGATGCGGTTACCACCGGCCGCCTTTTACCGTCAAGACAAACGATATGCTATAATATAAGCAGAGAGGTGAATTGCTTATATTATGAGCACAAGACTGTACGGCACCGGGCGAGAGGAGCCGGAACGGGCTGTCCTGGTCGCCCTGCAGACCACGGAAGCCGACGGCTGGACAACCGAGGAATCGCTGGCTGAGTTAGCGCAGCTGGCCACGACAGCCGGAGCGGAGGTAGCGGAAAAAATCACTCAACAGAAAGTCTCTCCGGATAATGCCTATTACCTCGGCCCGGGGAAGGTGGAAGAAGTGGCGGCCTTGTGTCGTGCCGCCGACCTCGACATGGTCATCTTCGACAACGAACTGACGCCCCGGCAGCGGCGTAATCTGGAGGAAAATATTGACTGCAAGATCGTTGATCGGACCGAATTGATTTTGGACATTTTTGCGCAGCGGGCCAGAACGAAAGAAGGCAAACTGCAGGTTGAAATGGCACAGCTCAGTTATTTGCTGCCCCGTCTTACCGGCAAAGGCGTCGGTCTGTCGCGTCTGGGCGGCGGCATCGGTACGCGGGGACCGGGCGAAACCAAACTGGAAACCGACCGTCGCCACATCCGCCGCCGTATCGCCACAATCAAGGCGGAAATCGATGCCGTCACGCAACACCGCAGTCTGCAGCGGGAAAGCCGCCGGGACCTGCCGCTGGTCGCTCTGGTTGGCTATACGAACGCCGGGAAATCGACGTTGCTCAACCGGTTAACCGGAGCGGATGTCCTGGCGGAGGACAAGCTGTTCGCGACTTTAGACCCGACCGTGCGCAAGCTGGCCTTGCCGGACAACCGCGAAGTATTTTTGAGTGACACCGTCGGTTTCATCCATAATCTGCCGCACCATCTCGTCGCTTCCTTCCGGGCGACCCTGGAAGAGGTCTGCGCCGCCCGGCTGCTTTTGCATGTGGTTGACGCGAGCCACCCGAAAGCGGACGAGCAAATGCAAGCCGTATATTCGGTTTTACAATCCCTTGGCGCCGCCGATAAAAGAACGATTACCGTCTTCAACAAGGCCGACCGGCTTACCGACCCTTACACTTTGCCGCGCCTGCTCAATACGACGCCTGACAGCATCAGCATTTCCGCCCGGAACGGGGAAGGCCTGGACGAACTGCGGCAACTGGTGGCCGACTGTCTGCAGGACAGTGTCAGCCGCTATTGCCTCCAAATCCCGTATGCCCGGAGCGATATCATTGCCATGCTGCACGCCAAAGGCGAAATTATAAGCCAAGAATACCTGGCAGCCGGGGTCAGGTTTGAAGTGCTGCTGGATAAGAGCCTGGGCGGGCGTCTGCAGGACTTTACTTACTTCGTGTCCGACCCGGCCGGGAAAGGAGTCGGCAATGACTGAACCATTCACAGGGGTTACGGATACATTAATGTCGGAAGTTGAATCGGCGATACGGCCGCAGCTGGAGGATATTGAGCGAATCAGGCAGAAAAACGCCGCCAAGGTGCTGGCGGCTTTTCAGGCCGAAAGGGTGGGGGACAGCCATTTTGCCGCCTCCACCGGCTACGCTTACAATGACAGCGGCCGGGAGACGCTCGACCGTTTGTTCGCCCGCGTCTTTGGGACCGAGCGCGCGCTCGTCCGTTCTCAGATTGTCTCCGGAACGCACGCCCTCGCCCTCTGTCTGTTCGGCCTCCTCCGGCCGGGGGATGAACTCGTCAGCCTGACCGGAACCCCGTACGATACCTTGGCCAAAATAATCGGATCCGACCCTTCAGCGCCCGGGTCACTGGCCGAACTCGGCGTCCGCTATCGTCAGGTTGAATTGCGGACGGATGGCGGAGTTGATTACGAACGGATGGCCGAAAATTTGAGCCCGGCAGCGAAGGTGACCCTGATACAAAGGTCTCGCGGTTACGCCTGGCGCCGGGCCCTGTCCGTAAACGAAATCGGCGGCCTGATCAGTCGGATTAAGGCCATCCGGTCGGACATAGTATGTCTGGTTGACAACTGCTACGGCGAATTCACCGAATTAAGCGAGCCGTGTGAGGTCGGGGCCGATCTGGTCGCCGGCTCCCTGATCAAGAACCCCGGCGGCGGCTTGGCGCCTACCGGTGGCTACATCGCCGGCAAGGAAAAGTATGTGGAAGCTGTCGCCAATCGGCTGACGGCTCCGGGGTTGGGCGGGGAGGTCGGCGCCAATCTCGGCGGCTACCGCCTGTTCTACCAGGGTCTTTACTTTGCGCCCCATGTGGTCGGAGAGGCGCTGGCCGGAGCGGTATTCACAGCCGAACTGTTTGCGCGCCTCGGGTTTGCCGTCTCGCCGGGGCGGCAGGAGCCCCGTAGCGATATCATTCAGGCTGTCCGCCTGGGAACCCCGGAACGGGTGATTGCCTTTTGCCAGGGTCTGCAACAGGGCTCCCCGGTCGATTCGTTTGTGGCGCCGGAGCCTTGGGATATGCCCGGCTATACCGATCCGGTCATTATGGCTGCCGGGACTTTCGTCCAGGGTGCGTCAATCGAACTGAGCGCTGACGCCCCGCTGCGGCCGCCTTATATCGTCTATCTGCAGGGCGGCTTGGCCCGGGAATACAGCAAGCTTGCCGTTATCAACGCCTGGGCGGAAATGGCACGGCGCAAACTGCTCTGATTATTATCCCGGAGGAAAAATGAATGCAATTGCTTCTGACCCTCATCGCGATTGTCCTGCTTGGCCTGGGGCTGGCGGGAATAATTCTGCCGGCGCTTCCCGGTCTGCCGCTGATTTTCCTGGGCATGCTCCTTTATGGATACGCGACCGGGTTTGCGGCCGTTGATACCGGTTTCCTTTTGCTCATGCTACTGCTGACGCTGGCCGGTACCGGCCTCGATTACCTTGCCGCCGCGGTCGGGGCCAAGAAATTCGGCGCCTCCCGGGCGGGGGCGCTGGGGGCGCTGCTCGGCGGGATAGCCGGCATTTTCGTTCTGCCGCCATTTGGTATCATCCTCGGCCCGTTCGCCGGTGCCTTTTTGGGCGAGTACATTGCCGCCCAAAAGAGCACGGGGCAGGCCGCCAGAGCCGGAGTCGGTACGGTGCTTGGCATCGTTGCCGGCAGCGTGCTAAAAATGATATTGGCAATCCTGATGCTGGTGATGTTCATTGCCCGGATCCGAGTTTAGGGGTATCAGTGCGTTTCAGCCATTATGCACTTTGATAAGCAAAACCAAGAGAGCCGCACCGAAAGTATTTCCGGCGCGGCTCTTGCGTTTCACAGCAGGCGGACAGCAAAATAAACGAAAACGGAGAAGAGAAGTGGGTATGTTAACAGCTTTATCAGTTAAGGCGGCGGAGGAGAGCGACTACTTTGCCGATAACCTGAACATCCCGGGTGATAATCGGCTCCAGCGCCGAATTTTCCGGCTGCAACCGGACATAATCTTTCTCGTGGAAGTACCGTTTCACCGTAGCTTCCTCGCCCAGGAGTGCCACAACAATATCGCCGTTGTCGGCCGCATTTTGCCGGTTGACCACTACATAGTCGCCATTCATTATTCCGGCCTCAATCATGCTGTCACCCCGGACCGACAGCATGAACAGTTCACTGCCGTGCACGAAATCGGTCGGCAGCGGATAAGTGTCCTCGATATTCTCAACTGCCAAAATCGGCTGGCCGGCCGTGATTTTACCAACCAGGGGCACGGGAACGAGGCTGTCCGGGAGCCTGGCAAATTCGTCATCCAGCACTTCGATCGCCCGTGGTTTGGTCGGGTCACGGCGCAAATAGCCTTTCTCCTCCAAGCGGCGGAGATGGCCATGTACCGTGGAACTGGAATTCAGACCCACGGCATGGCCGATTTCCCGGACGGATGGGGGGTACCCTTTTTCCCGCAAACGATTTTTAATAAACATCAATATCTTTCGCTGGCGATCGGTTAAATCTTCTATAGGCAATGCAGCCACCTCCAAAGCCAAAAATTAAGGGCCGACAAAAGTAACACTTTTCTATTCACCAACATTATATCATACCGGATTGATTATGCAAACAAATGTTCGCGAAGAAGCAAAAAGCAGGAAAAAATTTCTGGCATTGCCATTGACAGGAACATTTGTTCGTGGTATGATTAATACACCAAGGGCGAACATACGTTTGGAGGTCGGGGAAATGAGACAGGCAGGCAGTCAAAAAAGAAAGGTTTACCGGCTAAAGGACGGGAAACGCTTATTATCGGTAGTGCTTATTTTCGTGGCGGCATTAGTGTTTCTGTGCACGCTGGCCAGAACGGTCGTCAATGCGCAGACTGCGGCAGAGCCTCTCCGGGTTATTGTCCAGCCGGGAGACTCCCTTTGGAGCATCGCCGACGCACACAATCACGACGGCCAAGTCGATATCCGCCAGTATATTTATCAGATCAAGGAAGTCAATAACTTGTCTACAAGCAGTCTGGAGCCGGGACAAGTACTCATAATACCCGCAAAATGAACTTAAGCAAACTGACGCAAAAGAGCTTTCTTAGCTATTAGTTTACATAAAACAGAACATGCCGAGTTTGGTATGCGCCTTGTGTCCATCCGGTTTACCATTCGCTATTATCCGGCAGGCTTTGTAAATACTGATACCTGAATTAAAAACCGGCTACTGCAGCCGGCTTTTGCTTGTTGTGGTCGACTTACTTTGTTATACTAGCAGTATAATAGGCAGCGAGGTGATTAAATTGCCTAAGCAGTGCGTATTGTATGACCGGGTATGTATTGACTGCGGAGAATGCGACCGATGCGATTTGGACCCGGATAAGATCTGTGATAACTGCTGTCGGTGCATCGAAGACGCTGATTTTAGAGCTATCTCCGTCGATGAAATCATAGGTGTTGAAGATAGGCCAAATAAACCGACCGCGTCGCAGTCAAACCGCCGCCGGATGAATTACCGCGGACGCGCATTATCAAAAACATCCGGTAAAACTGAAAAATAGTACCCGGTTCAAAATTACCGTTTAACAGTGCTCTTTTGGATTTATATATTAGGTCCTATAATAGATATTATGTTAAGTAATAAGAAAAAACCACCAACTTGCGATCTATCCTATCCTGCCTATCATCTACTGTCTTAAGTTTCGTAGTTACAGCATAACGGTGCTTTTAGTTATTTACTAACCGCATGAGATATGTATGCAACACCATTATTCCTTTATTATTCTGAAGGTAAGTATCATATAACAGGCGGTGAATTTGTGGGAAATTCAAAACACACGGCGTTGGCATCCTTGTCGGTGCTGGCTGCCGCTATTCTTTGGGGTACGACCGGGACCGTACAGAAATTCTTGCCGGCCGGCACTGCGCCCGGTGTGGTCGGCGCCGTCCGCCTTGGCACCGGCGGAATTATCCTGCTACTGCTGGCAATTAAACAGCGTGCTTTCGCCGGCACGACATCGGTGCTGTCCCGGTTGACATTTATTGCCGCAGCCTGTATCGCCGTCTTTCAGCCGCTCTACTTCACCGGCATCGCCCGGACTGGGGTAGCCGTGGGGACGGTCGTGGCTATCGGCAGTTCGCCGATATTCGCCGGCCTGCTCGGCTGGCTTCTGGACAAGGAAAAGCCGGAAGGTCGCTGGTTTGGCGCCACCGCATTGGCAATTGCCGGCTGCTCTCTTCTCTCTTTAGGCGGCGGACGGATCAGTGTCAACCTCATCGGTATCGCTTGTTCCCTTACCGCCGGCCTCGCTTTTGCCGCCTATACTGCCGCCAGCAAGTCCCTCCTCCCCGGCCGCCCCGCGGGAGCGGTGCTGGCAGTTATCTTCTGCCTCAGCGGAATACTGCTGTCACCATTTTTATCGGGTCAGGATCTGACGTGGCTTGCCACCGGCCGGGGCGCCGCGCTGGTTATCTACCTGGGTCTTGTCACCGTTGCGCTGCCGTACTCGCTTTACTCTGCCGCTCTTAACTTGCTCCCGGCGGCAACCGCCGTCACGCTGTCGCTCGCCGAACCGCTGACCGGTGCTTTGCTTGGCATCCTGGTCATCAAAGAAAGACTGGACCCGCCTTCCCTACTGGGGATTTGTCTGCTGCTCTGTGGTTTGCTCGTTATGCTGCGCGCGCCGACAAAGACCGGCCGGCAGACACTGTCCGATGTATCTGCCGGCCGCTGACTTACCCCAGTTTATCGCCTTTGTTCACTTTTTGGTCCGGTTGGATCAGTACCACGCCTTGCGCAGCGTATACTCCGAGAATTAACACTTCCGAGGCGAAATCCGCTATTTGCCGCGGCGGGAAATTCACTACGCCCAGTACCTGTCGTCCGATCAACTCATCCGGCGTATAGCAATCGGTAATCTGCGCGCTCGAACTTTTCACCCCGATTTCCGCCCCGAAATCCACCCACACTTTATAGGCCGGCTTTCTGGCTTTCGCGAATACTTCGGCCCCGATTACTTCCCCTACCCTGATATCAAGCTTCGCAAATTCTTCAAATGCAACCACATTATCACCCCAGTAATGCGTTCTATTTGAATACCTCCAGGGCCTGATTGAAGTCGGCGATCAGGTCGTCGGGGTTCTCAATGCCCACCGACACCCGCATCAAACCGAAAGTTATGCCCATCTTCTGCCTGATTTCTTCCGGCACGCCGCTGTGGGACGAAGTAACCGGGTGCGACAATGTGGTCCGGATGCCGCCTAACGTCATCGCATAGCGGGCTATTTTCAGCTTGCGCATAAAAGCATTGATTTTCTCCCGGCTGTCCGGCATGACATAACTGAGCATCGCGCCGTAACCGTTTTCGAATAAGCGTTTGGCCACCGCGTGCTGGGGATGGCTTTCGAGACTTGGATGGTTTACCTTGAGCACATACGGATTTGCCTCCAAAGCTTTGGCTAGTTTGGCGGCGTTGTCCGACTGTTTTTGTACGCGGAGGTCCATCGTGCGTATTCCCCGCTGGCATAACCAGGCGGTAAACGGATCGACGGTGGTGCCGAGCAATACCTGCAGGCCATAAGCATTTTTGATTATATCCCCCGAAGCGGTAACGGACCCGGCGATAACATCACTGTGGCCGTTCGCGAACTTGGTGAGACTGTTGATGGTGACGTCGGCCCCCTTCTCCAGCGGCCGGATGACGACGGAAGAAGTAAAAGTATTATCGACAACCAACTTTGCCGCGTGCTTGTGGGCAATGTCCGCGATTGCCTCGATGTCCACCACGGTAATCATCGGGTTTGATACGGTCTCGCAGTAAAGAACTTTCGTGTTCGGCTTGACGGCGCTTTCCACGGCGGCCAGATCGTTGAAATCTACATAGGTCGTTTCGATTCCGTATCTGACCAGTACTTTGTCGAAAAGGTCAATGGTTTCACCGTACAATTTACTGTCGGACAGAAGATGGTCGCCGTTCTTCAGTATGGACAAGAGAGCGGTGGAAATCGCGGCCATTCCGGAGCCGCAAATGATCGAATTTTCACCCTTTTCCAGATACGTCACCAGTTCCGCCAAAGTGTTGCGGTTTGGATTCCTGGTCCGGATATAAGTATAGGCTTTGACCGCATACATATCTGACACATCATCAAGATCCTCGGCATTAAAGGCGGTAGTCAGGTAAATCGGGGGAACTTCCGGAGTCACCAATTTCCCCTTGATGTGTGCCCCCTGATACAAAATCTCGGTTTCGCGGCTGAATTCCTTTTCATCCATTTTATTACCTCCCCTTCATACAGATTTTTTCGCGCCGGCCATCCCTTTAGCCAGCAGAGCTTTCGCCTTTCATCCATCCGCCTTCATTAACCTTTGGGCACGGCCAGGTCGGCCGTGGCCGGCGGTGAGCAAATCAGGCCGGGAGCCAGCCGGCGCACCCAATCCATCAGACTCTGCGCCTGCCGCACCTTTTCCCGCGCCAGGTAACACTTATAGCTATCCTCCACCCAGGTCTTGTAGATGTCCCCTTCCGACTTGCCGGGCTCGAATTTGAAATAGACGGGGGCGCAGATCCTGGCAATCTCAGCCGCCTCGCTGAACCGGTAAAAGCCGCCCATGGCATCCACCAAAGATACATAAACATCAATCGGCATCGCTACTGTTTTCCGGATCGAAGCCAGCATCGGCAGCGTCAGATCAGCCAAAGGATTAAATGTGTTCGCTCCCAACTGCTGCAATAATCTGGCGCTCGCGGGGGAACCGTGACCGGCAAATACGGAAACTTTGAAAATGATGTCCGGCGGAAAAACACCCCTTTCCCGCAAAGCAGCAAGAACGGTCAGCAGCCCTTCGTCGGTGACGAGAAATCCCCGGAAACCGGCTTCAATTGACCGCTCGATGCACTTCAGAACATAGTATAGATTGTCCATACCGCGGATGCGCATGCCGGACACAATGCCCTCGGGCGATGTTATCTGCCGGCCGCTGTCCCAGCCGCGGCTGGGGAAAGGGGTCATTATTACTTCCAGGTTTTTCTCCGCTGCCAATTGGGCGAAACTCTTCAACTCGGCATCGGTTAGAAGAGTTGCCCCGCCTACGGCAGCGATGATGCGGTGTATGGGCACCTGCCTTTTCTCTGCCTCATCAACCATTGCCTCCAGAACCCGGACGTTTTCGATTCCCGCAATCTCGTTCCGGTAGTGGGCTCCGTCCGGGAAGGTGTAAGGTGAAGCCGGCAGGTCGTAAGCGTCCCGCTCAGGATAGCCCAAAGCTTTTAGTGCTTCCCTAATCCTATCCATAACCCGTGCCACTCCATTCATCTTTATTTTATGGGCAGGTTATCCGTTTCAGATAATCCCCCCCCGCTCTCCTGTCGTCCGATTTGTTTACACATTCGTCCCGAGATAACGGGAAATCTTCTTGCAGGCCACCGCCAGGCTTTCTTTAACATCCGCCATTTTATTATCGTCCATCCGCAAGGAAGGAGCCGTGACGCTGATTGCCGCCACTATCCTGCCCGTATAGTCTCTAACCGGCATGGCTATGCACCTCACTCCGACGCTCGACTCCTCGTCATCGACGGCAAACCCTTGCCGGCGAACCTCTGCCAAATGCCTGATCAGATCATCCAGGACGGTTATCCCGCGCGGAGTCCGCCGCGGCAGGATTTCCCCGCCGAAGAGTTTTAGCAGGGTTGCACGATCCATCTCCTGAATCAGGATTTTCCCCCGCGCTGTGTCGTGGAGCGGCTCACGGACGCCGATTTCCGGACCGGCTTTCAGGTTGGTTTTGCTGTCGAATTTGGCGATGACGATTGTTTCGTTACCCGTCCGTACACCGAAATTTACCGTTTCTCCGCACTCTTCACTGAGTTCTTCGAGGATCTTGTAGTCCAAGCCGGAGAACTGATTCTGTTGCGGAACCGCCTGGCCCGCATAGAACAGACCCCAGCTTAATTTGTACTTTTCCGTGGCTTCATTTTTTTCTACGTACTTAAAGTAAGCCAGTGTGTCCAAAATTCGGTGAACGGTGCTTTTACCCATGTTGAGAGCGCGGCTCAGTTCGCTTACACCCAACCCCCGACTGCCAGAATCTTTAGCCAGAAGCTCGATTATTTCCAGGGCTTTGACCAAGGTCAATACGGGATAGTTCGGCCTTTTATCCATGGTTAACCTCCAATGCCCTGCACTTATAATCTTCAGTCACCGGACGCCAGCGGAAGCAAGCAAGTCTATGCGGACAACATCCGAATGCATACAGTGCTTGCCCTTCATCCGGTCCGCCGAAAGAATATGCATGCTCATAACTGTTGATGGTGCTTTAGGAGGGAAATCTCCCGGTCCATAATTATTTTAATGAACCAGTCGGGCCAAATAAAAAAATTCGGCCAAGTACCAGACTCCGTAACCTTACAGATATGCCGGTAATAACCCCCTGACAAAGCAGTAATTCCCCTTGCAGCTATATCCATGAATAACAATGTTCTAATATCCAGAACGTTGTTCCCATTTATCACTATACCATATCTTACCATAATAGTCAAGCGAATGCCGCTGCCGGATAAGCTCGCACAAACAAAAGAAGCCGCTGTAAAGCGGCTTACCGTCGTTAACAGATAAAACCGCCTATTCTTTGCCGAGAATAATGTCCAAAGCCCGCAGCAGCTTTGGTTTCGGCGGTTTGGCTGCCTGCTCCGCCAAATAGTTCTGTCTTCTTTCCACCATCTGGCGTCTGGCGACAATCGCTATATCTTTATTGTTTCGGGAATCGCTGTTGAAGCGCTCAACTAAATCATCCGTCAAGCGGTCGCCCTGTTCGGTCAGCCGGCTAGCCAGGTTACTTTCCAGAGTGGCGGCCTGTTCCTTGATGACCTCTTCCACTACTTCTTTGACAACGCTGTTCGTAATTCCTTTTACGGCATCTTTAAAAGCTTCCCGCATTTCTTCGACTATCTGCTTCCGCCGCTGCTCGAACATTATCTCCGTTTCCGGCACGGTTTTATTAACGACGACCGGAAAATGTTCCGCTACGGAAGTCTTATCCAGCAGTGCTTTTATCCGGGGCAGTTCCAGACCTTGCTCCCGCAACTGACGGGCGGCGAGGAAGATCTCGGCGTCTTTTTTGGTGTAGATGCGGGCACCGCCGGCGTTACGCTTGATGTTCAGTCCCAGTTTCCGCTCCCAGCGTCGCAGCCTGTGTTTGGGTACCCCGCTAAGCTCGCTTACCGTGCCGACGGAATAAAGAATTTCATCCTGCTCCGCCCGAGTTGACTTCCCCTGCATTCGTCCACCTCCCATGAATGTCAGCAGCTCACATAATTATATATTGGTGATTATTTTACCAATTCCTGCTAATTCGTAGGGCGTCTTCGTCGGCAATATTCCCCATCGAGCATCCCAGATACCAGCACTTCCGACAAATACGCCAAACTAATCCGCTATTCGCTTGCCCGGATCAAGCCTATTCAGCTGAATTTGCTTCATCTCGGAGACAGCCGACCAAAAAGCCACCCGTATTCTCTCCGATGAATTGACCTTACCGGGGCAATACAATTTATCGGGGAGGGGTGACTATCATCCGCAGCTTATTACTTGCAGACCAAATCATTAGTTACGAGGCTTCCGTTTAAACGGTCAAGCAATGGGAAAAAACTATTGGTAACGAAACATGGCCGGTTACAAAGGTCAGGAACGGATAAAGGAGTGGCCAGATTGCCAAAAGATGTTTACTGCGGTATCAGTAACTGTCATTATTGGAAAAACAACAACCGCTGCGGGGCAAATGAGATTATGATTACTTCCGATACCATCGGGACCGCCGGACCGGCCGCTTTTGATGCGCCGAAGCACCAAAAACTGCCGCAGACACCGGCGGAGAACTGTCAGGAAACTTGTTGCAAGACCTTTGTGGCCAACAATGCGCAGCAGATCGAGGAAGACGGGGTAATTATGCAGGAATAAGACAGCATACAGGAAAGTTCAAAAGCAAGATGGCACACAGAGTGTTAAAAGGCTTACTCACCTGTTTGCACCAGGGCATTGCTCAGGGCCAGCTTGACCGCCGCTTGAATTTCAACGTAACTTGTACAGCGGCAGATATTTGACTGCAGCCATTTTTCAATCGTCTTGTCATCTGCCTGCGGCTTGAGATTGACCAGGGCATGACAATTCATAATAAAGCCTGGCGTGCAATAGCCGCATTGGAAAGCCCATTTTTCCAAAAAGGCTTTTTGGATCGGCGTGCCATTCAGAGCCTCGATTGTTGTGATTTCGTGTCCTTGCGCTTCTACGGCCAACATCAGGCACGACTTGACCGGCCAGCCGTCGATAAGAACAGTGCAAGCACCACAATCGCCGTTTTCACAACCCGGTTTTGCTCCGGTCAGTCCCAACTGGTCGCGTAAAACGTTTAATAGAATATCGGACGGTCGCACAATAACCGTATTGTACTCACCGTTCACCTGTAAGGTGATTGCTGTTTTGCCCCGGTATTCCTCCATAAAACTCATCCTTCCTTCAGATGTGTAAGCGCAGTTTCTATTGCCTTTTTCAGAATGTATATCCGAAACTCGGCGGAAGCATCTTTATTGTCAATAACTTTGTCCGACAGCACTTCACTAGCTCGCTTGGCTTTCTCTGCAGCATCGGAACTACGTCCATTCAATTCGTTTTCGACGCTTTCGGAACGGAACGGTGCGGCGCAGACACCACTGAAAGCAGCACGGACTGCTCCGTCCTTCTTTATCGCCGCTAACGTCATCAGCGGGTAACCGACGGTCCCCTGTTTCCGCTTTTTCTTAGTATAATAAGGAAATTGAGTATACACTTTATTAATGATCACTTGCGACAGAAACTCACCGGACCGATATTGGACGGCTCCGTTGAAATTCTCCCGCAGCGGCACCGTCCGGCCTCCCGCCGGGCCTTCTATTCTGATGTCGGCTTCCGCCAGCAGCAAGGGCAAGCTGGTTTCCCGGAAAATAATTTTCCCACTTAAATTACCACCAAGGGTAAGCTTGTTCCGTACCGTTTGGTCGGCTATCTCCAGCATTACTTCCGTCAGCAAAGGGAAAGGATTGGCTTCACTGATCAGTGTCAGCGGCAGGGCCGCTCCCAGGACCAGCTTCTCACCTTGCGTTTCCATGGCATTATTTTCCGGTATCTCCTTAAGGTCAATCACCGCGCCGGTTTTAAGTTCGTTAACTCTGGCCAGAGTGATGATTTCCGTGCCGCCGCTGTAATAGATCGGCCGGCTGCCGGCCGCCTCGGCTTTCCGCCAGGCGGTTACCGCCTCGGTGACAGTATGGGGCCGAAAATAAGTAAACTCATAAGGAATCATTTTGCTTCTCCTTTTTAGCGCGCCAGATGGTTTCAGGGGTAAGCGGTAACAAGCATAGCTCCGCCCCGGAAGCAACAGATAAGCTGTTGGCCAAGGCAGCCGTAATGCCGACGATACCGTGCTCGCCGACTCCGCGGGCCCCGTAAGGGCCATCCAGCAATGGAGTTTCGACAAAGCTCACCTCATATTCCGGCTGCTCTCCGAACCGCATCAGCTCATATGTCCGCAGACGAGGGATATGCATAATTCCCTCATTGCTATACTCGTAACCTTCCCGGCTCCCCAAACTCAACCCCATCGCCATTGCCCCCATAACTTGTCCCCGGGCTCCCAGCGGATTGATAATTTTCCCGGCATCGATAACTACCGCGGCTTTCGTAATCTTGTAAGTGAATTCTTCCGGCGCAAACTCAACCTCGACTGCTTCCGCACCGACGGTCCAGTACGGCCCCGGCTGTCCGGCACCGGTTTCTTTGTCCATTTCCGACAGATGCCGCATAATAAAACCACCGCGGCCCAGGACCGGACCGCCGATCGAGTTGCCGTCAGGGTATTCATAACCGTTGGCTATCTGAGCAATCTGCACGTGAATTGTCGGATTGTCCCGTAAGTAAACCGTTCCTCCCCCCACGTTGAGGTCGGCTTCTTCGCATTTGAGGACGGTGGCGGCACGCCGGCGCAATTGGGTAATCGCATCATCGGCCGCGCTCAGCACCGCTCTGCCGGCCATATACAGACCCATGCTGGCGACCGTCTTCCAGTGCAAAGGGCTAAAGCGCGTGTCAACTTCTATTGCCACATGGATTTTATCGACCCCAACGCTGAACTTTTCTGCTAAAACCTGTGCCAGCGCCGTCTTTGTCCCCTGTCCGATTTCCACTAAACCGCAGTTTAAATTTATACTCCCGTCCTGGTTAAAAGTAAGCAAAGCCCCCGATGCGGCGTTAGGCGGGCTGCTGGAATTCTTCCAAAAACAACTGATTCCTTTCGCCCGGATTTTTCCGTTGGCCAGTTGCTGCCGATGCCCTTCCTCCCATTTACAGATGGACCGCAAATTATTCAGGCAGGCTGTTAGGTCGCCGATGTTGCTGTTATTCAGAACTACCTCCGTCGGGGTAAGATCACCCGGTGTCACGCAATTGAGCAGACGAAATTCGAGCGGATCGATATTGGTTTGCCTGGCCAGTTGATCGATTGTACGCTCGATAGCAAAGGTAAACTCAGTGTGCCCAAAGCCGCGAAAGGCGGTAGTATAGACATGATTTGTATAGACGCAGTAAGAATCACAGCGAACATTCGGAATACTGTACGGACCGGTACATTGTGCCGCTCCGGCACGTGCCATCGTCGGTCCGGTATCGGTGTAGGCGCCGCCGTCGTAAAAAAACTCAAGCTCCGCCACCGTCAGCTTGCCCTGTTTTGTACAGCCGAGTTTCACGGTGGCTTCGAAACCGATATGACAAGGCGATGTCGTCAAGTCGTTTTCGCGTGTATTCACCAGCTTGACTGCTCGTCCCCCCACTGCTTGCGAGGCCAGGTATCCGATAATCTCCAGCTGATCGGCCGTTTTGCCGCCGTAAGCTCCGCCGACCAAAGGCGCGACTACGGTGATTTTACCCTCATCCAGATGGAAGTATCGGCTCAGGGATTTTTTGATGAAATGTGGGCCTTGCGTCGCTGTATGGATGAATACTTGCCCATCCGGCTTAATCTCGACCCGGCAGGAACGGGTCTCCAGAAAGGCGTGGGCTGATTGCGGCAAAGAATATTCACATTCGATCCTTACTTCGCTTTCCTGCCAACCCGGTTCCAAATCCCCTTTTCGTATTTTGGTGTGACTGGCGATATTCGTACCCGGGACCGGATCAATCGACTGCACTTTCCGGTACTCGGACAGTTTTTCATGGATAAGCGTTGCGTTTGTCTGCCGCGCTTCCCGGATTGACTTGATAAGGGGCAATTCTTCGTAATCTACTTTTATCGCGTCCACTGCCAGCCAGGCCGTCATCTCATCGACCGCCACCACTACCGCCACCGGTTCCCCCGCATATCTAACCTTTCCCCGTGCCAGCGGCGGACGGTCTTCCAGGATTGGACCGCAGTTAATACTGACTTCCTCACCGGTGACAATCCCCAATACTCCCGTTATGGCCCAGGCGCCGGAGACGTCGATCGACTTGATAGTCGCGTGCGCATATGGACTGGTAACCAACTGGGCATGGAGAAGCCCGGGTGCGGAAAAATCACCTACATACTTGGCCGTGCCGCATACCTTATCCTTACCCTCGCTTCTTGGTACACTCATTCCTATAGCCTGGATCAGTATCACCCCCTGGCTGTTGGCGCAGATTGCCTCAGCAAAACTTGTTTAACATCCTTAATATTGCCGGCCGGTTTCCAGTTATACGTAAACTGTTGTCAAAGAGATTTAATGTCGGCTTGCCATGCTCACACCAATAAAAAAAGCCGGTGCCGGCCTTTTTTATTGGTGTTTTGTTAGCGTTTACTTCTGTTGTCGTGTCTCTACGCCACACGCAAACAATGCCAAGAAAGAAATTTAACCTTTTATTACTCATCAACTTTCAAGTCAGTAACCGCGTTCTCCAATTGTTGCCCCATGTCCAGAAGCAATTCGGTAATCGCGTTTATCTCATCCATTGCGGCAGCCTGTTCCATGGAAGCGGCCGTGACTTCTTGAGTGCCGGCGTCCAGACGGCGGGCTTCCGTTAGGATACCCGCCATCGCCTCTCCGATCAGAACAACTTTTTCGTCAATGGCTGTGAACTGCCGCCCGATTGCGGCAAAGGTTGTTTCACCTTCCCGAATAAGATTACTGCTGGCGGCGAACGCCGTCTCTACCGACGTAGTGTGGTCGCGCAACGCTTCAAGTTTGTTCAGGATGTCCTTAAGCGAGTTTGCCGTTTCCTGCGAGAGTTTTCTGATTTCTGCCGCAACAACTTTAAATCCGCGGCCCTGCTCTCCGGCTCTGGCTGCCTCGATTGCTGCGTTTAACGCCAGGAGATTTGTCTGACTGGCAATATGCGAAATAATTCCGACGATGTTCTTGATGGCCTGAGAAATTTCGACCAGACCGACTATGGCATGTTGCGCTTTATGGTAGGAAAGGACAATATCGCGCATCAGGGCTTGTGCTTTTGCCATATCGATTTTTCCATTCCGAGTAAAATCCTTAGTTTCCTGGATGCTTATCCCAATTTGGTCGGTTTGCAGGCTTAACCGCCCGGTTATATCAGTCAGTTCGGAAAGCGATCCGTTAATGTCTCGGACCGCTTTGCTTATCTCATGACCGTTCATCTGCAGTTGCTGACTTGCCCCATTGGCTTTCCGGGCGTTAATGTGAATATTGCGGATTATTTTCTGCCATACTGTGATGGCCTTGTCGAAGGAACGGGCGACTATCCCGATTTCGTCCGTCTGGACAAGATCGCTGGTCTTGGTCAGGTCTCCACCGGACATGTTCTCCGCCAGTAATGTCAGGCGCCTGATCGGACGCAGCAGGGAATTAGTCAGCAGTTGAATAAGCAACAGGGAAACTATAACGGTTAGGAAGGCTGCAAGCAACGTAATTTGCTTAAGTCGCTCCAAAGGGGCAAAGACATCGGCCCGGGGGACTTCCACGAAGAGTCCCGCGTGATTTGTCCCAAGTTTGACTACGCCGAAGCCTCCCAAAACTTTTTCTCCCACATAGTTATCGTACTCGTCTAATTCTCGCAAATCAACCCTGCCGATGTCAATCTGGCCGGAGCGATGATTGATTGCTTCCGTCTGCATCGTCTTCAATAAGGCGGCATCTTGCGCATAGTCGCCAAAACGAGTCTCAGTGAGCAGGACTCCGTCGCTGCGAACGATATAGGCATCGGCCCGTTCACCGATTGTATCCAAATTGGCGGCGATGATGCTATTGAGCATTTTGCCATCGATATAAATATTGACGGCCCCAAGGACCTTATCCTCTTCAGCCGGATCCTTAACCGGTGTCGACAGGATAAGTACATTGGCGCTCAGTATATCGCTACGGAACAACTCCGACCAGGCTTGATAACCGCGCAAGGCGTTCTGCATAAACCGCTCGCTTGAATAGTTCGTTGTTGCCAGCGTTTCCCGTGCCTCGGAAGAATAAAGATGCCTGCCCTGCATGTCAACAATTGTGATCAGCGGATAATTGTAGATTTTGGCCGTTTCCCGCAAAAGGGCTTCTGTCGTCGCCTTATCCGATTGGAAAGCAGGCTCAGCGGATATTCGCTGCAAACTATAAATAACTTCCGGTAAACTTGCCAGCATATCGCCATCCGTCTGGATGCGGAAGAATTCATTATTGATCTGCTTCGTGGCAATCGCCAGATACAAATCCATTCTGGCGCAGATTTCTTCTTTGAGAATTGAGTTGCCCTGAAAATAGTTATAAGCACTTATCCCGGTAATCGGTAACAGAGAGACTAAAATAAACATTACGAATAGTTTATAGGCAAAGCGCAGATTTGAAAATGAAAAAAGCTGTTTCCACAAAAAAAACCCTCCTTTGCCGCAAACCAAGTGCGCTCCCGCAAAAAACGCACATAATAAAGGAACGCGCAGATGGCTACGCGTTCAAATCTTTTCGCTCCCCCGTCACCATATAAATTATCCACTCGCCAAGGTTAGTGGCATGGTCGGCAATACGCTCCAGATACTGTGCGACGAACAGCAAATAAGTCGCCTGTGTGATTTTCCGCGGGTCTTCCATCATGATGACCAGCAGTTCCCGAAAGATCTGCGAGTAAAGATGGTCAACCTCGTCATCCTGGCGGCACATTCTGGCAGCCATCTCCGCATCGCCTTTCACGTATGCCGCCAGAGCAATGTGGATCATCGCCTGGGCAATTTCCGCCATGCGGGGGATATCAATCAGCGGTTTGATTAACGGCTGACCCTCAAGACGGACAGTAATCCGGGCGATATCGGTCGCGTGGTCGGCCATTCTTTCCAGATCGGTAATTATCTTGAGCGCGGTACCGATAACCCGCAAATCGCCGGCCATCGGTTGCTGCAGGGCAAAGAGTTTCAGACACCTTTGTTCGATATCCAGTTCCAGTTGATCGACTTCATCATCCTCGGCGATGACTTTTTCCGCCAGTACCGTATCCTTGTTTGCCAGTGATTGCACCGATTCGGCGATTGATTTCTCCACCAGTTTCCCCATGCGGAGTAAATCCCCGCGTAACTCATCGATTTCCTGATGATAAGTTTTTCTGGCCGACATCATTATGACCTCCTTTTCCGTCTTGCCCTCCGTTCCGCCTGGAAAACCGGTTCCATTAACCAAATCGGCCGGTGATATAGTCTTCGGTGCGTTTATCGGCAGGATTCGTGAAGATAAGATCGGTGCGACCGTATTCAATCAGTTCGCCGCTGAGGAAAAACGCCGTCTGCTCGGATACGCGGGCCGCCTGCTGCATGTTATGGGTAACGGTGATGATTGTGTAGTTATTCTTCAATTCCAGCATCAGATCCTCGATTTTGGCGGTAGAAATCGGATCAAGCGCCGAACACGGCTCATCCATCAAAATCACATCCGGTTCCACCGCCAGAACACGGGCGATGCACAAGCGCTGCTGCTGTCCGCCGGAAAGACTGAGGGCCGGTTTCATCAACAAATCTTTGACCTCATCCCACAGGGCAGCCGCCCGGATGCTCTTCTCAACGATTTCGTTCAACTCTTTCCGGTTGTTAATGCCGTGGATACGCGGGCCGTAAGCAATGTTATCGAAAACCGACATAGGGAACGGATTCGGCCGCTGGAATACCATCCCTACCTGCTTGCGCAGAGCGACAACGTCAACCTTGGGCGCATAGATGCTCTTTCCGTCGAGCAGGACGTCTCCGGTTATTCTTACTCCTTCAATCAAATCATTCATCCGGTTTAACGTTCTCAGGAAAGTGGATTTGCCGCAGCCGGACGGCCCGATCAGGGCGGTAATGCTTTTCTCAATTATCGGCAGGCTGATGCGCTTCAAAGCCTGGAAGTTGCCGTAGTAAAGGACGAGATCAATAGTCTCGAATTTCTTTTTCCGCTCATCCATATCAGGGACCCCCTTTTCCGTTTACCGGCCAAGCGTTTTACCTGGACTTAAAGCTGGCAGCAAACCTACCCATTAAACGCCCGGTAATAAAATTTATCAAGAAGATCGCGACAATCAACACGGTGGCAGTTCCGTAAGAAGCCTGCTTGGACAGACCTTCCGATGACACGATATACAGGTGGACCGACATGGTCCGAAGCGGATCAAACAGTGATGTTGGGATCCGGAGCGAACTCCCGGCGGTTAAAATGACCGCGGCAGTTTCTCCGATTGCCCGACCGATGCCCAGGATGACACCGGTAACAATACCGGGGATGGCGGCCGGCAGGACCACCCGCCGGACCGTTTGCCATTTTGTGGCCCCTAAAGCCAGGCTGCCTTCCCGGTATGAATTCGGTACCGCTTTTATCGCTTCTTCCGCTGTCCGGATGATTGTCGGCAGAATCATCACCATCAACGTCAGCCCCCCGGAGAGGAGAGACCATCCGAAGCCCAAATAGTCGACGAAAAAGACATAGCCAAACAACCCGAAAATTATCGAAGGAATTCCGGCCAGACATTCGGTCCCGAACCGGATAATTCTTACCAGTCTGCCTTTTTTAACATACTCGGTTAAGTATACGGCGGCTCCCACACTGACCGGAGTGGCAAGCAGGATCGCCAGGGAGGTAAGAGCGAAAGTCCCGACAATGGTTGAAAATATTCCGCCCTCCCGCCCCATTCGTTTTGGCTCTTCCAGCAGGAACCTCAGGTTGATTACCCCCAGACCTTCTCCGAGGATGTGGGAGATGATGGCGGCGAGAATAAATAGCGTCAGTAATCCGGCGAACCAGAGCATTACTTTGGCGGCAACGGCCTCGGCCTCGGTTCGCTTCGCGTGATTCAGAAGAGAGCCAGGCTTACGGATTGTCGAACTGTTATTATTGCCGCCGGAGCGCTGCACCCCGGCTAAGCCCAAGGACAACTGTTTAGTCATGCTTTGCTCCCACCTTTCTGGTGGTAAAAGACGCGAACGAATTTAAGAGCATGATTACCACAAACAGCACAACCCCGGTGGCGAACAGGGCTTGGCGGTGTTCACCCGCGGCATAGCCCATCTCAATCGCAATGTTTCCGGTTAGGGTCCGTACCGGCGATAACCAATGCGAAGGCAGCATGGGAACATTGCCGGTAATCATGATTACCGCCATCGTTTCGCCGATTGCCCGCCCCATCCCAAGGACAACGGCAGTGATGATGCCGGAACTGGCGGCCGGCAGGATAACCCGCTTGATCGTCTGCCAGTGGTCGGCGCCCAGAGCCAGGGAACCTTCTTTATATGTGCTGGGAACGGCCCTGATCGCGTCTTCGGAAATGTTTACTACAGTCGGGATAATCATAATCGCGAGAATAATCGAGCCGGCCAGTATACTGAATCCAGGTCCGCCTAGCCGGTTGCGAATCAGCGGGACCAGAACCACGAGACCATAAAATCCGTAAATCACCGAGGGAATCCCAGCAAGTAGTTCAATACCGGGACGAATCAAACGCCTGGCCCGGGGAGGAGAAATTTCGGCCAGAAAGATAGCGCATGCCACACCCAGCGGCACCCCGAACAGAAGAGCCCCGAATGTGACCAGGAAAGTTCCGATCAGCATCGGGAAGATGCCGAAAATTTTGTGATCCGGATCCCAGTGCTGCCCGAACAGGAAATTTGTCAGCCCCACTTTTCCGATAACCGGGAGTCCTTCGTTGAAAATGAATACGGTGATTAAGATGACAATCAGCACCGCGGTTAGCGCGAATAATAGGAACAGCCTTTCTATTCCGCTTTCCCATAATCGCTTGTGCACCATCGTACCCCCCAGTTCTCTCTTTCTTTAGTCAGAGCAAAGGGTGGCCATAAGACCACCCTTTGCTTTTTGTCTTCCCCAGGAATGCCGTGCCGGCAGCTTTAGTTAATGGTTACGTAACCTTCTTCGGCGACAATATCTTGTCCGGCTTCGCTGAGAACGAAGTCGATGAAGTCCTTGACCAGACCTTCCGGAGCTGCCTTGGTGACAAACAGGAAGGGACGGGAGATCTTATAGGTTCCGGATTTGATGTTCGCGTTGGTGCATTCGATGCCTTCGATTGCCATGGCTTTGACATCACTGGAGATCGAACCGGCGGAAATGTATCCAATCGCTTTTTCGTCGCCGGCAACTGTAGTCTTTACGGCACCGGTGGAGGGCTGGATCAGCGCCGCTTCGATCATCTGGGCATCTTTTCCGAGGACCAGTTCTTCAAAAGCGCCCCGGGTTCCGGAAGAAGCTTCCCGGCCGATGACCACAATTTCCGCGTCGGCACCGCCGACTTCCTGCCAGTTGGTGTATTCGCCGGTGTAGATTTTCTTAACCTGTTCGATCGTCAAGCCGGTAACCGGGTTTGACGGGTGAACCACGATGGCGATGCCGTCTTTGGCGATGACCGTTTCGTGCAAATGTTTTTCTTCTTCTTTCAATTCCCGCGAAGAGGTGCCGATATCGGTGGTGCCGTCATCAGCCGCCTTGATCCCGACTCCGGAGCCGCCGCCGGCGATGTTAATCTTAACACCGGGGTTCGCATCTTCATACGACTGACCGAGCATGTCCGCCAATGGTTGGACAGAAGTAGAGCCGGTAAGGGTAACCGTACCACTTTTCTCAGGTGCTTTCTGGGCACACCCGGCAACCAGAGCAGCCGCCAGGCACAAAACAACCGTTATTACCATTGTTTTTCCTGTGAGTTTTTTCAGCATTATTCCGCCTCCTTATTTTTGCTTACAGTCAGATTATACAGAAGAATTATTATGCTGCCGTTAACAAGGTTAATGGCGGGTTAAGTCCGTGTTAAAATTAGGTTAATTTCCCGAAGCAAAAAGCCCGCCGGAGGCAGGCTTTTGCGGATCTAAGCTTTTTACTTAAAAAATCCGAGAAGGTGTATCACGATCGGTCCCAGCAGCACGGCAAAGATAGCCGGGAAGATAAACAGCACGAGTGGGAAGATAATTTTCACCGGCAACTGCATCGCCCTTTCCTGCGCCCGCTGTTTGCGCTTGACGCGCATTTGCTCCGATTGAACGCGCAGTACTTTGCTGATGCCTACCCCAAGCTGGTCGGCCTGGATAATTGCCGCCACGAACGCCTGCAAATCGGAAATCTTCGTCCTGGCGGACAAGTTACGCAGAGCATCTACCCGCGTATAACCAAGACGAATTTCCTTTAGGTATTCTTTCAGCTCTCCGGCAATCGGGTCTTTGAAGTTCTCGCTTACTTTCTGAATGGCACCGTCGAACCCCAAGCCGGCTTCGACCGAGACGGTAAGAAGATCCATGGCGTCCGGCAAATCTCTCTCCATGTCCTTAGTCCGCTTGGTAACCAACGTGCTGAGCCAGACTTCCGGCAGCATAAAGGCAATCAGGGAGGACAGAATGGTCATAAACAGAAGCAGGAAGATCCTCGAGCCGCTCGGCTGCCCGAGGAAAAAGAAGAGAGAGTAGACTGCAGCCACAGCAAGGGCGCACAATACTTTGTAACCGACAAACTCAAACGTGCCGACCGGGTTGCCGGCCTGGGCCAGCTTCTCAAGTATCTGCCGTTTCATTCCGGCCGGTGTGAAATAATAAATCCTTTTTCCGATACTGTCAAAAAGCGGTCTGATTACTCTCTCCCGGAACGGTTCGCTGAACATCTTTTCTTCCGGCTTCTGCGGCTCCGTGCTGTATTTGCGGACATCTCTCACCCGTTGCTGAATCGCACGCCGTTCCGGTGACGGTTGCATCAGCAGGTAAGTAAACAGTACGGCGCAGGAGAAGATCAACGACAAAAATCTACTCAGCATTCTCTCACCTTCCGGCTAAACTTCGATATTGATGATCCGGCGGATCACGTTTATCCCAATCAATTGCATGACCAGTGCGACCCCGAGGATAGCCAGACCGATCGGATGGGTAAAGAGCGGCCGCATATAGGATGGGTTAATCGCATACATCAGAAAAGCCAATACGATCGGTATAAGCGAAATGACGATACCCGAAATCTTCCCCTGGGCGGTTAGGGTTCTCACCTCGCCGAGGATGCGCAGACGGTCGCGGATGGTGCTGTTGATATTGTCGAGTACTTCCGCCAGATTCCCCCCCACCTCTCTCTGAATCAGGATTGCCGTCACCATCATCTCCAGATCACGGCTCTTAACCCGGCGGAGCATATTCCCGAGCGCATCCTCAAGCGCAACATTAAGACGGCATTCCTTGACGACTTGATTAAACTCCTGCGATACCGGCGGCGGCAGTTCAGAGGCCACCATATCAACTGCCTGCAGGAATGAATAGCCGGATTTCAAGGCGTTCGAGGTGATGCTGATGGCATCCGGCAGCTGCCCGGTGAATACCCGAATTCTTTTCTCCACCATGTAGTTCAGGTATTGCAACGGCAGCAGCAGTCCGAGCGGGCAAAACAAAAATGCTATCAGGATATTGCGGCTGACGATGAGGCCGAACAGGCCGGTCGCGATAATGCCGGCGGCAATAATAGCAATGAACTCCGAGGGGCGGAATTTCAAGTCGGATCGCCGCAGCTTGTCGGTCAAATTGTCGATGACGTTGTATTTGACCAGAAAAGCATTGACGGTTTCCTCCAGCTTGGTAATCTGTACCAGCTTTTTGCCGGTCCTCTCGGGTTTTTTCTCCAATTCCTCTATCCGCTTCAGCGGCACGACGGTAATTCCGTTTCTTTGTCTGGCAATATCAAGAACTCTTTTTTGGACGGTATTTTGCCGGGAAGTGAACAGGTAGACCACATCAAAAGCAATAACCAAAGACCCGATGAACGTGATAATGAGGATTAAATCACGCACAGCAGCTTCCTCTCCCCTCAGATCGTGAGTTCGCTGAATATCTTGGTCGGAAAGTCGATTCCACTGGTGACGATTTTCTCGTAGCAGCGCGGGCGGACTCCGACCGGTTTGAACTCACCGACAATTTTCCCTTCCGGCGATACGCCGTGCTGCTTGAACAGAAAGATATCCTGCAGGACAATAATGTCGCCCTCCATCCCCTGCAGTTCGGTGATATGCGTAATTTTCCGGCTCCCGTCCCGCATCCTCGTCTGTTGGACGATCAGGTCGATCGCCGAAGCTATCTGTTCCCGAATCGCCCGGACCGGCAAATCCATGCCGGCCATCAGCGTCATCGTCTCGAGCCGCGACAGCATGTCGCGGGGACTGTTGGCGTGACCGGTCGTCAGGCTGCCGTCGTGTCCGGTGTTCATCGCCTGCAGCATATCGAGAGCTTCGCCGGAGCGAACCTCACCGACGACGATGCGGTCCGGCCGCATCCGCAGCGAGTTGCGCACGAGCTGCCGGATGCTTATCTCGCCCCGGCCTTCGATATTGACCGGCCGCGTTTCCAGGGAAACGACATGCTCCTGGTGCAATTGGAGTTCCGCTGCATCTTCGATGGTGACGATTCTCTCCTCGGAAGGGATGAACGTGCTTAATACATTCAGGGTAGTTGTTTTACCGCTACCGGTCCCGCCGGAAACGATGATATTCAGTCTCGCCTTGACGCAGGCTTCGAGGAAAGCCGCCATAGGGTCGTTTAAAGTGCCGAATTTAATCAGGTCGTCGCTTTGGTACGGGTCCTGGGCGAATTTCCGGATAGTCACGCAAGGCCCTTTTAAAGCAAGCGGCGGAATGATTGCATTTACCCGTGACCCGTCCGGCAGGCGCGCATCAACCATCGGGCTGCTCTCATCGATGCGCCGGCCCAAGGGGGCGACGATTTTATCGATCAGGTTCATGACTTGGCGGTTGTCTTCGTACTGCAAATCCGTCAGAGTCAACCGGCCGTGCCGCTCGACATATATCTGCTGCGGCGAGTTGATCATGATTTCCGTAACTTCCGAATCGTGGAGCAAAGGCTCGAGAATTCCGAAACCGATAAATTCGGCCATTAGACCGTTCACAAGCTGGTCGCGCTCCAGCGGGGAAACGCTTTCTTCTTCTAGGACCAATTCGTGCAGCTTCTTCTTTATCTCGTTTTTTTCTTCGTCCGTCAGGATATTCTTCGACAGCAGAGAACTGTCGATTTCTCCGATCAGCTTCTGCTGGATTTTGCTTTTTAATTCTTTATGACTGTCGTTTGTATGCGGAATTTTCCCCAGCTTCACTTCTTTGGTAGGATTAAGCAAACTCTTTTCCCGTTCCAGCCGCGCTTCTTCCAATTCTTTTTCTTTCAGTGCTTTCTCTTTGGCCTGAATCCTCTGGTATAGCGACTGCATGCTCTCCACCACCTAAACAAAATCAAAACAGCAGGAAACTCTGTTTCTTTTTCTTTGCTTCCGGAATCCGGCTCTCCGGCAACGGCAACTCCCTTACCGGCTCGCGCAGGGTTTCCGCCAGTTCGATAATGCTCTTGGCGATCGGTGTTTTCGGTCGGCTGATAACAAACGGCTGCCCGACATTGGCCGCCCAGATCGCAGTCTGGCCTTCACTCGGGACGTAGTAGCTTATCGGGTAACCCAGGCCTTTCACGACATCATCTTCTTCCAGTCCGACGCTTCCTCCCGCCCGATTAAGAATAAGTTTCACGATATCTTCTCCGTACTCCAGTTTTTGCAGTGTGTTCAGGCACTTGGCGGTGTTTTGGAGGCATGGGATGTCGGGGGTAGCGACCAGATAAATCAAATCGGACATGTCCAGGGCGGTCAGATTGGTTTCCCGGAAATTCGAAGCCGTATCGATTACGACATAATCGTAGTTGCGACGTAGGCTGTCGAGGATATCGCCGACATAGTTCCGTTCCCTTTCCCTTCTGCCGTCCCCGTCCACCTCCGCCGCCTGCTCGGGACTTGGCGGCGCGGCCAGCAGTCTGATGCCGGTGAACGGATGCGTCAGCAGCGCTTTCTCCACAAATTCCTGCTCCATCTCGCCGTCGATGCGGCAGAGATCGACGATGGTCGCGGAAGGTTTCAGCCCGAACATCAGCGCGCAGACACCGAATTCCAAATCCAGGTCAACTAGGACGACCTTCTTCCCTTTCGTCTGGCAGGCAATTCCGGCGGCAAGATTTGCCGCAATGGTAGTTTTGCCGACTCCGCCCTTCATGCTGATCGTGGTGATTACCTTTCCCGTCCTTTCTTTCCGGACGTTCTTGGCGGCAGCAGGTTCTCGCTTGGTACCGCTCCCTTCCAGGGCGTTATTGATGGCATTGTTCAACTCCTCGTAATCTAACGGCTTGCTCAATAAATCTCTGGCTCCGATCTGAAGAGCTTTGCGGAATTCGAACTGGCTTATTTGGCTCCCGACCAAAATAACATTCGTCTGCGTCTCCTGCAAAACCGACTGCGCGGCGCGCAGACCGGCGCCGTCCGGCAGGTCCAGGTCGATGATGGCAATGGACGGTTTTCCCTCTTTGATTTTGGCCACACCATCGTCAGCATTGCCCGACCAGCCGGCAAAAAAAAGGGCACTGTCATAGAACATCAGTTCGGACAGCTTGCCGAGCACGTCTTTGCTCGGTTCGATAATAAAGACGCTAATCCGATCAACCATTGACTTCAACCCCATTCCGCTGTCTACTTGATCAGACTGTCGATATTGGCCTCCAGGCGGCCTTTGGTGGTCTTGTCCAGGACCGGACGCAGCACGAGGCGCAGACGGCCTCTTTCTTCCGCAAAGATGAGCCGCCCGGCTTCTTCCGGACTAGCGGCCAGAGTGACGCTGGTGTACGCTTTGATATCCTTGACCGCTTTATCGGCCGAAGTATCGGTATCCCTGGCAACGGCGAGTACCGGCAAATTTTCCAGTACGAGTACCGTCTTTTCCCGGCCGGCCAGTTCGCCCGGGAAAGTACTGTAGACATCGATAAAATCGCCGGGCTGCAGGAAGCCGGCCACCCCGATGATTTCACTGACCGCTATCGTTACCGCCCTTTTATTCTCGGGTATGTAGTACGCCAGCCCGGTTTTGGCGATATCCGTCGCCAGCTTGGTCTTTAAAACGATTTCCCCTTCCGCCAGCGGCACGGTAGTGATCTTGTTCACCGCCTCCTGCATCGAACTCAGGATGTTGGCGTTGACCAGATCCTCCGGGATCTGCTTGACGGTGAGAATGTTTTCCCGCAGCATCGACTTGGCCGGAATATTCTGGGTGGCCACAACCACGTCCACCATTCTGGCGAAGACGCTCCTAGCTTCCATTTGCTTGATGTAGTAGTACACCAGCGAGGTGGTCAATAGACCGACCAGCAGCGGCAGGACGATAACCCGTAATTTTTTCAGTCTGCTCATATTCTCACCCTTTGCCCGTATTGACTAGCGGATCAGTTTCACTCCGGTCAGGCCGTATCCGGAATCAGCCGATGTTTCGTCGATTTCGCCTTCGGCCACATAGTGCAGGAAACGGCCGACGATCTCGCCGCTCCCCCGATAGTCTTCCAGGAAAAAGGCGGCAAGGCCGACAATGCGGATTTCGGTACGGCCGCTCACCTGGAAAGTATCGACGATCGGAACCAGCAGGAGGCGGCTGGAGCCGTAAGCTATATTATCATAAGTGGAATGCGGATCGAGCGAGAGGCGGTATTCCATACCCTGCCGGGTTGCGCCGACCATATTACCGGGCTCCGTCTCGACAGTTTGGCCGATCTCGGTGTTGCCCTGGTATCCGTATTTGAGATTATCCTCATAAGTGCTGGACCCGGTTCCGCCCAAAGCAATCGCATGATAATTGCCGTTGTACGAATCATCGCCGGAGGTGTGAGAGCCGACTTTCAGATGATAAGTTTCGCCGTATACAAAGTCCGAATTGACGATCCCCAGCGGTAGCGCTCCTTTGACGGATTTGATCGCGCCGATCAGTGCTTCGGCCGATACGGTCACGTTCTGGCGGTCAATCCCGAGGATGCGGGCGAAACCGTATTCCGCCAATCCGTGCAGGGTGACACTGATACGGTTGCTGCTCGTAGTGCTGACATCAACATCGTCACGCGCTACACCGTTCAGTTCAGCGTAATAGATAGCTTCCTGCTCCGCCCGCGCAGCGTCGGGAAGGAGCTTCGCGCCGGAGAGGACCGCCGCATCCGCCACGTTCGTCAGCTTCTGGCGGACAACGACGAGCTGCCCGATATCCATCACCAGGGCGCTGAACCCGGCCAGCACTGTCAGCAGGAGAGCGAAAAGAACGATGGCCGAGCCTTTTTCGTTTGCCCTAATTCGCCGCAAGAACACCATCATTTGGCTGACCTCCCTTCATTTCCGGTTTTGGGTTTCAGAGGCGCATCTTGATTTGGGAGCCAAGCGAGATCTCGCTGCCGAGCAGAGGTTTCAGAAGACCAATGGTTACCGGGAGGGAGTACTGGAGGTTGACGGTCAGCGTATCGCCGCTCCGGCGCACCCCCTCCGCCGGGTCGACCGTCACAGTCAGGCGGGCCGGGTCAAGGCTGTCGGCGTAGGCGTAAACGATATTGCTTATTTCCGTGTCGCTCTTTCCGACCACCCCGGCCCGGGCGCCTTCCCGCGCCGCGTTTTGCAGGACGATATAGTCGTTGTAGATTGAGCCGAACTGAACGATTCCGGAAAGAATGAGCACCAAAATCGGCAGAACCAGGGCAAACTCAACCAGGCTTTGCCCTTTTTCATTGCCAAGCCATTTCTTTGTTCTCCGGAGCATGCGTATCACCCCTCTTCCCTTCAACAGATTAAAGCAGATAGGCGAGCAGTGTCCCGCAAACAATCGGAATACCGTAAGGGAACGATTGCTTACACTTCAGGTCGACGGTTTGCGGATCCTGCTCGAAGTCGCGCAGCCGCAGGTGAAAGATTATCAGCAAGAACTCCGTCCAGAGCCGCCGCAAAGTCGCGAGCAAGGCTTTGTTCTTTATCAGCACCGCCAGCGCGACGATTCCGCCGACGAGCCCGGTAATGATCGCCGCCTTGATTACGAAGGCCATTCCCTGCACCGCTCCGATCGCGCCGACCAGCTTGATGTCGCCGCCGCCCATGCCGCCCAGCAGAAACGGCAGTGCAAAGATGAGTGCCCCGACAAGTAAGCCTTGCAGTGAGAACAAAACTCCGTCAATACCCCCGACTCCCAGATGATACAGGAGGGCAAACCCGGTCAGGCCGAGCGTCAGCCAGTTGTATATCTTGCCGTCTCGGATATCCGTGTACAGGGCGGCCGCGAGGGCGGCCAACAAAACATAATCCTTGCCTGACATCATTCATCACCTTGCTTGGATTGCCAGGCCCCGCAAAGCGGGGCCTGGCTTGATGAAAACTAATACCCTAACCTTATGATTCTGTTGGGTTCACTGCGTCATTCAGCATGGTTTGAATCTTTGTAAACAGACCGTTCAAACCACCATTGAGTGCTGTAAGTCCACCGACAACCGCGAGAGCGACTAAGGCGATAATCAAACCGTACTCAACCATACCCTGACCGCTTTCTTCCCTGTACAACCGTTTGAGCAATTTCGTCATGTTCCGCACCTCCTTTCTGGTTTGACACGCTTCCTTCCGTCAGTCCAAGCTTTGCCAAAAAAATACTCTTCTCGAGTTACCTCAAAAAGAGTAGACGGATGAAAAGCTTGCAGGAGAAGCTCGTCCTCTTTTTTCGGCAACCCAGCCGCCGTAGCCGGTAGGCACCGGCGTTAGGCCTGCAGCTTTGCGTCCCGCCCTTTCGGGCGGTTTGCCTTTTCGGTTTTGGACAACTTCAGTCGCGGTCTAAATAAAATTCTCTTTTTAAGTCGCCTTAAAAAGAGAATAGTCCGACTGGATGAACAGTCATTTCTCTTCTTCGGCAACCCAGCCGCCGTGACCGGTAGCACCGGTGTTAGGCCTGCAGCTTTGCGTCCCGCCCTTTCGGGCGGTTTGCCTTTTCGGTTTGCAGTGCTATTCTGCTTTCCCTGCCGCCCTTTGGGCGGGTTTAAGGGATGAGCTTACAGATACTGATCAACATTGAGGCCGGAATAGAAATTATTTATCCCCTGCCCGAACAGGGTCAACCCGGTGAAGAGGGCGAAAGCCACCAGGAGAAGAATCAGCGCGTATTCGACCAGTCCTTGGCCGCCTTCATCGATCAGCAGGCGCTGCATTATGACCGCCATGTTTTATCCCTCGCTTTCCTATTCATGGGACACAGCCGGTGACATCGGCAAGCAGAAGAGAAATAAAAAACTCTTTTCGAGTTGCCTCAAAAAGAGATACGTCAACACGCCCAATGACGTCCGGACCTCTTCTTCGGCAACCCAGCCGCCGTGACCGGTATGCACCGGTTTTAGGCCTGCAGCTTTGCGCCCCATCCTTTCGGACAGTTTGCCTTTTCGGTTTGGTAAAGTATACTAGTTTTGCCTATTGTTTCTACACTGTTTCCAATATTCCTTCTTTTTCGGAAAAAATATTTAAAAAAATTTATATTTTTTTGCGGTCAAGCCAATTTACCCCCGGCAGCCGGTCGAAATTTGAACAATTGCAGGGATCTGAGGGCCGGAATTGAAATAAAACAGAAAATCTCCCGCGATGAGGTGGAATCCGATGCGAAGGGAAATTATCAATACGACCCGCGACACTCGCCTCGCGCTTACGGCCGAAACGGCCCGGACGTTCCGGCAACGGCTGGTCGGTCTGCTCGGCCGTTCCGGCCTGACGGTGGGGGAAGCGCTCATCCTGCAGCCCTGCCAGAGCGTCCATATGTTTTTTATGCGGTTTCCGCTCGATCTCGTATTCCTCGATCGGACCGGTACGGTAATCCACCTGATCACCGCGCTGCCGCCCGGCCGGGTGAGTCCTTGCATCCGGTCCGCTTACACGGTCATCGAGCTGCCGGCCGGGACAATCGCAACGACGCGAACGGCAGTCGGCGACCGGGTCGAGTTCGGGCCGGAATTTTAAACGGTCTGTCAGTGGCAGGAACTGCAGTTGCCGCCACAGCCCGGCCGGCAGCTTTTCCCACTCGGCACGGAACCGGAATTAAAACACGACAACTGCCGCTGCATCCGCTGTTCACCGCAATCAGGGCAGGTCAACTCGCTGCCGGTATCACCGACTTTGCAGAGCGTCTCAATCACCTTGCCGCACTTTTGGCATTTGAATTCGTAAATCGGCATCTTTGTTCCCTCCCGGAATCAGGCTCCCGTCCGCCGCTGCCGGGCAAGTCGGGTATTGTTATAACTTCGCCGTTTTTATCCGTTTCCCTTTTGCGCGAATAATCCATTCGTCAGCTCCGCCGGAAGCCTGTCGGGGGTCTGAATACAGAGAGTTTGGCCGGCAATCAGCGTGTATGCAGTGCGGCAGTGGGGACAGCGAAATAGGGCTAAAGTATCGGTTGCAGCATAAACCTTCCACTGGTCGTAATTTACCGCCCGGCGGCAGGTAAGACAATAGTCAATGGCGGGCATGCTTTCCCTCCTCCGGTTATTCAAACAGCCAATCCAACGGCTTATTCTTTCCGGACGTCCATCCGGGGAAACAGGCGTAACAAAAAGCGAGTTGCCCTCGCTTTTATTAACGTCCATTTCCCTATTAGTATAGCCGGTCCGGATAAAAATATGCCTGGGGACGGGCCGAGGTGCGCCCGACGCAAAAAGCCGCCGGCCCGGATTTGCGGCAAAGCGGCTTTTCCTTTTGGGTTTTTATTTGCTCAGCAATTCGCTCAAAGTGACGAAGCGAAAACCCTCCTGCCGGAGCTTGTCGAGAATGCCCGGCAGCGCCGCGGCGGTTTGCGCATTTGTGGCGTGCAGCATAATGATGGCGCCGTCGTACGCTGTCTGCAGCACACTGCCGGTAATGGCATCGCTTCCCGGATTGAGATTATCCCTGCCCCCGAGGTTGGACCAAAGCACCAGGCTGTGCCCGGTACGCGCCAGGACCTTGTTTATCGCCTGGCTCATCTCTCCGCCCGCCGGGCGAAAATATCGGCTGGGTGTTCCGGTGTACGGCTGGATGACAGCATCGGCCTGCCTGATGTCCGCCTCGATTTCCGCCTCCCGTTTGTTTGTAAAACTCTGGTGGGCGTACGTATGATTCCCGATCTCATTACCGCTCTGTACCAGTTGCTCCATCACTTCCGGATAAGCCTCCGCATCTTTCCCGACGACGAAAAAGGTTCCCTTGCCGCCGTACCGGGCCAGCGCGGCAGCAATTGCCGGGGTATATTCCGGATGCGGGCCGTCGTTGAACGTAAAGGCGATCATTTTTGTCGCCGCCACAGCCGGTTCGCTTACGGTGTCCGCCGTCTCCGCCGATGCCTCGCCGTTACCGCTTTCCGCTGCCGGGGCAAGCGCTTCTGTTGCCGCATTTTCCCCTGACACTTTTTCCTCCAGCGGTCGGAGCAGCAACAATTGTCCGGAGTAAATCAAATTCGGGTCAAGGATATTATTATACCGGCACAGAGTGTTCAGGTCCATACCGAAGCGGTCTGCGACTGCGCGCAGAGTATCGCCTTTCCGGACCCGGTAAAAACCTTCCTCCAAGGCCGCCGTTTTTTCTGCCGCCTGCCGCGCCGCCGTGTCGGCCTTGACTCTGGCCGCCTTGACCTTCTGCAGAGCCGCCAGAGACAGCTTGGCGAATACTCCGGTGGCGGGAACGTTGTTTGCTTTCTGGAACTCAATTACCCTCGCCTTTGTCTGGGGACCGAAGTGGCCGTCGACGGCCAACGGCCGGTAGCCAAGCTCGGCAAGCGCTGTTTGCAATTCCCGGACGTCTTCCCCGCGCACCCCTTCCCGCAACGTCCGGCTGCCTAAGGCTGCCGGCGCCGCCGACAGCGGCAGCCCGATGCAAACAAAGAGCACCCAAACGACGATAAACAGCGAAGACTTTTTAATCAGCATAAGACCCTCCTCCCGGTCCAGGCGGGATATTGTTTCTCCCAATTATCTCCTCTCCTGTATAACATCCCCTCACCGGTCAAAATTATACAAAGAACTGTCGGTACCGCAGTGCGTCTTGAGGTCAAACAAAAGTCCCCGGGGATCACCCTGGGGACTTCCGGCAAGCACGGCTTTAAGTCATGCTCATAACTCTATTGGCTGTTTTCTGGTCGGTCGTTCACTTGGAGCGGGTCGCTTTGCAAAATGCTCTCCACCTCTTCAAACCCTTCCGGGAACGCATAATTGTACCGCGCTGGAAGCGCGAAAATATATTCGTCGCTGCGGCCAAGTTCGCTGGGACCGATCGGCGCCGCGCCGATATGAAATTCCCCTGCCTGCATTGCGCTCCACTGGACAAGCGTGAAAACCAGGATGGGAATATCCTGTCTCGGCTCCGGCTCGGTCCAGAGCGGGTGTCGGATTGACAGCCGCGGTCCGCTGGCAACCGCTTCCCCCTCCTTGTCACCCTGCCACTCTTCCTTGACAACCGTATAACCTTCCCAACTCATCGGTAGGAGGAAACTGAAGCCGAACTCATCATTGGTATAGACGATCGTCTCCGCCTCGACATAAGCACCGAGCGTGACGTCTTCGATCAGCCAGCGTTCAGCGGTCTTGGCGACAGTAAGCGTTATCGGTTGGCGGGCGGCAGCCCCGCCGTTAATCACCTCGACACTCGTTACCTCGATGATGTTGCCGTTTATCACATACATAGACTCCGACTGCTTCTCGATATGCAAAATCTCGATCCGGTCCGGCCAGGGGCTGGAAGACAGTCGTCCCGGCGCCTGACTGGAATCGTTCTGCCATTCGGCCAGCAGTTCGGGGGATACATAGTCGCCGTAGCTTTCTTGGAGGTTGGCACTCAGTAAAGCCGCGGGAGACTGCAGTGAGACGGTCTGAAGCGCCTGGCCAAATGCCTCGACCAGGTTCGTTACCGCTGTTTCGTCAAGTTCCTGTTGCTGTTCTTCTTCGCTCAGCCGGGCGGCCACCCGGTCCCCGTTGACGCAACCGAACAGAGAGGCGCTTATTAAGACGATTAGAACTGTGATTAAGGCTTTTTTGATTTGACTCTCCTCCCCCGCGCAAGACTATTTTGTTATACCTGACGAAGAAAATTTGCAATAGTTCCAAGTTTTCCTTCGCGCGGGTTGATTTTTTCGTTGCTGGCACAACCGGTGCTCATTAAAAAGGCATCAAAAGAATAAAGACGGACCTGCCGGTCCGTCTGTGGCTAACTACTGTGAACGGTGTGAAAACCCTTCTACATTCGGAAAAAGATCGTCGCAAGTCTGAACTGTTGACGCCGGTCAGTCCAAGTTAACCGCGATGACGCCGCTGATGCTGCCGATGACGAAACCGAGGACGAGCCGGCTCAGGACGACCTGAAAATCCGCCCCGCCCGCCAGAAGATAGCCGCCGAGCGCCGTCACCAACACATAACCCAGCCCGGTCAGGCCGCCGTGCAGCCAGCCGTTTCCCGCTCCCCGCCGCACCGCGTAAAGGGAACCGCCGATAACGCTCAGGATAATCAACAGATCGGGCGCGACAGCCGGCAGGCGGTTTAAAGTCAAGTCGGTGGCGAACATAATTGTCCCGACGATAATAAAGCCGCAGAGAGAAAGCAGCAGGCTGACCGCAACCCCTCGGCAAATCAATGACAACCGGAAATGGTGACTCCCGGTTTCCGGCCGGCCCGGTGAAGGCATACCCCGCATTTGCTCCACCCCCGTGTGTGAAATCGGTCCCATCACCAATCTATGCCGTGACGTTGCGAAGTATGCGGATTTGCGTTCAGCGGGGGAAACGATTCAGGCGGAGCGCTCCAGCAGGGTGTCGGCGGCAAACCGCAAAATGTCGCGGGCCGGTCCGGCCGGCAGATCGTCCAGCGCAGCTTGCGCCGCCGCTGCGTAAACCGACGCTTTGGCGTGGGCATACGCAAGCGAGCCGGTCTCAGCCACCACGCTGTTCAGGGCAGTGACTGCGTCGTCCGTCGCCTGTCCGCATTTAAGCCGTTCGAGTAAAGGAAGAATGCGTCCCCGGGCAGCCGGCGTCTGCAAAGCGTTGATTACCGGCAGCGTGATTACTCCCTGCCGCAGGTCGCTGCCGACCGGCTTGCCGAGGGTTTCCGGCCGGCTCGTGAAATCAAGGCAGTCATCAATAATTTGGAACGCCATCCCGATATTTTCTCCGTAAGCCGCCAGGCTGGCGGCTACCGTCGGCTGCGCTCCGCTGATCCGGGCGCCCAGACGGCAGCTGACGGCTAAGAAAGTAGCCGTTTTAAGCCGGATTCGTTGCAGATAATCAGCCTCCGTCTGAGCAACGTTGAACCGGCTGGCAATTTGGATGACTTCCCCTTCCGACATGGCCCGGACTATTTCAGCCATCAGAGCTATCAACGCCCCGCTGTCCGCCTGCGCGGCCAGTAGGGAAAAGGCTTTGGCAAATAAATAATCGCCGACCAGCAACGCGGTGCCGTCGCCCCAGATCTGGTGGACGGTCGGCAAGCCGCGGCGGCGATCGGTCCGGTCCACGATATCGTCATGTACCAGGGAGGCGGTATGGACGAGTTCCAGAGCCACCGCCACCGGTAAGAGTTCATCCCTCCGGTAAGCGGCGAATTTTGCCGCGGCCAGCAGCAAAGCCGGGCGAATCCGCTTCCCTCCCGCATAGAGCAGGTGAGTCGCCGCACTTCGAATCGGCTCCTTTTCCTCCGTAAACAACGCCGCGATTTCGTCTTCCAGGCGCAGCAAGTCTTCGGTTATTTCCCCCCAAATTTGCGGTTCGAGCATCTGGCGCCCCTCTTTCCCCATTCGTTTCTCTAAAACGCCCGGTCCGCGAACCAAGCGAAAGTCAGCAGCAGCCCGGCGGCAAAATGCACCGCAATGGTAACGGCATTGGCCGGTATCAGCCGCTGATAATCGTTATGATACTTGCGCAGCCGCGCCGCCGCCCAGATCGCCGCCGGCAGCGTGAGAAGGGCCGACAAAGACCAGCGCGGGAACCAGTCAACCAGGGATGCGGTCGCAATGATCGCATAGACTGCCGCCAGCAGAAGATAGTAGACCCATACGGCACGGGCAGTACCGAGACGGACGACCAGATTGAATTTGGCCGCTCCCTTGTCGGCTTCGTAGTCGGGAAACTCGTTAATATACAGAATGGCCGTGGTCAGAAGCCCGATCGGCAGTGAAGCGACCAGGGTCGGCCAATTTACCGTGCCCGTCTGCAAAAAATAAGCGCCGGCAACGATAAGGGGTCCGAAAGCAATTCCAAGGGCAAGTTCCCCCCATCCCCGGTAGATCAATTTAACCGGCGGGGCGGTATAAAAATAGGCAATCAATACGCCGATGCCTCCAAAGATAAGAACGGGGGTTCCGCGCTGCGTAAAAAAGTACAACCCGATTAAGCCCCCGGTCAGAAAAAACAGCCCGGCGGCCCGCGCGATACTCCCGGCCGAAAGGACCTTGTCGACAATTACCCGGGTTCCCCCGCTGAACGGCGTTTTGACCTGATTGATAACATCGTTGCCGCTCAGGTAATCGTAGTACTCATTGCAGGTCGTCGCGCCACAGTGAACGGCGACCGATCCGACCAGGGTCAGGCCGAAATAAAGCCAGCTGAACCAACCGTCACGCCAGGCCATTGCCGTCGCCAGCAGCACCGGTGTCACCGAAACGGTCAAAAAACCCGGGGCCCGGATCGCCCGCAACCACTTTTTCAACGCTCCGTCGCCCATAGCTGTTCCTCCTGCCTCCTCCCTGCAATCCCCACCTTCCCTTCCGCCCGGATACAATATCAGCATCCGGGTCGGAAAGTGTCCAGACTCAATTCCCAACGGCGCAGGTCCTGGATGATGCCATAATTGGTCAAGTCAAAGTGAACGGGGGTAATCGAAATTCGCCGGTTCCGGACAGCCTGGATGTCCACATCCGGGTCAAACTCGGACTCCACCGCTGCTCCGGCCAGCCAGTAATAAGTTCGGCCGTGCGGATCGACTCGTTTGTCGAACTGGTTTTCGTACCGGCGGACCCCAAGCTTGGTAATGGCGATACCGTCGATATCACAGCCGGTACCGGGCGGGATATTTACATTGAGCAGGGTATTGGGCGGTAATCCCTTGTCCAGCATTTTCCGGGCGAGATAACAGACGAAACCCGCTGCCCACGTGTAGTCAAACTGCTCAAAGGTAGCGAGCGAAGCCGCGAGGGAAGGGATGCCGAGCAGGGCTCCCTCGATGGCCGCCGAGACCGTCCCGGAGTAAAGGACGTCCGTACCAAGGTTCGGACCGTTGTTGATCCCGGAGATGACCACATCGGGTTTATCCGGCATGATCGCCTCCACCGCCAGCTTGACACAGTCGGAGGGAGTGCCGTTTACCGCCAACCCTTTGGTGGGGCTGTCCGGAAATTGTACTTCACTCACCCGCAACGGCTTGTAGAAGGTTATGGAATGCCCGCTCCCGCTCCTCTCCCGGTCGGGTGCCACGACGGTCACCTCGGCTCCGGAAGCTTCAAACGCTTCTCGCAGGGTCTGAAGGCCGTCCGCGCCGATACCGTCGTCGTTTGTCAACAATACACGCAAAGCAGGTGCCTCCTTACATCGTTGGGGTTATCCTTTCCACAAACAAATTGACGAAACGTTCGAAGTCGGCCTCCAGACAGACGGCGGCGTTGGGCGGCAGCTTGCTTGTCCCGTACCAGTCGCCGACCGTCGCCCCGCGGGTAAGCTCACCCCGGGTTTCGATCCCGACAAACAGATCTTTGGTTTGCACCAGGGAGCGGTCGATCGCAACCCCGACCGTCAGCGGATCGTGCAGAGCGCAGCCGTCCCGCCCGAACCGCTGGCGGGCAAACTCAAGATAAACCTGGGCCGAGCGGGCGACAAATTGCGCCACCGGATCGGCAAATTGCCCCAGATATTCAAGATGGTGTTGCCGCAGCAGCGTCCGGCGCGTCACATCGAGGCCGACCAGAGTAATGGGTAGCCCGGAAGAAAAAACAATTCTGGCCGCTTCCGGATCGGTATAGATATTGAATTCGGCTGCCGGCGTTCGGTTGCCGGGGACCGTTACCGCTCCGCCCATAATAATCACTTCCCGCACTGCTCCGACCAGGCGCGGTTCCTTCAACAGTGCGGTGGCAATATTCGAAAGGGGGCCGACCGGAAGCAGGGATATTTCACCGGGAGCAGCCATTATTCGCTCAATCAGGAAATCTACCGCGTGTTGGTCAAGCGGCCGCCCTTGCGGCTCCGGAAAATCAACATTACCGATACCGTCATCCCCGTGGGCTACTTTACCAGTATGCAGGTCGCACATGATCGGCTTGGATAATCCCCGGGCGACCGGGATTTCCGGCCGCCCGGCCAATTCAAGGATCCGCAGAGTATTCTTCGTCGTCAAATCACAGTCGACGTTTCCGGCCACGGTAGTTATCCCTTGCACGGATAGTTCCGGTGAGCGCAGTGCCAGCAGGATAGCCCAAGCGTCGTCAACGCCGGTATCAACGTCAAGAATAACCTTTTTCACTTTATCCCCTCCCCTTCGAGTCAACTTCATCTCCGCCGCTGATTTTAAGGCGCATTAACTGTTTAAAGTCTAACATTTCCGGAATTTAATTGCAAGAATCGGGCAATGCGCCGGAGGCGGCCCGGTCCAGTTCCCGCGGCTCGGCCATGCCGAGGCTCAACCCGAAGCCGGCTGCCAACAGGATGATGCCAAGCAGCAAAGCAGTATAGAATGATGCGACACCGATTACCATCCCGCCCAATAGCGGCAGAAACATGGTCATGGCATTAAGAGAGTTCAGCAGGCCGTAATAGGACGGCCGTTCACTCTCATTCACTATTTCCAACAAGTAATTGGTGAAGCCGATCATCACTCCGCTGTAAGAAATGCCGAGCAAAACGAAAACAGCCGCGTAGACGTAAGCCGGCAGCGGGGCCGGAACGCGCCCGACCAGCCGCAGGGCCAGCCAGGCAAGTATCGGCGCGAGCATAGTGACTGCTGCCGTAGATTGGATAACCATCCGGTTGCCGCGCCGGTCGCCCATTCGGCCGAAGATGACACTGCCCAGCGAATTGCCGGCCGTCTGCAGAAAAACAAAGCTGCCGATAATTCCCGGTTCCAAGTGCAAGAGTCTTTGGCCGTACACCGCATAGAAAGGCAGCAACAGCCCGCTGCAGCCGACAAGGACCCGGATAGCGGCGACCCGGGGGAAATACGGATTCTTGCGGAGCAATTGCGGCATACCCTGGAAGTAAGCCGACAGAGTGCGCCGGGGGGCGGTGACAGTCGCCGGAAATTCCTGTAGCTTGTACAGGGCAATATATTCCAGACCGTATACGACTGCGGCCAAGGCAAACAAAATTCCGTAGTTTTGCGGGAAAAGAATACCGCGATTACTCAAAACCGAACGGACGAGCAGGCCGGCGCCAAGGCCGAGCAGATTGCCGAAAAACTGCATCGCGCTGAACAGGGCACCCCGCTTAGCGGCCGGAATCGTAGCGGCGACGATATCCACCCATGCTACGGTACCTACGCCTTCACAAATGTTGAAGGTCAGAAAGAGGAAAAAGAATACAACCAGTGTTGCCGTCGGGTTGTCAGCTCCGCTGTAATAGGTGACGAGCGCCAGGACAATGACGGCAAGCCGGGAGATAAGTCCGTACCGCAGGAGAATCGGCTTCTTCCGCGGCTGCTGTTCAATATAGTTGGCGGCGAACAACTGCGGCAGCAGCCAGCCGCCGCTGCGCACCGCCGTTACCAGGCCGATAACGATACCGGAACCGGTCAGACTGCCGACGAAAGCCGGGAGGACCGCGTTCGGTTCGATAAAGGCAAAAGCGGCAAAAAAAAGAATACCGTCCGTCGCCAGCAGTATAAAATTCCGTTTGCCCACCGCCTCCCGGTGCGTTGCCGACCCGGGAGCGGAATCACTAAAACCGGCCAAATTTCTTCTCCTCGCTTCTCTCGGCAGAATCAGTCGGCAATGACCCGAATCATCCGTTTGGCGGCATCCTGCATGCCCTGCACGCCGATATCCAGATCGAGTACCGTATTTAAATATTCTACTGCCGCCCGGGAAATTTCCTCCCCGGGACACAATAAAGGAATTCCGGGCGGATAAGGCGCCACGGTGCCGGCGCTCACGCAGCCTGCCGCCTGCGCGAGCGGTATCGCCTTGGGCCGGCAAAAGAAAGCTTCGCGCAGAGACACAGCCTGGCGCGGAATTGGCGGCAGCGGTACGGTGGGCGACAGCCGGGCATCTTCCCGTACCCTTCTCTCGGCGTAGCGGCGGCTAAAATCCTCCAGGGCAGTAGCGAACTTGTCGGCCTCCGGCTGACCGTCCCCCACCGTAAAAAAGGCCAGAACATTCACGGCATCCGACAGCTCGACCTGAATGCCGTAATCGGAGCGCAGAATTTTTTCCGCCTGCCGCCCGCTAAATCCAAGATCAGCGGTTTTAACCGTTACTTTCGTCGGGTCGATGGCGTGAACGCCGGGCCGGCCAATGACTTCGGCTCCGAAACTGTACAGCCCGGGACAGCGATTGATTCTTTCTCTGGCCAGCCCGGCCAAGGTCAGCGTTCGCTCCAGCAGCCTTTCTCCCGCCGTGGCCATCTGCATCCGGGCCAGATCGAGCGAAGCCAGCAGCAAATAAGAAGCACTGGTAGTCTGCACGAGGCGCAGCATCGCGGCTGCTCTATCCCGGCTGACACGGTTGCCCTTCAGGTGGAGCATCGAGCTCTGAGTAAGTGAAGTGAGGATTTTATGCGTGCTCTGGACGACGATGTCCGCTCCCGCCGCCAACGCTGGCCGGGGGAGTTCCGGATGAAACGCGAGGTGAGGACCGTGCGCTTCGTCGACCAGCAGCGGGATGTCCCTGGAGTGGACGACGGCGGCAATGCTCGCAAGATCGGAAGCGATACCGTAATAGGTCGGGCTCATCACCAATACAGCTTTCGCATCCGGATGCTCGCTTAATGTCGCGGCAATCTGCTCCGGCCGCAGCCCAACGGCCATACCGAGTTGGGCATCGTAGCCGGGCTGGATGTAAATCGGTTCAGCGCCGCTGAAGATCAGCCCGGCTACGATGGAACGGTGCGCGTTGCGGGGGATGACAATCTTGTCGCCCGGGCCGCAGACGGACATAATCATCGCCTGGATCCCGCCGCTGGTTCCGTTAACGAGAAAAAAAGTGGCATCGGCGCCAAATGCCTCTGCCGCCAAGTTTTGCGCTTCGCCGATCAGACCGGTCTGGTCATAAAAGCCGCTGACCCCGGGAATTTCCGCGATATCCAGACCCAATACCCGGGTTCCGACGTAATCTTTAAGCGCAGCCGTCGCCCCTTTGCCCTGCTTATGGCCCGGAACATGGAAAGGAGTTATACCTGCCTGCGCATAACGGCGGACAGCGTCAAAGACAGGCGTATTTTGCTGTTTTGGGTCAACGGGTATTTCGGTCTCCGATCTTGCTTTCACCAGCGCAAAGGCAACTCCTTTCCAGCCGTTCCCGGCAAATTGCTACGCAATCGGCTTCCCGGAGCACTGATAAGGCGTGTCGGCCTTATTCTTGTTTAGCTTCTCTTAATCAAAGGGTTTTTATTTAATCTTAACTACTTCGCCGTTCCGGTAATAGAGGCGCGGTATCTTGTGGTTAATTCTCCCCAGAGTCTCCGCATCCCCGGCCCCGATCACTCCGGCCATGTCGACAACGGAAATGCAGGCGTCGCCCTGCTTACCGATGAGCACCGCTTCGTCGCCGACCTTAACGGTATCGGCAAGATCGGTGATATCTACCATGATATGACTCATACAGATGCCGCCGACAATCGGCAGCAATCTGCCCCCGATCAGAACTTTCCCTTTGTTGCCGTAGGCGGTGGCGATGCCGTCCGAATAACCCGTTTGCAGAATGGCGATCACCATATCCCGCGGCGCAGAATACTTTTGGGCATAGCCGATACTTACTCCTTTTGCCACCGCCCGGATATACGCGACCCGGGTTTTCCATTGCAGCGCATCCCGCAGCGGCAGTTCGCGGCCGGCGTGGCGGGCCGGACTGGTGTTGGTGAGGATGAAACCGCACCGCACCATATCCATTGCCATCTCCGGATACTCGTACATAGCGGCGCTGTTGGCGCAATGTTTGAGGGAGATGAAAATATCAGCCGCCTCCAATGCCTGCAACACAGTCCGGAAGCGCTCGAATTGCAGCATTGTATAAGCGTCGTCTTCGTAAGGTGAAGCAAAATGCGTGTATACCCCCGATAATTCCAGTCCCGGCAATCGAAGCAGGTCGGTTGCGAAATCAACCGCTTCATCCGGAAGGACCCCGAACCGGGTAAGGCCGGTATCAATTTTCAGATGGACTTTGGCTTTTTTGCCGAGCTTATCCGCCGCCTTCGCCAAAGCCTCGGCCAGGTCGGCGGTGCAGACCGTCTGGGTCAGGTCATGCTCAATAACGGTCACCGCCTCCGCTGCCGGGGTAATCCCCAGGATGAGGATTGGCGCGGTAAAACCGTAGTCGCGCAGTTCCCGAGCTTCTTCCAGGGTGGTAACCCCGAGCCAATCGGCGCCGTTGTCCAGGGCCGTTTCAGCCACCTCGACCATACCGTGCCCGTAAGCGTCGGCTTTGACGACAGCCATAATCTTGACCCGGCTGCCAACTGCTTGACGAATTGTTTTGACGTTGTGCACCACCGCATCAAGATCAATTTCCACCCAGTTTTGCCGGAGCGTTTTATCCATACCGCATCGCCTCCTCGGCCTTAGTTTAAAGCGCAGCCGGACAGGCTGCGCTTTGTTGCACCGGAACCAGTAGCACGGATCAAACGTATTCTTTCTCCACCAAAGCCTTGAGCCGCTCCATCGCTTCCCGGATTTTATCTTCGGCCGTTGCGTACGACATCCGCAAATATCCTTCCCCGCACGCCCCGAAGGCAGTGCCGGGAATCGCCAGCACACCGGCTTTTTGGATAAAATCAACGGCGATATCAAAGGAAGGTTTGCCGAGTGCCTTGATGTTTGGGAAAGCATAGAAAGCCCCTTCCGGTTCGCGGCAGGTGATACCGGGAATAGCGTTCAGACCGTCGACGATAAGCCGGCGCCGTCGGGAATACGACTCAATCATTTCCTGCAACGGTTCGTTCGGACCGGTCAGAGCGGCCAAAGCACCCTTCTGGATGAAAGCCGCCACGTTAGTGAGGTAAGTGCCGTGCAGCCGGGTCATCGCTTCAATGGCCGGCTGGGGCGCAATGATGTAGCCGATCCGCCAGCCGGTCATCGCGTAGGTCTTGGAGAAGCTGTTCAGGGTAAACGTCCGCTCCGCCATCCCGTCGAGCGAAGCGATACTGATATGTTTACCGGTGTAAATGAACTCCTCGTACACCTCGTCCGACATGATGACCAGATTATGTTTCTGGGCCAGTTCCGCAATTCCCTCCAACTCCTGGCTGGTCATGACCGATCCCGTCGGGTTTGCCGGAGTATTGAGCAAAATTGCCCGGGTGCGCGGAGTTATGTTCGCGGCGACGTCAGCCGGCAGGAGCCGGAAGCCGTTCTCTTCCCTGACCGGTACCCGGACGGGCACACCGCCGGCAAACCGGATAACCGGGTCGTAAGGAAAGAAGCTCGGATCGGCAATAATTACTTCGTCTCCGGGATTGATTGTCGACAGCATACTCAAAGTCAACGCTTCCTGACCGCCGATAGTGACAATAACCTCTTCCGGTTTGGCCGGAATGTTGTTCTTCTTTCTGGCTTTATCGGCAATGGCTTCCAGGAGAAACGGTTCGCCGACACTGGGCGAATAATGAGTATATCCTTCGTACATCGCCCGGCTGGCTGCATCGATGATGTGCTTGGGCGTGTCGTAATCCGGCTCGCCGATACCGAGACTGATGAGGTTGGGTATCCCCTGGACAAGCTTGAACATGGCTCGAATCCGGGAAGCCTCGATCTCTTTCGTCCGTTCGGCTAAGGATATGCGCATCGCATTTACCCCTTTATTTGATTTTGTCAGCGTAATGGGTAGTGACGACTTCCTTGATCCGCCGCAGCGCTTCGATCAGGTTTTCTTCCGAGTTGGCGTATGACAGGCGTAAGTACCCTTCCCCGGCGGGACCGAAGGCGGTGCCAGGCGTGGTCACGACATGCGCTTTCTGGATGAAGTCCACCGCCACATCCCAGCTCGTCCCCAGCTTGGCGATATTCGGGAAAGCGTAGAAAGCTCCTTCCGGCTTCCGGCAGCTGATACCCGGAATAGCGTTCAGTCCGTCGATGATGATATCGCGGCGGCGGGTGTACGCTTTGATCATCTCCGTCACATCCGCTTCCGACGCCCGGATGGCGTGCGCCGCAGCCGCCTGCAGGAAAGTACACGGATTGGAGAGGAAAGTCCCCTGATACGTCGTCATCCGATCAATCAGTTCTTTGTGCGCGGCGATGTAGCCGAGACGCCAGCCGGTCATCGCGTAGGTCTTGGAGAAGGTATTCAGGGTCAGCGTTCGGTCCTGCATCCCGTCCAGGGAACCGATGCTGCAATGCTTCTCGCCCCCGTAAATGAACTCTTCGTACGCTTCGTCGGAGAGAACCAGCAGGTCGTGCTTAATAGCCAGCGCCGCGATCTCTTCCAGGTCTTGCTTCGTCATCACCGACCCGGTCGGGTTCTGCGGTGAGTTGACGATGATCATCTTCGTCTTGGGCGTAAGTTTGGCGGCGATATCGGCTGCCTTGATCCGGAAGCCGTTCTCCTCTTTGGTGGGGACGGTCACGGGTACGGCGCCGGCCAGGGCTAATTGCGGGAAATACATAGTGTAACAGGGATCGGCGGTAATCACCTCGTCGCCCGGATTTAGGGTGTTGAGGAAGATCAGCGACAACCCGCCGCCGCCGCCGATGGTGACGATGACTTCTTCCGGGGAGACAGCGATGCCGTTCTTGTCTTTCAACTTGGCGGCAATGGCTTCCCGGAGCGGCAGGATTCCCTGGCTGTCGGAATAGTGGGTCATCCCTTTTT